>OEKN01000506.1_pt1 | contig 26055 bp, 25 predicted proteins | sample 1503361 | NCBI WGS metagenome assembly OEKN01 (sample SAMEA104379592, study PRJEB20068) | metagenome | biome: 1000743; feature: 77; material: 1998 | place: USA | collected 2012 | depth 25 m
GTCATTCCGAGCGTAGCGAGGAATCTCGTTATTCTTGCCCTTCAGGTTCAGTTACCACAGCGTTCCAGAGACATGGAGTTCGAACAAATTCTGGCCTTCACCTGTCCTTCTTCAATCGAGTGCGCACAATATCAGCCAACGCCGCGATCAATGCGGGCGACTCGTTGAGCGACTCGGCGCGCCACAGCCGCATTCCCTGTCTCGCCGCGAACTCCTGGAAGGCGATATCAATATCGTAAAGCACTTCGACGTGATCGCATAGAAATCCAATCGGCTGAACGAAGACTCCTCTGTGACCCTTAGTTCTGAGACCCGTAATCGTGTCCTCGACTGTCGGCCCCAGCCATGCGCCGCCCGACATGCCCTGGCTCTGGAACGCGAAAGTCCAGTCTTCGGGCCGAAGGCCGGCGGACGCGGCTACGAGCGCGGCCGTCTCGCGAGTCTGTTCTTCATATGGGTCTCCCTCCGCGATAGTGCGTGCCGGCACGCTGTGCGCGGTAAACACAATCGGAAGCTTCGCGCCCGCCTCTGCGCACGCTTTCACCCAACCCGCCTGCAATTTTTCCACGAAGGCCCGGATCAGCAACGGATGGTCATGCCACGACTCTACAAAATCCAGCGCAAAAGGCGGACCTTGCTCTCCTTCGACGGCTTTCCGGTAAAGCCCCACGCTCGTGCGCGAATTTTGTGGGGCCAGGCAGATCGTGATCGCGCGCGCCACACCGTCGGCGCTCATCTTCCTCACCACGTCGGGAATCAGAGGCTTCCAATTCCGCATGCCGATATAAACCGGAATGCCCAGCTCGCGCGCCAGCAACTCCCCTTGCCGAGCCGTAATCTCATTCATAGGGGAATGCCCAATCAAGGAGTAACGATGTTTGACCTCTTCGATGACTTGCGCGGGAACACCGCGTCCTCCGGTCACGTTGCGCAAAAATTCAGGGATGTCTTCGATCGAGTCCGCAGTACCGTGCGCGAGCAGAAGAACGGCGAAACTTTTGGATTTGTCAGCAATCGGCAGGCTGGTGGCTCCTTGCTCCGGCTATCTCGACGAGTGTTGCTGCACAAATTCGCACAGGCGCTTTACGTTTTCGACCGGAGTCTCTGGCAGAATTCCGTGCCCTAGATTGAAAATGTGCCCGGGCTTGCCCGCGGCCCGGCGCAAAATATCTTCCGCACGCTGCTGAATCTCTTTCCAGTCGGCAAATAGGACTACCGGGTCCAAATTTCCCTGTACGGCGCCATCGAACTTCATCAGGCCCCATCCCTCATCAAGCGGAATCCGCCAGTCCAACCCCACCACCTCCGCCCCGGTCTCCTTCATGGACGGTAGAAGTGTGGAACTGTCAGTGCCGAAGTAAATGACAGGGGCGCCCGTGTTCTGCAATTTCTTCACCAAGTCGGTCACGTGCCTGAGAACGTAACGGCGATAATCTTCCACACTCAGGCATCCCACCCAACTATCGAAAATCTGGATCGTGTCCGCGCCGGCCCGGACCTGTTCCGATGCGTATTCGCTGGTTACCGCCACCAGCTTGCGCATGAGTTCATCCCAGGCCTTGGGCGCGGTGTACATCATTTTTTTCGTGTGGACGTAATTTCTCGAGCCGCCTCCCTCGATCATGTAGCTGGCCAGCGTGAAAGGCGCGCCGCAAAAACCGATCATCGGCAGCTTGTCGCCGAAGTGCTTGCACACCAGGGCAATTGCTTCTGAAACGTAGCCCAGTTCGGCAGCCCGGTCCGTTCGCAATCGCTCCACGTCCTGTTCATTACGGACTGGCTTGTCCACTACAGGACCCTCGCCGGCTTCAAAGCGGAAGGGCAGTCCCATCACTTCCAAGGGGAGTAGCAAGTCCGCAAAAATAATGGCCGCATCCACGCCAAGTGCTTCTGCGGCAGTGATGGTTACTTCGGCAGCGATCGCAGGCTGTTTGCAGATTTCGATCAGCGAATATTTCTTGCGGACGGCGCGATACTCCGCCATGTAGCGGCCAGCCTGGCGCATGAACCACACCGGCGTGCGATCGACGGGTTGGGCCTTGCACGCCCTCACGAAGCGGGAGTTGGGGGCAGACATGAATTTTCTAATGTAGCACTTCCGACGCGGATGAGCACCCGCGCGGAATCGAGCGACTCGATATGTCGCGGTTCGCTTGCGTTCTTGCCGCTGGAGGTTAAGCTACTTCCGCGTGCCCTCGGTGTTCCTCCTCTCGAAAATTGGTGCGACTTGAAGGTAGCGCCGGCATCTTGCCGGCTGTCCTGAGGGCGTCTCGCCCCCGGATGGCAGGCGGAGGCGCCCGCCCGATAGCCGCCAGGACGGCGGCGCTACCAAAGATTTTCATCCTCTGCTGTGAGCGCCTGTGCTGATGAGGAACTCTGTGGTTGAATCTTTACAGGCTCGCGAGTTTCTCGAGATTGATCCGGCTGCCGTGCTTGTGAATGTCCTCTACGATCTGCAGCGCCAGAGCCAGCGCGCGGCGGCCGTCTTCCAATGTGACCATTGGCGCCGAGCGGCGGCGCACCGCATCCAGGAACGAACGCAATTCCGCGCGCAAGGGCTCTTCCGACAGAATAGGCGGCTTCATTACTCCGATCTGCGGATTCACCGACGGTGTCGCGCCCTCCCCGTCATCCCCCACCGTGAAGACCAGCACATCCTGGCGACCGTAATCGATCGAAATGTATTGCCTCGGCTGAAAAAAGCGCAGCTTGCGGATGCGCTCGGTTGACACGCGGCTGGCGGTAAAATTCGCGACGCACCCGGAGGCAAATTCGAGCCGCACATTGGCAATGTCAGTCTTGCCTGAGAGAATGGGCAGTCCAACGGCCCTTACTTCCTGCACCGGGGAATTCACGAACGACAGTACGATGTCGAGATCGTGGATCATCAGGTCCAATATCACGTCGACATCGAGCGCGCGCGGAGTAAACACACTCAGCCGGTGCACCTCGAAGAACATGGGCTGAGTGATCAGCGGGATGGTAGCCCGCACTGCGGGATTGAAACGTTCCAGGTGTCCGACTTGCGCAACCCGCTGATGCTGCTTTGCCACGCCAATGATTTCATCCGCCTCCGCCAGGGTCGACGCCAACGGTTTTTCGATGAGCACATCCACTCCGGCTTCCATCAATTTGCTCGAGACCGGCAAGTGGTGCAGTGTGGGAACCGTGACAGAGGCCGCCTGCACTTCGCTATGCGTGGTGAGGAGTTGCTCGAGCGATCCAAAGGAGCGGCAGTCGAACTCGCGCGCGACCGCGTCCGCGCGGCTCACGTCCTGGTCGACAACCCCGAGCAGGCGAAGTGGTTCGCCCTGTTGCTCGAGCTCTTTGTAGACGCGCGCGTGGTTGCGTCCGAACGCGCCCACGCCAATCACCGCAACGTTGACGAGGTCCCCAGGATGCAGGAGAAACTCTCATGCGGCCGGTTGCCGCCTTGCCGATTGTAGTCACGAACCACGAAGCTGTATATCGGGGTTCTCCCCCGGTTACCTGTTCCGGGGTGCCTTCTTGAGCATTGCAATCTGTCCGGCATGGTAAAGCTCGTGCTGCGCTACACCCTCCAGCATGAACCGGATATCGTAGCTCTTGCCCGCAACCTGTTCTGTGAGGCGCTCGTCAGGCAGCACTTCGACCGTCTTCACCAATCGCGCGTGAGCTTGCTTCGCATGGTCGACAGCTTTCCTCCACGCTGCCGCACTGCTGTCTTTCACCGGAGGGAAGTTCTCCTCGTCGTTAAGTTCGAGAGCCTTCCCCAGCACGATTCGGCGGTTGACCGCATCATCCCATGCAGCAATGTGCAGGACGAGTTCCCAGATACTGTGTGCGTCCTTTATGGAGCGGGCGGCGGCACTGGATGCATCGATGTCCGCGAGTAATTCGAGCAGCGCAGGACCGTGCCAGGCGTCGCCCTCGAAGGCGCGACGAAGTTGGTCCGCAAGCAGGGCAGATTCTTCTGTCGCGCTAGTCAGCGGTGATGGTGATCCCGGCTTCGTTCGCCGCATGTCGTACTCCGTCGCCATCTAGCAGCAAGCATTTCCCGGCGTCGATGGCGAGGCAGGTCGCGCGGGCTCTTTTCATGGCTTCGATCGATCCGATCCCAATCACGGGCACATCGAAGCGCATATCCTGGTTGGGCTTGGCGCTTTTGATGACCGTGAGCGCGCGGCTCAATGTCGAGGCCGCGCCCTCCAGCGATTGCATGAGTTGCCCGGCGCGGTCAATGGTCGCATCTGTCCCTTCCATGGCTTCCACCGCGACGCACGCGGCTTCGGCGACCACGACAGTCTGTCCAATATCGAATTGCGCCAGATGTCGCGCTACAGCGCGGCCATAATCAATATTCTTTCTCTCTTCTTCCGTCGGAGAGCGCTCCGTCAACACGCCTGCCTTGGCCAGGAGCGGCTCCAGAAAGGACGTGGAATTTTCCAGAGTGATTCCCTCGTCGCCCAGCACCTTGGCGACCGCACCCAGCAAGGCATCGGTGTTGCGTGTACGAAGCGAGAGCAACAGCTTTGCCAGACGCCAGTCCGGCTTGATGCTGGAAAATATCTGTTTGTGCTTCACCTGTCCCGCCATGATCGCCCGGTCAACGCCTTCCTGCTTAAACGTCTCGATCAACTTGGAAAGCTCGCCCAAAGACAGCCAATGCACGGAGGCAGCGCCGCTCGAGGCAATCTCCGGAAAAGTCTCTTCCTTAATCGCTGCCACGACAACCTCGAGGCCTTGTGCCCGAGCAGCATCCAGAACCAGGAAGGGGAATTTTCCATTGCCGGCAATGAGACCGAGTTTGCCCTTCGAAGGCATGGGTGTCAGCGGCTCGTGAAGCCCAGCTACTTGATCACTCCTCTCTCCGACGACTCGATAAATCGTATCAGCAAGGCGACATCTTCCCCCAGATCGCCCTCTGCTTTCAGCTTTTCAAGAGCCTGCGTCGTATTCAGCTTGGATGCGAGCAGCACCTTGTAGGCGTGGTGAATCTTGGCAAGCCGTTCTTTGCTGAAACCCCTGCGTTCAAGCCCCACAGAGTTCATCCCAAAAGCGTGGGTGTTGCGCTCTGCGGACGTCTTCGAGAACGGGAGAACGTCCTGCGTGATGGTGGTCCCGCCGCCGATGAATGCGTGCGTACCGATACGCACGAAGTGGTGCACGGGGCAAAGCGCGCCCACCTGTGCCCAGTCCTCCACCGTCACATGCCCACCCAGCGTTGCCGCATTCGCCAGGATTACATGATCTCCGACCCGGCAATCGTGCGCGATATGGGCATAGGCCATCACCAGGACGTGGTTGCCGACCCGCGTCAAGCCCCCACCCTTCACCGTTCCGCGATTGATGGTGACGAACTCGCGGATCTCGTTATGATCTCCGATTTCCAGGCGGGTGGGTTCTCCGGCATAGCTCAGATCCTGGGGCGCCATCCCCACCGAGCAGAAGGGAAAGAAAACATTGTCGACGCCAATCCTGCTTGGGCCTTCCAGCACAACGTGCGAAACCAGTTCGCAGCCTTCGCCAAGTTCCACATTCGCGCCGACCGTGCAATAGGGGCCAATCTTGCAGCCGGAATGGATCTTTGCGCCTGGATCAACGATGGCAGTGGAATGGATGCTCATCGTCGCAGATCAGATGGCGAGTGCCGGATTGTGGCTGGAATTCCCAAGCGGACGAATCGCAGGCGCTATGCCTCCGTTGTTGAGCCGTTCGCCTCAGGCTCGGTCCTCTGCGTGCCGGCGCGGGCAATCAACTGGCAGGTGACGGTTGCTTCGGCCACACGCTTATCCCCTACAAAAGCCTTGCCTTCCATGCGGACCGCGTTCATACGCCAAGACTTCACCTCGACCTCAATGCGCACTTGGTCGCCGGGGATGATCGGACGGCGGAAGCGGGCACGCTCGATTCCCGTGAATACCATCAATTTCTGATCGCGATCCTCGACCTCCGTCAGTAACAGGGCGCCACCGGCTTGCGCGATGGCTTCCACCACCAGCACCCCTGGCATGATGGGTAGATTCGGAAAATGCCCCTGGAAGAACGGTTCGTTAATGGTTACGTTCTTGATGGCTACGATGCGCTCGCGCGGCGTAAGATCAATGACCCGGTCGATTAGCAGAAACGGGTAGCGGTGCGGCAGAATCCGCTGGATTTCATTGATATCCAGCGTGGTCGGCGCAGCCTTCGAAGTCTCGGTTTCAGGGTGAGTAGTGTCAGTCATTCGTTGAATCGAACAGCCCCGAGATTATACTGTACCGCGCCCTCTGGACCGACAGATGGGCAGTAGTCGCCAGGCGATGCCAATCGGAGGAGTCACCGGGCCGCTTTGCGAAGGCCGACACAATCGCACCCAATGACAACACACGCTGCAAATAGTTCCTCCAAATCCACGCGCCAACAGGCACAAAGCCGGCTTGATTATTTCGAGCAGCGCAGCGATCAGATCGTCGACACAATCGTCCGTCTGGTGGAGATTGAATCACCCAGCGACAACAAGCAGGCCGTCGACCGCTGCAGCACGTTCGCAGCCGAAGAATTCGCGGCGATCGGCGGACACGCCCATTTCCACCGCGTGAATGATTTCGGCAACCATCTGCAGGTCGATTTCAGTGGCGAGACTCAACAAAAACCGGTTCTGCTGCTCGGCCATTACGATACTGTCTACCCGCAGGGCACGCTCACCACCATGCCTTGTCGAAGGGGGAATGGACGGTTGCGGGGGCCGGGCGTTCTCGACATGAAGTCCGGCATCGCTCTCATGCTGCACGCGATCCAGGGATTACAAACCTGGCACGGACAGCTCCCGCGACCGGTCACGGTCCTGCTTGTATCGGATGAGGAGATTGGCAGCGAGTCCTCGCGCCACATCACCGAAGCCCTGGCACGCCAGTCCTCCGCCGTCCTCGTCCTCGAACCTTCTTATGGATTGAAAGGCGCGGTCAAGACAGCTCGCAAGGGAGTCGGTCAATATTCCTTGAAGGTCACCGGGGTCGCTGCCCACTCCGGCCTCGATTTTGAGAAAGGACAGAGCGCCATCCTCGAACTCGCGCGCCAGATCCTGGCCATCTCGAAGTTGGTGGATATCCAACACGGTCTCACCCTCAACGTGGGCCTGGTGCAGGGGGGCACGCGTGTCAATGTGGTCGCTGCCGAAGCCACCGCCACCCTCGACGTCCGCGTTGCCCGCATGAAGGATGCGGCGAGTATCGACAAGAAGCTGCGGTCCCTCAAGCCTTTCAATCGAAAATGCAAATTGGAAATCACGGGAGGAGTTGACCGGCCTCCGATGGAGCGGACGAGCGGCGTCGCCATGCTCTACAGCAAAGCCGCCCAGATGGCACGCGAATTGGGATGGAAGTTGTCGGAAGCAGCCGTCGGCGGCGGGTCTGACGGGAATTTCACCGCTGGGCTCGGCATTCCTACCCTTGACGGCTTGGGCGGGGTCGGTGATGGCGCTCACGCCGCGCACGAGTTCATTACCCTTGCGGAACTTCCTCGTCGTGCGGCGCTGCTGGCGGGCTTGATCGAGAGCGTTTGAAGGCAGCCGCTGCTCTGGTTACGACAGGCTCCCGGCGCGCTGTACCCGTTCTGTCGGAAAGCAAGTGTTTTCGCCGACGACTGGCGACTGACGACTAGCGACTGCTTTTGACTCCCGCCCTTCCCTGGCCTACACTTGCGCTGAGGGACTTGCGTCGACCTGACGGTTTCGGAGTCGCGCAAAAGCCCCGCGGAGGATCGTATGGGTGGCAAATTAGGCTTGCCCGAAATTCTGCTGATCTTGGCTGTGGCCCTTTTAATTTTTGGGCCCAGTAAGCTGGCCGATCTCGGCAAGGGCTTGGGCGAGGGCATCAAGAATTTCAAGTCGGCCGTCAAAGATGGCGAACAGGATTCCGAGAAGAAATCGTAGGCCGCGGCACGCGCCAGCACACCTCCACTAACACCTCTCAGCCTTATTCGCGCCTGAATCCCCACACGCCGCTAAACTCCGCCTGCTTCTTTCAGCATTCGGTACACTAACGCAATCGGCAGCCCCACCACGTTCGAATAGTCCCCTTCGATGCGGGGAATCCAGCGTGAGGCCATGCCCTGGATGGCATAGGCTCCGGCTTTATCCATCGGCTCGCCCGTCGCAACATAGGCGCGAATTTCGTCATCGCTCAGTGCACTCATAGTGACCACTGTTGTTTCGGAACGAGTCTCCCCCAGAGTACTTTCGCCCTTTGAACTCGCGGGGGAATTTGCTGATGATTTCGGCCCCATCAGGCAAACCGCTGTTGTGACTTCGTGCTTCCGCCCAGACAACAAGCGCAGCATCCGCTCGGCATCTGCGGGATTTACCGGCTTCCCGAGAATCTGCCGGTCCACCACCACGATCGTATCCGCGCCCAGGACAAAATCTGTCGGTCGTTGTTTGAAAATCGCCCAGGCCTTCTCCCGCGCCAGGCGCTCGGCGAAGGTCTTGGGAGCTTCGCCGTCCAAAGGGGTTTCCGGAATATTGGTGGGCTGCACCGTAATCGCGATGCCCGCGGAACGAAGCAATTCCTGACGCCTGGGCGAAGCGGAGGCGAGTACGAGTGCCATCACCAGAATTCTAGCGGAATTTCGCGCCTTCAGTCCGCAACCAACTCGATTCGATTTCCAAAGGGATCGAAAATATGACAACGCCGCACGCCCGGGATGTCTTCTGCTTCGATCGTTTCTATGCTCTTGCTTCTGAGCCGCTTCAGCAAAGATGCGTAGTCGCGGCAGCGCAGCGCCGGGTGCGCCTTCTTCGCCGGACGAAAATCGTTTTCCACGCCAAGATGCACTTGGACTTTACCGCTGGCAAACCAGCAGCCACCGCGCTTCGCTAATTCGGGAGGTTTCGCGATTTCCGTCATGCCGGGCAGGTCGCAAAAAAAGTGCCGCGCGGTCTCCTCGCCGCCCTTTGGCATTGCGAGCTGAATGTGATCGATCTCAAGAAAAGGATTTTCCGACAAGCTCTGACTACGCGCCTTTCACGCCTTCGGGGAGCAGCGGCCCCTCCGATTTTTGAAGCTCTGCTGCCACCTGCTCCATTTGCCGCATGGCACGCAAGTGGTTCCTGCCGGCGATTTTGCGAACATCCTCGTCGGAATACTTTCGCCGCAGCAATTCGCCGAACAGATACGGGTAGCGCGTTACGTCATCCAGTCCTTCCGCCATCGAGTGCTGCCCGGCATTGTAGTAATCCGCGCCGATGCCGATATGATCGATGCCTGCGACGTCTCGCAGATGATCAATGTGATCTGCGACATCGGAGATGGTCGATCGGGGGTACGGGTTCCTGTCTTCCCACTCCCGAATCGCCTTCTGAATTGCCTCATCGGAGTCCAGTCGCGCATGTAACTCCGCAAGAGCTTGTGTCCGCCGATCCTGCCATTCCGGGTTCTTCCGCGAAATAAATTCCTTGATGAAGTTCGCGTGTACTACGCCACCGTTGGTCGAGAGCTTCCGCAGCACGTCGTCGGGAACGTTGCGGGGATGCGGGTTGATCGCAAAGGCACTCGAGTGCGAGAAGATCACCGGCGCGCGGCTGAAGGCAAGCGCATCCCGCATGGTATCGGCGCTCACGTGTGAGATGTCGACAAACATGCCAAGACGATTCATTTCATGAATCACCTGCTTGCCGAATCCGGTCAGCCCATAGTGTTCAGGCCGATCCGTCGCCGAGTCGGCCCAGTCGATGTTGTCCCAATGGGTGAGGGTCATGTATCGGGCGCCAAGTTCGTAGAAAACTCGCAGCGCTGCCGGTGAATTCTCCATCATGTGGCCGCCTTCGACGCCGAGCAGGCAGGCGATGCGTCCGGCCTTGTGAATACGCTCGATGTCGTCTGCGGTGCGTGCCTGCTCGAAACCCGGCTGGCTGCGAATCATGCGTAGCGCGACATCGAATTCCCGCATCGCCTCGTGCAACGACGTGTGCGTTCTCTGAGTAGCGGATTCAACGAAGACGGACCAGTACTGCGCCCCCACGCGCCCTTCCTGCAAGCGAGGGATGTCCGCACACAAAGTGGGTTGCGGTTTGCCCAGATCGTATCGTGCCAGGTCTCCATGCAATTCGAGCAACATGGAAGGCAGGTCGTTGTGCGTATCAATGAGCGGGGCTTCCTGAAGCAGCGCGCGTGCCCGCTCAACCAGGGAATCGGGAATTGGCGCTTGCGCTCGACCGCTCCTGGGGGGCTGGGCAGATGAGGTGCCTGCCCGAGTGTCGGCCACATCTACGCATGACACAGCCGCCAAAGCCACTGCTTGCCCAAGAAAATTTCTTCGCGAGATCAAGCCTCTCCTCCTTCGCCCCGCGCGAGTATATCGGAATCGGCCACAGGCATAGGAGGAAACGCCATCGCCGGCGAACCACAATTTCCAGCCTGAGATCCAGACCCAACGCCCAACCCCGGAGACCTGATACCCGAGGCCTGTCTCCACCCCTGCTAGAATCAAATGTTAACCCCCACTCCGATGGACGCCGCCTACATCCGCAACTTCGCCATCATCGCGCATATCGACCATGGGAAGTCGACATTGGCCGACCGCTTGCTCGAGCTAACCGGCTCGCTCACGGCTCGCGAGATGCAGGAGCAAGTGCTCGACGCGATGGACCTGGAGCGGGAGCGCGGCATCACCATTAAGGCCCACGCCGTGCGCATGATGTACCCGGCACACGACGGAAAAACCTACCAGCTCAACCTCATCGACACCCCCGGCCACGTCGACTTCTCCTACGAAGTTTCGCGGTCGCTTGCGTCTTGCGAGGGCGCGCTGCTCGTGGTGGATGCTTCCCAGGGTGTGGAAGCGCAAACCCTGGCCAACGCGTATCTGGCGATCAATCACCGCCTGGAGATCATTCCCGTCATCAACAAGATTGATTTGCCCAGCGCCGATATCGCGCGCGCCAAAGAGATGATTGAAGGCGCGGTCGGCCTCGACGCCTCCGATGCCTGCCTGATCAGCGCAAAGACCGGGCAAGGCGTTCCCGAAGTTCTCGAGGCGATCGTGCGGCGGATCCCTCCACCCAAGGGATCACCGCTGCGCCATTTGCAGGCGCTCATTTTCGATTCCTGGTTCGATCCCTATCGAGGCGTAGTCGTACTGGCGCGCGTGTTCGAAGGGACTCTGAAAAAAGGCCAGAAAATCCGGCTCTGGTCGAACGGCCGGGTTTTCCAGGTCGAAACTCTGGGCGTGCTGACGCCCAAACCCGTCGAAATCGAAGAACTCGTCGCCGGCGATGTGGGCTTCCTTTTCGCGAATATTAAGAACGTCGCCGACACCAAGATTGGCGACACCATCACCGACGACGAGCGTCCCGCCATCGAGCCGCTGCCCGGCTTCGAGGAAATCAAGCCCATGGTCTTCGCCGGCCTCTATACCGTCGATGCCCACGAGCACACGCAACTTCGCGAGGCGCTCGAAAAACTTCGCCTCAACGATTCCTCCTTCTTCTTCGAGCCGGAAAGCTCAGCCGCGCTCGGGTTCGGCTTTCGTTGTGGATTCCTCGGCCTGCTGCACATGGAGATCATCCAGGAGCGGCTGGAGCGCGAATACAATCTCGACCTGATTACGACCGCGCCCGGCGTGCGCTACAAGATCACGCTCACCGATGGCACTCTGATCGAAGTCGACAATCCCTCACGCTGGCCCGATCAGAGCGAGATCGCCAAAGTGGAAGAGCCAGTAATCCTTGCCGTGATCCTCACCAACGAAGAATTCGTCGGCGGCATTCTGAAGCTGGTGGAAGAAAAGCGAGGCAAGCAGAAGAGCTTCGAATATGTCAGCGGCTCGCGGGTCATGCTGCAATACGAACTGCCGCTCAATGAAATCGTGCTCGACTTTTATGATCGCCTGAAATCTGTGTCGCGCGGCTACGCTTCGCTGGATTATCACCTCGCCGGTTTTTGGGAGTCGCCTATGGTGAAGCTCGACATCCTGGTCGCGGGCGAACCCGTTGACGCGCTCTCCCTGGTCGTGCATCGCGACTTCGCCTATGAGCGCGGCCGCGCCCTCGTCTCCAAGATGCGCGAACTGATCCCCCGGCAGATGTTTGAAGTCGCAATCCAGGCAGCCGTGGGGGCTAAGATCATTGCTCGCGAAACGGTTGCTGCGATCCGCAAAAACGTCCTCGCCAAGTGCTACGGCGGCGACATCACGCGCAAGCGCAAGCTTCTCGAAAAGCAGAAGGAAGGCAAGCGCCGGATGAAGCGGATTGGCCGCGTCGACATCCCGCAGGAGGCCTTCCTGGCCGTCCTCAAAGTGGGCGAAAACAGCTCTTAACTGCGATGTGTTCTGCAACGATCAGATGGCCATATCCGTAGGGCTACTACTCATAGATGTGCAAATCTCAAGGATTCCTTGAATTTACACCCTAGGCTGCTGCATTTCGCAGCAGCAAATCTGTGACAAATATCATCCTTAGTTTCAATCTCTTGCGTTGCCGCCCAGCCTCGTTTTGCTCCGACCGTCTGGTTGGTTTTTGGTGCTCAGGTAAACGCAGTATCCCGCTTCCACAAGCTTTTCCACAGGACGCCGGGGTCCGGTCGCCTTGCGGAGACTACCTAACAAAATGACGATTAGCCGTCAGACGATTAGCCGTCAGAAGGTCCCGGCCCACCTGAGTGAGGGGAGATTGAGGCTCCACGCACAACCTGTTGCGCGAACAACCCGACTACTCTTCCTGCCCAATGCCTCCCTCGGCCAGCGACTCGAAGCGTGTGGATTGTTTGAGAAATGCGAGATTCACGCGGCCGATCGGGCCATTGCGCTGCTTCGCAATGATGATTTCGGCGCGCCCTTGCAGGTCCGGGTCATCCTGCTTGTAGACCTCTTCCCGGAAGATGAACATGACGAGGTCAGCATCCTGTTCGATGGAGCCTGATTCACGCAAATCGGCGAGTTGCGGACGATGATCGCCGCCTCGACTCTCGGGTGCGCGGCTAAGCTGCGACAGCGCAATCACGGGAACGTGCAGTTCCTTCGCAAGCGCTTTTAGCCCCCGCGAAATCGCCGAGACCTCCTGCGTGCGGTTTTCGTAGCGCTTGCCGCCGCCTGACATCAGTTGCAGATAATCGACGACGACGAGATCGAGCCCGCCGCACGACTGCTGCAAGCGACGCGCCTTGGCTCGCGTCTCGCTGAGCGAAACGCCGGGTGTGTCGTCGATGAAGATCCGCGAACTCGCCAGCTCTTCCATAGCGCGCACCACGCGCTGCATGTCGTCACGCCAAAGCGATCCGGTGCGCATCTTGTGCGCATCCACGCGAGCCCGCGAGCAGAGCAGTCGAAGCAGCAACGCCTCGCGCGACATCTCGAGCGAGAAAATTCCCACGATCTTTCCGTCGTTGATGGCCGCGTTCTCGGCGATATTCATCGCGAAAGCAGTTTTGCCCATCGAAGGGCGTGCCGCCAGAATGACCAGATCCGACTTCTGCAGCCCGCTGGTCAATTCGTCGAGATCGTTGTAATGAGTGGCCAGCCCGGTAATCCGCTGGCCCCGCTGCAGAAGAGCATCGACCGAGCCAAAGGAATCCTTGACGATGTCTTGAATGCCCAGAAATCCGCGGCCAATGCGTTTCTCCGACAGTTGAAAGATGGCCGCTTCGGCATCGTTCAGGATGTCTTCCGCCGCATCTGACTGATCGGCTGCCCGTGCGATCGCCGCATTGGCTGCATGAATCAGCCCACGCAGCAGCGCCTTGTCGCGAACGATCTTGACATAATGCTCGATGCTGGGCCGGTCGGGCACGCCATCGAGTAGCGACGAAACATAGGCCATATCGCCGATGGCCTGCAGCTCTTTGTTGCGCCCCAACTCCTCGACCAACGTAATGATGTCGATCGGCCGCGACGACTCGGCCAGATCGATCATGCGTGCATAGATGCGCCGATGCGAATCGAGCGAAAAATCTTCCGGGCGCAAATGCTCGGCGGCCTGGTTGTAGGAAAGATTGTCGAGGAGGATGGCCCCGAGAATTGACCGCTCGGCCTCAACGCTCGCTGGAAGGGTACTGATGCTGTAGTCGGTCGTCGCCAATTCTTTCGAACCCGTGCCCGTCAACGTCAAATTTCGAGGAAGCGATTTGCAATATACCTTTGTGTTGCGCTGTGGATGCGAAGTGCTTTTTAGGAAAAGTGAGACGCAATAAAAAATCTTTGGCTGCCCACTTGCACTCGGGACTCTTTCAGGAAATCAGCCCGCCGCGCGTTTTATTGTAGCGAAGAAAAAGCGAAATACTAAGAAATTTCGTTGCACCGGAAAGAATTTGAGCTAATCGACTGGGTTCCGAGCAACGCTTTCTTTGTGTTTATATCTGGCTTTTCCCTTAGGCGAGTCGAGCATCAATTTCGTTCCTTTTTTCCAGCGCTTTCCACAAAGAAACGCTGGCATTCACAGTTTCTGCACAAAGGCGCTTCGATTTTTGCTTGAAGCGGGCCCGTGCGAGGAGCAGAGTGCTCACATCCAGCGAGATGTTCTGCGTGCCCTGCCGGGCATTGCGGCAGAGCCGGCGGTTCCTGGCAATTCTCGAGGGTGAATTGCCGGGAGGGTTCCTCCAGAAAGCGTTTCGGCGCAAAACTGGTTGCCCGGGCGTTGCGGCCTCCTCACAGAGTCCTCCACACACGGCAGGACTGGCCGTCGGCCACCGAAGTGCTGCAGAAAAAGCTGCGGAGCGACGCTTCGCAGATCTATCTGCCGAGTGGCATCGTTTGCGAGTCGCTCTTCGGAGCGCGCGTGAGAGATGAACTCCCCCATGCCTCGTGCGTGGAAATGGGCGACAGGACATTCCGCGAAAACAATGCGGTCCAGGTGGCTGGCCTGGACCGCATTTGTTTTCACGAAGCTCGCAGTTCTGTCTTCGTCGATTAGGCGGCCGCCGGGTACCGCCTCGTGATCTTCTGCACAAAGCCGTGCACTCGGTGCACAAACTTGGTTTCTGGGAAAAACATGAACGGGCAATGTCCATCCACCACCCGGATGCCATTCTCCTTACACAACGCGATCGCCTCCATGCTCACGGCGCCTTTACCTCCGGCGCGATAGATCCAGACATTGCGAACGCCTGCCGCCGCGCAATCCTGCACAACTTGGAGAGTCGCCTGGCACGGCGTCATCACGAGCACGCCCTCGACCGGTTCCTTCACGGCCTGCAAGGAATGAAAACATTCCCGGCCATCGATTACGTCTGCCACCAGGTTGATGGGAACCATGTCATAGCCCCGGTCGCACATCTCCCGGAAGAGCATGCGGCTGAAGTCCTTAGGATTTCGCGACACGCCAACCATTGCGATGCGCTGAAGAGCGAGGAAATCTTGGACGTCTTGAATTGTGGTCACGAGGCACCTCCGGCGGGGACATCTCATTAAAAGGCCGTGCATAAAAGATTTTCAGTGACACCCGTCACGGCCAACTGAGACTGCAACCGCAAGACGCTTTGGCGATCAATGCATGCCATTCTGATGTCTCTCCTCCGGCGTGACTCTTAATTCGACGAACGTGTCAGGGGAGGAAGAGCTGCGGCACCGATCTCGCCAGCTTTAACACTCTGTTAACTGGCTTCAGATATGCTGATAGATTTGAGGTTGGTCGACGATCCAATGTGTCAGAGCCGCGGAAAATTCTGTGTTCGGGTGCGCGCGTTCGGGTGCGCGGCGCTCACCCTGGCGATCTACGCCAGCCTGTTGGTCTCTGCGTCCGCGCACGCGCAACAGGCCGATGCCCCGACCGCAAATGCCGACCAGGCCCCGCAGACGTCCTCATGCCAGTCCGAATCACCAGCCGAGTCAGCCGACGATCCCGTGGAGTCGATGTTCCCACGCATCCGGAACACACGATTTTGGCTCTCTGGGCAGGCCAACTTTATTTTTCAGACTCACCCTCCCTTCCATGCTCCGTACAGCGGCCAGAACAGCTTGAACCCAAACTACGAAAAAGCCACCTCCCGCGTGCTGACGCTCTATACCGGCGTGCGCTTGAACGACTCCACCGAACTGCTGGTCGACATCGAAGAAGCAGGCGGAGCGGCGCTGAGCACCGGTCTGGGCCTCGCGGGAGCGCCGGATCTGGATATCGTTCGCAATCCTCTCCTGAGCAAGGCTCCTTACCTGGCGCGCGGAATGATTCACAAAGTGTTTGCGCTGAGCAAGGACAAGATTGAAAACCAGCGTAGCTTCCTCTCGCTTTTCGAGGAGGTTCCCCGGCGTCGTCTCGAAATTCGCTTCGGCAAATTCAGCATGCCCGATTTCTTCGATCAGAACTCGGTGGGCTCCGATACTCATTTCCAGTTTGCAAACTGGACCGTCGACAACAATGGCGCCTACGACTATGCCGCCGACACCCGCGGCTACACCGTCGGCCTGGTCGCCGAGTTTCAGGATCGTAACTGGGCGTTTCGTTTCGCCGAAGCCCTCATGCCCAAAGTCGCTAACGGGATCGACCTGGTCTGGCGGCCGTGGCAGGTGCACGCAGAGAATTTTGAGTACGAGTTGCGCCGTGGCGTTCTTCCAGGCAAGCCTGGCGTCGTTCGCCTGCTTGCTTTCACCAATTACGCCAACATGGGGATTTACCGCGACGCGGTCGCAGCCTTCGAAAAACACCTCGTCCCCGCGCCCGACATCACCGATCACCCGTGGCACATCACGCGCAAGTATGGGTTCGGCGTCAATCTGGAACAGAACCTGGCCCGCAATGTGACCGCGTTTGCCCGTTTCGGATGGGATAACGGCAAAACCGAATCCTTTGCCTATACGGAAGTCGATCAAACCTTTGCCGGAGGATTGGGCGCAAGCGGCGCGATCTGGCGTCGCCGCTTCGATCGAGCTGGTGTGGCGCTGGTGACCAACGCCATTTCACAAGACCACCAGAGCTATCTGGCTCACGGAGGCTACGGGTTCCTCATCGGCGATGGCGCGCTGAACTACGGTCGCGAAAATATCGTCGAGACGTATTACACCGCGCATGTCTGGCGTGGCATCTACGTGGCGCCCGGCCTCCAACATGTCGAGAATCCCGGCTACAATCGCGACCGCGGACCCGTGCTGATTCCATCCTTCCGCGTACATCTGGAGTTCTAGTCTAAGTGCCCCAATCGTAACTGCCGTTTCTGTCCGATCCTAACCTCCGTGGGTGCCCCATCCTAACCTCGCGCTCTTTGCGAGGTTAGGGTGGGGATTTTTGTGAGGGGATTGTCCAACCGTCCCATCCTGAACCCAAATTTTTCTGTACCATGGATTATTCCGGAGCCCGATGTGCTGTCGCCATGATCGAGCGCTTCCCCTTCTCCGATCTCCGCGAGCTCTTCGCCAAAGCCAATGAGGAGAAGTCCGGTGACCAGTTGGCTGGCCTAGCCGCCCGTTCCGAGCGGGAGCGGGTCGCGGCCAAGCACAAGCTCGCGGATTTGACCCTTGATGAGATCGTGCGTCAGCCCCTCATTGATCCGGATACTGACGATGTCTCTCGCCTGCTGCTCGACACCTTTGACCAGACCGCTTTCGCATCTCTACGCAGCATGACGGTCGGAGAATTCCGCGAGTATCTGCTGGATGACGACACGACCGCAAACGAACTCGAGACCGTGCAGCGCGCCATCATTCCCGAGATCGCCGCTGCCGTCGCCAAGCTCATGAGCAACAAGGATCTCATCCTCGCGGCAGCGCGAATTCGCAACATCACCCGTTGTCGAAACACCATGGGAGAACGCGGCGTTCTGGGAATTCGCGTTCAGCCTAATCACCCCAGCGACGATATCGATGGAATTCTGCTCGCCGCTTTTGAAGGACTGCTCTACGGTTGCGGCGACGCAGTGCTAGGCGTCAATCCGGCGACCGATTCAGTTAAGACCGTAAGCGGGATTCTGATCGCACTGCAACGCCTCATCGATGCTTACCAGATACCCACCCAAGCATGCTGTCTGGCCCACATCACCACCCAGCTTGAGGCCATGCATCGCGGCGTGCCGGTGGACCTGCTGTTCCAATCGATCGCGGGAACACAAGCCGCCAACGCAAGCTTTGGAATCACGCTCACCATCCTCAAGGAGGGACGCGAACAAGTCCTCGATCATCACCGTCGTCGCGACGTTTCCTGGAAGGGCGATCACGTAATGTATTTCGAAACCGGCCAGGGCAGCGCGTTATCGGCTGAAGCTCACCACGGTGTCGATCAACTTACTCTGGAAGCTCGCGCCTACGGAGTGGCTCGTACTCTCAAGCCGTTTCTCGTGAACAGCGTTGTCGGCTTCATCGGCCCGGAGTATCTCTTCAACGAAAGGCAGATTACGCGGGCCGGACTTGAAGATCATTTCTTGGGAAAGCTTCTTGGACTGCCAATGGGCTGCGACGTTTGCTATACGAATCATGCCGAGGCCGACCAGAATTCCGCCGACAATCTCCTCATGCTGCTGGCCGCCGCTGGCTGCAATTACTTTATGGGAGTTCCTTGCTCCGATGACGTCATGCTGAATTACCAGTCCACCAGCTACCACGATGCGTTAGCCGTACGCCGGCTGTTCCATCTGCGCCCGGCTCCCGAATTCTTCGGCTGGCTTGAGAGCGCAGGCATCTACCGCCAGGGAGAACTGGCGAGCCCGGACGTAGCCGCGCGCCGCCGCCTTCTGCAAGGCTTTGAAAGGTCGCTCGAGAGGACAGTTTGAATGGCACGTGACCCACACGATGCGGTCCTGACCCAGAATTGGTCCGCCCTGATCGAGAAGATTCGGACGCAGACCCCGGCGCGGCTGCTCTCTGGCCGTGTCGGCGCAGCGTATCGGACAGCGACTCAACTGGAATTGCGAGATGCGCACGCCTCGGCGCGGGATGCGGTGCGTTGCGAACTCCATCTGGAGCGAGACCTGGGCGCGGCCTTTCTAAAGCAATGGAATCTGTTCGAGGTAGCTACGCAGGCTGCCAATAAGGACGACTACTTGTTGCGGCCCGACCGTGGCCGCCACTTCACGGAGGAATCCCGAGCCGTGATCCGCGACCGATGTCCACCCGAAAGGGATCTTCAGGTGGTCATTGGCGACGGACTCTCCATCGCGGCTGTTTCTGCGCAAATTCCCGGACTTGTCCCCCTTCTGCACCAGGGAGCCGGGGAACGTGGCTGGACCTTCGGACAGGTGTTCGCGATACGACATTGCCGGGTTGGGATTCTCAACGACATCGGCGAATTGCTCAGGCCGAAGGTAGTCGTCCTTCTCATCGGAGAACGTCCCGGCCTGGCCACCGCCGAAAGTCTCTCGGCATACCTGGCGTACGAACCGCGCCAATCCCACACCGACGCACATCGCAACCTGATTTCGAACATCCACACTCGCGGCGTGCCGGTCGCTCAAGCGAGTGTCCGCATCCTTCATCTCGTTGATCAGATGATGAACCTGCACACCAGCGGATATCACTTGCGAGAAGAACTTCCGGAGACTACAGGCACACTGCCAAATACGGGTGCTCCATCCTAATCTTCGTTGGTGCCGAATCTTAACTTCCGTGGGTGCCCCATCCTAACCTCGCGTCCTTTGCGAGGTTAGGGTAGGGATTTCAACACTCTACAACACACGAAATCTCGGCTTTGAAAGGGCTCGGCTTCAGCCGAGCCGTAAAAGTCACGCACGAAATGCGGCTTCAGCCGCTGAGGGAAACAGCTATCTCAACGCCGCGTGAGAGCCTCAAGTTCGTCGAGAGTCCGCGGCCAATCCGATCCCAGCAGCCGCGACAGCCCACGATCCGCCAGAACCTTACCGCCAGTCTGGCAACGCGCGCAGTAGTTGGTCTCCTTATCGGCATAGCGTATCCGCAAAACCTTCTCGCCGCATCGCGGGCAGGGCTCACCGTAACGTCCGTGCACCGCCATGCCTTTGCGAAAAGCGGTGACCTTCTCAGGGAAGGCAGCCCTTCCTTCTTCACGGAGGCGATGGATCCAAAGTTCCAGCGTCTCCCGCGTCGCTGAGTACAGCCGCGGCCACTCCTCCGGCTTCAGTTTTTGAGTGAGAGCGATGGGCGACAGTTGCGCCGCATGCAGGATCTCGTCCGAATAAGCGTTCCCGATGCCGCTCAACACGCGGGGGTCCGTCAAAGCCCGCTTCAGCGTGCGATTCTCCGCCATCAATGCCGACCGGAATGCTTCGAAGCTGCTCGTGAAGACATCAATGCCTCCGGCGTCCATCGACTGCAGGTCTTCTTCACCCAAGACTACGTGCAGCGATGCGCGCCGCTTTGCTCCAGCCTCGGTCAGCACCAGCGAGCCACTCGGGAAATCAAATGCGGCCAGATTCTGCCGGCCCGATAGCTTGGCTCCATGCGATTTCCAGTGCAGCCGGCCGGCGATCATGAGGTGAAGCACCAGCCAAAGATCGCCGTCCATGCCAATCGCGATGCGCTTTCCAACCCTTCTCAGCTCGCGTACGACCTTGCCTTCCACACTACTCAACGGCGGCTGCACCGTTCGCAGCAGAAAAGCGCTCGCCAGCCGCACGCGCTCCAGAGGTTGCCCGACAATCCGGGCTTCCAGGGCATCGATGTAGGCCGTGATATCGGGCAGTTCCGGCATGCACCATCAGATTGCATGCAGCAGGCCTATTTCGCAAGTTCGCGTGCTGCTCAAAGCGGACGCAGTCTTCGACGCACAGGCAGGAATCTCAGTTCGCGCACGCGAAGTGTTTTGTCGGGAAATATTGAAGGTTCGTCCGCAGCAGGTCGCAGCAGGAACTCGACGCTACTGAACCGAACTGGACGAAGACCAAAGCACAAAATTTGTATTGCTTGCCATCAGCCGGATGGTTCCAGCCACGATCACCACAATGACAGCGAGCGTCACGGCGTACTCAGCAACATCTTGTCCTTGGTCATCGAACCAGAGCTTTGCGAGAAGGGGGAGGGCCATGTCTGCACCAACCTGCATGAGATGGCGCTATTTTTATGCAAGGAAGCGGGTTAGACCAAGATGACCAAAGTAATAGACCGGTCGGCCTACTCGGCCGGTGCCCCAGGTTCGCGGCCGCTTTTTGGCCGCTAACTTGGGCCATTCCCAGTTACATGAGTAATTAGCCTCCCACAGTGTTTGTGCCTACGATACCCGGGAACAGACTACGGGCTGCGGGGCGCTGCGGCTCAGGAGGATCTATGGCAACTGCGGCGATGGCGTATGGCGAGCGCCGGTTTGGGGCGGCTTATTCGGTGCGGCTTCTGACGGGCCTGGCCGTGCTGGGTTTCATGGTTGGGATCTGGGCATCGCAGAATGATCCGCGGCCCGCTTCGCATCCCACGCTGACGTGGGTGTCGCTGGGAATCCTCGCAGCGTTTGCCGGATTCTGGATTCTCTTCGGCAAAAGCACGCTGATTGTGAACGACGCCGGCGTTCGACGGGAAACAATATTCGCGCAACAGGAGATGGCCTGGAGCCAGATCACCGAGACGCGCTATCGTGTCACGCCGATCAATGTTTACGGGCATTTCGGGCTGGTGGGCTACATCCTCGCTATGTCGAGCAAGTCGGGACGCGCGCAGCTCTCGCTGGAGTTGGTCAGCAGCGACGGCAAAAAGCTGAAAGTGACCTCGATGTTCCGCAATGCGAGCGACGCGATCGGGATCATTCTTGCGCGGATCCTTCCTCCCATGGTGCAGAACGTGAAACTCCGGCTGCAGCGCGGAGAGACGGTGCAGTTCGGCGGCATTGGATTATCCGCGACCGCTGTCACGTGGAAAGGTCAAACGATTCCCCTGACCCAGATCACCAAAGCCGAAATCCTGCGCACCAATCTGGTGATCAAGCGCGAAGGGAAATGGCTGTCGGCGATCAGCGTCCGCTCCGACAAAGTCCCGAACGCGCTGGTATTTCTCGAGGTGCTGGAGTCGCTGGCGCCGCAGGTGAAGACGACGGGAATCGATCCGTTGGCGCGGGTAAGGATGTAACCCGCCGGTCACCTCTGTCATTCACCAGCGACAGTGCCTGAATGCGCTTCTCGTTGGACTCTTTACGGCACGCCGGACGGGGACCTTATGCATTTTTGTCTAATCCTGTCATCCTGAGCGAAGCGAAGGACCTCTGCATTTTGTCTGCGATGCCCGAAACCCCCGACTCCATTCCATCACAGAGTAAGTGTAGGCTAGAGAATTTGAGATCCTTAACGCCGCCCACCCTTGTCCAGTTGACGACGAAAAAAATCAAACGAGTTCTGCACCCGCTGTACTGCCGGACCCTTCGGCTCTTCCTCGGCCTCAGCCGCGCTCTCTTCCGCATGGACCGCCGCCGTTTCTTCTTCTATCCCCGCAGCCTCACGCAACAGATGCCACGCCTCCCGATACTCCTCAAAATTCGCTCCCCCCGAATCCGAGCAGAGGGTCACATATCCTCGTCCTGCTAGTTTTTTCGCCGGAACGATGTACCACACGTCTTCCGGAATGACGTAGGCCGCCAGGAAATCGAAAGCCCCGCGCGCATACTTCGCGTTGTTCTGCCGCACGGAGCATACATAGCCTCCGCCGTTCTTCACCGTGGTGGACTTCACCTGTACGCTCACGAAGCGTCCCGGCTTGCCCACCACGAAATCGAAACTGTTGGAATCTCCCCAGGGGCGGCTCACCGGCAACCCATGCTCCACCGCGCGCACCATAAACACCGACTCGCCCCACTCTCCCCGCGCCTTAGGCTCCTTGATGATCCTCGCCTTCCGCCGCTTCACAATCCTTGCCTCTGCCTTTTAAAGGAATGCTGCTTAAAATCCGAGTTGTGAAAGGGACGGCCTTCAGGCCGTCCGTAAGTGCCCCTTGTTCAACGCGGCTTTAGCCCGCTGGGGGTACGACCTGTCACTTAATCAGACCTTCCCTGGAACTTTTTTGATACCGGGTACTCGGGCCTCGCAACTCGCACAGCATACGTCCGAACATCCAAACTAGAAGTGACCGCCATCACAACTCTGAGCAAATATTTCGGATACCTCTTTAGCTAACCTGGTGCACCGGCGAGAGGGGGACCTACGCGTTTTTCTAATTGTCATCCTGAGCGAAGCGAAGGACCTATGTACTCTGTCTGCGATGCTGCAAACTCCGACCCATCCCACCGCGCAGATGGACAGCCGGGTGGCCCACTCAAGCCCGTTTTTGGCTTGAGTGGGGATTTGCGCGGGCCCAGTCGGAAAGCTGTGTGTGTTGAGTAAACGTGGGAATCGCGGACAGCATCTTGACCCCGCTCAATCGCAACAGAACGGCCGGGTGGCCCACTCAAGCCCGTTTTTGGCTTGAGTGGGGATTTGCGCGGGCCCAGTCGGAAAGCTGTGTGTGTTGAGTAAACGTGGGAATCGCGGACAGCATCTTGTCCCCGCTCAATCGCAACAGAACGGCACAAGATTCGCGCAGGACGCAAATGTGTGGGCCAACCCTTCCCACCTGAGTGTCCAAAAAATCGAACCCGGGGCACCCGGCGCCCTGTCCCGAGGGGGGCTGGCCCACCCTTCGCGTTGTTCTTGGTGACACCGCCAAAACTGTGGCTGCCCCATCCTTCGCGGTTTTCGAAGGATGGGAGGCACGGACCGTGGTCTTATCCTAAATGGCCCCGTTTTCGCCGTTTAAATCGGTCTGGCGCAGGTGTAACATCTGTGCCCCAAGAGGTGGTCTTATGAAGCACCGTGTCTTGACCGCTCTTCTCGTTGCCACGCTCCTGTCGGGGTGCGCGTTCGCCAATACCATCATCTTCATGGTCCCGAATGATGGGTCGGGCGATAACTTTGGTTTTATCACCTACGGACCTGGATACTACTTTTCCGGCGATGGTGGCTTGAGCTACATCCTCTTCAACTGGTCCGAGGGGTATGCGCCGGGTTCGGTCTGGCCGGTCGGCGGAGAGCTGTTTCTGTGCTGCGGCTTTGCGAAAGTCGGTGGCACGAGCTTCGAAATCTTCTATCAGGGAGGACCTAGTTTGTTCGTAAGCTCGATTACCTTTCCTACAAAGGGCACGAACTTTCGCCCGCTGGTGGAGGTCGACTTCTCGGCAGTTGGCTTTAACCCGGACACAGGCCAGACGTTTGACGTGGGCGGCGGAGCGCTAGGGTATATCAATTTTTACTCCTATAACGGACTCTGGTATGCGGGCAGCAGGTTCGAAGAGGTTCCGGAGCCTGGCACATTAGCGCTGATCGCCACGGGTCTCCTTGGATTGTCGGTACCGGTCAGCATGAACTGGAGAACACTGGGCCGCCGGAAGCGTGGTGCCTCAGCTTCGCGCCCGTTCTTTGGGCACTAACAAGGGCAACACGAACCGCGTAGGCACAGCCGCCCTCGGCTGTCCAGCCAAGCGTAAGCTCGGCAGCAAAGATGGCCGGTCAGGAGGCTGCCGACGTCGAAAGGACTCCCAAACAAAAAAGCCCCGCTCTTCCGAGCGGGGCTCATTTCCCCTGACAGCTGAAAGCTGATAGCTGACAGCCGAATCTAGTCCCTCACTCCATCAATAAACGCCCGCAGCTTTCGCGAACGCGAGGGATGCCGCAGCTTGCGCAGCGCCTTCGCCTCGATTTGCCGGATACGCTCGCGCGTAACTGCGAACGACTGGCCGACTTCTTCGAGCGTGTGCTCGCTTCCGTCTTCCAGACCAAAGCGCATCTTGATGACCTTCTCCTCGCGCGGCGTCAGCGTGCGCAACACCTGCGAAGTCTGGTCTTTCAGGTTGACGTTGATCACGGCTTCCGCCGGCGAGACCACGCCGCGGTCCTCGATAAAGTCACCCAGGTGCGAATCTTCCTCTTCGCCAATCGGCGTTTCGAGAGAGATTGGTTCCTGCGCGATCTTCAGGACCTTGCGGACCTTGGCCACCGGGATGTCCATGCGCTTGGCGATTTCTTCCGACGTCGGTTCGCGTCCCAGTTCCTGCACCAGCTGCCGCGAGGTGCGGATCAGCTTGTTGATCGTTTCGATCATGTGCACGGGAATACGAATCGTACGCGCCTGATCAGCAATCGCACGGGTAATCGCCTGCCGAATCCACCATGTGGCATAAGTTGAGAACTTGTAGCCACGGCGGTATTCGAACTTGTCCACCGCCTTCATCAGGCCGATGTTGCCTTCCTGAATCAGGTCGAGGAACTGCAGTCCGCGATTGGTGTACTTTTTCGCGATCGAGACCACCAGGCGGAGGTTAGCTTCAATCAACTCCCGCTTGGCGTGCTCGGCGTCCATGTCGCCCTGGATAATCTCGCGCTGGGTGCGCTTGAGTTCCAGGAACAACACGCCCGCTTCCTGCTCCAGCTTTTCCATTTCCGCGCGGATTGCGCGGGCCTGGCGCCGGTATTCTTTTTTCTGGTCCTCGCTGCGAGTGGCATCGGCTTTCCGTTCCAGGTTCTGCGCCTGGCGGTCGAGCGAACGCATGCCGTCGACGGTCTTGTTGACCCGCTCGATTAGCCGCTTGCGCTCGTTGTTGGTAAAGCCGAGGGTGCGCACCGCGAGCGAAACGCGTACGATGCCACGCCCCAGAGCCATCCGGTATTTGCGATGGTCCTTGGGACGCTTCTTCTGCGAAACCGCGACGAACTTTTCCTGCAACTGTCCGGCTTTCTTGTAATGCTTGGCGAGTTCATCGATCTTGCCGGTGAACTCTTTCAGCCGGTTTTGCAGGATGTCGTCGGTGATCTCTTCTTCATCGAACGTGACCACTTCCTTGATGGAGCGCACGCCTTTTTTCAGGTCGTCGCCCATCGCCAGAAGTTCGTGAATCACGATTGGCGAGCGGGAGAGAGCTTTGAGCACGCGCAACTGCCCGCGCTCGATGCGCTTGGCGATTTCGACTTCGCCTTCGCGCGTGAGCAGCGGCACGGTGCCCATCTCGCGCAGATACATGCGGACGGGGTCGTTGGTTTTTTCTAAAGCGCCGGGAGTAAGGTCGAGTTCGACGTCCTCGGCGCCTTCTTCTGCTTCTTCGAATTTTTTATCGAGCGCGGACGAAGGCATTTTCGGGCCTTCGAGCACATCGATGCCTTGCGTACCGATCGTGGTCAGCAGGTCGTCGAGATCTTCGGGACTGTGCACATCGTGCGGGATGAGGTCATTGACCTGATCGTAAGTGAGATATCCCTTCTCTTTGCCTGT
>OEKN01000523.1_pt8 | contig 25395 bp, 14 predicted proteins | sample 1503361 | NCBI WGS metagenome assembly OEKN01 (sample SAMEA104379592, study PRJEB20068) | metagenome | biome: 1000743; feature: 77; material: 1998 | place: USA | collected 2012 | depth 25 m
ACTGGGACGGGGTCCGGGAACTGATCAGTGCCGACGCGCGGCTCAACGTTGCCGACAGGTTTGCCGGGAAGTTTGCGGATGCGCCGTATTTCTTTAATTATGACCGCTGGCCTTGGCCCTGGAAATTGGCCCTCGGTGAGCTTGACGGTGAACCGGTGATCATTGTTCTTCAACGTGGTGCTGACGCATGGACGTCGTACTCGGCGATTCGCATGAACCTGGACGGAGAACGAATCGGAGGCATCATTGACTACATACATTGTCCATGGATGCTTACGGCCGCAAGCACTGTGACGGTTGCCAAATTATGAAGTTACAGGCAGTGCGGGCCGCAGAGCAGCCTCGCTGTTGTAATTACTCCACAAATGAGACCCGCCGGTAGCGCCGGCATCTTGCCGGCTGTCTGGCGGGCACCCCCGCCCGGCCCTCTGAGGGCGAGACGCCCTCGCGACAGCCGCAGAGACGGCGGCGCTACCGGCTCGGCTCATTGCACGGTGAGCGTAAGGTTCGTTGAGTGCGATACGCTGCCCGACGTAGCCGTTACCGTGATGGTGTAATTCGTCGAGTGCGGCAGCGGAGTTGTGCGACTGGAGCCTCCGCAACCTAAGAACGCTCCGGTTGATACCAGCGCGATCAACAGCAGGAGGGGGAATAGCGCTCGCTTAAGGGATCCTCGCCTGCGTCCGATGCCGAAGGGCAATACAAACAGCCCCATCCAAGGGAGAGCGAAGCCGAGCGCCCATGCACTGGTCCGGCGAAATGCAGCACTGGCAGCAGGCACCTGGACCGCCACGGTCACATTGGTCGCTCCAGCCCCAGCCGCGATGGTTTGCGGGGTGATCGTGATCGTCGAACCCGTCGGGGCTCCGCTTGCCGAAAGCGTCACAGCCGGCAACACTGATCCGGTGGCAGGAGCAATGGTCAGGTTATAGGTTGCCGTGCCTCCTGCTGAGACCGTGGCAGTGGGAGTTCCTCCGCTGGCAACGTCGATGGTGAGATCAGTCACGACCTGTGACACAACCGAACTGGTCACAGACAAGAAGTTCGAGTCGCCCGCGTACGCGGCCTTGATCGAGTGCGTACCGGCCGTGAGGCTTGCCGTCGCGTAGGTGGCAATACCCGAAGCTAGGGTGCTTGAACCCAGCAGGGTCGTCCCATCGTAGAAGTCAACCGATCCGGTTGGAGTGCTCACGGATGAAGAGACGGTTGCCCTGAGCGCCACGCTGCTCGATAAAGGTGCCGGATTCTCCGACGAGTCCAAGATGATCGACGGTGAAGGTTTGCCGCCTGTTCCGCTGACTGCGACCGTCTGGGTTACATTGTTCCCGTTGAGATGATTGTTGGTGACGACCACGTTTGCGCTCAGGCTTCCCACCGAATGAGGCGTAAACGAAACAGACACGTCGCAGACCTCACCCGAGTCAAGGGACGTGCTGGAAGTACACGGATTGGTGTCCGAAGTGTTCTCGGAGAAATTCGCTGTGTAGCTGGGATTGGCGCTGAAGGCAAGCGCCTGGTTGCCAAGGTTGGTTACAGTCGCGGTCTTTGGGCTATCGGTGCTGGTCGCTCCGATCGCCGTGTTGGCAAAGCTCAGCGCCGCGCCAGAGACGTTCACCTTTTCTAGGCGATTGTTGGACCAATCGACAATAAAGACGTTCCCATTGGCATCAACCGTTACGCCGTACAGTATGGTTCCGAGTGTCAGACCTGGTGTCTGAACGACCGAGCCAAGGCCGGCAGCCGTTAATGCGACGATCCGCCGGTGACCGGAATCCGCGATGTAGAGGTTGCCGCTGCCATCCACGGCTACGCCCTGCGGGTTGGTCAGTGTGAGCCCCGTGATGCTCACCAGGGAAGCCGCGCCAGAGGGAGCCACTTTTACGATATGGTTGGCGGTGCGGTCAGCAATGTAGACGTTTCCGCTCGGATCGACTGCCACTCCAGTAACACCAGTCGAGCTGAGGGTATAACTTCCCGTGGCCACCACGTACCCGGTGCCTGCCGGCGTCACCTTGACCACCCGGCTATTGCCCCAGTCGGCGATGTAGAGGTTCCCCGATCCATCGAGAGCTAAAGCTGCCGGCTGGTTTATCGCCGTGGCCAAGCCCGTGATACTGATTACGGATGCCGTCCCCGTCGACGTCACCAGCACAATTCGATTATGACCATAGTCGGCGATGTACAGATTCCCTGCTCCATCGACAACCACGCCACAGGCCTCGGCGAGAGTGAGCCCTCCCGTATTTACAACCGACGCACTGCCGCCTCCAGCGGCGATCTTCACCACATTATTGCCGGTGTAGTTGCCCACGTAGATGTCTCCCACGCCGTCAATGGCCGCTCCAAATGGGGAACCGAGGGACACTCCTCCTGTGCTGATGACGCTGGCGGTTCCCGGCGACAGGGCCGCCAAGGGGGCGGCTCCGGTGCCGTAGATCGGGACAATCGCCAGAAGTGTCGAACTCTGGTCGAACAGCGCCACGGCGCCGCGTCGCAAGCCTGAGGCAATGGGAAGGAATTGAACCTCCACGCTACAAGTTGTGTTGGTGGTGCCATTGGTACAGGTCGTGCCCGCGCCGAGCGTGAAGTCGAGGCTCTGGGCGCCGAGCGTCAGGGCCTGTACGCTGCCCAGAGTTGCGGCAACACCAATGGTGAACGGCAAGGTGATGGACTTACCAGACGAGGCGCCGACTTGCAGTTCGCCAAACCCCACTGCCGATGTCATCAGCGTCGCCACGCGACTGTTGGCCGTATCGGTGACATAGACAACCCCGGAGACATCCGTGGTCACGGCCACCGGGGTGTTCAGTGTCAGGCTTCCGGTGCTGATCACCGAACCGGCTCCCGAGGTCACCTTCACTACGCGGTTGTTGCCAGAATCCGCAATGAAGATGTCCGCGAAAGAATCCAGCGCAACCCCGGTGGGAGCGCTCAGGGCAGTCCCCAACCCCGAGATGCTTATCGAGGAGCCCGCACCTCCGGTGGTCACTTGCACGATGCGGTTGTTGCCCGAATCCGCGATGTAGAGATTACCGGCTACGTCCACGGCTAAGCCCGCAGGAGCGTTCAGCGCCGTGCCTAGGCCAGTGATGGTCAATGCCGCCGCCGCGCCGCCCGACGGCACTTTCACGATACGGTTGCCGCCTGTATCTGCAATATAGAGGTTCCCCGAAACATCAATCGCCACACCTCTCGGGCCCGTGAGGGTAAGGCCGCCAAGGTCCACCGCAGATCCGGCACCCGCTGAGGTCAGTCTCACGACGCGATTGTTGCCGGTATCGGCGATGTAGAGATTGCCAGAATCAGCGATCGTCAAGCCCTCAGGAGCGCTTAGACCAGTGCTCAATCCGGTGATGGTCAGCACGGTTGCGCTGCCGGCTGGCGTCACCTTGACGATCTGATTGTGAGCAGTATCGGCGATGTACACATTTCCGCTGTTGTCGACGATGACGGCTTCGGGATGATTGAGAGCCGCGCTTCCGGTATCCAATACTGCTGTCACGCCGTTGAACACCACCGCTGGCGGGAGGCAAAACACGACCGGCGCGCAAACGAAAAGACATAGCAAACCGGCCAGCAGCACTTGAAGCGTAGCGATGAAGCGGGAAGAAACACGAGTGTATGAACGAAACATTGAGACTCCTCAGCCGATTAGAAAAAACTCAGACGGCGGCCTAAAACTAACAATCGGCGGGAGTCTCACTGCATTACGAACGCCAAAATTCAAATTGAGAAGTACTTTCGTTTGCTCACAGCGGCAGGTTTCGTCCCGGAACGACATCGCCGGTAGGCCAGCGAACAAGCCTGGCTACGCGTCGCTTGGCGGATGCTTAGGATGAAAGATAAAGCAGGGCGCGCGAGAAAAGAGTTTTTCCTTAAGAGGGAACGACCAAATTCTCGCTCTTGGTGAAACTCTCCGAAAGCAAACATCGCATGCCTATGGTTCATATCCATCATCGCGCTGGTGCGACTTCAGAAGACATCACCCTACAAAAGCGGCCGCTAGCCGCAGAGGCTGGTCATGCACGTCCTGATTCTTAGGATGCCCAGCGTTTCATTTTGGGCATATTTTGTGTCGGTGAGACTCGTTCGTTCTTGATCCTGTGCCTCTTGCGCAGGAGCATTAGTATGGCGGGGGCTGTCCCAGGAGTTTTCTCTCCGGAAGGTCGGTGCACACCCTCTGAAGCCTAGGTTTCCTGGTCCGACTCCAACTTAGCGGACCGGATGACCTTGGATTGTCCTTTAAGTGTGAGGTGTATCCCAAAGAGACAACGCAGCGTGAGGAGAGTGAACAATGGCTGCGACTGATATTCTCTTCGTATTTCCGCCTGCCCCGGGGACAACAGGCGCTTTCAAGAATCATCTCGGCGTTGCATATTTGCGTGCGGCTCTTGCTAAAGAGGGAATAGCGACAGCTCAATACCTGAACGATAGTCCGAGTACCGTCAATGAAGTAGCGTCTGACATCGTTAGACTGGGGTCCCCGGTCGTTGGGTTTACAGTCTATGACGCCAACGCCCGGTTATCGATTGCAATAGCCCAGAGCATCAAACGCCAAAAGTCTAGCGTATACACCGTGTTCGGCGGGCCAACAGCGACTTTCAATGCCCGTCCACTTCTGGAAAGACACTCAGCCATCGATGCTTGTGTCATGGGAGAGACTGAAGAGACAGGGCCACAAATATTTGGGAAATTACTTACTGTTGGCAGTTTCCACGATATTCAAGAAGGAGTGGCGTTCCACCGAGGCAGAGAGATAGTTTGCACCGCATTGCCACCTCTCGTTGGCTCAGGCGGCGCAAGAGGATCTGCAACGCTCGACAGCACCCCCTCACCCTACCTGTCAGGCATTCTGGCGGATGGTCAGGAAGGAGTGCTGACAAGTCGGGGCTGCACTCATCACTGCCAATACTGTTGCTTCGCCGCGCTTGGCGGGAGACGCCTACGGTTGCATTCGATCGAGCGAGTGTTGGCAGAGCTGGAACATATTGCGGAACAGCAAAAGCGAAAAAGAAAGTATCATCCTGTTGCACTCCTCGACGATACCTTTACGCTAATACCGGAACGAGCCAAGGCCTTGTGCCTAGCCATTATAGATAGCAAGCTCAAGATCAACCTGTCGTGCAGCACTCGTGCCGACACTGTCGACGAAGAACTGCTACGTCTGATGAGAGCTGCAGGTTTTACGAGCATAGCGTTCGGACTCGAGAGTGCGGTACCGTCTGTCTTGCGCGCTATAGGTAAGGTGCGACCTCCCGATTGGCGAGATCCCGACTTAGCACCAGAAAGGCAATTTTTACAACGGCTGAGAACGAGCGTTGTCACAGCCAAAAAGTATGGCTTTATCGTGGGTGTAAGCATCATTCTAGGTCTGCCGACAGAAACTCATGCTGATGCTGCCGAGACACTGCGTTTTGTAAAAGAGCTACCCGCTGATTCCTATGCTCATAATTTCTTGTGGATATTTGCAGGAACTCCACTATGGACGACACATGACAAGTATGGAATTACGTGCAGTGTAGATAACACCGGGCTGCCTACCACCACGGGGTATTCGCACAACGTGAAGAAACTCGCACCTAGTCCGCAATGCGAGTTGGAACATGAGGCAGATCTAAGTCGGCTCCTATCAACGGATGCGCTTTACGGGTGTAATGCAACATTAGCGAAAAAACGAGGAATAGGTTCAGTAATCATAAACGCAGGTGAGTTATCTGTAGACATCACCGAATGGTTGCGTGGCATTCTAAGGATCGGAGGGATCATCGTTCAGGTTTACCCAAACCAGAATGAACCTTGGCCGACCCTCTATCGAGATCGTAGTTGTTTGGCTGATCATCTGGTCCCGGCGCAGCGTTACATCCAGGTGCAGCGAAAACAGCTTAGGAACAATGGTGATCAGATCTGGGAGATCGCGGGTACCGGCATTGACCTTTATCGCACGTGCAATCCGGCCTTGCTCCAGATTAGGACGTCGAAAAGTGCGAGCCCGCTAATTACCTGGATGAAGGGTGGGGATTCGAAGGCAAGCGTGTGCGAAATACTAGGGCTTCTCCGGGAACCGAGCGAACTGGTTGACTTAATGAATCGAATTGAGCGAGGCAAAATACCCCGCTCCTTACAGCCGATGCCCATCCCGCCGTACTTGAGGTATCCAGGCCGCTGGCTTCGAGGGAAGGCACCGTGTTCGTCAATTACCCGACTTGAGATCTCCGATCGAGCGGAGGTGCGCTGTTGCAAGCAGAGCGAACCCATCGGACAAGTCGGAGACTCATTGGAAGTAATGTCGCGCCGATTGAATCGGCTGATAAAGATTGCTGAGCAACGGCGTGGATGCGAACAGTGCCGGAATGGGCATTGCCCTAGATGCCCGTTTCCGGGGATTGATGATGAGATCTATTGCCAAATAATGACCAAGCAGGAGAGAGCTCTCCAGGCCTTGAACTGGATTTGGCTGTACTCCCGGATCCCGTTGCTTATGGCTCTTCAACGAATTAGCTGACATTGCATCCAGAACCTAGGAGTTAACGAGCAGACGAGGTGGCTTATGAGACACAAAAGAAGTGATACGATCGCCGTGTTGGCGAAGCGCCCAGATGTGGCAGCAATCATGAAGAAAATGGATCGAATGCTTAAGCAGAAAGCCAGCCCAGCAAGAATTGAACAAGCGATCGCTAAACTACTTAGCAAACATGTCACCGCACAAATGAAAATCATTCGGAGGCAACGTGTTTGCGTTCCTTACCAATAAGAGAAGATGTGCGAATAAGCTTTTCAGCATGACCACATAGTGGAACACAGCGAGTCGCGAAACATCTCGACCGTCTAGGGCATCAAAGTCGTTCTCCTATTGCCCCGATGACCGGCGAAGACTTTTGATGAATTCGCTAGAGCGATTTACTGTATCGCACTACGTAAGGGAGAGACCTGAGGCAAGCGCATCAAGGTTCGGACTCGCTCCCTGAATGTATTCCACCGTGAATCGCGGCGGAGAGCCAAGATGAAGGGAGTGTACGTATCGTACTCATCGCAATAGATCAGCGAAGGGGACCGCTGCTCAAGTGCTTGATCGAGAAGCCGGAAAGCCTTGTTCATTCGACCCAAGCCCGAATACACCATAGCGAGGCAGAACGGCGAAATGTAACGTGTTCGCGCTTGCTGCTCCATTTCGGCCAGAATCTTTAGGGCTTCAGATCGGCGGCCGGCGAGCCCGTATGCCAGCCCAAGCGGTCCCAGCACAGCTCCGGGTCGCTCAGGGTGGAGCAGCTTCAGCGCGGTCTCAAATTCGGCCGCAGCTTGTTGCGGTTGCTGGAGAAGCAGTCGGATCGATCCCAACTGCCAAGGTATGATCCAGAGCGTCGGGTTACGCCGGCGCACCAGCTCGGCCTCTTGGAGAGCTCGTTCAGCCTGTCCCTGACTCTTCCACCATGCAACCAGATTAATATCATTATATGGTGAAAGCGGGTCGAGTTCGCGTGCCTGGTCAAGGTGCTGGCGTGCTTCGACAAATCGGTGAAGGGGAACCACGAGCATCTGAGCGTAAAAATTGTGAGCAGAGGCATAGCCCGGTCGCAGCTCTATCGCCCGTGCATAATGCCGCTGTGCCGTATCGAGATCCCATTCCGCATCGCCAGCGATATCCGCACGTGCCTTGTGAGCTTCGGGAAGATTTTCGTCGAGCTCAAGTGCTTTCTCAGCCGACGCAACTGCTTTTTCGCGCACTTCTGCGGGGGCGACGAACTCGAACCCGGTGGCGGCGAGAGTCCAAAGGGCATCACCTAATCCCGCCCAGGCTGGGGCATACGTTGGATCTCTGTCGATCGCCTTTTGAAACAATTCAATCGCCTGCCGAATTTGCTGCTCCCTTGTCGCATAATCGAAGATCACATCACCCTTAACTGTGGCTTCATAGACGTCGGGATCGACACGGCGGGTCTTCTTGAGCCGCTCGCTCTCCTCTGGCGTTACCTGCACCCGAATCTCGCCCGCGATAGCCCGTACCAAGTCCGACTGAAGTGCCAGCACATCTGTCATTTCGCGTTCATAGTTGCTTGCCCAGAGGTGCCGATCCTGCCGCGCGTCGATAAGTTGAGCTGTGACATGGACCCGATCCCCGGAGCGAATCAGAGACGCCTCCACAACCCGATCCACCCCAAGCTCTCTGGCTATTTGAGGCAGTGTTTCGCTCGTGTTTTTATAGTGCATCACCGAAGTACGAGATATGACCTTAAGCGTCTTGATCTGGGCAAGATCAGCGATCAAGGCGTCGGTCATGCCATCTGCGAGGAAATCCTGTCGGGGATCACCAGAGAAATTCTTCACCGGTAGTACCGCTAGGGATTCGATGCGTACTCTGTCAGGTCGGCCAAAGAACCGCTTGTGCCACTTACCGGTGTTGAAGGCAATCGCCAATACGATGAGAGCTGCAAGCGTGCCCAAGGCTAAAACGCGCCTCGTCGGGGAGCGGTTGACGCGTTTCGGAGCGGAAGACAGTCCACTTAGCACGCTCGTCTGGAGCCTCCGCAGATCGATGGCCACTTCTCGCGCCGACTGGTAGCGGGCCTCGGGATCCTTCTCCAAACATTTGGAAATGATTCGTTCGACTTCTGGGGACAAGCTGGGATTCAGCGCGGTGGGCGGTGGCGGCGGGCTGTGCAGAATGGTGTTGATCAATTGCGGAGGTGCCAACTCGTCGAACGGCCGTTTCCCCGTCGCCATCTCATAGAGAACAGCCCCTAGGGCATGAATGTCGGTGCGGGCATCGGTCTCTCCCGGCAACAACTGCTCAGGAGCCATGTAGGGCAAAGTTCCGGCTATAGTTTGCATCTGACAGGTCTCGGTCGAAGCATTCGGGGCTACTGGACACCGCACCTTTGCCAAGCCAAAGTCCAGAATCTTCAACCGTCCGTCGGTAGTCAGTCGCAAGTTGCTGGGCTTCAGGTCCTGGTGAACTATCCCGCGTTCGTGAGCTGCGGCCAAACCTTCCGCGACTTGTCTTCCAACAGATATCACGTCTTTTTCGCGCAACGGCCCACCTGCCATTTTCTCGCTGAGGTTCAGCCCTGGAATGTATTCCATTACCAAGAAATCCATGCCCAGCTGCGTGTCGAAGTCGTAGATGGTGGCGACGTTGGGATGATTCAGCCGGGAAAGGACCAGAGCTTCCTTGCGGAAATGCTTGCGAGCGGAGTCGGTAAACATCTGCGGGGGCAAAACTTTGATGGCTACGTCGCGATCAAGGTGCTCATCGCGGGCGCGGTAGACTTCCCCCATGCCACCGGCGCCGATCTTCTCGACAATGCAATAATGCCCGAGCCTCTCCCCTGCCAGGGGCGCTAGCTCAGCCGTCGGGTTGGTCATGGACAGCGCCCTCCCGCCTTATCAGAAATCCTAGGCTCCCGCACCACGGGCGTCAACGAACCTCATCACAGAGGGATGTTCAGACCTCGATCTTCCACCTCACGATTCGCATGGCCGGATCGGTGGCGGGGGTACGGCGTTACGATCGATCACCATCGCAGCGATAGACTTGCCGGGCTCGACAAGCGGGAAACTGGTGTCGGGCGGAGCCGTCGCGTAAGGAGCGCTGAAGCGTTGTCCTGAGGTGTCGGAGACCTGAAAAAGGGCGGAGCGAAGTAATCCAGTGCGAGATACGAGAACGAACTCCGTGAGTAAACGACTCCGTCACCATACGGGGCCCGAAATTGTTAGGATCCACACTCTTGACAATTCGTTTTCCGCCTCTGTGCACTCCTGGGAATGATTGGTCGACTGTGCAGTCGACTCATGCCTTGCGCCGGAATTTCTCCCGGCGTCTGGAGTTTTCAGCGTCGAACACTTTCTCCCAATCGATCGATGACGCGTGTGGTGATTATGGACTGAGCGGGTCCACTTGCTGCTTCCACGATTACGTGTGGGAGCCTGCATTGCAGGATACGGACTGACATCCTGCAACTGATCTTGGCTGGAGATCCATTCTTAGCTTCCGAGGATTCCGGGACCTATGATTCGGGTATTCACATTCAACATCGCAGGGGTGGACTTACTTCCAGCAACTCACCCTCTCGGCTTGCTTCTGGAACGCTCCTGACAGCGAGTGGTCGCGAGCCCGGAGCAACAACTTTCGCCCTTCAGGTGTCCTTGCATGGATCAGTTGCACCGAGCCGACAAGGCTATTCCAACGCCGTGCAAAGCGCTCCGCGAATTCCTTCTTCCGCGCAAACACATCCGATACTGCGACATAGTCTTCCCTGAAAATTCGCCAAATCTTCCCCGAACAATCCAAAAGTCCTTGCGGACGAACACGACCCAGAGCCACGCGCTGCTCCGCACTTCGTGAGATATCCCTGTTCGTGTGATCTAAGGCGATTTGAGTTGATCGTAAACTGTCGCAGCATTATCAGCGAACGTGGCATGGTACTTCGGATACTGGCGGAAGTCCGAGTACTTCTCCACGTGAATGTGTTGGCGTACCTGATCTACAGATTCCCCTTTGTTCTTCAGGAAACTCACTTGCATATAGAGGTCGTTCAAGTAGTCACGAAACCGCTGCAAATCTGCCCTGGTGCCTACATCGAAATGTCCTGGGACCGCCTTTTCGATGGGCAAGGAAAGGACATGATCCAGCACATCAATCCAATTTGCTGCGCTGCCATCGTCCATGGCTGGGCTAGACCGATTCAGGAACAAGTCGCCCAATGCGACAGCGTGCTGTTCCGCAAAATAGACGATCGCATCGCCGGATGTGTGCCCTTTTCCGGGGAAGTACACTTCCACAGCATGCCTACCGACGTAGAGGCGGATTCGTTTCTCGAACGTCAGGCTGGCAGCACGGAAATGGAAACCATCCATACCCGGGACATTTGCCAGATCGATTGTGCGGGCGCGCGTGTAATCGGTACTGATCACGGTTGCGTCAGGACCAACTGTCGAGTTCCCCCCTTGATGGTCCGGGTGATAGTGCGTATTCACAATAAACTTCACTGGCAATTTCGAGATCTGCCGGATCGCGGCCAGTAACTTGGCTCCCTCTGTCGCGTTCAGGCCGGTGTCCACGACCAGAATTTCGGAGTCTCCAATTAAGAAAGTGGAATTCGCACTAGCATCGTTGTCAGAAATGTAGGCGTAGAGATCCGGGCCCAGTTGTTTCGTTTGTGCCGAGGCCGACATGGAACCGAGGACAACAGCGAGAGAGAGCAGCCAAACGTTTGGAGCCAGAAGAAAGTCAAACATGGGATATTCGGTCAGAAACTCAGTTTCAGGGCAAACTGAATCAAGCGGGGACCACCTGATCCGAGGCCCACGTTATTTTGAGCAGCATCTGGAGTCTGGAAAAGCGTACCGAAATTCGGCGCTGCGAGAATGTTGCTGGGGAGGGCGAATGCCGGATGGTTCACGATATTGAAGAACTCGGCGCGAAACTGTGCCTTCACCTTTTCGCCCAACTGCGTGTTCTTGATCAATGAGAAGTCGAAATCGCGATACCCGGGGCCAGTCACAATGTTCCGCCCCGCATTGCCAAAAGTAAGCGGAGCATTTAAGGCAAAAGCGCCCGTATTGAACCACCGCTGCACAGTGTGCGGGCCTGCGTTGGGATCCCCTACCACGTTCGGCCTGTCATTCCCCAAACCGGTTCCACTGAGGCCTTCGCCTGTCAGCACCGAAAAGGGCTGTCCAGTCTGAAGTGTCAGGATTCCGCCCAGCTCCCAGCCTTTGCCGAGCACTGACGGTAAGCTTCGCCACACGGGGATCTCGTAGTTGAAGCTAAAACTCAGCCGATGCCGTATGTCGAAGTCCGAACGGCCGCGCTCCGCGTCGAGATTGTAGTTGTCCTGCGGAAAGATGGTTGTCGCGTTCGCGCCAGAGCCGAAGAAAACCGACGCCCCGTCGATGGAGTGGGACCAGGTGTAGGACATCAGGAACGATAGACCATGACTGAAGCGTTTGTCGAGCTTCGCTTGCAAGCTATGGTAGTTCGAGCTGACAGAGTCTTGTGCCTGGAAGAGTTGAGCAAAACCAAAGAAAGGTGTTCTTACGATGCTTGGCATCGCTCCGTAAAGCTGGTTGTCATTCAGAAACTGCGCGGCCTGGGGCGGAATGCCGAGCATCTCCATCCGAGTAACAACATCCGGAGCCAGGCTGTCGATCTGCGCTTTGGTGATGAACGCCTGATCAATCTGCACAAAGCGCGGCAGCTTGGTACCAGTGGTTCCGACGTATGCGAGGCCGAACAACATCTTTCCTGGTAGTTGATGCTCAACACCAAGGTTGAAGTGCTGGGCGTAGGGGGTGCGGAGGTTTTGCTGTGTAATCGTAAGGACTGGGAAGGGAGAGGGTCCAAAGGGATTCGGCCAGCTTGCAAGTGGGAAGGGCGTAAAGTAGTCGGGCAAATAGGGGGGATTGAGCATCACGTTTCCCGGGATGTTCCCGATGATGGTTTCGTAGAACACACCGTAGCCCGCCCGCAGAACAGTCTGCCCGTTGCCGAATAAATCCCATGACAATCCGACTCTTGGCGCGAAGTTGTTGTGATCGCCGTTATAGACGCCGCCCGTTCCGTTCTGAGTGACGACGCCCGACGCTTCCAGCGCCGGCAAATTGGTTTGAACGCTGGGGTCGAGTGGCAGAAATGTAGTGTACTTTTGCGGCCACCACGAGCTCAGGCGTCCATGAGCTTCGTGCAGCACTGTGTTCAATTCATACCGCAAGCCGTAATTCAGCGTCAGGTTAGGTCGCAGCTTGAAGCTGTCTTGCGCGAAGACGCCATAGCTGGTGAAGCGGAAGTTTCGGTGCGAATCGCCGACAAATTGCAGCGCGCCGTCGGGAATCCCAAGGGCGAAATCGATGAGAGGATTCGGAATATTCACCGGATTCCCCATCGAATCTGTCCCGGCAGCATTGTCGAGCCCGCTGAAGGTGATCTGCCCGTTGAAGGCGAGATCATAAAGCCGATTCAGTTGTGTATACCGGATATCTCCGCCGACCTTAAAAGTGTGTCGCGCGGTGGTGCGCGATAGGTTATCAATCCACTGAAAGGTGTTCGTCGCCGTCCGGTTAGGCTGGTCGATGCCACCGCCCAGGTTGGTCACTGCAGCACTGCCAGACACGAAGCCGGCTGAAAAAGACAGCATCGGAATATTGCCAAGATTCAGGGGAGCACCTGGCGCAAACCCGGTGTTGAATCCAAAAGTAGCGGCTTGCGGACCGGCTTGCGTGACCAGCGAGATGTTTGAACGGGTGAAGCCGAACCGCGCCTCGTTCAGGGTTCGTGGATTGATCACGTGCGTATAGGAGATCGCTACCAGATCGTTGTCGCCAGTTTGGTTGAGACCATATCCCGGAATATTGGTTCCGCTTTGACCTGGAGTGAACGGGAAGAACGTATCAATTCCAGTCCGGCTGAACCGCACAGAAAGAGAATCGGCGGCGTTCAGATGATGGTCCACTTTAATCAGAAACTGATTGGTGGAGTCAGTTTGCAAGGGTGAGGAGATGAAGTTCCCCGACGCATTGGTTAAATTGGACTGTGGGAACAAGGTATTGAAGATCTGCTGGCTGGCGGGGTTCACCGCGATCGTGATCGGGTTACCGTTTTGGTCCGTAAACTTGCCAGCGCGTTCATCCGGGGTAGGGACGTTCGTGATTCGGGTAATGCCACCGGCGCGGCGAAATCCCTCGTAGTTCAAGAAGAAGAACGTCTGGTTCTTAAGAATTGGACCACCCAAAGTTCCACCGAATTGATTCAGCCGCAGCGCGGATTTCCGGAATGCCGAATCATTGAAATAGTTGCGCGCATCGAGCACATCATTGCGAAAGAACTCGTAGGCAGAACCATGCAACAGGTTCGAGCCCGATTTTGTCACCAGGTTCACAACCGACCCGGTGTTGCGGCCATATTCCGCGGCGAAGGTGTTGGTTTGAACTTCAAATTCCTGGATGGAGTCGATCGAAGGAATCTGTGCGGCGGCGCCGCCAAAGTAATCGTTGTTGTCGATGCCATCGACCATAAAGTTGTTTGAGGTCGATCGCTGGCCGTTCGAGGAATACCCCGAGACGCCGCCTTCCCCTCCCTGCTGGCCACCGCCACCGCCCGAAGAAGCAACTCCGGGATTCAAGCGCGCGAGTTGGGCGAAATCACGGCCGTTGAGCGGCAGTTCCTCGACTTTTCGATTGTCGATAATTTCCCCCAGTTTCGAGCTTTCGGTTTGTGTCAACGCCGCCTCGGACTGGACTTCTACCGTCTCAGTCTTGGCGCCGATCTTCAAAACGATTTCCACGTCGCGAATCTGATCGACACCGATTTCAACGCCATTCGTTGTCGTGGTAGCGAAACCCGCTGCTTCGGCCTTAATCTGATATACGCCTGTCGGCAGCGCCATTACCCGGAAGATGCCGTTATCGGCTGTATTGGTCTGGCGCTGCAAACCCGTGGAGGGATTCGTGACCGTCACTTTGACGTTGGGAACGTTGGCGCCTTTTTGGTCATGGACCGTACCGACAATTCCACCCTGGGTGGTTTGTCCCTGAACATTGCTTATCAGAATGGCAGCTAGACTCAATAGTGGGAAAGCGCGCTTGCACAGAGTCAGCATGGTCCCCCCTCGGTGACGCTAAAGCTCGGCGCCGATTATTGCGTTCGCGACGTCGAAGACGAATTGGAGATTTCGTCTTCGTAAACCACCCCACCCTTCATGACGAACTGCACGTGCTCCAGTAAATGAATATCGTTGATCGGATCACCCCGGACTGCGACGATGTCAGCAAACATTCCCGGGCGAATCGCCCCGACACGATCAGACCAGCCCATCAACTCCGCTGCGTTCACAGTGCCTGCCTGAAGCGCTTGCACTGGTGTCAAACCCAATTGCACCATCGACCAGAACTCGCCGCCATTCTGTCCGTGCGGGTAAACGCCAGCGTCTGTGCCAAGCGCTACACGCACCCCGGCTTTGAAGGCCTGTGCAACATTCTTCTTCGCTGCAGGAATAATGATGGCAGCTTTCTCGATGACCCAAGGCGGCAAGTGCATTTCGGACTCGTGCTGCTCAAACCAGAAGAGCGGATACGATGTGGGCACCAGAAATGTGTGATGCTCTTTCATCAGATTGATTCCCTCATCGTCGATGAAAATTCCGTGCTCAATGGAATCGACTCCCGCGCGCACGGCATCCTTGATTGCGATCGAAGAATGCGCGTGGGTTGCAACTTTCCTTCCCAGGCGATGGGCCTCGGTGATCAGGACATTCATCTCGGCAGGACTGTATTGTTCGAGCAAGGGGTTGTCTCCTTTGGAAAAGACTCCCCCGGAGGCACAGAACTTAATTACGTCCGCGCCGTACTTGATCACTTCGCGGACGCGGTGCATTACAGCTTGTTCGCCATCCGCCACACCTTCCGCCGAGTAATGAAACTCGAAAGGAAGAAGATTGTTGTCGCAATGCCCGCCAGAAATACCCAGCGGTGGTCCGGAAACCTGCATGCGGGGGCCGATCACGTCGCCGGCATCAATGGCGTCGCGAAGCGCTACGTCGGAGTAGCCCTCCGCACCGACGTTGCGCACCGTGGTAAACCCTGCCATCAGCGTGAGACGCGCGTTCTTTGCGCCAATCAGGGCTGCGCGGGGAGTGGAGATACCTAATCCTTCGTAGCCGCCACCGCCGGCATTCATCGTCAGATGCGTATGCACATCGATGAAGCCGGGCAAGATTGTGGCATTCCCCAGATCAATCACTTTGCCAGTTGGATTGACCCCCGCATTGGCTTCCGTAACCGACTGTATTTTGTCTCCCGAGATGACGACTACAGGACGGTCGATCAACCGGCCGGATGGGGGATCGAAAAGGCGGGCGGCTCGAATGATGACAACCTGTGCCATTGCAGAAAAACCGCTTGCACAAAGAACGGTGGCTGCGAGAAGAAGAAGAGTGCGTTGCGAGATGCTTCTAGCCGTATATGCCGGTACTCTACAGAGCGTCTGTCTGAAGCGAGGAAGTGCCGTAGCAGGCATTGGGATCGGAATCAGTGCACGGATTTAAAGACAATATCCAACAATAGGGAGTCCACGAGTTGGGGAAAAATAACTCCGCGTTTGCGGCACTGTCAAGATAATTTGCATGCTATCTGTATACAAAACGTGTTGTTGGTTCGAACTTCGACATTACGGAACTTGGGCAAACGTTGGGCCTAGCCGCGACGTTCTTTTGGCGCGCGTCGGGCTGATCTCCAGTACACCAGAGACATTGCCAAGAGGAGCGGCAGAAACGCGGGCAGCGCGTACTGCAAGCCATCCACGAAGAATGTGGAAACAGCAACCCCTGCCAGGGCAGCGATGCCCAGCCAGTTCGAGTAGGGAGAGAATGCCAACTTCAGAGGAAGGCGCGACCGGGCCTCAGGGCCTAAAGACTTCCGGAATCGGAGATGGCAGAGAAGAATGACGGACCACACAAAAAACATCCCGGCGACGGCCACTCCGTAAAGCATCAGAAACGCTCGTGAAGGAGCGTAAATCGCGAGCAGAATCGCGACGACCATTCCTGCGGTGGAGAGCCCGAGTGCGCGATGGGGGACGCCATTGCTGCTCAGTCGAGAAAGCCATTGCGGAGCATAGCCACTGCGGGAGAGGGAAAACAGCATCCGGGTCGTGAGGTAAAGGTCGGCATTACAGCTCGACAGAGCAGCGGTGATGACGACGAGATTCATAAGGCTCGCGGCATAGGGGATCCCCACTCCGGAGAACGCCGCCACGAATGGGCTCCCAGTGATTCCCCGCTCACTTCCGATCCGGTTCCAGGGTGTCATCGCCAGCATGGCAATCATGGCAAGCACATAGAAACCAATCAGGCGATACACGATCGTGCGCATGGCCTTGGGAATCGACTTGTAGGGGTTGTGGGCCTCACCGGCGGTTACGGCAATGACTTCAACCCCCATGTAACTGGTTAAGACCAGGCTAAGCGCCAGCCATACACCTTTCAGCCCAAAAGGAAAGAATCCGCCGTGAGCAACCAGGTTGGACAACCCCAGCGCCGGTTTAGGACCAACGCCCGCGATCAGCATCGCGCCAATCGCGATGAACACAACTATCGCTAAGACTTTGACGACCGCAAACCAATACTCAAACTCTCCAAAGCTTCCCACCTGCAGGCTGTTAATCGCGACGAGAATTGCAGATGCGGTCGCCACCCAAACCCACTGCGGCGTTTGGGGAAACCAGAAGCTGCAATAAATGGCCACCGCTGTGACTTCCGCGCCAATCGCGATGATCTGCACGAGTCCATAGGTGGCGCGAACCGCGAAACCCGACCACGCATTGAGATAGGTCTCGGCATAGACGCCGAAAGCACCTGCTACCGGATGAACGACAGCCATCTCAGCAATGGCGTACGCGACAATCATTGCAATGACAGCGCCGACCAAATACGAGACGATTACGCCGGGTCCGGCCAGTCTGATCGTGACGCTGCTGCCAAGGAATAGACCAACGCCGATCGCACCGCCGAGAGCCAGCATGGTGAGTTGACGCTGAGTGAGTCGCCGCTGAAGATTTTCTTCGGAAGGCGGAGTTTCCTCGAACGATGCGTCTTGGGTCGCGGCAGTTGTCGGAGACGCAGGCTGCGAATCCTTAAGCATGGCGGCTCAAGCTTAGCAGTACATCCTGGAACCGATGAATTTCCTGGACAGTGTTGTAGTGCACCAGCGAGATGCGGACCACGCCGGAGTCCGGGTCCACCCCCAAGCGCCTCATCAGGCGAGGTGCATACATATGTCCATCGCGAACGCCGATCCCGGCGTCCGCCATCCCCTCGGTTACGCAAGCGGGTTGAAGATTAGGAAGGTTGAAGCAAACAGTAGGGACGCGCTCGTGCAAGCGGCTTTCGTCCTGAATGCCATAAATCGTTGCCCCAATCTCCCGTAGAACGCGAAGCAATTCCGTCGACAGGGCCCGTTCGTAGGCACGCACCGCTTGCATGGCGTGCGCGATGTTGTCACGTCTGGAATTCTGGCCCCCGTTCTGAAGCATCGCCCCAAGTCCTTCCAGATATTGAACGGCCGCATCCACACCAGCCACATTCTCATAAATAAATGTTCCAGCTTCGATCTTGCCAGGCGGTTCGTCAGGGATGAAATCTTCCCGAAATGTAGGAAGGCTCTGCAGGATTTCGCGTCGGCCCCACAAAAAGCCCATGTGCGGCGAAAATATTTTATAGCCGGAGCACACGAGGTAATCACAATCCATAGCCTGAACGTCGATCAGTCCGTGAGGACCATAGTGGACGCAATCCAGAAAGATTTCGGCTCCGGCACGATGGGCGGCTTTTGCTGCCGCTGCGACATCCACGATCGACCCCAACGAATTTGAGGTGACCGTGCAGGCAACCAGGCGAGTTCTTGATGACAAGATCTTCTGCAGGTCCTCGACATGGAGGTTTCCATCTTCTCGCATTCGCCACCAGGCGATCTTCGCATTTGGAACGGCCAGCCAGGTGGCGATATTTGCCTCGTGATCCATGTCAGTCACAATAATTTCATCGCGCTCAGCCAGTGTCTGACCGATCGCAAGGCTGATGAGCCGGATAAATGACGTGGCGTTCATGCCGAACGCGACCTCGCTCGGATGACGGGCATTCAACAATATCCCGACACTCTCCCTTGCGCGCGCAATGACCTCATCGACCGCCACGCTCTTTGAATAACGTCCCCCTCGTTGAACGTTGTTCACCAGCAGATGATGATTCACTGCGTCCAGGACCACGTGCGGAACCTGGGCCCCGGCTGCGTTGTCGAAGAAAATAAACTTGTCGTCCAGATTGAGGGCGGGAAAATTTGCCCGAATCGACTGTACAGGAAAGCGTTCCAGGGCGTTATCTGTCGACAGGCTGGCTTTCATCACAACTCTTCAACCTCAAGATAGCTTTGGGGCGAGGCTAAGCATATCATAGGAATACAACATGTATACGGGCGTGCATGAGCGCTTCGTCGGCTTTGACCTTCACACAAAGTACCCGGCTATCGTATTCATTGACACGGTCGGCGCCTGTCGGGAACAATCTGGAGGCTTGTTCCCTCACCCGTGGAGGAATCTTGGCGAAAAGAGTTATACAAGGCAAAGCGCACAGAACCCCGACTCATACTCTCTCTTCCTTCTCTCAGGCGCGCTTGATTGCTGCGGCTCCCACTACGCTGAGCGAGAGAGTCTATTCCGCTTTCAAGCGCGACATCATCCACGGATTTTTTCAACCGGGCGAGCCACTAAGTGAAAAAGAACTCGCCCATCGCTACAAAGCCAGTCGAACACCTGTCCGCGAAGCGGCGGTCCGGCTTCAAAATGACAGGTTGCTACGCATCGTCCCCAATCGCGGTTATTTCGTCGCGCAGATCACATTGTCGGTTCTGAACGATATCTACGAATTCAGGGTCGCCGTGGAATGCGCGGCTGCCGAACTTGCGGCCGCGAAAGGAGCGAGCCCAGAGGCGTTGAAGGGGTTGACGGATTTAGCCAAGACCCGCTGTAACCCAGGAAACCGGGGAAGTTGCGCGCGCTTCATCGAGGCGGATACCGCATTTCACGTCGGAATTGCGCTATTGGCGCGCAATCAGATGCTGGTAAGGGCAGTCGGCGAAGCCCGCAGTCAAATGGAGCGCATTATGCTCGCCGCCGTCGACATAAATTACTTTGGCGAACTGCCTGGTCGTGAACACTTGGCGATTCTGGCGGCCATTCGCGACCGAGATCCGGAACACGCGCGCCAACTGATGCACGATCACATCATGCAATCCAAGGACAAGGTTTTGGGCGTAGCTTCGATTCTGCCGGCCCGGCCCTCCGCTCGCTGACCGGAAACACGGCCGCAGAACCATGTTAAAAGCAGTCTTTGAAATTCCTACGCAAACGGCCGATGAACGAGAACATCGACGATGTCTACCGCGAAATTCGCGCCGATCTGAAGGGAGCCCTCCTCCGCCCCGGCGATCTCGATTACGGCAGAGCGGCGCCGGTGTGGAACGGAATGTTTGATCGCAGGCCGGGCATACTGGCTCGCTGCAAGGACGTCGCCGATATTCAAACCTGTCTACGAGCCGTACGGGGATCCAACGTCATAACCGCAGTGCGCTGCGGTGGGCATAGTCTGGCCGGTTTCAGCACGTGTGATGATGGGCTAGTCATCGATCTCTCCGCGCTGCGTGATGTCCGGGTTGATGCGAGTACGCGAAAAGCGCGCTTCGGCGGCGGATGCCTGCTGGGTACGATTGACGCCGCAACCCAGACCGCGGGCTTGGCATTTCCGGCGGGCGTTGTTTCTCATACCGGCGCTGGCGGCTTAGTCCTCGGTGGAGGAACAGGATGGTTGAACCGGCTGTACGGATTGTCCTGCGACAATGTCGACGGCTTTACCCTCATTACCGCCGACGGCTCCATTCTGCGCGCAGATTCGAAGGAAAATCCCGACCTCTTCTGGGCGCTTCGTGGTGGCGGAGGAAATTTCGGGATCGTGACCGAATTCGAAGTGCGGCTTCACCCGGTCAGCAGCGTGACTCTTGGACGCGGTTTCTGTGTTGGCGATTCGATCGTGCGTCTTCTGCAGTATTGGCGAGCGTTCATGCCCGACGCCCCGGATAATCTAAGGTGGGGCTTTTCCCTGCGCAAAGCGGATGGCGTGAAGGGCTTGCCGGACGCGAAGGGAATGCCAGTGGCCAGCGCTTCCGCTTTGTGGATTGGAGACCGCATCCAAGGGACGAAGTACGTCGAGCGCGCTCTTTCCGCCACAAAACATACGGAAACTAGCGTAGAAGAGATGTCATTCCTAACGCTGCAGACGATGGCAGATTCCGATTTTCCGCACGGCCGCCGCTATTACACCAAGTCCGGTTATTTTCGGAATCTGAGCGACGAAGTAATTCACGAGATGATCGATTCTCTGGCTACCGTGCCATCGCAGTTTAGTGAGATCGAACTCGCGTATCTCGGTGCCGCCCCAGGCCGCGTCGCAGCAGATGAGACCGCTTTTGGCGACCGAAGCGCGCCGTTCGTCGTCAACATCTTGAGCCACTGGGATGCACCAAATGACGATGTGGCTAACATTGCCTGGACCAGGGACCTCTTCAATCAGTTGCGTCCCGCCATGGTCCCCGGGGTCTATGTGAACTTCATGAGTGGCGACGAAGGCGACCGTGTCCCGGAGGCATATCGAAATCGATGGGAGCGCTTGCGAGGCATAAAAGCAAGGTACGACCCGGAAAATTTCTTCTGCCTGAATCAAAATATTCCGCCTCGAGAAAATGCGTAGCCGCTTGAGATCCTGAACAAAAGCTGCACGTGGTGCCCTGAGATCGGTCTTGGGTTGCTGAAACAAACTGTCCGAATGCGCACGTAGCAACTGACATGCTATTTGAATACCATTGACATACGATTTGCCATCGGAGTAGCATTCGCGAAAAATGGGGGACGCTGTGAAGAATCTTGCCGCGATTCGTATTGCTTCCGTTCTGTTCCTGTTACTCTTCAGCGGTTCCTTCGCATGGGCTCAGCTGTTTCCCGGCCGCATCACCGGAGTAGTGCGCGACGCACAGGGCGCAGCCGTTGCAGGAGCAACAGTCAAGCTTGTCAATCCCGCAACCGGACAGGAAAGAACGATCACCAGTGATGCAAATGGCGAATTTAACTTCCCCCAGTTGCCGCTCGGATCCTTCCAATTAACGGTCACAAAAGAAGGCTTTCGCACCACCCTCATCAATGACATTGTGACCGCACAGGGCCAGGTGAACAATGTCGATCCGGTTTTGGCGATCGGAACTGTGACTTCACAGGTCGAGGTGAGTTCCTCGTCGGCGTTGATCCAGACCGAGACCAACGAGGTCGGCGGCCAGCTCAATCAGGTGCAAGTACAAGCCCTTCCCGTCGGGAACAGCGACTACACGCGGCTGGCTCTTGTTTTGCCCGGAGTGACGCAGAACAGCAACTTCGCATTCGCGCAGTACACGATCAATGGATCCAGGGCCCGTTCCAACGGCTTCAACATCGACGGCGTGTCCGATACGGACCCTTCAACCTATCTCCCCTCCATCAACGAAGGCGGAAATTCGGCGACAGCGGCTACACGCCTTCCGCTGGACGCGATTCAAGAGGTCACGGTCAGCGCAAACGCGGGTGCGGATAGTGGGCAGAACTCGGGAAGCGTGATGAACGTGATTGTGCGCAGCGGGACGAACGTGATTCACGGATCCTTGTACGAATTGCATCGCGATTCCTCGCTGGATGCAGCCAATTTCTTTGAGAACCTTCACGGAGTGCCCAAGGCGCCCTTTGTCTGGAATGAGTTTGGTGGAACTATCGGCGGCCCGATCGTCATACCTCACGTTTACAACGGACGGGACCGGACCTTCTTTTTTGCCGGCTACGACGGCAGCCGCCTCAGGCTCGGGACCACACTGAACGGAACTGCCCCGACACCGACCCAGATCGCCACCGCGACGAGCCTTGTGCAGGGTCAGAACATAACCCCTAACCAACTGGGATTGAACATCCTGCAACAGTACGCGAGCCTTGGCCTATCGGGTCCCTTCGCGGTCGACAACCGTGGCCGGCAGACACCGAATAGCGGCGTCCTGAAAATCGACCAAACCTTTTCGACGGCAGACTCCCTTTCAGCCCGCTATCTTCACGGTACCGGCGAGGACGAGTTCCCCGGTGGCGGCCCCGGTCCCGGCGGAGGGTCGCAGCTAGGCCCCTGGTTTGGCGTAACCCCAACCGTCGCAGATAATTTTGCGATAAGCGAGATTCACATCTTCAACCCCAGGTTGATCCACACTCTGCGGCTGGGGTGGAACCGCTTCAGCCAGTTTCAAAAAGGGCGCGATGCGGATGTAAATCCAGCCAAGATCGGCTTTAACACGGGCGTTACCCCGGTGAGCTACGGGATGCCCGAAGTCGACATTTATGGTTTCGCGAACTTAGGGCTGCAATACGGTGCGGGCGGCCGGGTTGCGACCAGTTATCAGATTGCCGATGAAGTGAACTGGACCCGCGGGCGTCATGCATGGAGATTCGGGTTCAACTTCCTCCACAACTACTCGAACTATACCCTGGCTGGGGGGCGCGGAATCTTTTCATTTACCGGGTCACAACTCGGACAACCCCTGGGCCAAACTGGCGGCCTCGCATCGCTCGTTGATTTGATCGCAGGCCTCCCAACACCGGGTTCTGGTCTCACACAGATCACTCGGGTCGGTAGTCCCCGCGCGAACATAGACCAGAACGTTATCAGCGGCTACGCAGTGGATACCTTGAAACTGACCTCCCGGCTCACGCTGGTCGCTGGACTTCGCTACGACTTCTTCACCACAGTCAATGAATCGCGCCACCGGTTCTCTGCCTTCGATCCTGCACTGGGCTTGGTTGAGGCTTCTCAATTGCCGGGCGGCCACATCTATGATGCGCCCAAAGGAAATTTTGGCCCGCGGGTCTCTCTCGCGTGGGAGCCTCCCTTCCAGGTTCTTTCGGGCAAACAGACGGTTGTTCGTGCGGGGTTCGGCATCTACTACGACACGATTCCGCTCAATAATTTTCAGGAAGGTCTCGCGCAGAATCCAGTTGGTCCAACTGCCGGCTTCACGATTGTGCCCAGCGCTCCCATTCCGTTCGACGTTGGCGTGCCCATCTTCGGAACGGGCGCTCCGCAACCACCATTCAACATCGCAAGTATTCAGCACAACCTGAAAACGCCAAATGTGCAGGAATGGAATTTCAACATTCAGCAGGAACTCACGGACAAAATTGTCTTTCAGATTGGGTATGTCGGAAACCACAGCATCCATCAGCTTCAGTTGCTCGACATCAATCAACCGCCCCTCGGCGCTGGCTTTGGACCGGGCTGCAGTTTCTCACCCGGCTTCGGCGATCCCGCTTGTGAGCAGGCGGCACGGCCCTACAACTCGAAGTTCCCCACGCTTGCTCAGATAAACACCATTTCATCCCCCGGATTCGCGACATACCACGCGCTCCAAACTTTGTTGAAGACGAATAACTTCCACGGCCTTACAACGCAGTTTTCGTTTACCTGGTCTCACAACATGGATACAGCCTCGGAGGTAGAAGATTTCTTCGGGACCAGCGGGTATGTCCCCCAAGACTCCAGAAACTTGAAGGGGAGTTACGGAAACTCCGAGTTCGATCAGCGCCGGGCGTTCATATTCACCTATGTCTATGCCATTCCATTTCCGAAGACCAGCAACGCCCTGTCGTATCTGGCGCGGGATTGGCAGATCTCTGGAACCACCACATTCCGAGATGGTTTTGCTGCTCCTCTCCTGACTTTTGGCGACGAGAGCGGAGTCGGCAACTTCCACACGCGCCCCGATTGTGTTGGTCCGATTCACTACCAACTAAGTGATTTCACGCAACCCTACGCTTCCCCGAGTTCGTTTGCCGAGCCTGCGAACGGTACCTTCGGGAATTGTCCGCGCGACCCCCTGGTAGCACCGGGGCTGAAAGCCTGGGACTTCTCCCTGCAACGAGCATTCAAACTCGGGGAGCGATTCGGATTTGAATTCCGAGCCAGCTTCTTCAATGCTTTCAATCACCCTAACTTTGCCGAGCCGGCGCCCGGCCCCCCAAGCAACACGTTCATTACTGCGTCCGCTGACGACGGTAGCTTCGATTCGCATTTCGGCGTGGGAGGGCCGCGCAACATACAGTTCCAGGGAAAGATCACCTGGTAACGATCAAGATGCAAAACTCTGATGCAGCAGGCAGGACTGGTGGAGGCGTGCTGGTTCTGTTGATCGTGGTCGTGGTCATGCTCAGTGGTGTGGCCGCAGCCTCTGACGCACCGCCGCCACCGATCAGCATTTCGGTCGATGCTACCCAGGTGTCTCAGCGGATCTTGCACGCCAAGTTGGTATTCCCAGTCCATCCTGGACCTCTTACTCTTTATTACCCAAAGTGGATGCCGGCAGATCACTCCCCCGACGGACCTGTCTGGAATCTTGCGGGGCTCAAATTCTCTGCCGGTGAGCGCCAACTCCCCTGGCAACAAGACGATGTAGATATGTACGCGTTTCATCTCATGGTTTCAGAAGGGATTTCTTCGGTGGAGGGTTCGTTGGACTTCTTGATCTCGACACCAGGCCCGACCATCGATTTCAGTGCCTCAGGCGCAGCGAACCTGTTCATCCTGATGTGGAACCAGGTCCTTCTTTATCCGAAGGGTCGGCCAGCCAACGAACTTACCTTCCTACCAAGCCTCACTCTCCCCAGCGATTGGAAATTCAGCACTTCCCTGCCCATTAGCAAACGCTCCGGCAGCACGATATCCTTCGCGCCAGTAACCCTTGATCTGCTAGTCGATTCTCCCGTGCAGTCGGGCCAGTTCATGCGAGTGTTCCCGCTGAGTCCGAGCC
>OEKN01000474.1_pt2 | contig 24999 bp, 14 predicted proteins | sample 1503361 | NCBI WGS metagenome assembly OEKN01 (sample SAMEA104379592, study PRJEB20068) | metagenome | biome: 1000743; feature: 77; material: 1998 | place: USA | collected 2012 | depth 25 m
TCCGATCCCAGCCGCTCGCTCGGCTGGAAAGAAGCCTGTTCCAAAATCGGCGCCACGCCGATTACTTGCCACGGCCATAACGATCAGGCCGCTGCCAAGAACAAGCCGGACCTCACCAACAGCGGCGTGGGCGGAGTGCAGATGGCGGAGGTTGAGGTCGACACCGAAACCGGCATTGTCAAAGTCACCAGGATGGTGGCGGTGCAGGATTGCGGTCTCGTGATCGACCCGAAGATGGCGGAGAGCAGCGTGCTCGGCGCCCTCATCATGGGCATCAGCTACTCGCTCTTCGAAGAAAAAATCATGGACCCCACCACCGGACGCATGCTGAATGCCGACATGGAGTTCTATCGCCTTGCCGGTCTCAATGACATCCCGGAGCTCAAGGTTCACATGATGACAGGGCCCGGCTATGACGAGCGCGGCGTCATCGGACTCGGCGAGCCTCCCGTGATCTCCAGCGGCGCCGCCATCTCGAACGCGGTTGCGAATGCTATCGGTGTTCGCGTCGGCGTTCTGCCTCTCGTGCCGGCGAAGGTGTTGGCAGCACTCAACGAGACTTCCGCCCAGAAAGCAGGTGCATGATGCAAGCCTTCGACTATGTAAGCCCGACCAGCACCCGGCAAGCAGCCAGCTTGTTGAGCCCCACCTGGGGACAGACAGAAATCCTCGCGGGCGGCACCGATCTGCTTGCTCTGATGAAAGAGGACGTCGTCACGCCGAAGCGCCTGGTCAACATCAAGGAGATCAAGGGTCTCTCGGGGATCAATGGGGTCAACGGATTGCACATCGGCGCGCTTACGACTCTGGCGGAACTCGCGGAGAACGATACCGTTAAGCAGGAATACCCATCGCTCGCGGAAGCTCTGCACGAAGCCGCCAGCCCGCAGATTCGCAACATGGCGACGATCGGCGGAAATCTCTGCCAGCGACCGCGCTGCTGGTATTTCCGCAACGGCATGGGGCTGCTTCCGAAGGACGAAACCGGCAAGGAACTCGTGGAAGCGGGCGACAACCGCTATCACGCAATTTTGGGAAACGATGGCCCGGCCAAGTTCGTGAGTCCCTCCACGATCGTCCCGGTTCTCGTCGCCTATGACGCCTCCGTCATAGTAGAGGGCCCAAAGGGTCAGCGCGTAATTTCATTGCACGACTTTTACGTCATTCCAAAGGCTGAAAGCGATCGGGAGCACAAACTGCAACCGAACGAAATTCTTACCCAGATCATTCTTCCTCCTGCAAAGAAGCAGAAAGTCGCGCACTATGAAATCCGGCAAAAAGCAGCGTTTGATTGGCCGCTGGCGGTGGCTGCCGTCAGCTTGGAAATGGACGGATTAAGTGTGCAGAATGCGCGCGTTGTCCTGGGACACGTCGCGCCAATCCCCTGGATTTCGCCCGAGGCAGCGGCTGCTTTGAAAGGTCAGAAGATCACCGAAGACACCGCGAAAAGAGCCGCCGACGCCGCCCTCGCCAATGCCAAACCGCTCAGCCAAAATGCTTACAAAGTTCAACTCGCGCGCGTGGCCGTCAAGCGAGCGATCCTGAAAGCTGCCGGAGGTGCCGCATGATTCGCAATCGCGATCGTTTCAACACGAATCACCCGGATCTGTGCTCCGCGTTGCGCTGGAAGGGACAATTCATCTTGTCGGAATCCGATCCCAACGTGCAGAGTTCCAATGACGGCCTGTTCTGGTGCATGCACACGCAAACCTGCATCGGACCCGATGGTGAGTTGGCCGAACCCGGCAACTGCACGTCCAAAACGCGCGCCTGTCACGGCACCGGAAAATGCGAATAGTCTGTTGAGACGCGGGCGCCCTCGCCCGTTTCATCGCCACAATGATGGATAATAGAGGGAATCCTCCGCGATCCCGCTTCGCGGTTCGTGACTATGGGGTTTCGAATGGAACGCAGAGCAATTCCTTCCCGTTCTCTTTGGACGTTTCCCTGCGCGGCGCTCTTCCTGCTCTTAGCAGTTGCCGGTCCGCTGTCCGCACAGGATTACAAGTTCACCATTCCGACGACTCAGCCCTGGACCGATACCGGCGTTGACCTGGCGGCTGGGTCGCTGGTCGCAATCACCGCCTCCGCTACTCAATCTTCGGGGGGAAACACTTGCGATCCTGCGGGCGTCTCCGCGGGCAACACCGCGCCAAACCTGCCGGTAGCAAGCGCGCTCCCTGGCGCGCTAATCGTGCGCACAGAAGAGAACGGAACTCCCACCCTGGTGGGAGCAAGTCAGCAGTTCCGTGTGCCGCAAGCTGGTCATCTCTATCTCGGAATTAATAACGCGGCAGGCGTGCCCATGTGCCAGGGCAGCTTCGCAGTGAAAGTACACATAACCGCTACGGGTAACGAGGCCCAGCCCGCCGCCGAGTCTCTCACCGGAAAAAGCGCGCAGCCCGCCGCGAAATCTGCGACCGGAACACAAGCCGCAGGCGACGAGAAGGAAGTCAAGGACATCAAGGGCGCGCTTTCGACTGCAGCCCAGACCTGGATAACGGGTCAATTCGGCAAGGGAACGACCGCGAGTGCGCCTGGAGCTCCGAGTGACGCTGCCACCCCGGGTGGTGCCGCGGCCCCTTCGAGCGGTGCAGTCGCAACCGCCCAAACTCTTAAGATTTCCAATGTGCCTCTTGATCTGCAACTGCGCAGCAAGATCGACGATCTGCCGCGCCGCGTGAATGATGAATTTCAACACCAGGGCGACATGGTGAACTTCGTCATCGTCGGCAGTCTAAAGAAAGTCCAGGAGGCGCTCACCGCCGCCGACTGGCACGTGGCTGACACCGACGTGAAGGAATCCGTGCTCAAGGCCGCACTCGAGACCTACCAGAAGAAGGCTTATTTAGCCATGCCGATGAGCCAGCTTTACCTGTTCGGGCGGGTGCAGGATTACGGCTATGAACAGGCCGAGCCGTACGCAGTTGTCGCGAGCCGCCATCACTTCCGCGTCTGGAAGGCTCCCTTTCAGTGGGACGGGCAGGACGTGTGGGTCGGCGCCGGCACGCATGACATTGGCTTTGAAAAAGATCAGCGCAATGGGAAAGTCACCCACAAGATCGATCCGGCGGTCGACGGCGAGCGTGACAACATCGGAGCGACCTTACAGAAGACCGATAAGGCCAAGAGCTTGACCTACTATCTTCCGCCAAACCCGGTGCAAGATGCACGCAACGCCACCGGCGGCGGTTATCACTCCGACGGACGCATTCTGGTGGTCGTGCTCAAGTAGCTGTCGTGCTCAAGTAGCCGAGGAGTAATTGCTGAGCTATTGCACTGAGCCGTACTCAGACTTTGCTTGCCGTAGCAGGGGAACGTCGGCGTCGGCATCTTTCCAAAGCAGAAGAAAATCCTGATAAGCCAAGCGGCTATTGGCCTTGTCACCTTGCATGGCATAGGCACGTGCCAGGCCAAGCTTCGCCAACGACGCCAGGGGATCGCAGTTGAAGCTGCGCGCATCGATGAGTCTTTGAAACTCCTGCCTCGCCTGCGCGGCCTGCTTCGCGTCAAGATAGGCCATCCCGCGCGCGTAGAGTACGCCGAGGTTCGAACGCCCGTAGACCATTGCGCCGTCCAGCAAGTCGATCGCTTTTGCCGGTTGCGCCTGATGGATGGCAACGACTGCCTTGATGGTAGGAATCGTCACAAACTGAATCAGCGTGTCGAACGGACGCTCCATCGCGGTGCTGTTTGCGATCTTCAACGCGCGGTCATCCTCGCGAACCAGCGCTAACGCGACGGCAGAGTTCAGCGCGGTGCGTGCCGGCGGATCTCCTTTCAACACCTGATTCACTGCTTGCTGCGCTGCCGGCCGAAAGCCAACCAGCGCCTCCCAGATGGCCCGCTGCGCATCTGCAGCCGCGGCGGCTTCCTGCAGATTATTCTGGCCCGCAGTGTCTTCTATCTGTGTGGTGAGGAGCCGCATCTGCCTGAATTGCCCGTGGCCCGCCGCCAACGCGGCGCGAATATCCAAGGCCAGCAGCCGCCCGTCGGGGCCGCTGCTTTCGGCGGCTTGTATTTCCTGCTCCATCCTGGCGGCGTCATTCTGATGCCACGCGATCCCGGCCAGGATTCCGTGCAGTCCGCTGTTTTTCGGCGCGCGCTTCAAGGCTTCAATCACCGTCGCCTTAGCCTCATCCATGCGATTCAGGCCGGCATACGCGATGGCCAGGTTTTCATATCCGCTGATGGAGTCGGGTTCCAACTCCACTGCTTTGCGACTCTTGTCGAGCGCATTTTCGAATTGGCCCAGCTGGTTGTAGATGTTGCCAAGATTGTTGGCCGGAGTTGCGTCGCGAGGATACGTCTGCTCGTAAAGTTCCAGCGCCGTGATGCCCTTGTCGTACTGTCCGCTGTCGGCATAGTAGTGCGACATGATGTAAAGCTTCTCGCGCTCGCTGGCGCGGTCGCGCAGCTCGAAGGCTTTCTTGCGATTCTCCTCCGAAAGCACACTCTGCCCGAGATTGCCGTAAACCGTCCCGAGCCGCGCATAGGCCGTCGCGAAGTTTGGATCAAGCTGGATTGCCCGCTGATACTCCGGAACCGCGCCCAGTTCATCCCCGGCGCCATGCTTTGCATCGCCGTGCGTGAACGCGGTCAGCGCATCCAGCGAGGGCGTTGTTGCCTGCGACAGCATGACATCATACTTCTGCACCGACGCGAGTGACTCGCCCAAGCTTCCGCGCAGTTGCGAATCGGCTTTGTGCAACGCGTACAACACCTCACTTCGACTGGTTGCCTTGGCTTGCGACCGGGCCAGGATGTCGCCATTCGCCGCATTGACCGCTTGCAGCGTGATCGCGTAGCTGTCGCCCACGGTTGCGATGCTGCCTGTGAGCATGGCTTTGATTCCGGCCCGTTTACAGATTTCCAGACCGGTGTCGGCGTTGATGCGGTCGTCGGGGAGGCGTCCCATGAACTGCAGCGTCTGCCGAGCCTTCGCTTCCGGAAACACATTTAGATAAGGCGACTGCCCGAGGTCAACGGCAACGGCCTTCTTGAGCGTCACATCCCACACCGGATCGGCGGTGGTGTTCACAAAATCTGTCACCAGGATGGCGTCCTTTTCGGTGAGCGCGCGCTCGCGCTTCATGTACAGAAACGCGCCGCCCGCGCACACCGCCGCCAGCAATGCCAGAGCGGAAACATATTTGCCGAGTCTGCCGGACGACGCAGGCTGCCGAGGCGGGCTGATCGTTGCCCCGGTCTGCGCATGATTCAAAGCCGGCGCGGTCACGCGCTTCAGACGTTCAAGATCGGCTCGCACCTCCGCTGCGCCCTGGTAGCGCGCTTCGGGTTTCTTTTCGAGCAGTCGGTAGACGATCTCCTGCAGTCGTACCGGGATTTCTGGATTCAAGCGCGTCGGCGCCACCGGAGTGCGATTGAGAATCGCTTCGAACACAATCGCTGGCGTGGCTCCGCGAAAGGGGAGCATCCCCGTCGCCATCTCGTACAACACCGTGCCCAACGAGAACAGATCCGTACGCGAATCCAACGGCTTGCCGCGCGCCTGCTCGGGCGAGATATACGCGACCGCCGCAATCTTCGATCCTGCGCTGGTCAGCCTCGCGCCCTCGACCGCCGTCGTGCCCCGCGTGGTATCGCCCAGAGCCGCACTTTTGTCCGCGCACGGCCTCGCCAGCCCGAAGTCGAGAACCTTCGCCTGACCCTGCCGGGTAACAAAAATGTTCCCCAGTCGAATGTCGCGGTGGACGATGCCCTTGCCGTGCGCCACCTCGAGGGCGCTCACGACCTGCAGTCCGGTACTCAGCAGCAACTCCAACGGCATCGGCCCGCTGGAAATCTTCGCTGTCAGGCTTTCGCCCTCCAGCAACTCCATGGCGACAAAGTGCCGCCCATCCCACTCCCCGATCTCGTACACCTTGCAAATATTGGGGTGATTAAGCGCGGAAACCTCCAGGGACTCTCGTTCGCAGGTAGCGCGAGCCTCCGTGTCCTTCTCCAACTCCGGTGGAAGCCACTTCAGTGCCACCCGCCGGCTCGTATTCAGATCCTCCGCCTCATACACCACTCCGCTGCCCTTGCCGCCTAGCTCCGACAAGACGCGGTAATGCGAAATGGTCTCAGTGATCATGGAAGAGATTTCGTGCGGGTTAAATCGATGGTAGGCTGCGCCCGGATGCAAGTCAACGTAGGCGAGGGATAGTGGATAGCACGCCTTCGAGTTGGTGATAGGAACAATCAGGCCACTCGGCGGCAACATCAATCACGTACCTGACCCGCCAGTCTAACGACACGATACAGTTATGAGTCAGCCCTGGCGGGATTGGCGTCGTATCGGCACGGAGAATGTCAGAATCGCCCCGGTGAGCGCCACAACGGCCACCGCCCACAACGCCGGCGTAAACGAGCCGGTCGGCGTTTTCAGATAGGCAAACAAATATGGCGACAGGAACGAGGAGATATTCCCCATGGTGCTGATAATTCCCACTGCCGCCGCAGCTGCCGACTGGCTCAGAATCTCCGTCGGCATGGCGAAGAAGACGGAGATACTGGCGGTTCCGAGGGCCACCATCGTGAACAAGACCATCGCGGTCACAAGTGACTGAGGTCCAAGGGCCAATCCTATCCACCCGCACACCGCGATCAGCAGCGGCACACCTGCGTGCCACTTTCTCTCGCGCTGGCGGTCCGAGTGCCAGCCATTCACCTGCATCGCAACAAAGCAGGCCGCGAAGGGCACTGCCCCCAGCAATCCCAGCTGCAGGTCGGAAACGCCCGCCATCCGTTTCAACATCGTCGGGAACCAGAACATGAAGACGTAGGCCGGCGGGTTGTTCATAAGGTAGGCAGCGGCCAGCACCAGCACCGGAAGCGAGCACAGAGCTTCGCGCGCAGGCATTGCCCCGGAGCCGCTTCCTCGTTCCAGGCGCAACGTTTGTTCTACCCAGGCACGCGCTTCCGGCTCCAGCCAATTCGCCTCATTTGGCCGGTCCGTCAGATAAAAGAAGGTGACGACGCCCAACAGAATCGCCGGCATCCCCTCTGCTACAAACAGCCAGCGCCATCCGCTGACGCTGAGCCAGTGGTGGCTGATGATCCAGCCTGCGATCGGCGAGCCGATTACGAAGGAAATCGGAATGGCCGCCATGAAATTGCTGATGGCCTTCGCCCGGTCGGAGGTTTGAAACCAATGACTGAGATAGACGATCACACCCGGGAAGAACGACGCCTCCGCTGCGCCCAGCACGAGCCGCGCCGCGTACAACTGCCACGGGGTCTGCACCAGCCCAGTCAGCACCGTTAACATTCCCCAGGCGATCATGCACCCTGAAATCACCCGGCGCGCGCTCCATCGCTCTACCAAGAGCGCCCCGGGAACCTGCAACGCCATATAACTTGCAAAAAAGATTCCCGCGCCCAACCCGAATACGCGATCGCTGAACCCTAAGTCGCGCGCCATCCCGATCGCGGCGAACCCAAGGTTCGTGCGGTCCACATAATTGACGATGTACAGAATGAAGAGAAACGGAAGGAGGCGCAGAGCGATCGCGTGGCGCGTCCGGTCCTCAAACCCCGACGGAACAGCTACGGTCAGCGGAGATGCAACCATGCAAATTTCCTGTTACGGTTGCTTAAGGCTCGGGCGAGTATATCGGACTTTCCATCCAATGCAAGAATCGGGTCCCGCACCTCGTGTGAGATATGCCGAGCAACAAAACGAGTTAAAAGGATTAACTCACAAGTAATCGCACGGAAGATCGACGAGCGGCGCTCGACCAGCGGAGGCACGGCTTACGAAACGTCCAGGTCGACATCCAATCAACCATCCCCGAGTGACATTGTCCGAGCAATTGACTTGCCCTACTCCTGATCATAGGATTTCAGCCCATGATCGGCGAGACCATTTCGCACTACCGTATCATCGCGAAGCTCGGCGGCGGCGGGATGGGTGTCGTATACAAGGCAGAAGATACTGAACTTGGCCGATTCGTAGCCTTGAAGCTCCTTCCCGAAGGCGTAGCAAAAGATCCACTGGCTTTGGAACGGTTCCGTCGAGAGGCACGAGCCGCGTCCGCATTGAATCACCCCAACATTTGCACGATCCATGAGATCGGCAGACACGAAGACCAATCATTCATTGTCATGGAGTTCCTCGATGGAATGACCTTGAAGCACCGCATCGCAGGCCAGCCCATGGATGTCGAGACGGTTCTTTCCTTGGCGATTGAGACCGCCGATGCACTTGACGCGGCTCACTCTCAGGGAATTGTGCACCGTGACATCAAGCCGGCCAATATCTTTGTGACGAAGCGCTGCCGTGCGAAGATTCTCGACTTCGGTCTGGCGAAGACGTCTGCGTCTGCTGATCAAAATCCTGATGCAGAGACCCAAACGGAGTCGGTGCTCGAAAGACATTTGACCAGCCCTGGTGCTGCAATTGGCACGATCGCGTACATGTCACCTGAGCAGGTCAAAGCCAAGGAGCTGGACTCACGAACGGATCTGTTTTCGTTTGGTTCTGTTCTCTACGAGATGGTAACGGGCCGGCTGCCGTTCGTAGGCCAGAGTGATGGCTTGATCTTTCACGCGATCCTTGAGAAGGATCCAATACCAGCGCAGCGTCTTAACCCAGAAGTTCCCATCAAACTCGAAGAAATAATCAATAAGGCTCTTGAGAAAGATCGAAGACTTCGATACCAACATGCTTCCGAGATACGTAGTGACTTGCAGCGTCTCCAGCGCGACACGGAATCAGGGTCTCGGAGAGTAGCTTCCGCTATCCGTGAAGAGCTTCGGGGACCTGAGGAAGGCGAAAAATCTTTCCCACCGAGCGCCAGCCGAGGCGACTTCGCAAGCCGCAGGAGATATCTGAGAATTGTGGCCTTGGCAGCAGTGCTACTGGCTCCAATTGCTGGAGTACTGTTGTGGAAATCGGTGGGCGGCAAAAGTGCTGCCACAAAGGAACGGACGCCTATCTCCTTAGCCGTGCTGCCCTTCCAGAACGCCACTGCGGAAACAGATGTCGACTTCCTGCGTCTCGCATTGCCGGATGAGATTGCCACCCGACTGAGTTCAGAACCCCGCCTATCTATCCGTCCTTTCTCCATGACGAGTAAATATACGGATCCGCATGAAGACCTGCAGAAGGCAGGTCGCGAAATGGGCGTGTCCGAGATCGTGACGGGGCATTACCTCAAGGCAGGCAAACAGCTTGAAATCACACTTGAGGCTGTAGACGTTGCTGACAACCGCATATTGTGGCGGGAGGCAGTCAGCGTGCCCTCTCTTGACATGATTGCCATGCGCGAACAGATCACGTCCAGAGTGCGTCAGGGTCTGCTCCCCGTCCTTGGTTTAGGGGTCGAGACCGAGGAAGGGGGAACGCGCCCGACCAATCAAGAGGCATACGATCTTTACTTGCGCAGTACTGCGTATTCGCGTGACGAGAAGCCAAACAAAGACGCGATTTCGATGCTCCAACGTGCTGTCAGCCTCGATCCAAACTATGCGCCCGCGTGGCAGAGCCTCGGGCTCCGATATTACCTTGATTCAGAATATTCAAGCGGGGGTGAAGAAGGCTTCTCTAAGTCCGATTCTGCGTACGAACGAGCACTCCTTCTTGACCCTAACCTCATTTTTGCAGCAAGCCAGTTAATCACGAATCGGGTCGAACGTGGCGATCTGGTTAAGGCGTATGAAGAAGCGAACGCGCTGGTACGCCGCCGCCCAGAGAGTGGCCAAGCTCATTTCACTTTGGCTTATGTAGACCGTTATGCAGGACTCGAGGAATCCACACAAGAATGCGACGAATCGTTGCGCCTGGACCCGGGAAACTATCTGTTCCGTTCGTGCGCCTGGGCCTTCCTATATGTGGGCAATCCGAAACGGGCTCGGGATTTTCTTAATCTGGACGCAGGCTCGGAGTGGGCAAACTGGGTAACCCCGTCGCTATTGCTGCGAGAAGGTAAGGTGAGTGAAGCACGCCAGGCCGTAAAGAATATGCCAGCAGCATCTCGATATGGACGCGACCTGATGGAAGCAGCCTTGGGCCTGCGGCCCGCGCCAGAGTTGGATCGCATGGCGGAGGAATCGACAAGAATTGCGGACTGGGAAGTCGACCCTGAGCCCCTATACCAAAGAGGAGCGGTCTTGGCCTTTGCAGGCAAGCACGAAGCGGCAGTGCGTCTGATCAAGACGGCGATTCAGCATAACTATTGTGCATATTCAGCCTTGGAGAAAGACCCGCTCCTTGAAAACCTACGAGATAAGCTTGAGTTCGCAATTTTGTTGAGGTCGGCAAGGCTATGCCAAGAGCCCGTGCTCACACAAATGCGACACACAAATTAACTGACTACGCACCTCCGTATTTAGCGAGTTCCCTTAAGGATTGAAGTTACATGGAAGATGTGGCCGGTCCCCGAGTCTCGGGATGACGCTGCCCTCCGTTTCCTCCTTCCCACGCCCGGCCTCGCCTGATCGTCGAACGTCGAATCGCAATTGCACATGAGTTAGCTTTGTTAACTCGTTCGTTATGGGTGGCCCAATGTCAGGTGCTACCCACTACCCCGTCAACCCAGGCGAGCGCGCTCGAATCGACCTTCGCCATCAGACAATTTTCCCACTTCCATTCCACCTGCATCCGGGTCGAAAATAGAAGCATCCTATTCAGGGGTGAGGTGTGTTATGCGTTTTCGCCTGACGGTGCTTGTTCTTCTTTCTGTCTGTTTCCTAGCCATCGGGCTTCCGGCCCAGCAGATTCGGGGTGATTACATCGAAACCCGTAGCGCCGATGTCTATACTGGCCAATGCTTCGCCAACGGAGAAGTGAATCTCGCCGGCAAGGAAGCGATTCTCGCCTGGCGTGTGCAAAGCGGCAGTTGGGATGGAGTTTCTCTCGACGGCCTGACCATTGCGGCTGCGGTTCGGGCGCGAGCCACTTTGGGCGATCCCTACGGCAACCCCTATCCGGCCGAAGCTGTCCTGCTGGTTGATGAGCAGGCGAACCCGCAACAGCGAGCCGCGCTCGTGCACTTCGCCCAGCACATGGGCGGCGAACTGCTGAAGAATGTTGAGCAGACCTTGCCTGCGCAGATGGAAATGATCGTTAATCACGAACGCCATGGCGTAGCCTTGCTGCGCGCCGGACAGTTCGCGACGGTTCAAACCCGTTCGCTCAACGACCAGGACCACGTCTGCGGCAACGAGGTCACCTTCTATCCGCCGCTGACGGAGGTTTCTCACTCCATGCCCGCGGTGGCTGTTACGGACGCCTATCGCGGACCCGGCCTGGGCGAATCATGGGACTCCCACGGCCGTCGCAGTGCGTTCGTAGGAACGTTCGTGCGCTAAAATCCAGAAATGTCGACGTCCGCGCCTGCGTGGAGCTCGATTTCGCAAGCAGCACTACGGAAAATGGCCGTGGTGCTGCTTCTTTCTTTGTATAGCTTCGCGCAGGCGGGCAAGGTCGAATCATCGGATGCGCTCGCTGACTCGTCCGTTCCTGAGGCAATCCGCCAGGTTCTCGTCCCGAAGGGGTATCGCATTCTGCCGGACGCGAATAGTCCGGTCCTCGAAATCTGGTATCGCAAGGAATTGCCTGCTCAACCGAAGAGTGCCTCGTCGGATGCGATTTACGACCGGCTGGCGGAATCGACGTTGCTCGGCGTTATCCACTTCTCGCAGCCTTCGCAAGACTATCGCGCTCAAACCGTTCCCGCCGGCTTCTACACATTGCGGTACGCGCTCATGCCGAACGACGGCAACCATCTCGGTGTCGCGCCTGGCCGCGATTTCCTGCTGCTGATTCGCGCCAACGCCGATCCAGGACCGGAGAAGATGCTTAAATTTCAAGAACTGGTCGCGCTCAGCCGACAAGCTTCCGGCACAAAGCATCCCGCGCCGCTCAGCCTGGTTCCAGCCGGAGGCGGCGCAACTCCTGCCACATCGAAAGACGAAGAGGGCGACATCGTTTTCACGACGCAGGTGCATTTGTCCTCAGGTGAGGAGATGCCACTGGCCCTCATCGTGAAGGGCACCGCGCCGCAATGAGCGGGTGCATCGAAGCCGAAGCACAGGGTATGCGTCCCCAGCCTTGAATTTCTCAGCGTTTGCTGTTGCGTCTTGCAGCTTTTCGCCGTTGCCATTCACATCACTTCGCGACTCGTTCCCAATGTAATGATTCAAGGGTGCTTGCGTGGGACGTTGCCGCGTTTGCCCACAAAATCATGGTTTCATGCGTTGTGATTCTCATCGCCTGCGTGATGCATTCGTTCGCAGACTGCGCGATGCGTTTTTCTTCACTTCCTCGGCAACTCGCTGATTTCATTTCCTCAACAACCACGCTACACGTTGTCTTCAGAAACTCCACTGCTTTGGCAGGGAGATTGCCTTTAAGAGCAGCGCGAGTGGCCCGGAAACGAAACAGACACGAAACGACGGCCCTTCCGACGAGGTGATGTATGACAGTCCTTCTGGTTCTTCTTACCTTCGTGACCTTTCTGCTCATCGATCATTTTCACAGCCGCAAGCAGGTCGTCGTGCAACCCGATCTGCAGGCTGCGAAACATGCGGCGCCCCCTCGGGTGGCGGCCAGTCTCGTGGGCGGATTCCAGGTTCCCGAAAAGCTCCGTTTCCATCCCGGCCATACCTGGGCATTGAGTGAAAGTCCCAGCCTGGTGCGCATCGGCATGGACGAGTTCGCCTCCAAGCTCACCGGAAAACTGGATCGCATCGCCCTGCCGCAGCGCGGCCAGTGGATCCGCCAGGGACAAAAAGTGTGGACCCTGCATCGCGACGGCACTTCCGTGGACATGCTCTCGCCAATCGAGGGCAGCGTGGCCGACATCAACGAGGCCGTGCTTCAGAATCCCGAACTGGCGCGCAAGGACCCATACGGCGAAGGCTGGCTCGTTGCCGTCCAGTCTCCAGATGCGAAGACGAATTTCCGTAACCTGCTTGGCGGCGCGCTGGCCCGCTGGTGGACTGAGGAATCCGCCGGCCGCTTGCAACATCGCATGCCGATGGCTCTGGGAGCGCTGGCACAGGACGGCGGCGTCGCCATCGATAACCTGGCCGCGCAGATTCCCGATAAAGACTGGGCCGCTCTGGCCAAGGAGTTTTTCCTGTCGTAGTGGGCCATGCAGAAAAGGGCCACTCGTCGCCTCCTGATGATGACGATTTCGGCCGCATCCTCCTCTGCGATTCAAGGGCAAACCGGCCCGAATTCGGAGGACGACGCGGCCGAGATTTTCTTCTGCCAACTACGGGGCAGACCGGCATTCAACGCACCATGCCTGAAGAGCGCTACACGGCGACACGACTACTCTTATTGCGAGCGAGCAGTTGTTTTCGCTTTGCCAGACCACCAACCGCACCGAGCCCAACTACCATCAAGCTCAGGGTCCCAGGTTCGGGTGTTGGCTCCGTCGCCTGAAACTCTCCCTCGGTAAAAAGATAGGAAAGCTCTTGCCCACGAAGGTGCGACGAAGCAACACCGCACACTTGCATGTTCCTCCACGCGATTGTGCTTTCTTGAACGCCGTCCCAAGCGCAATCTTCTGACCATCGGGAAAGCACCTGAATGAGCTGTTGACTATGCCCGGCTTTGTTTTTTCTGGATGCGGTTGGGTTGATCCCTAACTGGCTCTCGCACAAGGACATCTTCGTTAAGGAAAACAAAAAAAACCTTACCTCGCGAGCGTTACTCCTTAAGCCGGCTTGCAACCAGCCGGGTTGCAACGACATCCGCGGGTCTTCTGAAATTAAGCGGTTCTGATTCACGTCCCAGCCATGACTTAACAGCCTACCGGGTCAACAGCACCTCTCCGATGACATCCCATACCCGGCGTCCTGGCATCCCAACGTATTGGAACAAATCACGCGCGCGCAAGCGACCACTCGCGCCCAACCTGCGAACAGTTTGGTCGAATCAGCAAGGAGATTCCAATGGCAATCAAGAGACCCACAACCAAGATCCTGGTCGATGGCGGTGATCCGGACGAAACCGCGCGGATCAGAAATTTGCTCGGCTTTCTCGATGGACAGACCACCAACCCCACCCTCGTGGCCAAGAATCCGGAGGTGCAGCAACGGATCGCCTCCGGTCATAAGCTCTCCTTAAGCGAGCAGAAAGAGGAATACAAGAAAATCGTTCAGAGTATCTCGCCACTGGTTGAATCCGCCGGTGTTTCAATCGAAGTGTTCGCCGATTTTGATACCACGGCTGAACAGATGGTGGCGCAAGGGGAGGAGATGTTTACGTGGATTCCCAACGCCTACATCAAATACCCCTGCATTCGGGAAGGATTGAAAGCGGCAAAAATTTCGATTAAGAAGGGCATGCGCGTCAACATGACACTGTGTTTCTCCCAATCGCAAGCTGCTGCGGTTTATTCGGCCACTCAGGGAAGTAAAGAGCCGGTGTATATATCCCCATTTGTCGGAAGACTGGATGACCGCGGGGAAAACGGAATGGACCTGGTCTCAAACATTAAAAAGATGTACCAGCAGGGGGACGGGCATGTTCACGTGCTGGCAGCCAGCCTGCGACGCCTGGAGCATTTGCTTTATACATTTTCTCTCGGCGCGGAACTCGCGACGGTCCCCGCCAGAATCCTGGAGCAATGGGCAGGGAAGGGATGCCCACTTCCAGACCAAGGGTTTCGATACGAGGCGCGGGATCCCAAGGGCAACCCACTCAGACCGATCCCCTATGAGCAGATCGAGCTGGATGCGCCATGGGAGAGTTTCAATCTCAAGCACGAGTTGACCGATATCGGCATCCGAAAATTCGTTGAGGACTACAAGAGCACTCTTGCTCCCGCTGCATAACATTCAAAAGATGTGAAGCGGTCAGTCGTTCATCATGGCGATCGCCCAACTGGGCGAAGCGCGGACGTGACGAGCTTGTCTCCAATCTGAGACAATTTCCATCGCCGATCGCTGTATAATGCCTCACATTTTTACAGTCGAACGCTAATTCTCATCCGTACTGCTTCCTAATTATTTGTGCCGATGCACCGGTAGCGGGCACACGAGTCTTTTCAACCAAGGAGGAAGGGAATGAGCGCGCGCAGGATCGTGTCAGCAGTCGTGTTACTGATGTGGTTGAATCCGGCAGTTTTCGCCCAAGGCGGAGCGACGGGCGCGATCAATGGTACGGTGCAAGACGCTTCCGGAGCGGTTCTGGCGAACGCTCGAGTCGATGTCATCAGCGAAGGCACCGGACAGGTTGTTCGTCAACTGGCTACCGACTCTTCGGGTGTGTTTGTCGTTCCGTTCTTGCCGGTGGGAGCATATTCGGTCGAAGTGAGCGCTCCCGGATTCGCAAAAACAAAATTTCCGGGGATCCTCGTCCGAATCACTGAGACGACGCGGATGACCGCGACCTTGAAGCCGTCGGCCGCCCAGGAACTGGTGGAAGTGCAAAGCGAAATCGCGCCGGTAAACACGACCGCGTCGACCACCGGAGTCTCGCTTGGATATACGACGATCAATTCCTTACCTTTAGCGACCCGCAACTTTCAGCAGATCCTTACGCTTTCTGCAGGAGCTGCATCTGATCTCAACAACGCCGCGCAGTTGGGCCGGGGGCAGGTGTTTATCCATGTCAACGGCGGCCGCGAAGACAATAACAATTACCTGATTGACGGCATCTCTGCCGCCGACTATGCCTTTGGGGAACTGACCTACACTCCCTTGCCGAATCCCGATTCCATCGAGGAATTCAAAGTCTCCACCAGCCTTTACGACGCGAGCCAGGGACGCAACGGGGGCGGAAACATCAACGCCACCCTTCGGAGCGGCACAGCCAGGTTTCACGGTGACGCCTGGGAATACTTCCGCAACACGGCGTTGGATGCGCATGATTATTTCCTGGGCAAAGTCGTCGTGAAGCAGAATATTTTCGGCGGCGACTTCGGCGGCCCGTTAGGTTCCAAAGCCAAGTTTGGTTTTTTCTACGTGAACTATCAGGGAACACGGCAACGCAGCGGCGATTCTCCGGGAACGTATATCAACACCAGCATCCCCGTGCTGCCGTCTCAGCGCGATGCCGGAACGTTGATCAGCACATTCTTTCCCAACGGGCTTCCCGCGGGGACGACTTCCATTGATCCCGTCGCGCTCGCGCTGCTGAATGCCAAGGGCAATCAGTTTGGCGGCGGTGGTGGCGGCTGGCTGTTTCCCACTGTACCGGGGACACCAGGCGTCGCGGCTGACGGAACTCCCAATTATGGTCCGCTGACTCTGACCAACCCTGGAAAATTTACAGATGATCAGTTCACCACCAGCTGGGATCGCGACTTTCGCGGAGGCAAGGACCACCTCGCTGTTCGCTTCTTTTGGTCCGACTCCTCAACCTTCCAGCCCTTTGGTGCGGATTCCTACGGGATACAAACGGGTGGTCTGCCCGGAGTCAACAATCTCAATTTCCCGTTAAGTATTCCTCTGCACAGCCGTTTTGGCAGTGTCACCGAGACCCATATTTTCAGCAACACCTTGGTGAACGAATTTCGCTTTGGCGTCAACGTCATCAGCGACAAGCTGGACAACAAGGCGCCAATCACCGGCGCGGCTCTCGGCATCAACCTCCCGACTGCCAACCAGAATCCGAATATGTACCGCCTGCAGTTCGGGACGTGGGCTTTTGGACCCTATCCCACGCAACTGCAGTACGCGCTTTCGGACAACTTCACCTGGCTGGACACTCTGAGCTGGACTCACGGCCTTCACCAGTTTCGTTTTGGTGGGGAATTGAATCGAGTCACTCTGCGCCGCAGCTTACCTGTTGCGAACAATGGCCTGGTTTTCTTCGCTCCTGCCGTGCCCTTGTTCGGCAACGATTTTCTAAGCTTTCTGGGAGGGGATCCTTCGCTGGCAAATGGCGGAGGTGGACTGGGCACCCACGACTATCGCATACCCAGCTACTCCTGGTTCGTGCAGGATGACTACCGCATCCGGAAGGATCTGACGTTGAACCTGGGAGTGCGGAACGAATTCGTCGGCGCTCCTTACGATACGCTGTGCCGCACTGCCAACACGAACCCAGCCATTGCGAACGCAACCGGGCAGCCCTTTGTTTATCCGAAGTGCGCGAATAAATACAATCTTGCCGGACTCACGGGCACTTTGAACTCGGCCGGACTGAACAATGAATACGCAACGGTTTTTGAGCCGCGCATCGGCTTCGCCTACGATGTCGGCGGCCACCACACCACCTCTATTCGCGCCGGTTATGGAATTTATAGCGTGCGCGAAGATCTGGGCGCGGTCGACAATCTCGCCTTCTCGCCCCCATATTTCCCGTTGCTATTCCCCGGCCCGCCAGGGCCAGGCGGCCTCGCCAATCTGTTTCAGCCGAATCCGGCCACTGGTTTCCCGGGCATCCCGCCCATGGGCGCACCGCCCACCGAGACGTATGTGCCGCAACCTTCGTTCTTCACTGGATTCTCCAACTCCGGCTGCTCTTTCCCACTTCCTGAGCAATGTTTCCCCGGATTTTCTGGAAACATCCCCAGCATCTTTGCGTTGAACGTCCCTTTGCATTGGATGATCGGAACCACGCAGCAATGGAACTTCAGTATCCAGCGGCAGATTGGGCGGGATTGGTTTGCTGAAGTGGGTTACGTGGGCACCAAGGGCACACGCCTGCGCGGAGACTATGATCCGAATCAGGCCAGGCTGGCCACGCCACAGAGCCCGATTACGTTTCCTTTCGCCTGCGGCGGCGGTGCCGGTTCGTGTCCCCTCGTAGACTCCACCATTGAAAACGCGGCAGCGAGGGCTCAGTTTTATCCCATCGGACCGGGGCTTTACGAGGAGTTCGCGCCGAACTCCGACTCCCACTACAACGCGCTCCAGGCTACCCTCGGCCACCACTTCGGCCGCGGACTCTATTTTCAGAGTGCCTATACCTACGCGAACTCGATTGACGATGTTTCTACCGCGTCGGTGGCGTTTGTCGCCCGGATCAATGACCAAAACAATCCGCGTGCTTCGCGCGGTCTGTCGGATTTCGCCAAGCGCCAGCGTTGGGTGACCAGCGCAGTCTATCAATTGCCCTCTCTTAACAGCGCGAACAAGCTCACTCGGGGCGCGTTAGGTGGATGGCAAGCCAGCACGGTGATCATTCTGCAATCAGGTTCGCCCTTTACCGTTTTCGATCCTGCGGGAGGAAGCGCCTACCAGTTGGCCAGCCCATCCTCAAGCGCCACGTTTATGCCAGGGTTCAGTTGTGGTAATGCCCTGAGTTCTGGCAGCAAGACAGCGCGTCTGGCGAACTGGATCAATGCAGCAGCCTATCAGCCCGACCCGGTCGCGACACTTTCTACGGGTGGACCCAGTGATGCGACGCTTTACGGGAACACTCCCCGCAACTGCATCATTGGGCCGCCGCAAAAGAACGTGGACTTCAGCTTGGGGAAAATCTTCAAGCTGACGGAATCGCAAAATCTGCGATTCCTCGTGGATTTCTTCAATCTCTTCAATCATCCATCCTTCGCCAATCCGGCGTTTGCGGCGGTGGGTTCGACTCCAGGCTCGGGTTCGGCTCCGATTACCTCGACCATCGGAACCCCGAGGCTGATTCAGTTCTCGCTGAAATATTCGTTTTGAATGCAGAAGGGGCGTACGTGAGTACGCCCCTTACCTTCATTATTTACTTCCGGGCGAACGCGAGAATCAAAACGAATGCTGGCATCGCGTCTTGCCATGTGATTTTGAATGCACTATCACGAGCGTCCTGAATTGTCGGGTAGGTGATACGCCGCCGCTACAAGTTGCTGACAGGCCTCCCGGTCCCACATCTCTGACCGTATAATCGAGTGATCATGAAGAACGTCGTTCATGCTGCTTGTCCTCACGATTGCCCGGATGCCTGCGGAGTACTGATTACGATCGAGGACGGGCGTGCGACCAAGATTCAGGGAGACCCCAATCATCCCGTGACGCGCGGATTTCTATGCGCGAAGGTCTCGAAGTATCTCGACCGGGTGTACTCGCCGGATCGCGTTCTCTACCCCATGCGCCGGGTCGCGCCGAAGGGGACCGGCCACAAGGACGGCCGCGACTTCGAGCAAATTTCGTGGGACGAAGCTCTTGGCGAGATTGCGGCTCGTTTCAAAGCCATCGCCGCCGAGTTCGGCAGTGAAGCCATCCTGCCCTACTCTTACGGCGGTACGCTGGCGCTTTTGAGCAGCGCGTCGATGGACCGCCGATTCTTCCATCGCCTGGGCGCTTCGCAACTGGAGCGATCGATTTGCTCCGCCGCCGGCGAAGCCGGGCTTAAGTCCGTGATCGGCGTGAAGCTGGGAACCGAGCCGGAGCAGTTTCGCCATTCGCGTTACATCATTGCCTGGGCCGCCAACATTCACGGCAACAACGTGCATCTGTGGCCCTTCATCGAAGAGGCGCGGCGTGAGGGCGCAAAGCTGGTGGTCATTGATCCCTACCGCACGCGCACTGCGAAATGCGCGGATTGGCATCTCCCGATAAATCCCGGGACGGATTCGGCGCTGGCCCTGGGCATGATGCACGTCATCATTTCCGAAGGCCTGCACGACACCGACTACATTGCGAAGTACACCGCTGGATTCGAGCAGCTGAGAGAAAAGGTCCAAGACTACCCGCCCGAGCGTGTGGCGCAGTGGACGGGGATCTCCGCGGCCGACGTTAGAAAACTCGCGCGCGAATACGCGACCCAGCGTCCGGCGGTGATCCGCCTCAATTATGGAGTGCAGCGGGCCCAGGGAGGTGGTATGTCGACGCGTGCTGTCACCATGCTGCCCTGCATCACTGGTTCCTGGAAAGAAGTGGGCGGAGGGTTGCAGCTTTCACTGAGTGAGGCACCGGGCCTGAGGCGCGATGTGCTGGCGCGCGCGGACCTGATGCACAAGACGCTAGGCCGTCCTGCGCGCGTGGTCAACATGGTGGAGTTAGGCAAGGCCCTCCATACGCTTGCTGATCCTCCGATCAAAGCGCTGTTCGTCTACAACTCAAACCCGGCAGCGGTCTGTCCCAATCACAATGAAGTGGTTCGCGGTCTGCGCCGACCCGATCTGTTCACGGTGGTTCACGAGCAGTTCTTCACTGATACCACCGACTACGCCGACATTGTTCTGCCCGCGACGACGTTCTTCGAGCAAACAGACCTCCAGACCGCCTACGGCCACTATTACCTGCAAATGTCCACCCAGGCCATCGAACCTTTGGGAGAATGCCGGTCCAACTTGGAGGTATTTCGCTCATTGGCCGAGGCGATGGGCTTCGACGATCCCTGCTTCCGCGAGTCGGTAGATGAGTTGATCGATGAGGCTCTGTGTTCTCCGAATCCGTGGCTGAACGGAATCAGCCGGGAGCGACTCGAATGCGAAGGCCATATTCGGCTGAACTTCGACGGCGCACAATCGGAAGCCACCAAAGCGCCCTTTCTTCCGTTCGCCAAGGGAGGATTTCAGACACCGAGCGGCAAAGCCGAACTTTACAGTTCTGCACTCGCCGCGCAAGGCCTCGATCCGGTGGCGGAATTCACGCCGCCCGAGGAATCGCGTCACGCGGAAAGCTCCCCGCCTTTCCCGCTGGAGTTGCTCGCCCGCAAGGCCCACCATTTTTTGAATTCCACGTTTTCTCATCTTCCGTCGGTGCAGAGCATGGAGGAGACGACGGGACTGCTGGAAATCCACGCCGCGGATGCCGGTCGGCGTGGCATTCGCGATGGGGATCCGGTGCGGGTCTTCAATGGACGAGGTGAGTTACTGCTGCGAGCCCGCGTGAACGGAGCAGTTCAGCCGGGCGTGGTTGCCGCCTCGCTGCATTGGGCCAAGCTCACGCCCGGTGGAAAGAACATCAACGCCCTGACTTCAGAAAAACTTACTGACATGGGCAACTCGGCCACGTTTTATTCCGTCTTGGTTGAGGTGGAGTTGGCGACGCCGACCCCTTCGTCGATTAACCCATAGAAAGAGTAGGCCGAGACTTGGACGGTGCCCCTCGGTCTACCGTATAATTGCCGTTTTCCTAACTCCCTGTGGCCGAGGTAGTAGCGATTCTCTTTCGCTTTCATCCGGATATCCCTGTCACGCGCCAGCGCGGGTTCCGTCCTTCGGCGAACTCGGCATCCCCATCATTTCCATGGCGTTGGAGAGGCAGGCAGAGGGGATTGCGGGATTTCGTCGCCAGCCTGCTTCTCGCGTTTATTGTCTTTCTCTGTCCGCCAGGCTGGGCCCAGCAAGACCTGATCACCGATATCGTCATCCACGGCAACCGCCGCATTCCCGCCGACACGGTCAAAGCCCGCATTTTCACTCACCCGGGCGATGTCTACGACCCGGGGGGCCTGGAACGCGATTTCAACTCATTGTGGAACACCGGCTATTTCGAAGATATCCGTTTCGAGCGCGAACAGACGCCCAAGGGTTGGCGTATCCACGTGTACGTGAAAGAAAAGCCAACGATTCGCGAGATTAACTACACCGGCCTGAGCTCGGTTTCCACCAGCGACGTGCTCGACCGTTTCAAGGAGCGCAAGGTCGGACTCTCGGTCGAGAGCCAGTACGATCCGACCCGCATCAAGAAGGCCGAAGTGGCCATCAAGGAATTGCTGGCCGAGCATGGACGGCAGTTCGCCACCATCCGTTCAGAAGTGCGCCCCATTCCACCGGCTGCGGTCGGAATCACGTTCGTCGTGAAGGAAGGCCCGAAAGTGAAGGTTGGCCGGATCCGTTTCCAGGGAAATCGCCACATCAATAGTCGGACTCTGCGGGCCGCCATGAAAAACCTGAAGCCGATCGGCGTTCCCCATTCCATCTTCCTCGAGAATATTTTCGCGAAGACTTACGACGCAACCAAGCTCGAAGAAGATACCGAGCGCGTGCGCAACGAATATCAGAACCGGGGCTTCTTCAAAGTTCTTGTGCAAGACCCGAAAACGGAAATCCACGATACCGGTCACGCGGGCGTCCACATCCCCCTGCTGCAGAAAGGCCCGGGCAAGGCGGTGGACATCACGATGCCGATTGAGGAAGGCGATCGCTACCGGCTCTCGAGCATTACCTTCAAAAACAATAAAGCCATCACCAATGTGAAGGCTCTGCGCGCTCTCTTTCCGATCAAGGACGGCGACATTTTCAGCCGCGAGAAAATCGGCAAAGGCCTGGAGAATCTGCGCAAGGCGTATGGCGAGTACGGCTATATCAACTTCACTTCCGTGCCCGACACCAAGTTTGACGACGAAAAGAAGTTGATCTTCCTCGAGATCGACGTGGATGAGGGCAAGCAGTTCTATGTTCGGCGCATTGAATTCCAGGGCAACACCACCACACGCGACAAGGTCATCCGCCGCGAAATCGCCCTCGAAGAAGGCCAGGTCTACAATTCGCGCCTCTGGGAGTTCAGCCTGCTCCGTCTCAACCAGTTAGGCTACTTCGACCAACTGAAGCCGGACGATCCCAACACCACCGACAAAAAACTCGACGAGAAGGAAGGCAGCGTCGACCTCGCTTTGAAAGTGCATGAGAAAGGTAAGAACAGCATCGGCCTGAACGGTGGCGTGAGCGGGCTGGAAGGCGCGTTCATCGGGTTGAGCTATACCACCAACAATTTTCTCGGACTAGGCGAAACCTTGCAGGTCCAGGCCAGCATCGGCAACCTGATGCGCAGCATACTTTTCGGTTTCACGGAACCATATTTGTGGGATCGTCCGTTGCAGGCCGGATTCACCGTCTACACCACCCGTACCAGTTACAACCAGGCGCGGCAGTATGCGATTCTTAGCGGACAGCAGCTCAACCTGCCCGCGTATTATCTGCAAAACCTCCAGAACTACACGCAATCGAGCACCGGCTTCACGACTTCGCTGAGCTATCCGCTGCATCGTTCGCTCAAGCGCGTGGGCATCACGTACTCCTTCGATAACTCCTCTCTTATCGCACTGAGCGACGCGTCCAAGGCACTGTTCACGAACCTGGCGTTTCGCGGGATATCCGGGCCAAACGCGCTGAGCGGCATCATCACCAGCAAGATCCTGCCCAGCTTCTCTATTAACACGCTGGATGCCGCCTACCAGCCTCATAGCGGCAAACAACTCTTCATCGGGGGCGAGTTCGCCGGCCTGGGCGGGACCGTGAAATCGGTGCGGCCGATCCTGCAATATAAGCAGTTCTTTCCCGTGCAAAAGCGCCGCAACGCGATTGGGCTCAATTTCCAGGCGTCGTTCCTCAGTGGATATGGAGGCTTGGTCGCGCCACCCTTCGAACGCTTCTATATGGGCGGCGAGAACGACCTGCGCGGGTTTGATATTCGTTCGGTTTCGCCGATCGCCTTCCTGCCCAACAGGGCAGTAGTTAACCTGACCAATCCTGATGGTTCGTTGGTATTGAAGGATCCTTCAAATCCGCGATCGGGTGCCTACACGGTTCCGCTTCCGGTGCAGACCATCGTCCAGCCAGGCGGTGATTTGAGCACGTTTGGCAACGCGGAATATCGCATCTCCATTGTCGGTCCGGTGACGCTGGCACCCTTCATGGATATAGGCATCGACCCCATCATCCGGACCTCGCAGTTGCGCATCAATCCGGGCCAACTCAGCGACATCAACAACACACTTTTTGGGTGTCCACAGCTTGATATCGCCCTGAACTGCCTGGGCGGGGAAAAGCTGACCTTCTCGCAATACCTGAAGCCCGTCGCGGGCACCAACTGGACGCCTCGCATGTCCACCGGACTGGAACTCCAGGTGATGCTGCCGGTGATCAACGCGCCTTTCCGTATCTACTGGGCTTACAATCCGCTACGCCTGGATTCGAACGCCGCAGCCCCGACGGCGATCACACGCAGCATGTTTCCGGGGGCGACAGCTCCTTTCCTGTACAAGGCCGCGGGAGACTACACCTACACGCAGGCGATCAACACCTACGGAGCGAATTTCACGTTGCGGGAGCCGCGCAAGACCTTCCGCTTCACCGTGGCGACCACGTTCTGATCGGCGCCACAATGCGTTAGGTTTGCGACTCGGTGCTATAATGGATCGATTTCTGCCCTGAGAACGAAGGTCGGGGTGTGCCGCCACGCATATCAGGTTCGTAGTGCGGAGCTGAAAGTCAGCTTGCGTCCCGGTTGCGAGGGATTGTCTGCTTCAAGACATCGTCAACCTAGTGGCACGGCCCAGCGTTAGCCTGGGAAGGATGAAGTAACCCGAATTTCCCGAAACAATTTCCAAGGAGTCCAAAGCGATCCAATGAAAAGCAAGTTCACGCGTAGTCTTCTGGCCATGGCTTTCGTAATCTCAGTGGGTGCCCTGGCTCAAACGGGCAGCGCCGCGGCCAACCCAGCCGCCGCACCTGCTTCCCCCGTCGCTTCCGCTGCCGCGCCCGCAGCTGCCGGAACCGGAACTAAGATTGGCACCATCAGCATGGAACAGGCGATCTTCGCGACCAATGAAGGGCGACGCGACTTTGAGGCCCTCAGCAAAAAATTGGAACCCAAGCAGAACGAGTTGAAGGGCCAGAACGACGAGATCGAGAGCCTTAAGAAACAACTGAACACGCAGGGCGACAAGCTGAATGAAGAAGCCCGTGCCAATCTGGTGAAGCAGATCGAGACCAAGCAGAAAACTCTCGACCGCCAACTGCAGGACGCCCGCGAGGACGCGCAGAATCAGCAGAACGAAATTGCGCAGCGCATTCTTCAGAAGCTAGGGCCGGTGCTCATCAAGTACGCCACCGATAACGGTTTCGGCATGATCGTGGATACTTCGCAACCCTGGCCGCAGAGCCCAGTGGTGTGGTGGGGCGAGTCGGTGGACGTGACCAAGCCGGTGGTGGATGTGTACAACGCCCAGTCCGGAGTAGCGCCTCCGCCAGCGACCGGAGCCACCAAGCCGGCAACTTCTGCCAAGCCGGCAGGGGCCAAGCCTACGACTCCGCCGGTGAAGCCTGCAGAGCCGCCGAAATAATTTCCAAGCGACACCGAATGGGTCGCAAATGTTTCCTGAAGCCGCGCGATGAGCGCGGCTTTTTTCTTTTCGGTGTGAAGCCCGCC
>OEKN01000202.1_pt1 | contig 24772 bp, 20 predicted proteins | sample 1503361 | NCBI WGS metagenome assembly OEKN01 (sample SAMEA104379592, study PRJEB20068) | metagenome | biome: 1000743; feature: 77; material: 1998 | place: USA | collected 2012 | depth 25 m
AAGCGAAGCTCCGGTGTTCGTAACTGTGTATCGGAAACAGCTCCTGCATTCTTCCTAAGGTGTTCATGCGGTAATACGCCGGAAAAATGTCCTTTTCCTGGCGACCCGGTTGGGCGGATGTAACGAGCCGCTTCGACATGCGAGAAGGTAGGATTCGGTTGATCAGCGCAACGTATCCATAACGATTCGGAGTACGGGCGCAGATCCATCCACCCGCTTTCAAGACCCTGCCCAGTTCGGAAACTGTTCTTGCTGGATCGGCGATGTGTTCGAAGGTTGAATCTGAAACAATGAGATCGAAGTGTTCATCTGGGAATGGAAACGTTGATTCTTTCTCCAGAACGATCGCTTCGTCCAGCCAGGGATTACCAGTCACGATGGGATCAACGTCCACCCCAATGATGCATCTCCCCTCGCCTCGAAGATCTCGTAGCCTCTTCCGGTACGACGAAGGATCCTCGTAATAGGCCGCTCCACGGCCGGCGCCAAAGTCTAGGATCCTATGCCCCAAGCCGAGAAGAGCGTGCACACGTTGATAAAACTGCACGGTGCCGTCCGAGCGCGAAAATCCGCCGGCCTCGTTTTCTGGATAAAATCTCGAAATGAGGTCAGTCATGCTCGTGGCTGGCGGTCTAAATCCTTTACCAGCGCTCGTACGGTCTGCCAAAGAACCGTGCGCGACCTAAGTTGGTTTTTTCTACGGTCGGTTTGAAGGGGATTGCGCCACTCGAAGACAGGCTCGTTTTTCTCTGGATCGTGCGCCGACCACTCCAGGCAGTCCATATCCACTTCCACGCATACGCCGCGACCAGGGCCGCGGCGGCTCCTCCCGTCATCTCTACAATTGACCCGCCGGGCTGGATGAGTGCGACACACGGAAGAAAATAAAGAATCAGCTCGCCGAAAGCACCCCGTTGCTCTGCGGCTGCCGCCTTGTAGTCGAGTCTCCCGATTAGCCAGCCCAGAATTGAGAAGCCAACGATCACACCTGGGATTCCAAAGTTGATGTGAAATTCCATTACATTCCCAACACCTATCGAGGTATCGCGATTAAAACGCAGGCCCGTCATCTTGGAAACTATTTCCGGACTGCCCCCGAACACTGGCTTCTCAGGCCAGAACACTCGGGGAACCAAAGCAATCAGCCCGTCCCACACCGAGGCTCCCTTGAGATAATCTGCCTGACCTTGCTCGATCCGGCGAGCGGCCAGACCCACGAAGTAATTTTGATTCAGTCTCTGATCAAGCGCGCTTAGATGCTGAGGATTTGAGGCATCGAACCATTCGAAATCGGTAGCTGTGTCGAGAACTGAATCGATTCTTGCCTGGAGCGGGGCTCCGTTCCATACTTGGTCACGAATGTTCTCCCTGTGATGAAAGTAGTTTACGAAAATGCTTAAACTCACGAATGTGAAAACCACGATCCCAGTGGTCACGCGCCAGTAATTCCGCGTCGAGATGGTGATGGCAGAAAAAACCACAATGATGGCCGCTGACCCGTAGCTGATGAAACCTCCAAGCAATAACATAAACACCGGAAATACCATGAGCGAGGCCAGCCAAACGACCGCCCACTTGCGATCCCCACGTCGCAGTGCCGCACACAGTCCGAGCATCACTCCGAGCATCCAGATTGCTGCACCCTTGTCAACAGCAGCTGCCACACTCGGAATGTCATATAAGGGTGTAAGGCCGTATATACAGATCCACCCACCGATAAGGCAAAACGACCAAAACGGCGCCCGCTCTACATCTTGACGGATTGGCACAGGCCCGCCCGAGGGGCGCGCGAACCACACACCTATCACGAAACACGCTGAACCGATCGCGGTAAAACGCATCGCCGTCCGGACCAGATCCGAATGCACCAGAAAGTCGCCACCAACGATGTATGCATATGCACCAGGAACATGGATTAACAACAACGAATACAGATAGGCAATCGGAAGGCCGAGCGAAACCCTGTCTCGGCGAAGAAGCCATAAAAGCCCCATTAACGAAGCCAAACAGGCAATTATCAATAATGTCAGCAAGATTGAGGGTCCCTGCTAGTCCTGCATCCTGTGTGCGACAACATCACTCAAACTACGCAGCCAGCCACCCGGCCGCGCCCAATTCAGACATACTCCTGGCTTTGAGAACACATAACCTGCCTGTGTCAACAATTGAACAGATTCTGAAGCGGAACACACTGCGGCTGAGTTTTTTCCCCAGTTCAGTTCCATGAATATGGTCCCAATGCGGCCGGCTTCCAGTAAATTTCGCGCCCCCCTCAGGACTGAGTGTTCGTGACCCTGCACATCGAGTTTCAGCAGATCGATGTAGGCGATCGAATGATCCCGACAGAACTGATCAAGACACACTGTCTGAATGCGTTCACCGTCGAATTTTCCAAGATCCTGTGAGATGAAATTCATGCCCTCATTATTTCCTGACTCGCCCCTATAACGCCTCAGTATGGCTTCACCTTCTCCACTCAGTACGGCGACCTGGTGTACGCGCAGAGTGCACAATCCGTTTGACTCCGCTGTGGCACGCAGTCGCTCTGCAATTTCTGGAGTCGGTTCGAACGCATGAACCGAAGCTTCACGCTGAATCGCAAGCGCAGCCAGGCTATAAATACCGGCATTGGCGCCTACATCCAGGATCACTTTCGCATCCTTCGCCATGCTCTGCCAACAAGCAAGGACATCCTCCTCCAGAAAATATGTACCGAAAAAATAAAACTGCCGCTGCAGCATTTCGCTGAGATCGCAAGGCACCTGAAACCCACCGTACTTCAAGGTCGCCAAACGATGGGTATCATCTCCTATAAGTGTCGTGCGCCAAAGGTGATCGATAATTCTCAACTTCCCACGACGAATCGGGAATCGTCGAGCGTATATGACCAACAGCCTTTCACCAGCCGACCGGCGTCGCCGAGACCCGTGTTCTTCTACTCTCTCAGACTTCATCATGCTTTACGAAAGTTGGTGACATAACTTCAGATGGCTCTCCGCGACCGAATGTCAGAGCCGAATTCCCGATCAATTCCAAAGTTGAAGTGAGAACCCCACAGATTCAACCTTTGTTTACAACTTCGAATGCAACCTTGAGCCTATACACGTAGGCATAGCCGCTCTCCCTGCAGCGCTGATACCCGCGTTCGGCGACCGCCTTCCTGGCCGATGCGTTCTTTCCGTAAAACTTGACCTTGTCCACCAACTCCTCGCACGAATCGAAGAACTCGGCCTCTGTCCCTTCTTCAAAAAATTCCTGATGTTCATTGGTGCGATCAGCGAGCAACATGCTGCCGCAGGCAGGAATCTCAAACGTCCGAGTGGTGTGCTGGTCGGGACATACCTTCCGCAAGAAGCCTAGCCCTATTTCCGAGCCTGTCAGGGCTCGAGCATAATCATCGGCGTAGACTTCTCCCCCCTGGTGTGCGCGCGACAAACTTTCATCGCGATGAAAATGGAACTCTTTTTTCCCTGCAAGTTGACGCAGGATGATATGTCGGCGAGGCGTCCACTTGCCGTCCCGAAGGAACTCCCAATATCCACCCCATATCTTCAGGTCGACACCAGCCGCAATAACCGCCCGAAGAAGCTCTTCGCGCCGAGGTTCCCACCCACCCAAGAATCCGACGGTACACTTCCACCGAGCGTCGTCTGACGCCAGCGGGCGGTGGACTTCATCGCAATATCCAAGTGGCATGTAGACGGAAAGCGTTCCGAGAGACTCGTATTGCGAACGCTCATACGACTTGCAATAGACCAGCGCATCAAAAGCTCGCATTGCTTCGTCCATGAGCCGTGTGCGTTTCCAGTCAAGTGAAAAATACGGGTCTGGTGTGAAGTGAACTGTTCTCGCGCCCAGCCTTCGCAATTCCTGGACGGTTTCCGCGCGGAGAAACTCCTGCTTATCTGCCCACACGACAGCCGGCTTGAACTCACGTGCCGAGCGCAGAATTGTCGCATTGATTTTGTTCACTACAGATCCTCGGTGGGTTCGCCTTTGCAGTTGCCGTGTGGCCCATGCTGCGCGCTTCCAGGGCTCTGACGTGTGCACGCCCAAAACCGAGTGCCCTAGCCTCTCCAGCGCGCGCATCCGCATGAGCGCGGTCTGCCCAGGGCCGATTTCGCCGAGGTAGAGAATTCTCATTTCGAACGCGTCAAGTGTCCGTTGAGGTCTGGAATTACTTGCCCCAGGCAGGAACACAAGCGCTCTTCAAAACGCTCTCGCGAGTGCTGCCGACGGGCCTTCATCCATGCAGCCTCTCGCATCTGAGGGTATTTATCTGTGCCTTCAAGAATCCGACACATCGTATCCGCGAACGCAACTGGATCGCATGAATCCAAGAGAAATCCCGTCCTTCCATCGTCAACGATCTCTGGAATCGCAAATCTGCGAGTTGAAATAACCGGGCATCCGAAATATCCGGCTTCCACAAAGAGCAAGGGACAAATATCAGAACTCGTCGCACTAACAATTGCACGCACACCCGCAAGAATTTCCCGAAATCGCTGATATTCGTTCGGAACTTCCTTTCGCAAAAAGCCGGTATAACTCACGCCGCCTTCGAACCCGTCGCCCTTTGGTCGATCACCGACAATGACCAATGATGCATCCGGATGCAGCTTCCTTACTGCACGAAATGCCGCCAGTACTATCGGCCCGCCCTTGGCTTCGAAATTGGTAGAAAGAAAGGCAAACTCTTTTCCACCAGCATATGTATCGCGAGCAGGCATGTCGATCTCGCCGAAGATTCCTACCGCGGCGACACGACCGGCATCCAATCCGTAATCACGCACCGCGCGCTCGGCTGCCCAGTCGCTGGTAAATAGGACACGGTCTGCCCTTTTTAGCCATGCAGCTTCGGTTTGCTCGATCCGTTCCAGATCGTCCCGCCGGAATTCTTCACGACGATGGTAGATATCAACGTAGTCGCGAAATGTGCAGTCGCTCCATGCAATGTAAGGCCGTTCCGGCTTCGTTGCGATCCACGGCGTAAATCCGTGAAAAAAATTTACGCGCGCGTTGGTTTGACATCTCGAATGAACCTCGTTAGCAATTCCCTTCAATCTCTTTTCGGAGAAGAAGAAAAAGGTTCCTTGTAATCCAGTAACGCGTCGAATCTTGGACCACGCCTTTTGTGTCGTAACAACCGGTGGGTTGATCGGACCAACATAATGTGCAGGCTCAACCCTACTGATCGCAGAAAAAGCAGCGACATTCATCGCAGAAAAGCCGCCAGAACGCAAATCCTTCGGCAGGTTCGAAATGAAATTAATCAAGAGGAGAAACCAGGTCCGTAAACGCGCAGGAGCGCTTGCGCGGAGTTCTCTATCGAGAAGGCTGACGAGGCGACCCGTTTATTCGAGCCTTCGACATCCCTGGCCCGCCCGACCAACTGAAGCAGGTCGTCTGCCCAGGCGGATGATCCCGATTCCACGTCTTTGAATTGCACTAAAGCTGGCACGACCACGCATTCGCGAGGCACATCGGTGGATGCAAGGACAGGAAGTCCAGCGCATTGTGCCTCGACGGCAACCATCCCCAGGCCTTCTCCCCTTGAGGGGAAGAGCAACACATCGCTTGCCAACATGAGGCGCTCGACATCTTTCCGGATCCCCAGGAACCGGATGCGCCCTTTGAGTCCTGCGCTTTCGATGCGCTCCTCCAGAGTGGGGACGGCAAAGGACCGTTCCCCGGCAAGAATCATGCGGATATTGGGATCGCGTCGTGCAGCTTCAATACCTACGGAGATTGCGAATCCAGAATTCTTGTGGTTTTTCGGATGGCCCGGATCTGGAGATTGATCGATTCGCCCGGCGAAAAGAACGATTTTCGAGTCCTTGGGCCAGCCCACTTCATCGCAAAGTGAAGCTTTTGCTGCCGACCGGTCGCCCAGGAACCGCGAGGGATCGAAACCACAGTGCAGGGCCATTTTCGGAATCCGTGCGAAACTGGGCACGTCGAAGCCGTACTCTGTGATTACCTGGCGCGAAGTGCCAGTAATGTGGGTCGCAAAGAGACCGACCAGATGTTTTCCGAGAGATCCGGAAAGCCGGCGTCCCTTAGTTCCATTCTGAATTTGGTAAACCGGATTATGAATGTGGGTCACGCGCACGGGGGGTAACGCGCCTGCACCCATTGCGAAGTGCCATCCACTCACGTACGCTTGGTGATCGTGGATTGCCGCATATCTTTCTCGCCGCAAGATTCGCCTCAATCCGTGGCTGAATGAAAGTGGAGTCGATCGGCTATAGCGGAGATAGAAAATTCTGGCACCCAGCGAGATGGCTTCATCGTCGAACATCCCGGGATTGCCGCTGGTTACGAGAAAGTCGATCTGTGGCAAATCTGACCCTTGGCGATGCCACAATCTCAGCAATTCCATCAGCCACGTTTCCGCTCCACCCATTCCCAAGCTATCCACGACGTGCAAGACGCCGATTGGTCGCTTGTAGATCCTGAAGAGCCTCCGAGCAGAATTGTGAATCGAGTAAGCGGAGGCAGCGACCTGTTTGTTAGCACAACGTACACTCCGGGGTCGAGCAGCCAATTCAAGTGCATCCCCGGTCCAAGCTTCTACTCCGGCTTCCAGCCTTTTGAATCGCACTAAGTCGGGCACCACGACGCAATCGACAGGCACCCGGTCAGACGCCAGCACAGGTAACCCCGCTGCCTGGCCCTCAACTGCCACCATACCCAATCCTTCGCCGCGAGAGGGAAAAAGAAGTAGATCACTTGCCAACATGAAACGTTCGATATCTCGGCGGATTCCAACAAACCGAATGCGTCCTTCCAAGCCGGCATTGGCAATCCATTGTTGTAAGACCGGCACTGCCGAGGATGGTTCGCCGGCAAGAGCCATTCGGACGCTCTCATCCCGCCGTGCACATTCGATCCCAACCGAAACTGCGAAACCCGAATTCTTCTGGTTTTTTGGGTCTGTGAAATCTGTGGAGGGGTCGATCCGCCCAACGCACAAAATGATTTTGGAGTTCTCCGGCCAACCCAACTCCTGACATAGCACTGCCCTCACCGCCGATCGATCGCCGGTGAATCGCGAGGTGTCGAAGCCACAGCAGAGCACGATTCTTGGCAGGTGGGCAAACCTCGATATATCAAATCCGTAATCGGTGATTACTTGCCTCGAAGTACCCGCGATAACCGTTGCATATCGACCGACCAGGCGTTTTCCCAAGTCGCTGACCAGTCGCTTTCTTTCAAAATCACGCAAGGCACTGTGAATGTGGGTGATACGGACAGATGGAAGCAAGCCGTGCCCCATCAGAAAATGCCATCCACTGGCGTATCCCTGATGATCATGGATGACGGAATACTTCCCACCTTCCAGAATCCGCCTAAGTTCCAGCATGAATGAAAGCGCCTGCGACCGGCGATAACGGAGATAGAAAATTTCCGCGCCCAGCGCTCTCGCTTCATCATCAAAAATGCCGCGGTTTCCGCTCGTGGCAAGAAAGTGAATTTGGGGCCGCGTTGATATCTCTCGCCTCCAGAGCCTGAGCAGTTCCATCAGCCACGTCTCGGCCCCTCCCATCCCGAGCGTATCCACAATATGGAGAACCTTGACCTTGCCTTCAGCTCCCAACTGCATGTGATCAGGTCAGCCTCGCCGCGAAAAAACGGCGATCAGGTAGGGACGTAGTGGATTCTGGACAATTTCATTGCGCACTTGTTGGAATCGAGCCGCGAAAACATTCTCCCACTCATTGAAGTAAAAGGAATCACCGGATCCGGGAGGAAGACCCGTTACCAAGACAATGATTCCCTGCTTCGCTAGGTATCGGTCCAGTTGTCGGCAAACAAGGTCAACCTCTTCTTCCCGAATGTAGTACAGGATCTCCGCGCAGAAGATCACGTCGTATCGCTCGTCAACCTCCAGCGTCTGAAGATGTCTACGAATAAAGCGTAGGTTCCGCTTCCCGTGATTCAATCGCATAGCCGCAGCCAAGGCCTCTTTCGAAACATCAATCGCAGTTACCCTCTCGAAATGGCCAGCCAGCATCCCCGAGAAAACACCGAGGCTGCAGCCGACCTCAAGAGCACACCTAGTCCCGGCCCGCGACTCCAGTGCAGCGGCGAGCACGCGTTCATATTTCTGACGTTCGTATGCGCTAGTAAGGTAATTCCAGGGATCGGGATGCTCGAGGTAGAGCCGCTCGAACTCGAATCTTCGGTTGCCGGTTTTCAAGGACCGGTTCAAAGTGTTCAGGAATCCCCACACAAGCACTCTGGGCGGCACACGGCCGGACAGAGTCTTAGCGATTAATTCGAACGCGGTGGTCATTCGCGAAGTATTCCATGAAAAAATGAGGGCGGCCGCCATCAGGGGCTTTCTGCAGGGCAAGTCCCTCCGTGGGGAACCTTTGAAAAAACCGAATTGCACTACCGATGGGGACACGCTTCCGCCCTGCGGCCGTAAACGAAAAAGCATATCCAAACGCCGCGGAAGCGACTTTTCGAATGCTTCTTGGAAACTGCGGCTGCACGAAATAGGAAATTTGGGTCTGATGATAGCCAAGGCTGGCGGCGCGCCGATCCAAGAAGCTTCGCGCATCAACCCAGACGTCGCTCGGTTCGTCGAAGTGCCACGAAAAAAATGCGCCGTCAACTTGCCCGCAAAACGAGAATATCGAACCAGAAAACGGTGTCGCTTGTGTTGCTGCCATCACGCAGCGATGGACAAGTCGGTGCGCGCGATGCCCATACCCGCCCAAGGGGCCGTGCGTCAGAATCAAATCAGGATTGTATTCTCGAATCATCTTCGCCAGGCGGTCAGTCACGCCGGTCTCATCCCACGCACGACTGCCTGTGGTGTCCGGACTTTCACTGTCTGGCTGCCCGAGAAAATGCACTTTGCTGATGCCGAGCATCGATGCAGAAAGCCTCAACTCCTGGCGGCGGATCTCCCCCAAGCGAGATCTTGTTTCGTTGGGCAACAGGTCAAGTGAGCCCCCCTCTCCGTCGGTCGCGCAGAGCAAACTAACGCTGAGCTTTTTTTCGACGCACAGGCAGATAGTCCCTGAAACGAACACCTCATCGTCGGGATGAGCGGTGACGACAAGAATGTTCTGTTTCTCATCCATCTCTCACTGGTGCAAAGAGACGAGATCCGCAAGCGCTGTATCCATATCGAAAGGCGATTGCCGCAATGCAGCCAAGGCGGCGGCACGCGATGGTGGGAATTCATGCAGCAATTCCACCCCAGCTTCCGCCCATGCGCGCGCTCCGGATGCTAGGGAGAGGCGTCGAAAACTCGCAGTCGGCAGGAGAGGGTCCTCTAAAATGCCGCGGGACAGAAGCATGCGTAGTCCCGCCAATTGCGCCTCCACGATAGCAAAACCGAATCCCTCCACCGGATGCTCGGGGTGGGGAAGAATAAATAAGTCGCTGCAGCACATGATTTCGGGCACATCATCTCGCCACCCGAGATAACGAAATGCTGGATCGACCTGAAGCTCGACAGCTCTGCGGCACGTCGCCTCCACAAGAGATCCGGCGCCTACAAACACTCCGACGATATCGGGCTGAAGCCTACGCAATTCAGCAAGGACCTCAACGGCAAAGACTGGATTCTTTTCGGGAACCATGCGGCCGGCAAAAAGAAGAATGCGGGAATTCTGGGGGAGGCCCAACCTGTTCCGAAAATCCAGGCGGTCGGCTCTCACATTCTCAAACGGAGTGGCGTCTACTCCGTAGTAATGTACGGAGTCTTTGTTCTGACGGCGTTGGCGTCCCGCCAAGAAAGCATCGAGTGTGTGATTTGAAATACCCACAATTCGATCCGCCGTGGATAAACACAGGCGGCGCATCGGTTCTCGATACAACCGCTGCTTCCAAGGGCTTGGCGTAAGTATGTTTTCATCTGCATTGTGCACGTGAACAATTCGATTCCGGATCGGAAGCCCTACGGCAGCCAGCAGGTACACAGCACTTACAAAATCGTGATGGCAGTGTAAAACATCGTACTCCCCTCGCTGAATCTCGGCCCGCAACATACGAGTGAAGCTCATTTTCCTACTAATCGGAACAAGTGAATGGAGTACACAAGCGTTCAATGCACGCGCCTTCTCCTCCATCGCTCCAGGCTGCTCGAGAATGCAATAGAAACTCCAATCTGTCTCCTCCCGCTTTTTATGCGCATGTTCGAGCATGCGAATCAGCCACTTCTCAACAGCGCCGCGGTCAAGATTTTCGACGATATGGAGAACTCGCGGTGTCCTGTTTCCAAAATTGGGAATCTGATCTGACCGAGACACTGGAACAAACGCTTCCGACGAACTCTGATTGAGACAATTTGATTGCAACGCCATAACCTGTGCTTCTCTAATCAGACGCTGGCTTGGATTCGCGCAATTTCTTGGCTCGCGCGATTCCTACCCCGGAATGCCGCCCTCAAGATCTGGCGATGTGGCTCTTTCAAACGAGCGACTCGCATAAGATCCACCGCACGCCCGATTGTGGTTCGCTGCTCGGTTGGAATCCCGTACTGCCAATCGAGCAGCGCTGAAGAATAGTGGATCGCCTCCGATAAACGCGTGAGGTAATCAACGGTCAGTCGCTCCGGCGGGATCAGGTGTGTCAGCTTGAGTGAGGCTACTATACCCACTCCTAACCCAAGATCGCAGGCGCATGCGGCCAGATCGTTGTCGCCTCCGGAGAGCAGTGACTTCCCACTGCGATCAAACTGAAAAGAGCGATTTCCGGATTTGTGCAACTCAAAGTAATGCAACGCGACAGCGCGCCGCACGCAAAGCCCGGCACCATAAGGCATTGTTGCCGCCAAGCGCGGAAGATTCGACCAAACATCACGGCTGAATTCGCGAATGGAAAGGTTACCCCAGTAGCGTCGGGTCCACTCCTGTGGTGGTTGCTCAAATTCAGGCCGGCACTGCCCGCTCCAGGAACCCAAATAACATCGTTGCTCCATCACGCCAAGGGCTGTTTCGAGAAAGTCAGGGTCCAAAATGTTATCGTCATCCACGAAGACCAGTAAATCTCCCGATGACTCGCGGATACCGCGAAGACGGGCTGGAGTGAGTCCTAGCTTCTCCTCGCACACTATAGCGCCGTGAGGGTGCCACGAAAGGTCAACGCGATCAGCAACCGGCTCCTCACTTCGATTGTCCACGATAACCAGTTCCCATTCATTGGAGGGCAACGACTGGTCCTGAAGCGCACTGAGGCACCGGTAGAAATAGTCCCAGCGGGGATTGTGCGTACAGACGATTACCGAGAGCATGCTACGCTAATGTCACCGTCTTTTTCGGTGGACGCCTTTCAAGGAGACTTGTGGCCGTACTTAGCATTCTGATTGCCCGTAAGTTCAATCACAGCTTAGTACGGCGAGCATGTCCTCGTCGCCCGAGGCAGCAAAGCGATACCCTAAGTTGGCCAGTCTCGACAGGCATTCTTCGCGTTCAGGTTTGCTCAGATGCTTGACCTCCCAATGAACGATTGAGGGGCGGAGGCGATCAAACGGAAACAGTGACAAAATATATCCGTCTGCTCCTTCAGTATCGATTTGCAACAAATCAATCTCTTCGTTGGGCAAATACGTGAGAACTTCCGCAAAGGTGATGCAATCAACAGTTTCTTGCGAGATCATCGTTTCGATGCCGGGAATCAGATCGGAATGTTTAAGAATATTTTCGCGCCGAAATGATGCCAATCCACCTGCCCAGCGTGGAACAAGGTTTGATTCCACCCTGTAGAGGCTTCGCTGACGGCGTTCACCATCGATCGCCGCCTGTAATATGAGGATGCGCTGGTTATCTCCATACAGTGCCCGTAACTGATCCGTTGCTTTTGACTGCGGCTCCACAACTACTCCCTTCCAGCCGCACTTTTCGATGTACTTTTTCAGGGGATCGCCCGTGATGCCGTCGAACGCGCCAACCTGAATGAAGGTCAGCTGGGAGCCAACCTCAAACATACGTCGACAGATCACGTCATCGAATTCCAAACAACGAAGAAGCGTTGGCTCCAAAAGCTGACGTGGACAGTAACGCGTGCCTTGTACGTGATAGCCAAGTGCGGCCAAGCCGCGCTTGATTCCATGTCGCAAAGTTTGCGCGTAACCCATCAAACCAAACCCTTCAGTGTGTCCAGGCCCCATTTTCCCGGAAACATGTTCGGCCCGTTCCACCGCCAGATGTGCAGGCGGGATTGCAATCAATACAAAACACCACGTATCCGTTCGGAGCAGCGGGCAGCTTCACGAACGTGAATGCGGGAAGCTTGTACCCGTTGACATCGATTCGAGCTGCTTCGTTGCTATCGTTCACCTGATTTCCAGAATCGCTCGATGTTCCCAGTCGGAAGCTGATGCCCCCAGGCTTGCCGCTCCCGGTGGAGAGGCCTCCGCTGACGACTAAATCGACTCCAGCCTGATTTGAACCAAACGGCGTCACCGGGCCGACAGTTCCCAGGATTCCAAGCACCGCGCGTCCGGACGATTTCAGAGAACCATTGTCCGTTCGAATCCCAATACAGACATCGTTCGCTGATTGGCCGCCTCCGTTCTGGCCATAGCCCCAGCAGATAGGCTTAGTTCCCATGTTTTTCTGGGTTACGCCCGAGTAGAAGCTATTCGCGCCACTATTCCGGAAGAATGTCCATGGAATGCGTTTGGTGGTGCCGCCTACATTGATATCCTGGCCAGGTTTTTCAATATATATATCTTCGTAATCCGCCAACTGAAGAGCATCTTCTATAATAAAGCCCGCTGAGTTCCAATCCGTTCTCGAAACAAACACATGCTTGAGCTCTGAATATGGGCCGCCGATTTTGATCTGTCCGCCGGGAGCGACAACGTCGTAAAGTTCTCCATCGCCAATCGTAGCACCGAGCGTGCCTTCGATGACGTTGAACTCGAATGGAGCAAACGTTACGGTACCACTCGCAGTCGGATGCGAGGCCCAGTTCGGCTCAACCACGAATTTGCTGGAAGCCTCAGGACTGACAATTGCGAGCTGGTAATAATTCGTTACCCAGCCACCAGCACAGGTGATCTCTGTTGCTGTGTTCGAGGTAATCGCACAGTACTCTCCGTTTCCAGTACCCGCCACAATGGTCGCCTGTTCTCCTTTAAACGCATTGGCGGTCCAGTTAGCACTCGAGTTCTTGATGGAGGTCGAGCTGCCTCCGGTAGCTTCGGTTAACCCCATGCCGCCAAAGTTTCCGCGCGTCTTAATCTGGTAGTACTTCCCGTCGCCGCCCTGCCCGGTACCCGAGAAGAGAGTGCCCGCGGGCCAAGAAGTGCCTGCCATGGATTGGCTGCGCCCTGCTGAGTACCACTGCGCGGCCTGAAACATAGTTCGGCTATGTTCAATAACAATCGGATTGCCAGCTGCCAGTTTGTGACTTTCTGAACGCACACTGCGCACGATGCACCGATCCTGTGGCGCCTCGCAATAAACATCAAAACCAGTCTGAGTTCCGAAGCCCGCTGAGTCGTTTTCCATCGAAGTTCCGTTTACCTCGATGGAACCTCCGTACACGGCAACTCCATACAGCGGGCACGATTGAATGTCTCCACCGATAATTTGTTCTTTGATCGCGTTCTGGGCGTAAGAACGGCCTACATTTCGTCCTTTGTTGTCGCCGCCGATCTGCCAGCCGGCCCCGGTAAAGCCATTGAAATAGCAGTTATAGCAACGAATGTTGTCGCCTTGGGCTGCGCCTCCACTCTTGGCGATCAACACGCCCACATCAGTTAGACCATCCCCCGCGAAAAAGTCGTCATAGAACGTGATGTTTTGCGGGCTGAGGTCTACCCCTTGCGTGCCGCTATAATCGATGTCCACCAAGGCTGCGCCCGACTTCGCGCCGCAACCATTCTCGAAACGCAGACTTTCGAAACGCCCGTACGCCACCGACTGTCCATCTAGGATGCGCAAACCGCACGTGCGCTGGCGCAGGCCACTGCCAAACTGGTTCTCCCCTTCCCAACGAAAACCGATCATGTGATATACGCGAAGCTCAGCGTTGATGTTGTACAACGCGGAGAAGTGCAGCACGCGGTTGTATTTCGGATACGGAGTCGCATTGGTTCGGTTGTATCCGTAGGCTCCGATGATCGCGGCCTGGAGCGCTGGAGTGTTCACCTCTCCACTGGCGTCCGCTGGGCTAGCTCCCCACCATTCCGGATAAACATGGACAAGGGCTTGTCCACCTTCATCGTTTTTGTCGCCGGAAGCAAGCCTGATGGTCCCGTGGCCAGCAATGGCGTTGCAGAAAATCTTCGACATCGGAGCGGTGAAATACCCGGTGATCGTCGTAGTCGTTCCATCTGCCGGAGCCAAACATGCGCCGTGTGAGAATTGCAGAGTTACGTTTGCCGGAATCGTACAGTTTGTGGAGATTGTGTATGTTACCGGATAAAGAACCAGCGTTATGCTTTCTGAACTCCAGTTCGGACAGGCTGCCCACCTCTGATTCGCCGTATAGTCCGCCCAGACGATCCCGCTACGACGCGCTAACAAGGCAATCGCATGGTTGATTTGAATATCCGATGTTGACCCAGGCTGCGAACTTGCTTTGAATATCGTAATCTCGCTCCAGCGTCCTTCAACGAAGCCTTGCATCGCGACGCCTTCGGACTCGATGGCCACCCCAGAAGAAGCGCCTTTGGCAGTTAAGCTGGCCCCGGCGCAAATGACAAGCTCGACAAGAAAGGCGGTTGCCAGAGATCGAATCAGGCTGCTCAACGGATCGGTTTGCTTTGGCAAGAGTTGTTGGAACACGCGAAGGTGTCGCTCATCATCAAGCTTTCACACACCCTCTGAAGGCTTGGCACGTCGGGACAATCGCCAGGAGATCACCGGGACAATCCGCTTTTGATAGGTTAGCCTGATACTACCTACAATCCAGTGGTTGACTCGACTTAGTGTGTCTCGGCAGTTGGCCCACAATCTCCGGACACCCCCGGCCGGGACCCGGGAATAGTAATACTTTTCGAAATAGAGCAGAATGTCGCCGCCTATCATGTTCCGCAAGCGAAATTTCTTCATGCCTGCCCAATGGATCACCAGGGCTGGCGCCATGCGCTTCGATACGACTTCTGCGTCGAGATCATTCATAGAGTGGCCCGGCCAGCGCATAATTTGCTTGCGTTCCACCGGGAGTCCTTCGAGCGCTGCCTTCTGGTTCAACACGTAATTGAGGATGCCTTGATCACCTGGCATAAATAAGGTTGGATGCCTCAATTGTCGAGGCATCGACCATTCCACCCATAATGCAAAGTCGCCGCGATTCAGGATTCCCTGAGTACCAAACCACTGCCCAGAATTGAATACAAAAGCAGGCGGCCGAGCCTGCGGATCAATCTCGTACAGTTTCTTCCAATCATAGTAAAGCCGCTTGGTGTTCGTCTCGGATTGAACTTCATCGTCCACCAGAAATGGCGCATTGCTGTTTCCCCAAATGCCCAATATAGGGCCGGTGATCACAGTATCGGAATCGAGTACCAAAAACTTAGCGCCCTGCATCCCGAAAAGTGGCTCCAACTTCACAAATCCCCAGCCGTAATCACCCACGGGAAAGTTGGCAACCTCGACATTCCAGTAACGCCCGAGTTCCTCAAGTAATCCTGGTTGAAGAGGCCCCCCTGCGAGAAGGCGAATCGGGACATCTGGATAGAAATAGCGGATGCTCGCGACACAAATACGAGTGAAGCGGGAGTCGCACGCGGAGGCTGCCAAGTAGATGCAGTCGACCGATATGCTGTGATTACTCAAGTTTGTAGCAATTGGGGATTTGTCCGCAACCGCATCCATCCTTTCCACTTGTTCGCAAGGCGTCCATCCACGTTGTGGCTAGGTATACCTAGTATCTGCAGGATGAGCACGGAAGCGCCAGACAGATGAAGAAAGCCGGATCCCAGATGTCGTCGGCGTACCTGGTTCCAAGACCGCAGTGCAGCGGTCGACTTACGCGCCGCAACCAAATGTTCCGCAATAAAGAAATACAAGCCGCATAATGCACGCTGACGAACCCAGGTCATTCCGGGTCCTTCTCGTACGAGGTGCTCGAACTTCTCCACAATCTCGATTGCTGCTTCGAGATGTTGAGGAGAGCGACGCTGCTCGATGCTTACTTTCGTCGGTTCAAACTGCCAACGAACATGGTGGTCTATTTCCGGAAAACGGAGGTAACGAAACCCGGACGTGAGAGCGCGGACATGAAGATCGATATCCTGCCAACTCAGCAAAGTCTCATCAAACAAACCTAACCGAAGTAGCGAACGCCTCCGCCAAATCGGACTGGTGATAATCCATGGACATTCAAAAAAGAGAAAACGCAAAAGGTCGTCGCCCAGCACTTCTCGATCCCACACTTTGTTCAAATCCCCGAGTTTCTCTTGGAACACAGCTGTCTGGAATGTCGCGAAATCAAGATCGCTGTTTCGTTGCATTATCTTTACGCGGCGGGCCAGACAGTCTGGCGACAGGAGGTCGTCAGAATCGAGAAACACAATAAATTCGGCCTTACTTGCTTTAACCCCGATGTTGCGGCAAACGCTGGCGCCAGATTTATCGCCAGTACTTCGCAGATAGCGAATCCGGGAATCGGATGCCATGGGACTCGACACCTCTTCGCAGGTTCCGTCGCTCGAACCATCATCGACGATGATATGTTCCCAAGCTGCAAACGTTTGAGCTCTGACCGAATCCATGGCCTCCTTTAGGAGCGTCAACCGATTTCTAGTCGGCGTAATAATGGAAACGGTAGGCTCAGCACTCATCGCACTCTTTCCGCACCGACAAACTAAGGTTGGCCACCATCAGCTTCTGCCGTTTAACGCATGCCTGATGATTTTCCTCCAAAAATCGAAGTACTCTCTTCTAATTGTTTGGACAGAGTCCTTTAACCGGGGTCGTGACAATTTCTGCACGTACGCGTCATCGTCCTGATCCAAGGAAATCACCTGCTCTATGGCATACTCGAAGCTCTTTGTATAGGGAAGCCGAGCACGAACCCAGTGTATGAGTTCGTTGCTCCGACCGAACACTCTGTTAAGAAAGGTGGTATCGCGGAAATAGGGCCGAAAGGGCTGACGCTTTTCAGGAAGACGCAGAAACGGCAGGACGTCGGCCTCCCAGTCGCCATCGACAATCACAATGGCATCCCGATTCACCACTTTATCAATGCAGGGATCCCCCCAGTAAATCGGGATTGTATCTGCACGAAAGGCGTCATACAGCTTCTCAGTAGCATAGCCCACTCTTCTTGAGTTCTCAAAAGCAATCGTGAACTTGAAGGTACGAAGGTATCTGATCTTTTGCTCTTGCCAATCCTCTGAAGCTCTCCCTGCCAGATCATTGCAATTTTGCATCGACTTACCGGGAGCCGATATCTTTCGATAACGACTCAGTGCCTTAAAGAAGCGTTCCCGGTGAGGCACGCGTGTCGAATAAATGAAATTGCAGAATCGTGTCTTTTGTCGAAACTCTTTTTCCGGGTCTGGACACCCATCCAATATATCGGTCTGGAGCGGTCCGAAGACCCTCTTGCAATAATGCGGGTTCTTAATGTGATGAGAGTACTCGCAACCGAAAAAGAAATCGAAATTGATCAAATCAGGGGCTAGGTTTTCCGTGTAATAGCCGACCTTCACGGCCTTGCCAGATGGAATATCTTGCTGTCCGTAGCACCCAACCAGCAATATGTCCGGCATGTCGCAGAAAACGAAATCAAATTCATCGCATAGATCCATCAAAACATGGCTGCGGCATTTGTGATCGTCAAAGCCTTCAAAGAAATTGATATGTCGGATCTTGACAACCGGTCGGATAGTTGACATCAACGCCGATCCCTTTCAAGAAAGCACCGCCAGCATGTCCTGACTTCCGGAAGGTGCTAAGCGATACCCGAACCCTACCAATCGTCCAAGACATTCCTCGCGCTGTTTCATATTCAAATGACTAATCTCGAAATGCACTATGGCTGGCCGCAGCCGATGAAATGGAAACAAAGACAGGATAAAACCATCGGCGCCCTCTGTATCGATTTGCAAGAGGTCGAGTTTTCCCATTCGGAACGAATCAAGAACGGAGTCGAATGTGACGCAATCGACGATTTCTTCCTCGATCATTGCCTCCACTTGCGAAATTTGATGGGAGTGCTTGAGGATCACTTCGCGATGAAAGGAGGCTAGCGCTCCCGCCCAGGCTGGCGCGGCCTCAGAGTTGATCGTAAACAATGTCCGTTTACCGCTCGTCGCGTCCACTGCAACTTGTAGAACCTTAATCCGGTCATTGTTGTGATAGAGCTTCCGGAGTTTCGCTGCGGCCCTTGCCTGTGGCTCGACCAGTACTCCTCGCCAGTTCTCTCTCTCGATGTACTTTTGTAGGGGGTCTTGCACGACACCATCGAATGCGCCAACCTGAATAAACGTAAATTCATGGTGAACATCAAAGATCCGCCTGCAGACAACATCATCGAACTCGAGAGCACGTAAGTTATCTCGGACGAGCAGTTGTCGTGGCACGTACCTGATTCCTTCGATACGGTATCCGAAACCCGCAAATGTGCGTTTCAGGAGTTCTTTCAATTCTCAGGGACCTCTAGCACTTCAACCGACATCGGAGATGAAAACCGATGAGACGAATGGTCTTTGGCTCAGACCGCACATTACCAATGTCGTCTCATTCGATGCATCTGAGGGCGCTTAGCAAGCGGGCCCGCTCCGCTGGCCATGTATACAGCTGCTTAGCTTTGCTGTGGGCAGCCTTTCCCAGCCTCGCCGCTAGGCCTGGATCATTTGCGACCTGAAGCATGGCCTCCGCCATGCCGGCAACGTCCTTCTCATCCACAAGCAAACCTGAAACGTTATGCTCCACGGCTTCTGGAATTCCTGCGTGGCGCGTGCTAACTACTACCATCCCGACTCCCATTGCCTCCTGGATGGCGGTCGGCAGACCTTCCTCGTCGCCAGTTTCAGGATCGGTAAGGCTGTGTTGAACGAAAACTCCGCAATGACGAGTCTGTTCGATGACGGCTTCGCTCCTCACCGGTCCCTAAAGAACGTTATCCGAGACTCTTAAGCCTGCCTTCTACCCAGGAGGATTTCGGTGCCGCCATTATTCGGAAATTGCGGAGCGATCCAAATCATCGTCTCCGTGAACAATTCCGCCGCTGCACAGGGGCCAGGAAACACCTTGTGTTCCCACGTTTTCGGGACATGTTTTATTGCGTCCTCGTATCGAGGACGTTCCGTGTTATCCAAGATCAGCACACCGCCCGGTCGCACCTTACTTATGGCATGCTTTAGGCTGACATCACGGCATCGGCCATCCACCAATACCAAATCGAGTGATCCATCCGCATGCTGGTCGATGCTCCTCACATAATCTTGGAAATCATAACCTTCATAACCAGGAAACTGGGAACGATAGCTTTGGTGGTTTGGAAGTCGTGAAACGGGCGGAATGTGTTGCACTGTAAAATTAGACAGTCCCATGGAATGAAGGGCAATCTTGACTCTCTCCGCCCACGCGTTGTCATGCTCGACGGAGTAAACCTCCTTGCAGCGACGTGCGAAGAATATCGTCGATGCCCCGCTCCCAAATTCGAATATTTTCCAGTGTGGACGAATCGTGTGTTTCAGGAACTCAACTGCCGGAAACGTAAGCCACGGAAGGGCATCACGATCGAGAGTGTCTTGTCGGTTAAACGACCGCCACCAAGGCACGAAGCAGCGAGTCAACTGGAGTAAATCAGGCTTCGGCCCCGGTCTCCGCCGAACTGCTTTAACGTTGGCAACGTATGTCAGAGCTCGCTTCACAGCGCTGCGACCGATCACCATTCTTGAGCCAACAGCGGTCTATCCCTGGAACTTCGAGCGAAGAAACACTGGATTTGCGATTAGCGCTTCGGCATTTGAGTCCATAGCGCATTGCCACACGCAATCTGTAAAAAACGTCCCGTACTCTGGAACCTTCCCCGTCCCATAAACATCGTCCGCAAGAACTTCGAATGAAGTCGCCTGAGTAATGTAATCAAGATATTCGAAAGCAGGGGGTACCGATGCAGCGATGAGCAAGGAGTAACTTCCGCTTAGCAGAGCAAGCCTCGGGATAACACATGTAATCGAGCCAGTCCCCATCGCACAGTTGAAGGGCATCGTAGTTTCGCGAGTTGCAATTCTCAAAACTGTTTGGTCCCACATGTCTCTGATGTGAAGGCTAACATCGAATGCTCTGATCGTTTCAGTCGTCGAAAACGTGAGTACGATTCGAACCTCCTCCCCCATGTGAACAACGTTTCTCACACCACCGTAGCCAACCACGTATGCATCGCCAAACCGGAGTCGCCCATCTCCTCCTCTGTCCTTCCTGTCCCTTAATGAGGTCTTGGTCGTCATATCCCGAAACGTCTCCAGATATTGATATATTCCATCAGCAACACCGCCATCGTACGCAACAGTTCCGCTCGCTAAAACAACCAGCCGCGAACACAGAGTCCTAATCATCGGCATGTGATGACTCACGATCAAAACCGTTCGCCCTCCATTGGCCACATCTTGCATTTTGCCCAAACACTTTCTCTGAAAGGCAACATCCCCGACCGCCAGCACTTCATCAATAATCAGAATCTCGGGTTCCAGGTGGGCCGCCACGGCGAAAGCGAGACGCACATACATCCCGGAGCTGTAGCGTTTCACCGGCGTATCAAGAAATTTTTCAATTTCGGCGAAATCCACAATCTCGTCGAACTTGGATTTGATCTCCGCCCGGCTCATGCCGAGAATGGCGCCATTCAGATAAATGTTTTCACGGCCCGTCAAATCTTGATGGAAGCCCGTGCCGACCTCGAGAAGGCTAGCAACACGCCCACGAATTGTTGCCCGACCACTGGTTGGCTCAGTGATCCGGCTCAGAATTTTCAGCAGCGTGCTCTTCCCTGCCCCGTTCCTGCCGATGATCCCGAGCACCTCGCCGCGTTGGACTTCGAAAGATACGTCGCGCAGAGCCCAGAACTCCTCGATCTCAGTACCCTGCACGATCTGTCGTCCCCGCGACATGTCGAGAGCCGCCCTCGCAACGCTCCGCGCATGCCGGCCGACCGCCTCTCGAAAGGATTCCTGTCCATTGCGCATCTGATGCCCAATCAGATAGCTCTTGGAGAGTTTCTCGACTTTAATCACAACTTCGTTTGCCATGTGGGACGCGAGTCAGGAATTCCATGCAGCAGTTGAGTGTTAAATCAGATCGGCGAAGCTCTTCTCCAACTTCCTGAACTGCCGGATACCGAGCCCCAGCAAGCCCAGCACAACCGCTACGCTTACAGCAACTCCCGGCCAATAGGTAGCGCTACTCAACACACTCCAGCGAAATGCATCGATGATGCCGACCAGCGGGTTGAGCGAGTAAAGCAATCGCCATTTTTGCGGCACCACGCTCGACGTAAATCCGACGGGCGAGACATAGAGACCGAACTGCACCAGAAACGGAATGACGTACCGAAAATCGCGGTACTTTACGTTCACCGATGTGACCCACAGGCTTGGGCCGATCGCCGCCAGAAACGCCAGCAAAACAAAAATTGGCAGCAGCAGGATTCGCCAGGAAGGCACAACGTGGTACCAGCTCATCATGATTGCGAGAATGACCAGGCCAATAAAGAAATCGACGAAAGCGGCCGTAATCGTTGCCACCGGCATAATCATTCGCGGGAAATACACTTTGCTGACCAAGGCGGTATTCGCGATCAGACTGTTTGAAGCATCGGACAATCCTGTCGCAAAAAATGTCCACGGCAGCATTCCGGCAAAAACCATCAGCGAATAAGGGACGCCTCCGCTCGGCAGCTTGGCGATTCGGCCGAATATCACTGTGAAGATGAGCATCGCCAGCACAGGACGGATTACTGCCCACCCGACGCCGAGCACGGTTTGTTTGTAACGCACCGCGCAATCGCGCCAGGTCAGCACCTGGTAAAGCTCGCGGTAGCGCCACAAATCGCGCCAGTAGTTCTTTTCAGAGCGCCCGCGTTCGATGATGACTTCGCTGGTCGCCAATCCGGTTCCTGCTTACGGGTAGAGACTTGAAACGAACGACTCACTATCCAAACTCGCGGCCCTCTTCAAAACATTAAGTGTATTGGCTTCAAATGGCTCACGACCGAAGCGGGCGCATGTTGCAGCAGCCAGCGATCCGCTTCGTTTGGGCTCATTCAGCAGGCGCGCAATCGCGCTGGGCAACTCGTCCTCCGAGACCGCTGAGCCCAACCCACCCTCGCCCAGCGCATCTCGCGCACCGGCCACATCCAGGCCCAGGGCCGGAGTACCACTGGCCATCGCTTCCAAAAAACTTACGCCGAAGCCCTCGCCCGTTGATGGCATTAGGAACAAATCCGCAGCACGGTAGACCTCAGGCAAAATTTCGGGTTTTACAGCTCCTAGAAACCTCACTCGATCACGCACGCCCGTTTGGGCGGCCAAAGACTCGAGGCGAACCCGATCATCGCCTTCTCCCACGACCAGATAACAGATGTCATGCCCCTGCTTCACGAGGCCCGGGATAGCGGTAATTACCCGGTCATGACCCTTGTAACGCTCGGCCGAATGCATCCGTCCAACGGTTAGCAGGACTTGCTTGTCCCCGAGCCCCATCGCGGCGCGTTCAGCCGAACCGTCCCCCGGCCTGAACATCTCTCTTACCGTATTCGGCATGACGAGAACCCGCTCGGGCGCAATGGCCGCCCACGAGAGCACGGCTGCACGCGTATGCCGCGAGACCGACAGAACGAGATCAGCCTGTTCCACGGCAGCCCGCTGGATTCTCGAGGGGCAAGACCATGCCTCAATCCCATGTGTCTGAACAATGAGCTTTGCGCGCTTGAACCGTGCGATCAGCGCTGCGAGGGGAGCCATGAAAAGATGTCCGCAGAAAACAAGATCAAAATGCCGCGCAAGCGCTGTGCGTATGGCGGCCACGGAATACCCGACCCGCCCAGAATGTGCCCGCAGTTGTCGAATCCCTCCAGGCAGTTGAGGTGTCTCCTGTGTTTGTCGAGGCAGAATCGTAATCGAGGAGACGAGGTTTGTTTCCGCGATTGCCCCGAGGAAGTCCCGGTTGTATTGCGCGATGCCGCCCCTGCCGCCATAAGCATCGGTGACGAGAGCAAGCAAGCTGGGTGGGGGCTTCGTCACGCGTGAACCTCAAAAGGACGCTTGTTCAGCGCTGCGCCTTTCAGAACCGCCTGCGACCACCGGCGGGAGATCACACCCTTTGGCTCGGGTCGCCGTCCCGTCCTCCCCGAACTGTCATCCGAGACAGCATTGATCCACGCCCCAGTCGGAACACCAAAACCTGACTTTGCGCGGGCAACGATCTCTTCGGGCAAGGGGGCAGTCGGCGCCGTGGCAAGTGCCGCCTTGCCCACTCCGGGCGCGAGAAACGGGATCAACGACATTAGCTGCCGAAGCAATGCGAAATCGACAAGGGGAACGCGAATCTCAAGGCTATGCGCCATACCCGCCCAGTCGGCATCGCGCAGCAACTGATTGCGCATGTAATGAGAGGACTCAAGCACACAGACTCGAGCGACATCAGAACCAGGATCCGGTTTGAGATTTTCGCCCAGACGCCCAAGCGGATTGAGTCGCCGCATCCCCTCGCGAGCAATTTCGGGATCCATCACCTGCGGCAATTCGTCAGGCAAGAACAATCCACGGCGGAGCAGATACGCGCCCGCCCAAGTGCCCGAATATTTCAGCACCCCCAGCGCCTTGGGCCGAGTGCGCGAGAAACTAGGTGCTACGTGGCCGATAAGCTCGCGCGCCAGGAAGCCGAGTCCGGGCACCCCAGCAAATGCGCCGAACCGACGACGCCAGCGGGGCACATCCCAGAAGCTCGGATATCCTCCCAGAAGCTCATCACCACCCAGCCCCGAGATGGCAACCTTCAGGCCAGCTTCCTTCGCTGCTTTCGAAACAAACCAGGTATTTATGCCATCGATGGACGGCTGGTCCATGGCTTCAAGGATTGCGGGCAGATCCTCGACGAATTCCTCTCGGCTTAAATGCCGCACGACATGGTGCGCTCCATAATGCGTGCATACCCGAGCGGCCAATGGCGCCTCGTCCTCTGACGTGCCGCGGAATTCTTCAAAAGCGAGCGTGATCGCGCGGATCTTTCGTGGCCCCGCGTCACGCATGCAGCCCAGCAACGCACCGGAGTCGATGCCCGCAGAGAGGAAGACACCCACTTCAACGTCGGCTAACAGGTGGGCTCGTACACTATCGAGGACACCTTCACGCAGGCGTTCGGAAAATTCCGTCGCAGGCACTGGATTGTCAGCGCCTTTCGCCAGAACTTCGGCAAGATTCGCAAAGGACTTGGGTTCACGAGGACCTGCGCTATCCACCCATTGTGTGTGGCCCGCGGGCAAGGCGCGGATTTCGCGATAAAAGGTAAACGGTTCAGGGACACTGCCAAACAGATGGAACCCAACCATACCTGCCGGCTCCGGATCGCGCGAGACACGACCGCCAGCCAACAGCGCCTTCACCTGGGACGCAAAACGGAATGTCCAGCCGTCGTTCGCAGTGTAAAGGGGCTTAATCCCATAAGGATCGCGCGCAAGCAGTAAACCTCGGCGCCCCTGATCCCAAATGGCAAAAGCAAACATTCCCCGCAGCCGGTGCACCATGTCAGCGCCATGGCGCGCGTAAAGGTGAAGCAGCGCTTCGGTATCCGAAGTTGTGCGGAACCGGGCGCCCTCCGCTTCAAGCTCAAGCCGCAGTTGAGGA
>OEKN01000046.1_pt1 | contig 24479 bp, 16 predicted proteins | sample 1503361 | NCBI WGS metagenome assembly OEKN01 (sample SAMEA104379592, study PRJEB20068) | metagenome | biome: 1000743; feature: 77; material: 1998 | place: USA | collected 2012 | depth 25 m
TGCTGGGGAATCCCGGAGTGGTTGTTCCGGCCAGCCAGTCGCCGGAAGGCTTGCCGATCGGCGTGCAAATCGTCGGGCGGCCCTGGGAAGAAGAGCGCGTGCTGGCGATCGCCGCGGAACTGGAAAGACAATGCGGAGGCTTCCGCAAGCCTCCAATCGAATAGATAGGATTTTATTAACCACAGGGGAACACAGGGGATCACAGGGGTGAACGGCTCAAAACTATGATCGGAAGCTCAAAACTTGTAACTCGAAACTCGAAATCTGAAATCTGCAATCTGAAATCTTGCAATCTGCAATTGCATTCTCCTGTGATCCCTGTGTCCCCTGTGATTGAAATTCTCCTTCGGTGGTTGAAATCCCGCGGATAGTATGTTTGTACTATTACCCCGTTTGCGTCCACGCATTATCCTCTCTGCGATCATCGATTTACCTTCGTCGCCGTGGGGCGCGACGAGCATTTCTTGAACTGACTCCGGCATGGCGTTTCCTGTGCACTCGTTCGGACAAAAATTGCTGAAGGGGACAGTCGCATTCCTGGCTGCCTCTGCTATCTACCTCTACGGATTCCCTCAGCAAAACGTGTTTTACGCCGTGATCGTCCTGCTGCACCTTGCTGCCGGGATTGCGGCCACCCTCGTTCTGCTGCCGCTGCTTGGCCGGATTCTGCGCGAAGGAAGCTGGCTGAGCCGTGGAGGGTGGCTGCTTTTTCTTGCCGGCGCGGGAATCGGTTTTTGGCTGGTGCATACCGGAGCCATCCGCTCGGAGTGGAAGTGGATGTACGCGCACATGGCGGTGTGCGCCGCGGCACTCGCTTTTCTGATTGCCGATTTTGCGGGACGGCGCGGGTGGTGGACTTCAGGAAATACGATGGAGGGCCCGTCCGGCGGGCGAGGACGCCCGCCGCTCCATCTGCCCACGCTGATGCGGCTGGCCGTCTGCCTTGTCTTGATGGCTGGACTCGGCGCCGGACTGCGCTACATGCGCGAGTCGCGCTGGGCCAACCACGCGCGCATCGAGAATCCGGAAATGCCGCCGCCCACCATGGATCAGGAAGGCGATGGACCGCAGGGTCCATTTTTTCCCAGCTCGGCCCAGGTCTATGGACACCGCAAGATTCCCAGCAAGTTCTTCATGGAGTCCGACTCCTGCAAGCGCTGCCACGAGGACATCTATAACCAGTGGTTCAGTTCCGCCCACCACTTCTCGTCGTTCAACAATCAGTGGTACCGCAAGAGTATCGAGTACATGCAAGACACCATTGGCACGCGGCCCTCGAAGTGGTGCGGCGGCTGCCATGATCCCGCGGTGCTCTATGCCGGATTAATGGACACGCCCATCAAGCAGATCGTGCACACGCCACCCGCGCAGGCCGGCCTCGGCTGCATGATGTGCCACTCGATTGCCGCGGTGAAATCGACCATGGGGCAGGGCGATTTCTACCTTGAATATCCGGAATTGCATGAGCTCGCCGCCAGCAAAAATCCTTTTGTGCGCTACATGCACGACTTCCTGGTGAAGCTCAATCCCGAGCCGCACCGGCGCGCCTTTCTGAAGCCGTTCATGAAGACGCAGACCGCCGAATTCTGCTCGTCGTGCCACAAGGTGCATCTCGACGTGCCTGTGAATCATTACCGGTGGATCCGCGGCTTCAATGAGTACGACAACTGGCAGGCGAGTGGCGTTTCCGGACAGGGCGCGCGCTCGTTCTACTATCCGCCCAAGCCGCAGCAGTGTGCCGACTGCCACATGCCGCTCGAGCGCTCGAAAGACATGGGCAATGTTGACGGCAGCGTCCACTCACATCGCTTTCCCGCGGCGAATACCGCCTTACCCACGGCGAATGAGGATGCCAAGCAACTCGAAACTACCGAAGCCTTCCTGAAGGCGGGTATCTTGAGCGTCGATATTTTCGCGCTGTCGCCTGCGCAGACAGTCGCCAAGCCCGGGGTGTCAGGGGAGGCCGAACTCGCGACGACGTTCGCAGTCGGGGAAGAGGCCGAAGCGAAGCTCACGCCGGGAGCAGGGGGAGAAGCGGTTCCGGTGACGGCCCCATTGAATCGCGTGCAGCCCACGTTGCGCCGTGGCGATACCGTACGCGTCGATGTGGTCGTGCGCACGAAGAAGATTGGCCACTTCTTTCCCGGCGGCACGGTCGATGCCTACGATACCTGGCTCGAACTCAAGGGGACTGACGACAAGGGACAGACGGTTTTCTGGAGCGGCATGGCCGAAGACGGCGGCAAGGGCCCGGTGGAGAAAGGCGCCCACTTCTACCGCTCGTTGCAAATCGACGAGCACGGCAATCCCATCAACAAGCGCAACGCGTGGGCGACGCGGTCGGTTGTCTATGTGCGCCTGATTCCCCCCGGCGCCGCCGACACCGTGCACTACCGCGTGCACATCCCCGAAAATGCGGGAAACAAGATCACCCTACACGCGCGCCTGTGCTATCGAAAATTCGCTTGGTGGGGCACGCAGTTTTCTTTTGTCGGGCAGCCGGACGCAACTCATCCGGAGCAGGTCACGGCGAGCTACGATGATCGCAAGTTCACTCTCGATGCGCCGCTGAACGGAGTTTCCGCGAAAGCAGAAAAGATTCCCGATGTCCCGATCGTGGCGCTCGCCGAAAATCAAGTCACGCTCCCAGTGGCCGCGAAGAACACACCTGCGACAGATCCCAAGGTCGACCTCAAGCCCGAAGACTGGCAGCGCTGGAACGACTACGGCATCGGCCTCTTTCTCCAGGGTGATCTGAAGGGGGCGCAGGCTGCCTTCCGCAGGGTCACGGAGATAGATCCCAAAAATCCCGACGGCTGGGTCAATCTTGGCCGCAGTGCCGTGCAGGAAGGCGACATGGATGCGGCCCGCCCGGTGCTCGAGAAAGCGCTCGCGCTCAGCCCCGACCTCGCCCGCGCTCAGTATCTCTACGCTCGCGTGTTGCGCGCAGACGGCAAGTACGAGGACGCAGCCAATCACTTGCGCAAAGTGATCGCGCAATACCCACGCGACCGCGTCGCCCTCAATGATCTGGGACGCATCCTGTTCCTCGAGCGCAAATATCAGGACGCGGTTCAGGTTCTAGAGGCCGTGCTGACCATCGATCCCGAAGACCTGCAGGCGCACTATAACCTGATGCTCTGCTACAACGGGCTGGGCAACGAGAAGTTAGCGAAGGCGCACCAGGAACGTTATCTGCGCTTCAAGGCTGACGAAGCGGCGCAGACCATCACCGGCAAGTACCGCCAGCTTCATCCCGAGGACAACAACGAGCGGCAGGCGATTCATGAGCACGAATCGGTGCCGCTGCCTCGGTCGCAATCGGGAGCAGTTGCCCATCGACGCACCACTCGCGTTTCTACCGTGGCGAGCGCATCTCCATAATCGACCCTTCTCATGAATAAGATTGCTGCCTTACTCACGCTTTTACTTGCCTCCTCGACCGGATTCTCGCAGCGCATGGAATTTCGCGACATTACCGCGCAGGCCGGAATTCATTTCGTCCACAACAACGCGGCTTTTGGGAAGAAGTGGCTGCCCGAAACTCTGGGCGCAGGCTGCGCGTTCATCGATTACGACAACGACGGCTATCCCGACATCCTGCTCGTCAATGGCGAAGACTGGCCGGGACACGCCAAAGCGCCTTCGACCCTGAAGCTCTATCACAACAATCACGACGGGACATTCACCGACGTGACGCGCAAAGCGGGGCTGGCCGTTTCCATGTTCGGCATGGGTGTGGCTGTGGGCGATTACGACAACGATGGCTACGACGACCTGTTCATCACCGCACTCGGACAGAGCCGGCTCTTCCACAACAACGGCAATGGCACTTTCACGGATGTGACCAAGTCGGCCGGCCTCTGGGGTCCGAATGAGTTTTCCACCAGTGCGGCCTGGGTCGACTACGACCGCGACGGCAAGCTCGACCTGGTCGTAGCGAATTATGTGCAATGGTCGCCGCAGACTGACATCTATTGCACGCTCGATGGCGCGCACAAGTCCTACTGCACGCCCGAGTCCTACAAAGGGGTGTCGGCCCGCGTCTGGCACAATCTGGGCGGCGGCAAGTTCGAAGACGCCACCCAGAAAGGCGGACTTTTCGATACCACTTCGAAGAGCCTCGGCGTCGCCATTCTCGACTACAACGGCGACGGCTGGCCCGACATTCTTCTCGCCAACGACACCCAGCCCAATAAGCTCTACCTCAACAAGCAGAACGGAACGTTCGAAGAGAAAGCCGTCGCGGCAGGCATCGCCTTCAGCGAAGACGGCGTGGCGCGCGCCGGCATGGGGGTGGACGCCGCCGATTACGACCGCTCCGGCCGCCCCAGCCTCATGATCACCAACTTCGCCAACCAGATGATCTCGCTCTATCACAACGAGGGCAACGGACTCTTCGTGGATGAGGCTCCTCGCTCCGAAGTTGGGCGCAACACCCTGGTGACTCTCGGATTCGGTTGCTTCTTCTTCGATTACGACAACGATGGCTGGCCCGACATCTTCGTCGCCGATGGCCACATCGAAAACGAAATCGAACGCGTGCAGAAACGCGTGTCCTACGCCGAACCGCCACACCTGTTTCGCAATCTTGGTGCCGGAAGATTTCAGGAAGTCACCGAACAGATGGGCGCGGCCTTCGCCAGCCCGAAAGTGGCACGGGGCGCAGCCTACGCCGACATCGATAATGACGGAGCGCTTGACGTGCTGGTCACGACCAATGGCGGCCGGCCCTGGCTCTTTCACAACGAAGGCGGCACAAACCACAGCCTGCGCGTGAAGCTGGTGGGCACGAAATCGAATCGCGACGGCATCGGCGCAGTGATTCACATGTCGGCCGCAGGCTCCAAACAGTGGCAGATGCTGCGCAGCGGATCAAGTTACATGTCGCAGAGCGAGTTGGTCCTGACCTTTGGTCTCGGCGCGGCCACGAAGGCGGATGCGATCGAGATTCAGTGGCCCAGCGGAGCGGTCGATAAACTTTCCAGCATCGCCGCCGATCAGACCGTCACGGTTCAGGAAGGAAAGGGCGTGATTGGCAATCGTGCCTATGGCAAGCCGCGGAAAGCCGAGCGCACCTCTCAGTCTGCTAAGAGCACCACCCAATAACCACAGAGGACACAGGGCACACAGAAAGAATTCCTCAGTGACCCCCTGTGGCCTCTGTGGTTTATGATTTTACCGGAGTTAGTGCTGGAATCAGGGCTCATGAAACTCAGAATCTTGATCTGGACCTTGGGATTGGGCTTCGTCGGCTACGCGCTTGGCGGCCGAGGCGGCCCAAATCCTGCCCATGAAACCGTGGGCGCGATCCTGGGAGCCGCGATTGGATGTTGCGTGGGCTGGGGACTGCAACGCCTTCTGGAAATGGGCCGCCGCCGCTGACATGAGCAATGGTCGAGGTCTGAGAAGCTTTTCGCTCGTGATGGCCAGGCACGTTCACGTTTGCTGAAAAATCTTTTGTCCGTATCCGGGCACGCCCTCAGGCGTGCCGTTTTGCCCGATTGATACATGGGCTTTAGCTCCTGAGGTTTAGGCTATTACCTGATCCGCTTATCGTGGAACGTCTCTTAATGAATTTATCCGGCGTTGGATTCGTAGTTGTGCTGGGAGTGGCTGCGGCTGGAATTTTTGCGACCGCGCCTCACCGCGCCTCAAGTGATGAAGCAGCGGGCGTCCCCGCCCGCCACAACTCCACCAGCCAGGATGGGAGCGATGCTTCCACCAACGCTACCGAAGCCGCCCGCCTGAACAACATCGGCGTCGCCTGCATGAACCAGCAGTTGTTCGAAAAAGCGCTGAAGCAATTCGAAGCAGCCAGCGCAAAAGACCCGAAGCTGCTCATCGCAAAGCTGAATCGCGGAGTCGCCCTGCTCAATCTGCAGAAAGTCGACGAAGCGAAAGAGCTGCTGGAAGAGGTGGTCAAGCAGGCGCCTCAGAATCCGCATGCCTGGTACAACCTCGGCCTCTATTACAAGAATACCAACGACACCGACACGGCCGCCGCTGCTTTCAAGCACGTCACCGAAATCGATCCCAACGACGCCGACACATGGTACTTCCTGGGCACAGTCTACGCGCAAGCCAAGCAGTATCCGCAGGCCATCGATGCCTTCGTGCACGCGCTGAAACTGAACCCGCTGCACGCCTCCGCCGAGTTCGGCATCTCCCGCGCCTACCAGCAATCCGGAAACACCGACAATTCCCGCGAGCACCTGAAAAAATTCCAGTACATCAAGGACAACAAGCTGGGCGCGCCCATAAGCCTCACCTATGGAGAGCAAGGTCAGTATTCACGCGCAGAAGAGTCGCCGGGCGCGGTGGAGAAGGTCCCGCCGCAGATCCCGGTGAAGTTTGTGGATGTGACGAAGGAAGCGGGCATCAAGGCAAAACAACCCGTGAATACTGACCAAGGGCTCGTTGGAAATCTTGGACCCGGCGCTTGCTTTCTCGACTTTGATGGCGATGGAAAGATCGACATCTTCCTACCGGACGGCGGTCCCAGCGGAATGGTTCTATATCACAACCTGGGTGGAGGAAAGTTCGAAGACGTCACAAAAAATGCCGGCCTGGACCCGACGCAGCAAGCGATCGGTTGCACGGCTGGGGACTATGACAATGACGGGTCAACCGACTTGGCAGTCACCGCCGGGAAGCGAGTCCTCCTTTTCCACAACGAGAAAAACGGCACCTTTATGGATGTGACGGAGACGTCCGGTATCAAGAGCAACGGCATACCGGTAGGCGTCACATTCATCGACTACGATCATGACGGTGATTTGGACCTCTACGTCACGCGGGAAGTTTCGGCGCCATCGGGGAGTCAAGGCGCGAACACTATGTGGCGTAACAACGGTGATGGCACATTTAACGACGTAACTGACAGCACAGGTCTGGCGGGAGTTGCCTCCAACATTGACGCAATTGGAACCGACTACAACAACGATCGCGCGATCGACATCGTCGTCGCTGGCACTGGCACACAGATTTCCGAGCATGCTACCGCCTCAGCAATCTTCGAAAACCCGAGAGAAGGCAAGTTTCGCGCTTCCACCCCTCTGTTCGGCTTCACCGGAGGCAGCTCTGGTGTTGCGGTCTTGGATTTCAACCACGACGGCTGGATGGATTTCGCGTTCACGCACGCAATAGTTCCAGGTTTGACACTCTGGCGTAACAACCAAGGAAAGAATTTCGAGCAAGTACATCTTCCCAGAACTGGATGGCACAGAGCCTTCGGCGTCGCCGCATTCGATTACGACAACGACGGCTGGGTCGATCTTGTCGCTGTTGGCGAGACGAAAGACGGCAAAGGCGAAGTCCGTCTTTTCCGCAATCTCGGCCCCGATGGATGGGAAGACGTCACCACCGATGTCGGCCTCGACAAGTTTCAACTCAAAGATCCCCGCGCCATCATCACCGGCGATTACGACAACGACGGCGCCGTCGATCTGCTCATCACCCAGAATCACGGGTCGGCCGTCCTGCTGCGCAACGAAGGCGGCAACAAGAACAACTGGCTGCGCCTGAACCTGAAGGGCCTGAACGACAACAAGTCTGCCATCGGCACAAAAGTCGAAGTCTTCGCCGGAGCCAACCGCCAGAAATTCGAAATCTACGGTTCCAACGGCTATCTCGGGCAGAACTCGCCTTATCTGACTGTCGGCCTCGGCCAGGCGAAGCAAGCCGACGTCGTCCGCATGCTCTGGCCCTCCGGCGTGTTGCAGGATGAAATCGAAGTTGCCGCCAACCGCGAGCAACCCTACCTCGAACTCGACCGCCGCGGCAGTTCCTGCCCGACTCTATTCGTCTGGGACGGCCACCACTACGAGCTGGTCGGCGACATGATCGGCGCAGGTGTGGTTGGCCACTGGGTTGGGCCCAACCAGCGCAACGTGCCGCGTCCCGAGGAGTACATTAAGATAGATCGCGATACGATTCATCCCAAAAACGGCAAGCTGAGTTTCCGCCTCATGGAGCCCATGGAAGAAGCCGTCTATCTCGACCAGGTGAAGCTGCTGGCCGTCGATCATCCTGCCAGCTTCGACGTCTATCCCAACGAGTATTTCGCCAGCAATCCGCCGTTTCCGCCGTTCCGCGTCATTCAGAGCCGTGACGCGCAGCTGCCAGCGTCCCTGCGTGACGAACACGGCCACGACCCGATGCCCTCCATCCGCGCGCACAAATACTTTGGCGACTTCGACCTGCTGCCCTTCCACGGTTTCACCACGACGCACTCGCTCGAACTCGACCTTGGCGAACCCTATCGCGGCGGTCCACTCGTCCTCTTAATGCATGGTGAGACGGAATACTTCACGGCGACCAGCGTCTATGCGGCACACCAGGCGAAGGTCGAAGCGATCGCTCCCTACGTCGAAGCGCTCGACGCGCACGGCAACTGGGTGCGTGTGCTCGACGACATGGGATTCCCCGCCGGCGAGCCGCGCACCATCACTCCTGACCTCAGTGGCAAGCTGCCCTTCGGCACCCGCCGCATTCGCATCACCACCAACCTCCAGGTTTACTGGGATAGCATTCTCATTGACCGCAGCGCGCAGGATGGCAAGGTGCGCCTCACGCCGCTTCCGCTCCAAAGCGCGAATCTTGCTTTTTACGGACATCCGCGCCAGATTGAGGGTGAGCCCCGTGGCAATGTGAAGTATGTCTATGAAGAGGTGAGCCCGACTGGTCCCTTCGCGCGCCAGGCCGGCGACTACACCCGCTACGGCGATGTCCTGCCGCTCGTGACCTCTGCCGACGATCGCTTCGTGGTGTTCGGCACGGGAGATGAGATCGCGCTGGAATTCGACCCGGCGACGCTCCCCGCCTTGCCCGACGGATGGACGCGCGACTACTTCTTCCTCGTCAACGGCTACGAGAAAGATATGGATTTCTACGCCGCCGATGGGTTCACGGTCGACCCGCTGCCGTTTCGTTCCATGAGCGGCTATCCCTATCGCGAGCCCTATCCGCTGGATCGCAAGCACCTCGACTACCTGCTCGAATACAACACACGGCACGTTTCGGGAAACGAGGAGCGCGGGTACGCGTATCAGTATCCTGCAGACAAGAATCAAAAGCCTTAACCACAGAGGACACGAAGGCACACAAAGGAAACTTGGACAAAAGTTCCTTCTAGTCCCTCTGTGTCCTCTGTGGTTGTGTTTGGTTTTTACTTCACTGCCGCCGGTCGTTTCGCTCCAAGCTGCGCGCAGAAAGTGTTAACCGTAGTCAGCAGCGAATCTCCGGCAAACTCCAGCCCAGCAATCGAACGCTCCGCGGCTTCGCGGTGACCGAACCCACACGCGTCCTTAATCACTACCGGGATGTAGCCGAGATCCGCCCCGTGCCGCGCCGTCGGCTCAATGCCAATCTCCATCGCGATGCCCACGATCGCGAATGCACGGATCGCACAATCGCGCAACGCAATGTCGAGTGGCGTGCCTTCAAACGCCGACATGGTGATCTTGTCGAAGATCGCCTCACTCGGCAGCGGCTTCAACTCCGGAACCAGGTCGAAGCCCGGCGTATCGCGCAAAAACCACGAATTCACCTCTTGCGGAGTCTTCACGCGTTGCCACGCCATCGCGGTACGGAACTGGAAGGCGCCCATCAGTTCCGTGGGCAGCGACATGTGGCGTGTGAAGATCACGCGCACGCCGGCTGCGCGGCATGCCCCAAGCACCTGCAGCACCCGCTCGGTGATCTCGCGACCGTTGGCGATCTGCTTCACGATCCCGACCTGCATGTCATACACAATCAGCGCCAACGACGCCGGGTCACACACATCCTCCAATGTCTGCGGAATGTCGAGTCCAAATGCCCGCTGCATGATGAGAATTCTCCTTGAAGAAAGAACTCCATTTTACGCGAGCTGTGAGATTTGAGCTTCGAACACGAGCACCACCTGCGTTCGTCCACGGGCAACATAAAGCAATGGAGAGGCGGGCGTCCTCGCCCGCCCGAGTGCAGCCTGACGGAAATGCAACAAATCGCTCTAAGCTCGCAGCTCGCAGCTCGTAGCTCGTAGCTCAATTGCTCGGCAGCGCCTTCGCCAAATCCTTCCACCCCACCAACACGAATCCCTGCTGCTTGAGGAATTTCTGGAACTCGGAACTCTTCACCATATCGAGATCGTGCTGCCGCCAGGCCGCGCCCCAGTCAGGATGATCCGAAGTCGCCCCACGCATCTCCTCGTCATCGTAAGCGAGATGCACAATCACCTGGTAAACGCCGGGCCCGAGCGGCTGCAGTTGCTTTTCATACCACGCCAGCCAATCTTTGGCGTCCACACCTGGAGACATCTCGATCACGCGATCGATAAGAACGCTGTCGGGCGACATCTTCGACTCCGCGGGCACCGCATGATCGGAACCGGACCGAGCCGCCAGAATCGGGAGTCGGAAACTTTCGCCAAGCTTCCGGTAAGTCGAGAACAATTCCGGGGTCTGAAACAGTGCGACCATGTGACTGTCAAGGTGGGTGACATTTACGCCGAAGCTGCGAGCGCGCTCGATCTGGGCGCGCAGTTCCTTCTCCACTTCGTCACTCTTTGCCTTGCTGGCCACTTCCGGCGTGTCGCTCGGCAGATATCCTTGCGCGTCGAGCAGGCTGGGAACCTGATCCTTGGACGTGACCGGGCCCCAGCGGAACGTGGTCCACTCGCTAGTGAGGGCCTGGTGAATCCCGAGGTCCAAATCCGGATGCGTTTTGGCGAAGTTGGCTGCTTCCAGAAACCACGGGCAGGGAACCAGGATGCTCGCGGAGGTGATCCAGCGATGTTCGAGCGCTTCCGAGGTCGCGCGGTTGACCGAATGATTCATGCCAAAATCATCCGCATGCAGGATCAGCAGGCGCGCCGAGGCGGCGTAGCCCAGGCGCTCCTGGATGGATTTCGGCGCGCCCTGTGAAAACGCTGGCGATGAGACCAAAACGACCAATACAGGTAAGAACGCGCGAAGAAAATGAAGACGAAGATAGAAAAGAGATGACATGAAGGTGTTCTCCTACGTAATGCCATGCGAGCGCAGCGACCTGTGTGGATTGGCAATCAGTCTTCTGAGCCGCGAAAGCACCCAGGAAATAGAGGAGCAGCTTTTCTTTGCGCTCTTTGCGAATCCTTAGCGGCCTTTGCGGTTAAAAGCTCTTCTGACGGAGCAAAAGCGCCTAACCGCAAAGTTCGTAAAGAAAGGCCGCAAGGACGCTAAAGAAAATCTCTACGCTTCCTCCGGAGGCAGTTCGAAATTCACCAGGCCGCTGCGGAAGCCGCGTGTTTTCCAGGCCCCGAACGCAATGCCGACCACCATCCAGACAGCACCCGCAATCTTCGCCGGCCGGCTCAGATTCAGCCAGAGCAGCAGGCAGATAAGGAACCCCAAAATCGGCGGAACCAGATTCGCGATCTTCTTCTCCGGTTCGCGCACGTAGTAGCGTACCAATGCAGCGATATTCACGCCCATGAATGCAATCAGCGCCCCGAAGTTGAGCATCTCCGCGCCCAGTCCATAGGCTTCGCCGCCGTTCATGATCTTCATAAAGGTTGGCCACGAGAGCCCGTTCGTGCCCAGCGAGTAAGTTCGATAACCCGCGACCATTTCCAGAAGAAACGCGCCCAGCAGCGCGACTACGCCAACCAGGAAGACGTTGTTGCGCGGCACCCGATGCTTGGGATCGACCGCACCGAAGAACGATTTTGGCAGTGCATTGCTTCTTCCCATTCCATACAGAAGCCGTGCTGCGCCAATCTGCGCTCCCAGCCCCGATCCGAAATTCGCCAGCAGCAACGTGAGGCCGACAATCGGAAACAGCGGTTTCCAGGAAAGGCCACTCACATAGGAATACGCCGTGTTCACGTCGGGGAAGGGTTTCGACGCGGGCCAGATCAACTGTGCCACGTAGACTTCGAGCGCCGACAGAATGCCGATGACCAGACAGGTTAAGACCGTCGCTAGAAGAATATTCCGGCGTGGATTCTCTGCTTCTTCGGAGAGCGTCGAAATACCGTCGAAGCCGATATAGGTCAATACCGCGATCGAAGTGCATCCGAACAAGCCGCCAAAGGAAAACGTCCCGGGATCATAGAAGGGCCGAGTGAAGTAGGAGGGGTCGTGGGGTGCTCCGAAGATATATCGCGCAGCCGCCACGAAGATCACTACCACCACCATCCCCATCGCGATCGCCATCCCGGCATTAATCCGCGCTGAAGTTTTGATCCCGCGAATATTCAGTAGCGTGAATACGATGACAAAGAAAATTTTCCAGATCCATGTCGGAACGCCGGGCGCGAACTGGTTCGCCTGCCCGGCGCACCACACCGTGCAGATCAGCGGATTGAGCATGTAATCCATCACCATGCTCCACCCTGTGACATAGCCCATGGCAGGATTGATCTCTTGCGCGACATAGGTAAACGCGGAGCCCGCGCTCGGGTAGGCCCTTGCCATGCGGCCATAGCTGATCGCTGTGAACAGCATGGCCACCATGGCAATCAGGACGGCCGTGACGACGTGTCCCTGTCCGCGAACGCTGAGAACGCCGAACACCGACATGGGCGCGACCGGCTGAATCACGATCACGCCATACAGGATCAGGTCCCAAAGCGTAAGCGTGCGCCGCAACCGGGGCGCGCTGGCTGTAGTTGTGCTCGCGTTTGTGGCCATTCTTCTCCTGATCAGTCGTCAGTCGTCGGTCGTCAGTCGTCAGATGTCGGTCATCGTCATCATCATCATTCATCAATCGTCAGTTGTGGGTCATCAGTCGTCGGTTGTCCATCGCCAACGAAACATGTCCCGCAGGGACAACCGATCTTAGCCCAGGATTTCAGTCCTGGGTCCAAGCCGGGCATACGGCCGAGTCCCGGAGGGACGGCCCGACTTCAAACCCTACTGTACATTCCAGCCGCCGACCTCCACGTCCGGTTTTGCCTCGCCGAGCGCAGCCGTGCGATACGTCGCCGTAACCTCGCGTCTTTCTCCCGGCAATAAAGCAAAATAATTGTCTTCCCAGATCACCGGCAAAATCTCCTCGCCCCGCGCGCCCTTGTTCACCTTCAGGCGAACAAAAAACGCCAGCGCCTTGCCCGGATTCTCGACCGTCACGTGCGTGATCGACTCCTCCCCGCGGCGTTCCGTGCGGCTCGCAATCTTCAAGCTCACCTTCGGCAACTGGCTGAGCCCGATGTAGTCGGCGAACGACGAAGTCGGCGTGGTAAACCAGTTCGACTTTTCCCAATCGAGATTTTCCTGCTTCGTTGACAGCCAATAAAAATTCGATCCCACCACCTTGCCCGTACTGTCCGCCAGCCGCAACACGAGAAAATAGACGGGACTCGCATCCGTCAACGCAGGAAGCGTTAGAACCTTGGCTGTGCTGTCGGCGGTCGCATCCAGCGAAGACTCCTGCGAAAATTTCTCCGTCATGTCGAGGTTGTAGATTTTCGTGATCAGCTTCAGGCGCGGCGCATCTTCGTACTGGCTGCTGACCACCCACACCGAATGATCATCATAGGAATACAGAGGGTGCAGCGGTTCCATCGCCCGTTTCGCGCCGAAATATCCTCCGCCGGGACGCAGGTAGTAGTCGTACAGGTGCCAGATCAGCGAAGGCCAGGCGTTGTTCAGCATCCACTGGATCACGCCCGTCGAGGTGTACTTGTTGCGGCTGTACGCCTCGAACATCGCCCGGATGCCTTCGTAGTTCATTGCCTGGGCTTTCAGCGTGTAGTCCCCTAGAGTGTCCGCCTTGCCGTAGCGCGCAGTGAGAGCTTCCGTGTAGACGTGCATGTCCTTGAACTGCCCGCCGCCGGAGTGAAAGTTCCACCAGTCATCGATCGGCCACAGGTGATCCTTCGGCAGCATCGCGCGCAGGCTCTCGATCGGCGGAACTGCCGGACCCGGGCTGGTCTCGGTGTTGAAGCCGTAGGCCCCACCACATCCGCCCGGATTGCAATGATGACCGCCGTCGATCTTATCTTCTGACCAATACGAAGGCGCGACGTACTCATAAGGGCCAGTCATCTTCACGCCGCTGTCCCCGGTCACGGTGGTCGGCCTCGCGGTTGCGGAAGACACTACGGGATTCGGGAACAAAAGCTGCTTCTCCACCGCCAGATACATCTCCTCGACATCGGGTGGCGGCGGATTATCGCTGCCGTTCAGCCACATCACCACGCTGGGATGGCCGCGCAACCGATAAATCTGATCCTGCAACGAGGCCTTCGCGATGTCGAAATCCTGCGGCGACCACTCTCCCCAGCGTTCCCAATGATCGCAGCAGCACCAGCCGGCCATCACGAGGATGCCCTCGCGGTCGGCCCTCTCGAAGAACTCCTCTGTTTCCAGCTTGCCTTCGAGGCGAATCGTATTCAGCCCCATGTCGCGCACGTAGCGGAACTCATCCGCCAGCCGCTGCGAGTTCTCGCGAAGCAGCATGTCGGGCGACCATCCGCCGCCTCGAATCAGGATCTTCTTCCCATTGATCGAGAATACACGCCGCTGGTCGGCGTTCAGTTCCGACGTGACTTCCCGGATGCCAAAATGCGTTTCGCTGTGGTCGGAGACCCGTCCATTCACCACGAAATCCGTCTTCAGCGAGTACAGTTCCGGCTTGCCCATCTGTACAGGCCACCACAAGCGCGGCTGCGTCAGGCTAAGTTGGGAGAATTTCGCCGGATCAAAAGTCACGTCTCTATTTTCTCCGGCGGCGAGATCCACCTCCTGCGAAAATTCGATCTGTTCGATCGCGCCCTTCAGCGTCCCATGGACAGGCTCTTTGCTTCCGTTCTTAACCAGTGCAGTCACGGTGAGCTGAGCATTGCCGGACGAGTCGACATGAGAAACCACCGAGGGATAGCGCACTGCCACCGGCCCACTCGCTGTCAGGAACACCTCCCGCCACAATCCCATGTTCTTGTCCGGTGGCGAGGGGTTCCAATCGACAAACGTGATCGCGAGATCTTTCTCGGTGGGCGCGAATACCTGCACCGCGAGAACATTCTCGGGCTTCGCGATCCCAGTGACATCGAATTCGTAGGTCCGCCACGCGCCGGCTACATCATCCGCCTTCGCAATCTGCTTCCCATTCAGCCAGATGTTGGCGCGGTAGTTGATGCCCTGAAAATTCAGCCACACGGTTTTGCTTCTGAAATCGGCCGGAAGCGTGAACGCCTTGCGATACCACCACGAAACCAGGTACGGGCTGTCGGGTGGCATTGGGACATTGGAGAAATTGGCCCCGATGGGGTAACTCACTCCCGGAAACTGCCGAAGGTTCATGCCGAACGTCGGATCGGGCAGCACCTTGTCCTTCACCAGCGCGCTGACTACGGTGCTGGGCACGCTGACCGGGTGCCATCCCTTCGGTTGGAAGCCGGCTTTGGACAAGATTTCCCCGGACTGGTCAACTTTGCTCGAGGACTGCAGCATCCATCCGTCGGCTAAGCGGATTTTTGAGCTCGTCTGGGCAGGTTTTGCGTGCTGTGCGAAGGACGTGGAGGCCAGGAGCAACAACGCGACCCAGCCCGGCCGGCGGATTTGCATGAACTTTCCCTCAGGACAATCGAGATCAGCAGCCCGAAACTGGCTGCCAATTGGGATAACACGTTTTATTGATTCGTTTCAATAGCTGTTTTCCTTGCGATTTTTCTTGGCCCGGCCGGATGCCAGCCCGACACTTGGATCTGATTACCATTTGCGCTCGCGCCGGGCCGCGAGCCATAGCCCATAGTTTATAATCATTGCTTCCGCCCCCTTACATCTGGAGTGACAAGACAAACATGATTCGATTTCTGCAAACCCCTGGCCCGTTGAAGAAGATCATTCTGAGCTCCCTTCTGCTCATCATCTGTGGTGGCATGGTCATTACCCTCATCCCCGGCGGCCTGGGATCGGACCTGCTCGGCCAGCCCAGCCAGGGCGTGCTCGCCAAGGTGGCCGGCCAGGACATCACCACGCAGGAGGTGCGCGACCGCGCCCGCGTCCTTGCCGAGCAGCAAGTTGCCCAATACGGCCCGATGGGCAAGCAACTGCTGCCGATGATTATGCCCCGCGCCATTTCACAGACCGTGGAGCAGATGATTACTGGAAAGGCCATCGTCGCCGAAGCCGAGCGCATGGGCCTGAAAGCCACTTCCGATGACCTGCGCGACGAACTCCAGTATGGCCGGTTCGCCCCCACCCTGTTCCCCGGAGGAAAGTTCATCGGCGAGCAGGCCTACGAGAGTCTGCTGGCCCAGAACAACCTGACGGTGGCTGGCTTTGAGCAGGACGTCAAGAACGAAATTCTCGAGCGCAAGCTCGCGACCCTGATTACGGGCAGCGCTTCGGTTTCCGACAGCGATGTCCGCAAGGAATTCGAGAAGCGCAACACGAAAGTGAAGTTCGAGTACGCCTTTCTCTCGCAGGATGACATTCGCAAGGGTCTGCATCCCACCGATGAAGAGCTGAAGGCCTTCTACACCCGCAATCAGGCTCGCTACAAGGATTCCATTCCCGAGAAGCGCAAAATCGAATACGCCTTCCTCGACAAGAGCAAGCTTCTGGCACAGGCCCAGGTCACACCCGAGGACTTGCAGTCCTACTACAACCAGCATCGCGATGAATACCGCGTGCAGGAAGAAGTCAAGGTCAGCCACATTCTGATCAAGACTCCTTCTGCGGGTCCTGACGGCAAAGTCGACGAGAAGGCTGTGGACGAAGCACGCAAGAAAGCCGAAGACGTCCTGAAGCAGGTCAAGGGCGGAGCGAAGTTTGAGGATCTCGCCAAGAAGTACTCCGACGATCCCGGCAGTGCCAAGCAAGGTGGCGAGCTGGGCTGGATCGGCCGCGGCCGCACCGTCCCTGAATTCGAGAAGGCTGCTTTCTCCCAGGCCAAGGGCCAGACCAGCGATCTGGTAAAGAGCAGCTACGGCTTCCATATCATCCGCACCGAAGACAAGCACGAACCTCATCTCAAGACGCTCGACGAAGTGAAAGACCAGATCGAACCGCTCATTCGTCAGCAAAAAACCACCCGGGCTCTTGATTCCGCCGGCAATGCCTTGCTCGACCAGGCGCGCGCCCAGGGGCTGGAGAAAGCGGCCGCCGCTAAGGGCCTCAACGTGGTCACCACCGATTTCATCGGCCGCACCGACGTGCTGCCGGGAGTCGGCTCCTCTCCGCAACTGATGGACGCAGTCTTCACCGAACGCGAAAAGTCGCCGCCCGATATGGCTCAACTCGGGCAGGGCGTGGTGGTGTTTCAGTTGCTCGCAGTCAAGCCTCCCGCTACTCCCAGCTTTGAGGAAATCCGCGCCAAGCTCGAAAACGACTTCAAGACGGAGCGCGCCGGCATCCTCCTCAACCAGAAAACTCAGGAACTTTCCGATCGCGCCAAGAGCGAGCATGATCTGAAGAAAGCGGCCAAGGAGTTGGGCGCAACCGTGAAGTCCAGCGACTTCGTCCTCCCAGATGGCCAGGTGCCGGATGTTGGCAGCATGGCGGGTCAGGCCTCGGTCGCATTCACCATGAAGCCCGGCGAGATCAGCGGTCCCGTCATGTCCGGAACCAACGGCGTTGTACTTACCGTGCTCGAAAGACAGGAGCCCACGGACCAGGACTTCGCCGCGAAAAAAGATCAGATCCGCGATAGCCTCCTGCGCAACAAACAACAAGATCTCTTCGGCATGTTCCTGGCGAACCTCCGCCAGCAGATGGAGAAGTCCGGAAAGATCAAGATCAACGAACAGGAGATGAAGAACCTGACGAAGGGTCAGGGCGGTCGGGAAGAGGGCTTCTAGGCGACGAACTCCAGGGCATTGAATCGACTTTATTTTTCCCGGGGATAGTTCCAGCGTAAGAAATCCAACGAACTCCATGTAAAGAACGACGCATGCCTTTCTCCCGCGCCACCGGTATTCTTCTGCATCCCACCTCGCTTCCGGCGCGAGGCGGCATCGGCGACTTCGGGCCCTCCGCCTACGCGTTTGTCGATTTCCTGGCAGCGGCGCGCCAGGGTCTCTGGCAAGTGCTTCCTCTCGGCCCGCTCGGCTACGGCAATTCTCCCTATTCCGCCACCTCGGCCTTCGCCGGCAATCCGCTGTTGATTAGCCTGGACCGTCTGGCCGACCGCGGTTGGATCGACCGCTCTCTGATCGCAAATCTTCCCGAAGCCAATGGGCCTGTCGAATACGCCTCCGTTTTTCCAAGCAAGATGCCTCTTCTAGCCCAGGCCGCCCGCAACTTTTCAAAGAACATGCAAGGGAACGCCCGCGCCCGTTTCGAGCGCTTCTGTCACGAAAACGCGGAGTGGCTGGAAGACTTCGTGCTCTTCGATGCTGTGCGTGCTCACTACAAACTCGCCAACTGGAACGAATGGCCGCGCGAGTTGGCGCATCGCGAGCCCGCCGCGCTCGAAAAGGCACGCCGCGACATGGCCGACGATCTCATGATGCGCCGCGTTCTCCAATTCGCTTTCGCGGAGCAGTGGCGGGCCCTGCGCCAACATTGTGCAAAGCGCTCTATCCGCGTCATGGGCGACATCGCCATCTTCGTCAACTATGACAGCGCCGACGTCTGGATGCATCCGGAACTCTTCCGCCTGGACGCCAATCGAAAGCCCGAGGTCGTCTCCGGCGTGCCTCCCGACTTCTTCAGCGCCACTGGACAACGCTGGGGAAATCCGCTCTATCGCTGGGACGTGATGAAGCAGCAGAACTACGCCTGGTGGGTCGCGCGCTTGCGCGCGGTCACACAGCAATGCGACTACATTCGGCTCGATCACTTCCGCGGATTCGCGCAGTTCTGGGAAATCGCGGCCAGCGAGCCCACCGCCATCCATGGCCAGTGGGTCGACGGGCCCAAGGATGATCTGTTCGTGAAGGTACGCGAGGCCCTGGGCGGCCTGCCGTTCTTCGCCGAAGATCTCGGCTACATCACTCCCGACGTGCACGAATTACGCCGCCGATTGCAGATCCCGGGCATGGCCGTCCTGCAATTCGGCTTCGGCGACGTTGGCGCCCACATGTATCTGCCGCAGCAACTCACGCCTGACACCGTCATCTACACCGGCACCCACGACAACGACACCCTTGTCGGCTGGTGGAAGAGCGGGGCCAGTCCCGAAGAACGCCGCAATGCGGAAGCCTATTTCGGTCGCGCCGAGGACGGCATGCACTGGTCGTTCGTGCGCGCGGCGCAAGGTTCGGTAGCAAGCCTTTCAGTTATTCCTCTACAAGACGTTCTCGGCTTGGGCAGCGAAGCCCGCATGAACACGCCCAGTCAGAATGGCGGAAACTGGCGTTGGCGGCTGCAGCCGGGTGCAATAACCGAGAAACTCGCGGCGAAGTTGGCACTGCTGGCCGAAGTAACAGACCGCCTTCCGCAGCCGCTCCCAACTCCCGCCGAAGAAGAATTCGCCGCATAGCGCTGTTCCGTTACGATACCCGCCTCCTGATGAAAATGGGGCTGGCGTTCGAATTGGGCCGCTTAGTATGAGAGGGTGCTTGCCTGGAGTTCCTACGAGTTCTTCAGGAGGGATTCCGTCGGTGTGATGCACACTTGCGGGGCCTCGGCCAGCACACGATCGATCGCTCGCCCGATTTCCTCGAGCACCTTCGGCGGCATGCGCTTCTGCAGTTCTTCAAAAAGCCGGCGCTCTTCTTTGCGAATATGTCCGGAAAGGGTTTCTGCGAACCGCCGCACTCCCGCGGCATCGAGCTTCGCGGCCGTCGCTTCCGCAAAATATTCGCGCAGCTGCTGGTGCTCCGCCAGCAGTTCCTCCACTAACGGGATCAACTCCGGATACTGCCGCGCGGCAGGGAACAGATGGGCTTCTTCGCCGGCGAAGTGATAGCGGATCTCCTGTTCGAAGTGCTGCTGGATTTCCGATTGCCAGGCTTTCAACTCGGCGTCGCTCGCGAGTGCCGCGCGGCTGATTCGCACGCACAAAGCCAATGCATGCTGGTGTTGCCGGGAAAGTGGCACGAGATTCGGATCCCGAAGCATGAGCTATTATCTCGCGGCTCTTGCAGCCTTCCAGACCATTCTATTCATGAATACTCGCCGCTCGCAGCGAAGGGGTTTGTACCACCAGTTTTCCTTCGTGTCCTCTGTGGTTGATTTCTTGTTGTCCTTCCTAAGGAAACCCAACCACTTCGCGGGGCTCACGAACGAACCTTCTCTGGCCACACGCCGGTCACCAGAAGCGCCACCGCGATCCCGAACGATACCTCCACAAATCGATGGACCGCGATGATCCATGCCGATTGTGTCCGCGCCACCAGCATGATGATCGTCAGCGTGATTCCCGCGAACCGATAGGCGGCACGGTCCAGCTTCAGGACCAGGCAAATCAATCCGCAGCCCACCATAGCCGCGCCGAATGCGATCAGGTTTCCTCCGAAATAGGACGCCACCAGTCCGCCCACAACTGCTCCAATCGCCGTTCCCGCAAGCCGTTTCCACGAAACCGTCCACGCCGCTCCCAGAAACGATTGCATAACGACGATGGCCGTGATCGTCGCCCAGTACGGCTCGGGCATGTGCAATCCTTGCGCGATCAGTTGCGACGCCAGCGCCGCCACGGTGCTGCGCGCAATGTGCAGAAGCGAAGTTCGGTCCACAGGTACGACTGTGCCTGCAGTCGCCATATGCATCTCCTGAAGCGCGTACATTCTACGCGGCCCCGTCAGATTCGCTCGGCTCGCCAGCCGCTTTACTAATTCCGCCTCTCCATTGAGAATGGAAAGTTCGCTTGCGACCGGCTCTGTGCTCCGTGGACTCATGCCCACCGAGATAGCGTGCACGAGTCGCGAACCGAGGAGCCCTCATATGCCAGCAAGTGGTGAACTCATCCGCATGATGAATTACGTCGACGACATCAGCACAACCTTGCGCCGCATCAGCGCCAATCTCAACACCATCACCGACGAAGAGCGGAAGCGGCTCTCGGAGTACATGGGAACGGCCGCGAACGGTTTTGGAGAGGTGCTGCAACAGCTCCAGAAGGGCGGAGGCAAGTAGTGACCGAGGTGCGAACGATTGCGGTGATCGGCGCCGGCACCATGGGCCGCGGAATCGCCCATGCCGCCGCCCTCGGCGGTTACCGCACCATCCTCGAAGACATTCTTCCTAACGCTCTTCGCCGCGCCGAGTCCGAAATCCGCACCAACCTGGATAAAGCGGTCGAACTGGGCAAAGTGACCGCGCGCGACGCCGGCGCCGCCTTCGCGCGCCTGGAATTTGCCAGCTCGGTCGATGAAGCCGCGCGCCAGGCCGATCTGGTCATCGAGGCAGTTCCGGAAGAACTCGAATCGAAGATTGAGATTTTCACGCTGTTCGATAAAATCTGCCGCCCCACAACCGTGCTCGCCTCCAACACCAGCTCGCTGAGCCTCACGGAGATCGCCAGCGTCACCTATCGCGCCAGGAAAATCGTCGGCATGCACTTTTTCAATCCCGTGCACAAGATGAAGTTGCTCGAAATTGTGCGCGCGCTCGAAACCGACGATGACACCCTCGCCACCGCCGTCAGTGTCGGCAAACGCATGGGGAAAGAAGTGGTCGTCATCAAGGAATCCCCCGGCTTCGTCACAAGCCGCATCAATGCCATGATCGGCAATGAAGCCTTCTATATGTTGCAGGAAGGCGTCGCCAGCGCCGAGGATATCGATAAAGCCCTGAAACTTGGCCTCAACCACCCGATGGGACCATTTGAGCTAGTGGATCTTGTTGGGCTCGATACTCGCCTGCATATTCTCGAGTACCTCCATAAAACCCTGGGCGAGAAATTCCGCCCCGCCCCATTGCTGGTGCAGTACGTGAAAGCGGGAAGATTGGGCCGCAAATCCGGCCGCGGCGTGTTCGAATATCCCGAGAGCAAGGCCGAACCTGCGCCTCTTGCAACCACATAGGCTGGCGACGCACACAGAGTACTTTTGATCCGGGCACGCCCCAAGAAGTGTGATAAGCATTCCCCAAAAAATAGTCGATAAGTGCAACCGCCTAATTTCGACGGCTCTCATTTGAGATGCCACTGAAGCATCTGTTAAACCTAATTCGCTCAGGTCATAGTTCGAGTGTAACCACCGATGAAAAAGGCAATATGGAGTGCTGTTGCGCTCGCGTTGGTGGGGCTGCTTTACCTGTGGTTTACCCCCGGACGCACTTCCCGTATCCCTGGCCCCCACAGTATCGCGTCGCTCGAACGGGTTCGCATCGGTGGCGTCGACCAATACATTCTTATTCGGGGAAATGACGCAACGCTTCCAATTTTGCTCTTTCTGCACGGTGGTCCGGGCATGCCCGCGATGTACCTGGCTCACGCCTTCCAACGCCCGCTCGAGAAAGACTTCGTCGTCGTGCAATGGGACCGTCGCGGTGCGGGCAAGTCCTATCGCGAAGATCTGAATGGAACTCTGACAACCGAACAACTTGTCGCTGACACCGTTGAATTGACTAATCTGCTACGTGCTCGATTCCACCACGACAAGATCTATCTCGTCGCCCACTCCTGGGGGACGTATTTGGGCATGATTGTCGTCTCCCGATATCCGGAGCTTTACCACGCTTACGTCGGGATCGGACAACTTGCGCGATCGTCTCCTATCCAGGCCGTTCAGGATGAATACATTCGCGAGAACGCAAGACGCGCGGGGGACGACAATGCAACAAGGGAATTAGAGGAGAAGGGTGGGAGAGTCCGAGAAACGCTTCTGTTCGAGTTTGGGGGTGAACTCTACCATGCGAAGTCCTTTTTGCCGCTATTACTGACCGGTCTGGTCGCGCCCGAGTACAGCCTCCGTGATGCACGCAACATTCCGAAAGGCGTGTCGCTGTACTCCCAACACTTCGTTAACAACTCGGTGTCCGGTGAACTCATGGATGTCATCCAAAAAGTTGAGATTCCTGTCTATTTCTTCACCGGTCGGCATGACTACACCGACCCATTTACGCTTACAGTGCAGTACTTCTCCAGTCTCCAAGCACCGGAGAAGCACATGGTTTGGTTTGAAGATTCGGCGCATTTCCCTTTTTACGAGGAGCCCGCGACCTTTGCGCGGCAGATGCTAGAAGTGCTCAAGGCAACGAGTCCCCGAAAATCACTCCCCCCTGGGGCGTGATTGGCGAAATATCCCCATTCCACTCATCCCATCAAAAAAGTTTTGGCGGCCCCTTTGCAGAGGCCGCCGCCAGCGTTGCTGAATTTCACGCTTACTTGTTGATGTCGTCCTTGGCCTCGAGTCGTTTGATCGCCGCCTCGATGAACACCTTGTTCTGCTCGGGAGCGCCCGCCTCGGCCAGCTTCATTTCTTTCACCGCATTGTCGAAGTCTCCTTGCGAAGAGTAGACCCGGGCCATGCCGGAATGCGTGAACCACAAATCCGGATGCGCCTTCGCATTCTTGCGCCAGACCTCATAGGCTTCGGCGTCTTTCTTCTGTCCTTTCAGCGCGAAAGCGTACTGGTGGAGCTGAACTGGCGTTGCAATCTCGAGCGCCTTGTCATGCGCGACCTTGGCTTCATCTTTCTTGCCCATCGCCTCGAGGACTTGCGATTTGGTCATGTAGTTGTCATAGCGCGGCTCGGTGCCGATGGAGCGGTTTTCGAACTCGAGCGCCTCGTCGAGATCGACCTTGTGCGCCAACAGATAGTTAGCCGCATCATCCCAACCGTCCCAGGTGTATTGCGAAAGGCCGCGCAATTGCTGGTGCAGGCTGGCAATGACAATATTGTTCACATCCACCGACACTTTGAACGGCACCGCGACTTTTTCCCAGCGCATGGTCAGCACGGCACTATCTTCGGTGGGTTGGTCAACTTCGTAGAGCAGCGCTTCCTGCATTTCGGCCGCCTGCGGTTTCACATTGAGGCGCAAGGCGTCTTCCGATTCCTTATAACTAAAGCTTCCCCACGCTGTATTGACCTTGGAAAAAATGACGGTCCACTGATCCTGGTTGGGGATCATGTGCAGGCCGTATGTCCCCTTATCGAGAGGCTTGCCCTCGATACTGACCGGGTCGGTGAACGTGATGGTTGTGTTCTCGTTGGCCCCGGCCCGCCAGACTTGTCCGTAGGGCACGACCTTCCCCCAGATGGTGCGGCCTTTCACGAGGGGACGGTGATACTTCACGGTGATGTCGGTGATTCCAATGCGCTGCGTGACGGAGGCGCGCTGGCTATCGCGAGGCAGGTTGAGTTGTGTCGATTGCGCAAATGCTGTACTGGACACGAGCAGCAGCACAAGTCCAAACACGACGGGAGCATGTCGCTTATACACGGGAGTCCTCCTCAAATTTTGTCTTCGATGGAGCGACGGGCAGCCCTGTGCAAACACAGCGAGACGAAAGTCCGCCCGTCATCTGCGTAATAATCCTGTTTTACTGAACGTACCTGGGGTGGCACGGAGTCTTTAGACGAAACGCGAGGCAACAAGGTGAGCAAGAGACAAGTAGCGCCGGCATCTTGCCGGCTGTCGCGAGGGCAGCCTGCCCTGAGCGAAGTCGAAGGG
>OEKN01000193.1_pt2 | contig 24438 bp, 15 predicted proteins | sample 1503361 | NCBI WGS metagenome assembly OEKN01 (sample SAMEA104379592, study PRJEB20068) | metagenome | biome: 1000743; feature: 77; material: 1998 | place: USA | collected 2012 | depth 25 m
TGCCGCGCACGCTAGCTTGCACTCTCTCCCATTTTGGGAGAAGCCTCTAACAAACCGGTGACTTCCCTCCGACTGCCATCCACTCGCGGGAGTACGCTCCCTATATGACCGAGCGCATTGTATACGCCCTCGTGGCAGGGGCCGCGGTCGTGGCCGCTCTCTTTGCATTCTTACCACCCGCTCGCCACTTCATCTGGCTGTTCATCTTTTGGGGAATCGTGACCGTATCGGTGATCGCTGTCGTGGGCGTGATTGTCAACATCGTGAGCGCGATGTTCTCCATGTACAACGGCTACTCGCCAACAGACGAAGCTGATAGACCGGCCGAGGCTCCCAGAGAAGCTTTGCCGTTCCCCCGCGCAGAAGCTGCCGGAGACCTGATCCTGCAACAGCGCCTCGACGATCTCAGCCAGCTCCACCGCACCGAACGGGCGCTCTCCAGTCTGGAAGGCAGCCACATATTTGTTGCTCTTAGCGAGTTCCAGAAACGCGAGTACCATCAAGTACTTGCTGATGTCCGTGCACGCATCCGCGAAATGTCCAAGGAGACCTCCAGCACCAAGGTGGCGTCCTGACCTGCACGTTGCGAAAGACAACATCCTGCCATCTATCGAAAATCCTGATACCTCCAAGCAGTAATTTGCGTGACCTCGATGTGGCTGTGTCATTGACCGGCCGCGGCCAATCCCCTACAGTAAAGCTTTCCTCTTTCAAGAGGCATCTGTAGCGATGAATCCATCAGCACCGAACGCAAACCGGATCGGACGGGAGGAGCGACTGCGGCTACTCGCCCTTAGCGTGGCCATTTCTGGCCTGGTGCTTGCACCCCTAGGATTCAGTGGATGATGTAGCCATCACATTTTGGTGAGTTTAAAAGGGGCCATCATCCACAACCGGATGATGGTCCTTTTGATTTTCGGCACCATCGAGATCCATTCACGCCCTTGGCGGGCGAGGAGGCACGACTTGTCGCAGCGCGAGCAGGTAACAATTTTCGATACCACTTTACGAGACGGGGAACAATCGCCAGGTTGCAGCATGATGCCGGCCGAAAAGCTACGAATGGCGCACCAGCTTGAACGGCTGGGGGTTGACGTCATCGAGGCTGGATTTCCCGTATCTTCTGATGGAGATTTCTGCGCGGTGCAGGAGGTAGCGCGCGAGGTGCGACGGCCTGTAATCGCTGCCTTGGCCCGCAGCCGCCGCGAAGACGTCGAACGAGCCTGGCAGGCTGTCCAAGCAGCCGCTCATCCCCGCATCCACACCTTCCTTGCCACCTCCGACATTCATCTCCAGCACAAATTAGGAATCTCCCGACGCGAATGTCTCGAGCAGGCACGCGACGCGGTGCGGCTTGCGAAGTCTTTCTGCGATGACGTGGAATTTTCGGCGGAGGACGCGACCCGCTCGGATCCGGACTTTTTATGCGAAGTCTTGCAGGCCGTCGTCGAGGCCGGAGCTTCCACAATCAACATCCCGGATACAGTTGGCTATAGCGTGCCCACCGAGTTCGCCGAGTTGATCACGCGAATCCGTCAGGAGGTACCGGGGATTGGAGGCGTGGTGATCTCGGCGCATTGTCACGATGATCTAGGCCTGGCCGTGGCCAATTCGCTGGCCGCGGTGCATGCGGGCGCACGCCAGGTGGAATGCACGGTGAATGGAATCGGTGAACGCGCTGGCAATACTTCACTGGAAGAGCTGGTGATGATCATGAGAGTTCGCGCCGATCGTTACCCATTCCACACTGCGGTGGTCAGTGAACAGCTCTTCCCGGCGAGCCAGTTGCTCAGCGAGATCACTGGTGTCGCGGTGCAGCCCAACAAGGCTATCGTTGGCCGCAACGCCTTCGCACATGAAGCCGGAATCCATCAGGACGGTGTCATCAAGCACGCGCGCACGTACGAGATCATGACGCCCGAGTCTGTGGGAGTTCCAGGGAACCGCCTGGTGCTGGGCAAACATTCAGGCCGCCACGCGCTCGGCTTGCGCTGCGAGCAACTGGGCTTTGTGCTCGAACGCCGTGATCTGGATGCCGTGTATCGCCAGTTCGTGACGCTGGCCGACAGCGACAAGGCCATCGACGATCACAAGATCCTGGAACTTATCCGCAGAGTTCAGTGCATGCGCCCGGTCGAAGTTCCGGGCGCCACACACCATCTAGCTAACGGGCCTGCCGAACCTGCGCCCGATTCGCTCGCGACGCAGTTCCCGCTTTCCTACCTGGCCAAGGGTGTGCACGCGCACGCTGACCGGATTCCACCCCGCTTTGTCCGGGAACAAGATGGCGAGCAGCAGGAAGATTACTTGTGGGGAGTGTGAAATCTGGAGGGCGTTCGAGTTGGACCGCACCCAAAAACAAGAGGCAGGTTCAGACCTGCCTCTTGTTCACCGCCAGGTAATGTTCACCTTGCTTCCAACGTGCCCCAGCGGAAAGTGGGGCCCATGGAAAGCCGGATATAGTTCTGACGGCTGGTCAACAGGTTGGAGAACATGTGGGTATTGACCCAGTCCGTGGCGAAGCGAAAGCCGACGCCCCGCGACAGGTTGAGGTCAAACCCTCCGCCCGCACCGACAAAATAAGTGGTATCGGTGAGGTGAGCGCTCGGAACCGGCTTCCCGAGAGCTCCAAGCAGTACGCCCAGTTGCGGCGGTAAGTTGATGCTGGCTCTCTCATGGATCAGGCCGAAGCCGGGGCGCGCGAAGAATGTGACTTTCTTCCACTTGCGCAGGTAAAACTGCGGACCTGCGGCAAAGGTGAAAGTCTGCGAGGAAAAGGGAACGTTGACCGCGCTGGGTGGCGGGACGGGCAATCCGTGCCCGGCAGCCGCGATCAGGGCCGGCGCATAAATTGTCTCGCCTCCATTGATCGTGCCGGCGCCACTGACGATGCCGTCACCAATTGCGCTGAAATCCGCGCCCAGTGCAAGCCAGGGTTTGAGGGTGACACCGAAGTCGCTTTCAAAGCCGCGCTCGGTTAGGTTGCGGGCTGGGCTGACCATGTAATCGAAGCCCGTGAAAAGGGTGAAGCGGTTGACGTCCGGTTGCTGCGCGAACGCCGGGAGACAAAGCAAAAGAACAATGCTGCAAACCAGGATGCGCTTCATGTCGCACACTCCATTATTCGGAGGCACGGTCGGATGCGAGGCCTCGCGAGGTTCTCGACCGGGGGATGCGAATCGCCGCCTGTCCACTAGCTCACGGCCGCTGTCGCTCGACGAGAACACTCTCATTTCGCGCGTACCCGACCGCTTTTATCAGTGATAAGCATCACGAAGCGTCTGTGCATCGCAAAAGCGTGGCCTGTTTTGGGAACCACCAGTTTGGCGCAAACTTGGTACAAGAGCGAGTGATCCAGCCCTGTTTTTCTTCATGTCCTCGCAGGCTTCTTCTTCCTTGAGCAAAGCTTTGCATTGCAAAGACCGCGAAGAACCCCGCAAAGCTCGCCAAGCAGAGCCTGTATTCTTCGCGCTCTCAGCGGTCCTTCTTTACCTCCTTTTTGGTTAAGAGCTCTTCGCGGAGTGGCTCCACGGAAAACTGCAATTTCTCCAACCTTTTCTTTCGTTTCTGCACTTGCTGGTCTATTCTTTTGATCGTATGTGTACGCCTCCGTCTGGACGAAGCCGCGTGCGTCGGCTGCGAAAGCCTTGTTTAACGGTCACTCTTTTCCTGGTGGTTTGGCTCACAGCCGCCTCCTTTGCTCTCCAGTCCAAGTCAGCTGACATCGGCGACGGACTGAGTCCCATCCTGCATTACATCGCGACCGGATGGGACACTCTCACGCGCTCGATGAGCAACTGCGAAAGCGTGGTGGATCCCAAGCTCGCCGAAGCATCCATCCTCTACCTGCCGGCTCATTCTCCTGTTCCACAGGCGCTGCGAGACATGCAGAAACGCTGCAAGGTCGAGGTTCGCGAGTTGCCCACTGCTATCACCGGGCCGGGACAGGTGAGCACCAACATCACGCCTCCGGGCTTGCTGTATCTCGAGAACAGCTACGTCGTACCAGGCGGCCGCTTCAACGAAATGTATGGCTGGGATAGTTACTTCGTGGTTCGTGGCTTGATCGAAGATAAGCGCATCGCGCTCGCACGCGGCATGGTTGAGAACTTCTTCTACGAGATCGAGCACTACGGCACGGTGCTGAATGCCAACCGTACCTACTTCCTCACGCGCTCGCAGCCTCCGTTCCTGACCTCGATGATCATGGCAGTCTACGAGGCGGAAAAGGCCGCGGGCAAGGACGACCGCGATCTCCTTGAAAAAGGCTACCACTTCGCCAGCAGGGATTACGAGATGTGGAACCGCGATCCACATTTGGCCGGAGACACGGGCCTCTCTCGTTATTACGACTTCGGCAACGGTCCAGCTCCCGAGAGCCTGAAAGATGAGACGAATTTCTATCGCAAGGTCACGGGCTTCTTCCTCCTGCACGAAGCAGGCCGAAACTACGTCTCCGTGCTAGATGCAACCAGCCCCGAGCCCGAACTAGGCAAGGCGTACGCCGTCGAGGTGTGTGATGTTGCCCGCACCATGGCGCAACCCGACTGCGAGCCAACCCGCAAGGTCGCGCTTCCGGCCGATTACTACAAAGGGGACCGGGCGATGCGCGAGTCGGGGTTCGATATTTCATTCCGTTTCGGCCCTTACGGCGCCGCTACGCACCACTATGCGCCCGTGTGCCTCAATAGCCTGCTCTACAAAACGGAAAAGGATCTCCAGCAAATCAGTGAGATTCTGAACCACAAGGAAGATGCGCAACGGTGGCAGCAACGCGCACAGCAGCGGCGGGACCGGATTCAAAAATATCTTTGGGATTCGCAACGAGGCATGTTTTTCGATTACAACCTCGACACAGCTTCGCGCTCGACCTACGAATACATCACCACCTTCTATCCACTCTGGGCCGGGCTGGCAACCCAAGAACAGGCCGAGTCCGTGAGACACAACCTGGAGGTGTTCGAAAAAGCGGGCGGCTTAGCAATGAGTACTCACGATAATGCCGTGCAATGGGACTATCCGTATGGCTGGGCGCCCACTCAACTTCTTGCTATCGAGGGACTTCGACGCTACGGGTACAACAAAGATGCGGACCGCGTCTCCTATGAATTTCTGTCGACAGTAGCGGAAAATTTCCGCCGCGACGGGACCATTCGCGAAAAATACAACGTCGCGACGCGCTCTTCCGAAGCGCACGTTGCCGCGGGCTACGAACAGAACGTCGTAGGCTTCGGTTGGACGAACGGCGCATTCCTGGCCTTATTGCACGCGTTGCCTCCGGAGATGGTGACCCGGCTGGCCAAAGAGCAACTCGCGCCAGCCGCCCCCGGGCAATAGCTGAGGCGGATCGGTTCTACTCCGGCTTTCCGTTCTGCACGTCCTGGAGCTGTTGTGAGGCCCGGCGTTCGCGCTCGGCATCGGCGGTTCGTCCCATATCCTGGTAAGCCTGGCCGAGCAAATGATGCGCAACCGAGTTGTTCGGATCGACGCTCAATGCATGCTGGAGCGCGCGTGCTGCTAGTTGAGCCTCTCCCTTCTTCTCAAGAACCTTTCCGAGCAGGATGTAGGCTCCCGTTGAAGTAGAGTCCAGCCAGATCGAGCGTTGCAAGAGTCGCTCGGCCTCATCGAACTTTTGCACCCGCGTATATGCATCGGCCAGTTTGTAGTAGGTGGCAGCATGCCCGGGATTGATGGCGAGTTCCGCCTGGAAATCCGTGATCGCTTCGGGGATTTTCGATTTGTAGAGGTGGAGTTCGCCGAGGAAGAAGTGCGCCAGAGGCAGCTTCGGGTCGAGAGCGATTGCCTTGTTGGCATACTCTTCGGCAATTGGATCGAACTCTTGCCGCAGCAGAACACGCGCTGTGAACAGATAGGCCGCGGCCGATTCCGGCGCAACGTCGAACATGCGAGCGAACGCCTTTCGCGCCTGGGGATAGTCCTTGGTCTGGATGTAGCAGACGCCCAGGATATAGGAGGCATCCACGTTGGCGCGCGGATACCACCCCTGGACTTTTTCAAGCAATGGAATCGCGTCCGCAGGACGTCCGGCAAGGTAGTTGGATAGCCCGAGCAGTTGCACGGCTTCATCATCCCGGGGATCTTCGCTGGCAGCTTTCCGCAGCGCATCGATCGCCTTCACATAGTCACCCGACTTGTAGTACGCGATGCCCAGCTCATGCGCTAACCCCCTCAGGCCCGGGTTCACCGCTTGGATCTGCTGGAGTTGTGCGATTGCCTCCTCATTCTTTCCCTGCTGCAGCAGACGGCGCGGCGCCACAAACGCTGAATCTCCAGAAGCAGAAGGAGCGGAGGGAAGATTGGGTCGTTCCTGCAAGACCACTGACTGCGCTGCGGAATATAAGCAAAACAACCAAGCAAAGATGAGGCCGAACCTGAATAGACGCATGGTCAATCTCGGAGTGTATGAGGCGATTAGATCATAAAGCAGGATTGCGCGGGGCTTCTCCAGCGCCGACGGCTTCAGTCCCAGGTGCCGAACCTTCCCGCGTACACTGTTCTTGGCGCACTTTGCGGTTCTTTTTTGCGTCCTTTGCGGTTAAGAACTCACCCTCAACCTTGCAGGGAAAATTAGAGGGAGCCCCGGAAGGCTCCCTCGTTGAGACATTAAACATGCGGATGGATTCAGGTTAGAACTCGAACCGGACAGCAAACTCCAGCTGCCGCATGTGCGTGCCGCCTTCGAGTGCGGTGATCTTGCCGTTGTTTCCGCCAGGGCAGTCGACGCAACCGTTGGCGCCGTTGTTTTGACTGAAGGCGTAGACCGGGTGGTTGAAAATGTTAAATGCATTCATCAGGAACTTCGCGCGGAACTGCTCGGTGATGGTGAAGGACTTGGTGACCGACAAGTCGGAATAAAACCCTCGAGGACCGTTGTAAGTGTTGCGCCCAATGTTGCCGATCAGGCCGCAGTTGGGAAGTGCAAACGGCCCTGCAGCCGGACGCGGGAGGGTGCATGCGTCGGTACCCACCGGCAGGGTGGCGGGATCAGGATACGCCAGTGCGGCCACTGGCGTGAAGAATGTGCGAGTGTGATTAACCGTGTCCAGAGGTCCGACACCGGTGTGAAGCTTCGAACTGGTGGAGTTTGGCCGACATGGACCTGTGTCGGTCACATTGCCGCACTCACCAATGCTAGGCGTCCAGGGCAGGCCGCTGCTCCAATTGGTGGTGTTGCTGACCTGCCATCCACCGATGATGTAGTCCTTCGCCTTGCTGGCATCTCCCATGTACTTCTTGCCCCTGCCGAATGGCAATTCATAGATGGGATTGAAGACCCAAACGTGGTTGCGGTTGAAATCGATCCGTCCCCAGGAATCGACGTGGCTGACCGCGTAGTAGTTATCTTGCGGATAACCGTACGCCTTAGAGTACGTATAGTGGGTCAGGAATTGTAGGCCTTGCGAGAAACGCTTATCGAGTTTGACTTCGAAGGCGTTGTAGTTGCTGGACGCATCGTTGCCATAGTAGTTCCCCAGATCGAAAGGAATTCTGGGGTACAGAGGACGGCGGCTGTTCTGCGAAGTGAAGGCACTGAATCCAGCGTAGGATGCCTGGCATTGTCCTGGTTGTGCAGAGGACGAGGGATTGACCGGGGTTGTACATGGGGACGTCTTTATCGGTTTTCCGTCCGGGCCGAGTATGAACGCTTGAGTAACATCCGAGCCGTCTCCAGCCCGTGCCGGATTGATGTCATAGTTGGGACCGTCGCCGGCAAAACCGTGCGTGCCCTTGCTGCCGACATAAGCGACCTCGAGTGACATCGTGTTGGTCAGTTGACGTTGGACAGTTGCGTTCCAAGCGTCGACAGTTGGCAGAGTCTGCCGTATGGGACGAATATGCGTGCCTGACAGTTGTGAACTCAGTGGGATAAATCCGTTGGAAGGTATCGGCTGGAACGCGGTGCTCGGATCAATCCCGGGCCCGGTAGGACCACTATCCAACGTGAAGACTTTCCCATTCAAATCGCGAATTGGGACCAAATTTGCGGAACAGGGAGTGGTCGGAGTGCACGGATTCCCTGGAGCTATGGACGTGAAGGTGCTCGCATCATAGTTCTGTTTGAGAAGCACGGGCAGGTTCTGGGTGACCGTGTGTCCGAAGTTCGATCCGAATACGCCGATGTCATAGCTGCGTCCGTAGCCCAGGCGGACCACCGTCTTGGGCGTGGCTTGGTACGCGACACCCAAACGGGGAGCAAACGCGCGCCAATCGTTGTCCACACTGCCGCTCAGGCTATATGGACCGACGCCGGCTACGCGGATTCCGCCCGTTCCAAAGTCTACGATGTTCGCGAATCCTCCGTGTCCTTTGCTGTCCACGGTTTCGGGGAAGTAAATCTCCCACCGCAGACCGTAGTTGATGGTCAATTTCGAAGTCGCGCGCCAGGTGTCCTGTCCGTAAAAGAAGAAGCGCTTCTGCCGCTCCGCTGCATTGTTCGCCCCGGCGACAGTGGGATTGTTGACGTAGCGGGCAAACGAGGTCACGTCACCCAAGAGGAACGTGGCCAGATCCAGACCGTTCACGCCGCCGTTCGAAGTCGCCTCTGGGCTGAAGTTATATTCTCCGGTGCGGTTGTTGTCGCTGGGGATGCGCAAGTTCATGGCGTAACGAAGATCCGCCCCGAACTTGATCTGGTGATTACCTTTAACGTGGGTCCAGTTGTTGACGAACTGGAACTGTTGCTCACTTTCGGTTAACGGGCAGTTGCAGCGCGCAACTCCAAGGCCGTCGCCGAAGCTGGAGATGACCAGTCCGGCACCTCCATTGTTGGGCGCTCCATTGAAGCCGCTGAGCGGGTCCTTACCAAGCTGGAAAGACCCCAAGCCGGCCGTTTTCGGGTCAGCGGTGTTGGCGCCGGGGATCCCGAAGTTGGTCATCGGAGTGCCGCTGTCGGGCTTGGTGGTCTGGGGATTGTATTTGAAATAGCCGAAACGGAAGTCAGTCAGCCAGCTATTGGTGACGGTCTTGTTGAAACCAGCCGCCAAACTGTAGTTGTGCGTGTTGGAACTACCGGACAAGCCAGGAGCGTCGCTGGTTCCACCGTTCCCAGGACCACCTAAAGCGCCCAGTAAGCCTTTTCCCGAAATCGTGTAGTAGGCGAGGCTGAATCGACCGAATACGTTCAGGGTTTGGCTTGCCGTGTAATCGATGCGGGTGTCAAAGCTATTCGACGTGAATGGGCCTGAGCCGGCGCCTACAAAGTTATTCAGGACAGGAGCACCGGCGCCGGGGTCGGGGAACAATGCGAGGATTTTCGCCGCTGCTGAAGAGATCATTCCAATCGGGATGCAATTTCCGGGGCAGCCGGGTTGCGATCCAAACGCAGTTCGACCGGCGCCCGTATGGGGATCGCCAGTAGTTGGGTCATAAATCTGACCCGCCTTAATTGATCCGTCCTTAGAAGGTGTTCCCGGGGCCACGCCCAGATAGTCGCTCAGATCACAGAATCCGGTGGTATTCGTTGCAGGGTTGCACGTCGTTAGAGCTGTATGGGTGGGAACCGTAAAGAGGCCACTGACTCCGTTGATCTGCCGGGTTCCCTGGTAATCGCCGAAGAAGAACAGCTTGTCTTTAATGATCGGCCCGCCGATGGTGCCACCGAACTGCGCCCAGCGAGAGCCTGGAATGAGGCGGCCCGTAACGGGATCGGGCTTGAATTGAGTGAACGGATCACGCGCGGCGGTCCAATCGGAGCGCCGATAGAAGAAGCCGGTGCCGTGCAGGCTGTTGCTGCCCGACTTCGTCTGTGAAGTGACCAAGCTGGCGACAGCCTTGCCGAATTCGGCGTCATAGTTCTGCAGGGAGACCTTGGCCTCGGTGACGGCGTCGAGACTGGGGCTCACGACAATAATCCCCAAGATCGGGTCCTGGTTGTCGGTTCCGTCGAGCTCGAAACCGGTTCCGCTGAAGTGTTGACCCTGGCTGAAGATCTGATAACCCTGCTGCGGATTCTCGGTGGCGGCGTGACTCCAACCAACGATCTTCTGGGACCCAGGAGCCATCAACTGCAGTTCGGTGAAATTCCGATTCAGAATCGGAACCTCGACGACAGCCCTGTCATTGAAGGTGACAGCAACGTCGGCGCGGTCGGTCTTGAGTTGGGGCGCTTCGGCGGTGACTTCGACGGTTTCCGTGGCGCCGCCGACCTGGAACTGGAGGTCGACGCGAGAGCCAGCGTCCGCCTGAACAATGACATCCTTCTGCTCGCTGACCTTAAAACCGGTACCCTCTACGCGAACTGTGTAGCTGTCAGGGACGAGGTGAGTCACGGAATAGTTGCCATCCGCGTTGGTGGTAGCGGTGTCCTCACCGCCTTTGCGCTGGTTGATGACGGTGACCTTGGCACCAGCAACGGCCGCCCCTTGTGGGTCGGTGACTGTGCCCAGGATACTTCCATAAACCGCCTGGCCGAGAGCGACAGGCGTGCAGACGAGGCAAAACAAACCCAGAACAGCCATCGTCATCAATACGACCACGCACTTGGTTCTCATTGCGTTCCTCCACATCATCTCGACAACTAGGCGCGTTCGCTCTCCAATTTTGCGGAGAGTCTCATTGCGCGATTGCACAATTCAGTTGAAAAACGAGCGAATCGAGAGCCATCCCCCACGCAGCTAGTACAAAACTATTAGGTACTCAGGCGAAGCTGCAGGTGCATATCCTAAATCGATATTTCTCATAGGTTATTGAAAGTGTTAGGGAACGCTGCTCCACTTTGTCATCAATTCCTATGACAATTGGAAGCAGCATGGGAATGCGCTATGAAAAGCAGAATCACATCACTTCGCAAGCACAAACTCGAGGACACGACTATGCAGAGCCGCCATTAACGCGCTACTACTGCCTCCACGAAGCCGCGTTCTCCTTTAAAGAGTTGTAAATTGCACCATTGAAGGCACAGAACCCAAGCAAGCGAACAGGCACACCCCACACTAGTGCACAAAGAACGCCGAGCATCTGGGCAGGGGCAATCTCTGCTTTCGATCCGATGAATTAAAGTTTCGGAGGGTTTGATACGGTTACATGCGGCCAAGCGCATCAGTTGCAGTGAGATGCCTCCCTTGTTACGCTTGGTTACATGAGCGTCACAGGTCCCTCTGTGGAGGCACGAGTCCAACATCTTGCCGCCATCGAAAGATTGGCTGCCAGTCATGTGTTGCACGGCTCAGAATCGCTCTGCAGATTGCTTCGTTATCTCGCGGAGCATAGCCTACAAAATCCTGGAGTCCCGGTTAAGGAATATCAGATCGCGACAGAAGTGTTCGGGCGTCCCGCGGACTTCGATCCTCATCTGGATTCGGCGATCCGGGTTCAAGCTGGCCGGCTGCGGGTTAAGCTGGCCGAATATTATTCTTCGGAGGGCGAAAGCGACCCCGTTCTTGTCGAATTGCCGAAAGGCACCTACACGCTTTCGTTTCATACCCGACCAATCACCCAGAAAGCGAACCCCGACGGTGACAGGCAGAAAGAGGAAAAACAACAACAGAAGCGTGCGCGGCACATTTTGCTCAACTGGTCCGCAGGCATACTCGCTCTGTCGATCTTGTTAGCCGCTGCCGTGGCCGCTCTGGTTGTGAAGTGGGAAAACCGCTCGCCGGTTTCGACTTCCGCATCTCCCATCGTGCCGCCCGTCTTTCGGACGTTTTGGAAAGGATTCGTGTCAGGTCCCGACGAACCATGGGTGGTGTTCAGCAACGCGGCTTTCGTAGGGAGGCCGGAAACCGGAATGCGATACCGCAACCCTGCCAGTGATTCTGGCGCCCTCATTCTCGATCATTACACAGGTGTCGGGGAAGTTCTGGCGGTGCACGAGATCGATCGTGTGTTCCATTTATTGAACCGCCAAGTGCGGGTCAAGCGTGGAAGCTTGTTCTCGCTGGATGACGCGAAGAATAACGATCTGATTTTTGTGGGTTCGCCGGCGGAGAACTTGTCGTTGCGGGACATTCCGATGAACGAGCAGTTTGTGTTTCAGCGGCTCACCTCCGGCCCGCGCAAAGGAGAGTTGGCGGTGGCGAACCTCCATCCGCGAAGCGGGGAACCGCTGTACTTCATCGGCAGCCCGCCGAATGTTCCCCTCAGCGAGGATTTTGCGGTCGTTGCACTCATGCGGGGCATGAACCCGACGGAATCGGTCTTGATTCTGGGTGGAACCTCGACCATCGGGACCCAGGCGGCGGTGGAGTATGTTTGTCACGAGGATTCGCTGGCGCAACTGTTGAGCCGGCTGAACGTTCCGCCTCACGGGGATATGAAGCCGTTCGAGGTGGTTCTGCGCGTTAAGGTTGCGCGGGGAGTGCCGGTCGAATCAGAAATCGTCGCATGGCGAACCGACGACGCGAAGCAGCACGCGGAATAAACTACGAGGTTGGCGGCGCCAGTTGAGGATCGAGTTCGCTGGCCTTGCGAAATTCCTGGGATGACTCTTCCTTTTCGCCCTTTTGCCGAAGGGCGATTCCCAACTGGTAGTGAGCCTGCGCATAATTCGGGCTGGAGCTGATGGCCGCCCGGAACTGCGCGATCGCCCCCTCGACGTCACCTGCATTCAGCAGCCGCCGTCCCGAGCTGGTAGCCAAAACGGCGGCTTGATGCCCGGTGGTTTCCTTCCCAATCTGCTGACCGGTGCGGGCTTCGGCGGCGGCTCCTTCATTGTCACCCAGCGATCGCAGTACGGCGGCGAGCGTGGTGTGAGCGCCCGCGAAGTCAGGCTGCAAGCGGATGGCGTTGCGGAGGGCTTCGGCCGCATCTTGCAGTTTCTGCTGTTGCTTGAGGACCGTGCCCAGGGTGTAGTAGGCCTCGGCATAATCAGGGCGCGCCCCGATCGCCGCACGCAATTCTTTCACAGATTCGTCGAAGGAGCCCTGCTGCCACAGCGTCACTCCCATTGTGTAGTGAACGTCGGGCTGCGAAGGATCCAGCTCCTCAGCTTTCTGAAACTCGGCGAGCGCTTCCGGGAGTTGGTCTTTCAGCTTGAGGGCGAGACCCAGATCATAATGCAGAGTGGCATCCTGAGGCGTGCTCTTGAGGGCGGTCTGGAATTCATGAACGGCAGCGTCGAAATCAGCTTTCTGAAGATAAGCAGTCCCGAGGTTCACGCGATAACCCGAGTCATCTGGACGCAAACGTAAAGCCGCTTCGAATTCGGGAACCGATTGCGATGCCTGCCCGGCTTGCACCAGCGCGAGACCGAGATTGTTGTGCGCATCGGGATCGTCCGGCTGCAGCTTGACCACTCGTCCCAGCGCTGCAAGAGCACTCTCGACATCGCCCTCACGCTGCAAGAGCAGTCCGAGGCGAGTCTGGGCATCCGGCCAATCGGAGTTTAGTCTTACAGCGGTCTGCAACTCGCGCACTGCCTCGTCGCGACGGCCTTGATCTTCGAGCACCCGGGCGAAGTAGTAGTGAGCCTGCGGGGATTGCGGCAAAAGCTTGGCGGCACTCTCCAGGAGCGGCTGTGCCTCCTCAGATCGGTGTTGTTGCCAACGAATCGCGCCGAGGTGAAGTTGAGCGCTGGGGTAATCGGGCGATAGGCGGACTGCCTCAGAGAATTGCTCGGCAGCCTTGTCGTTCTGCGAAGCCTGCGCGAGCAATGAGCCATATTCGTCGTGCAACTCTGGCCTGCCCGGCGCAAGCTCGATTGCGCGAGCGAGTTCGGCAGTGGCCGACGGCAGGTCGCCACGAAAACTCAACACGCGTCCGAGCGTGCGATGCGCTTCCGAGCTGTTCACATCGAGCCGCACTGAGTCCTTAGCCTCGGCTTCGGCGCCATCGAGATCGTGCTTGTGCGCGAGCGCGTTGGCGAGATTGATATGCGCTTCGACGTAATTCGGCTTCAGTTTAAGAGCGAGCTTTAATTGCGTAATAGCACCGTCGGGCTCGCCTTGGGAAAGCAGCGTCCAGCCGAGTGAGTTGTGCGCTTCCGGACTGTTGGGCACGAGCTTGACCGCCTGCTCAAAAGCGGCGCGTGCGCCTTCGAGGTCGCCAAGCTGGAGGGCGGCCATGCCGCGTTTATAACTCGCGTCCGCCTTTGAGGTAGTCGTCGTCTGCGCATGAGCAACAGTCGCCGAAACCAGCGTAAGTGCGACAATCAAAGTACCTCTTAGCAGGCGATGGGGGCGGGTCATCACGGGAGTTGTCAGCTATTTTCTCAGCCTTTGCGGGTCGTTGCGGTTGACCCGTATGGCTGAAGACTAGTATTTCATTAGAAGATGAGTCTGGGCGCAGGGTTTTTGCGGGGCGGAGCTTTCCGATGCCAGGTCATCTTCCTGCTCGGGGTCCTCTCTGTCTCCTGGCCAGGACGCGGTGCTCAGGCGCAGGGAACTGCTCCTACAAATAAGCCTCCTTCCTTTGCCTACTTCGTCGATCAAGCGCAAAAAGCCGGCCTGACGATGATGAGCGTCTTCGGGGGGAAGGATACGAAGAAGTACATCATTGAGACGACCGGCACTGGAGTCGCAATCTTCGATTATGACAACGATGGCTGGCCGGATATTTTTCTCGTCAACGGCACCACCCTGGAAGATCCCCCGACTGGCAAGAGTCCCACGAATCATCTTTATCGCAACAATCACGACGGCACGTTCTCCGACGTGACCAAGCAAGCCGGACTTGCCGATGCCGGCGGCTGGGGACAGGGCGCATGTGTCGGCGACTACGACAATGACGGCTGGGAAGATTTGTACGTCACCTATTACGGCAAGAACCGGCTCTATCACAACGACCACGGGGTATTCCACGAAGTAGGCGAGGCGTCCGGAACAGCCGGCTCAGGAAAGGCCTGGGGCACGGGCTGCGCGTTTGTGGATTACGACCGCGATGGATTGCTGGATCTGGTCGTCGCAAATTATGTCGACTTCGATCTGTCTAAGGCGCCTGCACCCGGCGAGCGGGCTTCATGCGTGTGGAAGGGTGTTCCGGTCATGTGCGGTCCGCGCGGGCTGCCTTGGGCCAACAACATTCTTTATCACAATATGGGCGGCGGAAAGTTCGTCGACGTGACCACGAAGGCCCATATCGACAAGACCTCGGGGCATTACTCCCTGGGAGTATCCACCTTCGACTTCGACAACGATGGCTGGCCGGACATTTATATTGCCTGCGACAGCACCGCAAGCATTCTGTTCCGCAACAATCATGACGGCACGTTCACCGATGTGGCAGTAAGCGCCGGAGCAGCCTACAACGAGGACGGTCGCGAGCAGGCGGGCATGGGTGTCACCGCCGGCGATTTTAATGGCGATGGGAACCTCGATATCTTCAAGACGAATTTTTCCGATGATACATCCACGCTGTACCGCAATAACGGGAACGGCACCTTTGACGACGTGACCTTTGCCGCGGGACTCGGATTGCACACGCAGTACCTGGGCTGGGGAACAACTTTCTTCGATTTTGATAACGATGGCTGGCCTGATCTCCTGCTGGTGAATGGGCACGTGTATCCGGAAGTCGACAAGCAGCACCTTGGCAGCACGTATCCGGAACCCCGCATTCTCTATCACAATAATGGCAATGGAACGTTCAGTGATATTTCTGCGGAGGCCGGGCCGGGGATCACGGAGATGCATGCTGGCCGTGGGCTTGCAGTGGGAGATCTCTGGAATGATGGACGGCTCTCGGCCGTAATCAGCAATATGAACGATCACCCAAGCCTGCTGGTGAACCAGGTGCGTTCGCCGAATCATTGGATTGGCATTCGCACGGTGGGGACGAAATCAAACCGAGACGGAATCGGAGCGCGCATCACGGTGAAAGCCGGCGCGCGTAGCCTGGTCGATGAAGTGCGAAGCGGGGCGAGCTACGCCTCGAATAATGACATGCGAGTGCACTTCGGGCTGGGCGCAGCGGCGAAGCTGGATTGGGTGCAGATTCGCTGGCCCAGTGGACTAACGGAACGCTTCGAGGATTTGGGGGCCGACAAGATCCAGACGCTCAAGGAAGGAACCGGAAAACCCGCAGAGGGAAAGCCTGCCGTAGGAGTACATCCCTAAGTATGCCGTAATCAGATTGCCTTTCTACCAATTTTGCATCGACATCATCGATTGGCCGCTTCCAGCGTCGGTGAATCTTGGTGTTCGACCTGGAAGGATGCAATGCGTGTCCGCATCCTGGTGCCCTGTTCCTTGTTGAAGCGCATACGGCCCATAGCAACCTGCTGCAGCTGTTCCTTCGTCCAGTGCGGTTGCATGATTCCATCGCGAGAATGCGAACTCGAACCGAGCAAGAGATGACCGAGTTCGTGGGCCAGCACGTAGCCCAGGATGGGAGCGAGGGAGATTCCCTGGTTCTGTTCGTGGAACCGCCGGATTGGCTCAAAGAAAATGTCGGCGTAGGAGCCGGCGTCGTGGTCAAGGAAAGAGACTCCAAAAATGCCGTCCGCCAAGGTGCGCGCGTGCGGTATGAGACGGACCACGAGGCGGCTCTTTGTGAATGCGTCTTCGCAAGACGCTTGCCATGAATCACCACCTCCTGTCTCGCAATTGATCCATTTCAGATCTACACCTGCGTAGCGAAAAGCACTGGTGGCGTTCTGTTCCGCTGCAAGTACCAGCTGTTCGGGCACGTTTGCGTTGGCGCTAACAAATACAGTCACGTGTGGATTTCCGTTGATCCCGTCTTCCGCCCAGACGTGGAATGAACATCCCAGGATCCAAAGAGCCGCGAATAGTTTGAAAGCTTGCCACATGACCTCACCTCCTTCGGCATCTGGGCCGAACTTTGGGTTCGGGTGGCAGGTATCACAAGGACGGGCGGGTGACGCGGCAGTTAAATGTGGGTAACGACATAAGGGTTTGCCACGTCAAATAGTTACGAGGTGAGGTAACACCAATGTGGGGCTCAGCCAGTGCTAGACTTCAAAGCATGTCAGAGGCGCGAAGCGTGCCCGCGGGCATGAGAGACACTCTTCGCTTCGGTGTGTTTGAGGTCGACCGCAAGACGGGCGAGTTGCGGAGGAACGGATCGAGGGTCCGCCTCCAGGACCAACCGCGTCAAATCCTGCTGACTCTGCTGGAACGACCCGGCGAAGTGGTGACTCGCAACGACCTGCGCTCCCGTTTGTGGCCAGATGACACGTTTGTTGATTTCGAACACAGCATCAACACCGCCGTCCGGCGGTTGCGCGACGCGCTTGGGGACTCGGCGGAAAATCCCCGATTTGTCGAGACGGTGGCCCGGCGCGGGTATCGGTTTCTGGCCCCGGTGAGTGGTGGCTTGGAGGCGACTGTTCCTCCCTCGATCCATCCAAGCATGACGGCTCATCGCGGGCGCCTCTGGTGGATCCTGGGCGCGGTCACGTTGGCCATGCTCGTGGGCGTGATAGTGGGCTATCATGCGGCCCACTCGACCTCAAGCCCGTCAGTCAACGTCAACGAAATCACCGAAAGAAGGCTGACGGCTAATGCGCCAGAGCTTCCAGTCACCGACGGTGTGATCTCTCCTGACGGGAAATATCTCGCCTTCACCGACCCCGGCGGCTTCTATTTGAGGCAAGTGGACACCGGTGAGACGCACGCGTTGAACTTGCAGCACGGTTTAAACGCGCGACCTCGGAGCTGGTTTCCGGACGGCGCGCACCTTCTGGTCACGTGGGCGGACAGTCCAACCGAGGCGGAGAGCATATGGGAAATCTCGCTCATGGGTGGTACCCCGCGGAAGCTGATCGCGCACGGAGCATGGCCGTCGGTGTCGCCCGATGGCTCGACCATCGCGTATCTGGCGGCGGCTACCCAGTTCAAATACTTCGCGCTGAATAAGGAAATCTGGCTGGCCCGTTCGGATGGCGGACAGCCTCAAAAGCTGATGGGTGGCGGGGATGATGTGTTCGGCCCGCCCGCATGGTCGCCCGATGGCAAGCATCTTGCCTTCATGCGCGGAACATTTGCCTCGGGCATGCCATTCATTCGATGCCAACTCGAGATTGTGGACGTGGCGACAGGCGTGAGCAATGTCCTGCTTTCCATTGCGGGGCTGCGTCCCACGGTGGCGTGGGCGCCCGATGGACGGCTGATCTACTCGCGGGCTGAAACAGTTCCCAACCAGAACGATTCCAATCTTTGGGCGATTCGGGTGGATCGTGATGGACGCGTGCTGGGCAATCCCACTCGGCTTACGCACGGCACGGGCGAGACCTCAGCCATCAGTATTACCACTGATGGAAGGCGACTCGCATTCTTCCGACAGGCGTTCGAACCGGACGTTTATGTGGCCGATTTGGAGGCAAACGGCACGAAATTGAGCGAGCTTCAACGGCTCACACTCGATGAACGGGCGGACTATCCATATTCGTGGACCCCCGACAACAAAGCGGTCATTTTCACCTCTGACCGCAACGGAGCCTTCAACATTTTCCGGCAAGGAGTGCACGATGCCGAACCGGAGGTACTGATTCGCTCGCAGGAGGACCTCTCAGTTCCGCGATTGAGCCCTGATGGTAAAAGTATCATTTACATAATCACACCTTCGAATGATGCCTCAGCCAGCACTAATTCTCGATTGATGCGAGCGCCGTTGGCTGGCGGTCCTCCGCAGTTGGTGCTGGAGGCGCCTACGATCAGCAATCAGCAGTGCGCCCAATTGCCATCCACGGTGTGCATCTTCAGCCGCTATGAGCCCGGGCACGAGCAGTTCTTCTACTTTGATCTGGAAAAAGGATTAGGAGAGGAGATCAAGAAGGCGGAGATCCGGTCGATCAACGCCTATGACTTCAACTGGAGCCTCTCTCCAGACGGAAAATGGTTGGCGACCGCTCGACGAGAGGGAGTGCGAGAGAATCCATCCATTCAGATTTCGCCGGTGGCCGACGGAGAAGAAAAATCGATTCCGGTGCACGGCTGGGCGGGCGTGGGCAGCATTGACTGGGCGGCCGACAGCAAGAGCATCTGGGCAACCGGATATAACAGCGGCGGCGGGAAAACGCTTATCAACGTCGCTCTCACCGGCAGGGTGCGCCCGCTGCTGACCGAAACCAAGATGGCGATGGGCTGGGCAATTCCCTCTCCCGACGGAAAGCATCTGGCGATCTGGAAGGCGCAGGGCGACTCGAATGTGTGGATGCTGGAGAATTTCTGATCAGCGCGAACCGCGCTTTGAAATCTTAAACTGCGTGGTGCGGATGACGCCAGATCCCTCTTTCACGTAGACAAGTTGGTTGGGTTTGATGTCCTTGACGGCGTCGACCTGTCCGCTGGGCCAGCGGATCTCGAGTAAATCCACCTTCTCCGCCTTGCCAAGCCCAAAATGCACGCGGAGATCGTTCTGCGAAAAGTATCCGCCGCCGCTGCGGACTTCATCGATCTGCTCGTGAGCCTTGCTCTCGCCGGGAACTTTCGTTACGCATCTCAGGCGTGCTCCGATTCCAGTGCGATTGGACTTCGTGCCGATGGTGCGCACTTTGAGCCAGTTATTGCCGGTCCGCAGGTCGCAGCGCATGAGCTGCGGGTAATCGTTAACGGTGTTGACGACGACGTCCAGGTCGCCATCGTTATCGAAGTCGCCAAAAGCGCAACCACGCGAGGCGATGGGATCGGAAATGGCGGCTCCGGCCTGCAGTGAGACGTCTTCGAAGCGCCCGTTGCGCAGGTTGCGGTAGAGCAGTTTGCGCTGCGCGTAGCCGGCCTCGGTCTTGAGTTGCTCGACCTCGGGATAAACGTGGCCGTTGCAGATCAGGATGTCGGGCCAGCCGTCATTGTCCATATCAAAAAATCCGCAGCCCCACCCGAGGTATTGCGTATGCATTCCCAAGCCTGCGGTAAAAGTGGTGTCCTCGAAATTGGCTCCGCCCTGATTGTGATAAAGCGACGGCGTATCTCCTGCGAAATTTGTTTTTACGATGTCGAGGTTGCCATCGAGATCGTAATCGGCTGCCGACACGCCCATGCCGGCCTGGGGCTTGCCGTCTGGGCTGAGCGCGCAGCCGGATTCGAGCGCAATGTCCTGAAATTTGCCATTTTTCTTATTCTGATAAAGCGCGCTGGCCGTCGAATCGTTGGCGACATAGATATCAGGCCATCCGTCGTTATCGAAATCGGCCGTGAGCACGCCAAGCCCGTAGGTCCCGTTCGCACTGAGAATGCCTGAAGCTTCGGAGACGTCGGTGAAGGTGCCATCACCGTTGTTGTGGTAGAGGATGTTCTTGCCGCCTTTCAGACCCGGAGGTCCACAGGCGACCATGACCGCCTTGTAGAGGCAGGGCCCGGATTCGGGGACGGGAGCTGTGGCGAGGTCGAGGTCGATGTAGTTGGCGACGAAGAGATCGAGTTTTCCATCGCGATCGTAGTCGACGAAAGCGCAGCCCGTATTCCAGCGCTTGCCGTTGCCCGCGACTCCGGCTTTCTCACTGACATCGGTGAAGGTGCCGTCGCCATTGTTGTGGTAGAGGACGTTCTTGCCGAAGTAGCTGACGAACAGGTCCTCGTAGCCGTCGTTGTCGTAATCGCCAATGCAGACCCCTTGTCCCCAGCCGGAATGCGCGACGCCGGCTTTCGCGGTCACGTCGGTGAAAGTGCCGTCACGATTGTTCTTGAAGAGATGCGAGGTCGGTTCCTGTCCTTTGGGGAAGCCTTCAAGGCGGGAGCCGTTGACGAGAAAGATGTCGAGCCAGCCGTCGTTGTCGTAATCGTAGAAGGCGACACCACAGCCGGTGGTCTCGAGCAGATACTTGTTCTTGTGCTCGCCTCCGAAGACGGTCTTCGCGTTGAGGCCCGATTCTTTCGCAATGTTGACGAAAGTCAGTCCCAGGTCGCCCCCGGGCTTAGGCACGTTTTCCTGGCCCAGCAGGCTCGACGTCGCGAACAGGCGACGCGTGCTTGCCATGGCAAGCACGCCTTCGATCGACAAAACGAGCGCAGATCGGCTTAGCGACTGGAGGAACGAACGTCGGGACAAGGACAAAAGCGTGGTACCTTTCCTCGGGGACCCCGTGCTAGAATTCGCCCCTACTTTATTGAGAATCCTGCGCGGTTGGCAAGTTTGAGCGCGGCATCATGAAGCCGGAGGATGCCGCCAGATCTTCCTTAATAAAGATGCCACGACTGCTCCGTTTTCGCCTCCAGAGACATTTTTCCGAACTGAAGAACCTGCCATTCGTTCTTGTTGCGCTCTGCGCGATGGCTCCGGCGCAGGACCGCACGCCGGAATTGTCGCGAACCGACCGGCCCTGGGAATTCTTGACCGCGGTGGGAACGCGGGCAGGATTGTTTGGAGACGAATCAGGGCGGATGGAAGCGTGGGTCTATCCGCTGAAACTGTTGCGGAACTTTCGCCTGCAGTTTGAGGCGGAAGGCCACCTCGTCCCGGCAGAGGCGCTGGCACGCACCGTGATTGCCCGGCCTGAGGCTTCGACGATCATTTATGCGGGCGACACGTTCCGTGTACGGGAGACATTCTTTGTCCCGGTGCAGGAAGCCGGCGCCGTCGTCCTCCTGGACATCGAAAGCGAAAAGCCCCTGAACGTCCGCGTGTCGTTCGAGCGCGACTTTCAACTCGAGTGGCCGGCGGCGCTGGGAGCTACGTTTTCCGCCTGGGATCCTAAGCTTCAAGCTTTTTCTTTTGGCGAGGAGCAAAAGCGGTATGCGGCCCTGATCGGATCGCCAACCGCGATCAACCACCACCTGGAGTATCAGACCAACTACTCTGGTTCGAGCGAAAATTCCTTTGACCTCGGCGCGACTTCTCAGAAAAACGAGAGTCGGATCGTGGTGATCTCGGCATCGGTGCACGGTCCGACGGAGGCGGAAGCCACTTATCAGCAGCTGACCACGAACTACCAAAAACTGCTGAGCGAAGCCGTGGAATACTACGGTTCCTATCTTGCGCGAACGGTGAGCATCGAAATTCCCGACACCCAGATGCAGCAAGCCTACGACTGGTCGCGCATCAGCATGCTGCAAGGACTGGTCAACAATCCATTTCTCGGGACAGGCTTGATTGCGGGGTACCGCACTTCAGGTATGAGCCAGCGTCCGGGATTTGCCTGGTTTTTCGGGCGCGACTCGATGTGGACCGCGCTCGCTCTCGATGCCGAGGGAGACTTCGCGACCACCCACGCGGCGTTGGAGTTCCTGAGCAAGTTTCAGCGCGACGACGGCAAAATCCCGCATGAGATCGCTCAAACCGCAAGCCTCGTGGACTGGTTCAAGAATTATCCATACCCGTATGTCTCCGCCGACGCCACTCCTCTATATATCGTCGGCATGAACGACTACGTGACCTCCAGCGGGGATGTAGCCTTTGCGCGGGATAAATGGGACAGCATCTGGAAGGCTTACGAGTTTTTGCATTCCACCTATGATGCACAGGGCCTGCCCCAGAATCTGGGGATCGGGCACGGTTGGGTGGAAGGCGGCCCATTGCTGCCGGTGAAAGGCGAGATCTATCAGAGCGGGGTTGGCGCGGCAGCGCTGCGGGCCCTGGCGAATCTCGCGCGCTTAGCCGGGAAGGAAGATGCTGAGCGGCAAGTCTCGCGGGAATCGTCGCGGCTCGATCAATTACTGAATCAGGCTTTTTGGATCGATGAAAAAAAGAGATACGCCTTTGCCCTGGATCAGGCGGGCAAACCGGTGGATGAGCCGACCGTGCTGACAACCGTGCCGATGTGGTTTCACCTGCTGCACGAGGATCGGGTGCAGCCAATGATCAACGAACTGGCGGCTCCGGCGCATCAAACCGACTGGGGTATGCGAATCATTTCGGCAGAATCGCCGAAGTACAGCGGTGGTGGTTATCACTATGGCGCGGTGTGGCCGCTGTTTACAGGCTGGGCCTCGATGGGGGAGTACCAGTATCATCGCGCCCTGCCGGCGTATCTGAATCTGCGTGCGAATGCGTTGCTCGGGGTAGACGGTTCGCTGGGACACGTCACGGAGGTTTTGTCGGGCGACTATTACCAGCCGCTTTCGACGAGTTCGCCCCACCAGATCTGGTCGGCAGCCATGGTCGTCAGCCCCCTCCTTCGAGGATTGTTTGGCTTGTCCGTTGACGCCAATGCTCACGTGCTCACGTTCGCCCCACATGTTCCCCCGGACTGGCCCTCGTTCGCAATCAAGAACGTACGTGTAGGATCATGCGTGCTCGATCTTAAGTATGAGCGAGTCGAACAAGGCTTCGCTCTGGAAGCGGACCGCACCGGAGGCGAGTGCACGCTGGAATTCTCGCCTGCCATCAGTCCCGCCGCTGAAATCATGAATGTGGAGATGAACGGGCATCTCATGCAACATCGGGTTTTGAAGAGCGCCATCGATCAGCACGTGGCTGTGCGTTTTCCGGTCAACAAGGGCGCGAACAAGTTAAGTTTTGAGGTGCGCAATGATTTCGGTTTGAGCCTGCCATCTGGTTTGCCGGAGTTGGGCAATGCAAGCCGGGGCCTCCGGGTTGTGTCGGAGACCTGGAACGCCGCGAAGGATCGATTGGAGCTGGAAGTCGCCGGAGTTCAGAGCTCCACCTACGAGCTGGGCGTTTGGAATGCGGGGCAGCTCAGCCGCGTGGAGGGCGGCTCCTGGAATAAGGGACCAGGCGCTCGGGGGCAGGTTAGGGTTCGGATGGCGGCCGCAGCCGACAGCGCCAAGCAAAACGCAGGCGATCGAGGCGTTGCTGGGAAAGACGCGGAAACCTATGTGCGCCAGAAGCTCGTTTTTTATTTCGCAGGTAAGTGATGGCGCTCCGGAACGCGCTCACACCCGCAGCCACAAAGGACGCGAAGTATGAAGAACTTCTCTCCCTGCCTTGGTGTTCTTTCGTGTCTTGGTGCTAAATCCTTGTCTCTGTGTCTCAGTGGTGGAAAGGGCACCAAAAGCGTAAGGTTCTGTTTTTCGGAGGGCACTCATGAAGAAGCTATTTCTGATCCTGCTGCTTGCCGTGACCAGCCTGATCGCGCCATCAGTCAGCGCGCAAAAAAATCCGGTCGACGCGGAAGGCCACCAATGGTGGCAGCATGCTGTTTTTTACGAAGTCTATCCCCGCAGTTTCGCCGACAGTAATAACGACGGCGTGGGCGACCTGAACGGAATTACTTCGAAGCTCGGATATCTCCATGATCTGGGAGTCGACGCGATCTGGATCACTCCTTGCTATCCGTCACCGCAAGTGGACTTCGGATATGACGTCTCCGATTACGAGAACATCGACCCGATGTACGGCACGCTCGCTGACTTCGACCGGATGGCGGCCGAGGGCAAGAAGCAAAATGTCCGCATCATCATGGATTACGTCATCAATCACACCTCGGACAAGCACAAGTGGTTTATCGCGTCCCGCTCGTCGAAGAAATCACCGTATCGGAACTGGTACATGTGGCGAGACGGCAAGGGCCCGAACCGGCCGCCCAATAACTGGATCTCCGAATTCGGCGGGTCCGCCTGGAGATTTGACCCATTGACCGGGCAGTACTATTACCACTACTTCTACACGGAGCAGCCAGACCTG
>OEKN01000198.1_pt1 | contig 24203 bp, 21 predicted proteins | sample 1503361 | NCBI WGS metagenome assembly OEKN01 (sample SAMEA104379592, study PRJEB20068) | metagenome | biome: 1000743; feature: 77; material: 1998 | place: USA | collected 2012 | depth 25 m
AAGGACCAATGCGTGTCAAATTATGGCTAGTTGGAGGCGAGACCGTCAAGGACTCAAAGTGATTTCTGTCAGTACTATCCACAGCATCGAGCACGTCGGCTGTTAGCAAATGCTCGCTTCGGTTTACGGCCATAAGACCAGCTCCGCTCGCAGAGACCAACTCCCCAAAGTCGCTCGGCCACATGCACCAGCTGATTTTCCAGCATTCGCCCGAATCAAAACTGGAAATAAATAAACTGAGTATCCCGATCATCAAACAACAAGAACAGCAATAGTCCGCATGCATACAGCATCGGCCGTATCAGCAGAAAATTAAGATTAACTCCGGCCAATTGTTGCCCTATACGTGCGTCGAACCAATCACTGCACCGTGCCAAATATGGCTCCATGGCAACGAAGCCCAGGATAAGCATCGTGACAAGATAGAAGTTTACGGGCAGCGACGTCCCAAACGACAAGCGCAGGAACATGCGCCTCAGTATGACTGCGGCCTGGTGAAGGCTGGACGCGCGAAACGGAATCCAAGCGGCTGTAACCATAATAGGCGTCAGGCAGCGCCAAAACCACGCAGTGGGACGCGATTGGACGAGCCAGGCCAAACGTGCGGGCTTTAACGATTCCCATATTCGATACAGCACTAAGTACGCCCCATGCATTGCGCCCCAAAGCATGAACCCCCATCCAGCTCCGTGCCACAGCCCCACCAACGCCATGACACCCAGCAAGCTTAGATAAAGTGTCAAAGGAGAAACCAGATAACGCGCATTGATTGGGAAAAAGAGGTAGTCGCGTACCCATCGGGAAAGTGTCATGTGCCAGGTAGCCCAGAAAGCCGGTGGACTCGCAGCATGATAAGGAAAACGGAAATTTTCCGGCAAGCGGATCCCGAGCAACTGTGCACTGCCGATCGCCAGGTTCGAATAAGCAGCGAAATCGAAATATACCTGCAGGCCAAAGGCGACGGCAAGGAACCAATTGTCAATACTTGTATTAAAGACTGCGACATTTGGCATGAACCCAGTGTCGATCCAGCCTGCGATGCTATTGGCGATTACGTTCTTCTGTACGAGACCCCAGACGATACGATCCAATCCGCGAACAACGAAGGCGGCCTCGAATTCCGTATTAAACTTCAACTGTGGAATCAGCTCACGTGCACGCACAATAGGCCCCGCGATGAGGTGAGGCCAGAAGCAGATAAAGATACAGAGGTCGAAAAAATCTAGATTCGAGAGGCGCTTCTGACGGACATCCACCAAATAGCTGATTGCCTCAAAAGAATAGAAGGATATCCCCAGCGGCAACACGATCGCTGCCACGCGTACACCGTGGAAAACACCCAGAGCCGCAAGCCACGAACTCAAGTTGTAAATCACGAATCCGCGATACTTAAAGAAACAAAGAGCAGTAAGGACCAGAGCTATGCCAGACCACATCCAAGGTGACGCGCGCGGGATGTGTGCCTGCATCATGCGTGCACATAGAAACGTCCAGGCACAGATAGCAATCGGCAAGAGGACAAATATCGGATTCCAGGTGGCATAGAATAAAAGACTGAGACTCAGCACGTACCACCGGCGCCAAGACATGGGAAGCACCCAGAACAGGGCAACCGCCAGCATCAAAAGCAGCAGGTACGAGTAGGAATTGAACTGCACTAATGGCTCTCCGACAACTCTCGCAAAGGTACGGTCATTTCAAGCGGGGTGGCTTGGGGTTCATGAATTGGTTTGTCGAGCACCTCGTTCTCGATTATGACCTTCGCCATCAGACTGTGCCCCCGCCGACCAAAATGGATTGGATCCGGCCCGTCAATCCATACGCCCCAATCTGAAGTAGGAATGCTGTGTTCAAAATCATAGAGCGACAGGTTGTGCAGCGCGGCAATCGAATGGATCGTTTCTTCATAGAGCCTGCGATCATCAGCCGTCTTATACAGCAGAGCCGAAGGGTTCTGAGGAGCGTTGATCAAAACAAGCCGGATGTTGCGATTGCTGCACAGTTCCGCGATATCATCTAAGGCGGACCGGTTTAGAACAAGGGTTGCCTTGCTCAATGAACGTGGTGTAGTGGGCTTTATGTGCAAGAGAAATACTCGAGCGCGATAAAGCAACCCCTCGAAGTCACCTTTCATCTGTGCGCGCTGCGAAAAACCGGGAACGTGCTCGAGCCAGTTGCGAAAATGGGTTTCAACAGCATTGCCGACGCCAGCAGATTCGGTGATACCAGTATGCGAGCCGCCATCGGCAGCCGCGTTTGGAATAGAGCCCAGCTTCGCCAGTTGTTCTCGGCGTTTTTGGAGGGCCATCGAGAAATAGTTGGAATAAGGACGACCGCCCGCAGCTATGTCAGCAACTGCGGCCGCGAATTTCGGGTCGTCAACCATGCCCAGCATCCCATCTCGAATCCCAGCCTTGCGAAAGGTCTCATAGTTGAGCTGCACAACGAACGTGTTTGGTTCTAGCTTGGGATCCTGGGTCAGATAAACTAAATACCAAAGAACCTCCATATACGTGATATTCGGCGCGGCTAATCGATATATCTCGACTCGACGACTCTGACCACGGTAGAAATCATTGAGGAAGTCAGGATAGGTTTTCTCGGGTATGTTTGACGGCTGCTCGCCAGGAGCCAGGAGGACAGTGTACATTTGCGAGTTCCCGATCAAATACGTATGACGGGGGGCGCCACATCGGCTCCAATGTTCCGACAGCTGCTTGAAACTGGGGATCGGATCCTCGCCGTGCGACGTTTCTTGCGTGTTGGGGTCGACATATAACTTGCCTACAAGAGTCCACTCTGGAGCCGCACCGAAAACCCGATCCAGCCAATGGGCAGTGTGCTCGAAGGGATTGACAGCTACCAGCGATGCGAGCAGACATACCGTCACGGCCACAGTGCCCAGTGGCAAGAGACAGCGTTTCATGGCTGCGCCGCTGCCCTCTTGACCGTCTCAAGAGCGATCTCGACCGTGTCGAAATCGTCCGGTTGAAGGTTAGCAGGAGGAATGCGGACACCCAACTTCTGCTCCATCTTGCTGATCAGCTTCAGGACTGCCAGCGAATCAATGAGACCCGAAGAGACGATGGCTTCGTCGTCCCTTACTTTGCGGCCGACGACCTCCGCAATGGCTTCACGCACTGCATTTCTGGTTGCATGTTGGTCGGTCATTGATCACTCGCCTGTGCTGTCGGGTTTGGACGAAGTTCCCGCATAAAGCGTTCGCGCGTTTCATTCCGCGAAATCTTTCCCGCCGTGCTTTTGATGATCCAACGTTCCGGTACGACGGCCACATGGCGGGGAGCAATACCCACCGCCGCAAGCACGAGAGAGCGAATCTCTTTCTCGAGCGCGAGAGCGCCATGGGGATCATAGTGGCCTTTCATCTCTGCAACAATCGCCATGACGTCGGTGCTGTACTCGCTGTCGGCAATTCCGAAGGAAACCACGCGTCCGGGGTAGATTCCCGACAAGGTGTTAACCACACTGTCGACGTCCTCCGGAAAGATGTTCTGTCCACCGATTATCATAATATCCTTGATCCGCCCAATGACGTACAGTTCTCCACAAAGCAGGAAACCGTAATCACCGGTTTTGTAGAAACCGTCCGCGCAAATAGAGCTGGCTTCCAAGTTCCCAGCAGACCAGTATCCGGAAAACAATGAAGGGGTGCGAATCTGGATTTCGCCGGCAACACCATCGGGCACGATATCTGTTGAAGTATTAACGATTCGAATTTCGTTCTCAGGCAGAGCGTTTCCCGAGGAAACAAATACGTCATCGAGCAGAGAGAAGGCAAGGTCCGGGTAGCAGCCGCGTCCATCTCGGACGCTACTCCTAGGCACCCGAGCAGGTTCTCTGTCGAGACGAGATTGGGTAACGGCAAAAACATTTTCGGCCATGGCATAAGAACTCTGGACCGCCTTGGGCTGGACCCCCCAGCCTCGGAACGTATCCAGAAAGGCCCGCATTGATTTGTACCGCACCGGCTCCGAACAGTTGATAAAGCCGCGAACCTGGTCCAGCGAGTACCGCCGTCTCATGAATTCATGCCGTTGTGCGAGGTACGAGAAAGCGAAATTCGGCAGCCAGCAAAAGGTACCCCGGTAACATTCGAGGTAGTAAAAAAGCAGTTCCGGATTCAGAAGCCAATCGCTGTTAGCAAACTGCAAAGAAGGCTGGCCAAACCACAGTGGGAACCAGAAACACGCAATTAGTCCCATGTCATGGTACAGCGGCAGCCAAGAGACCACGCTATCCGATTCACCGAAATTCAATACCTCTCGAAGCAGTTCGAGTTGCTTCGTCAACATAGAAAAAGTAACGACAACCGCTTTTTGCATGCCTGTCGTTCCACCCGAAAACTGCACGAAGAGCGCGTCCGGTGGAAGGTCTGAGGGATGTGAGACCTTGCGTGCGGAACTCTCAGGAACCGATAAGGGCGAAGAAAAAATTCGATCGTATCGCTCTACGTTCTCTATCTCGCACGCCATTGCGGGGTACGGTAAACCTGGGCCGAGATTTAGGGCAAGTCTCGGAATCGTAATCAGGCATGAAGCCGGCAGCACTTCTAATTGATGCAACAGGTTGCGTTGGTACTTCTCCGCGTCAACACGAGTGGTGGGCCATGGCAGTATCGCCGGACGATGTCCTTTGAGAACCAAGCCTAAGAGTAGGAGAAAAAGTTCCGCCGAGTGCGGAAGCAGCAGCAGCACCAGGCCATCCCGCTCGGGCGGGGCGTGTTGAAAAACCATTTCGCGGCCACGGGAAGAGATCTCAGTGCCACTCAACTCTAGCGGCGTTATCAGATCTGGGGCAATCGCGACCCGTAGCAGCGTATCAGAGGTCTCAAGCCGGGCTTCAAGAGCACGATGAAATTCAGTAGCATCCATTATGGAGAAGTGCACGTTGGGCGTGATTCCACTTCCGTGGGCGAACCGTCACGATTCACTGAGGACAAGGGAAAAATCTTGCGACGAGTTTAGAACAGTACTTCAGAATGGGTCAAACGCTGAAAAATTGTTTTGCGAGCGCACCTACACGCTACTTCCGATCGACTTCAGAAGGTGCCCCACAGCTATAGTGGATCGATAGGGCAATCGGAAATTTTGCACCAAAGATTAACGAACTGCTTTCATGAATGCATGATAATGAGACGTATCAGCACACTTACCGTAGCGTGTGCAACCAAAGTGCATAGGGATAATCGAGTATCCACCGGCTGACTTTGTATGGATCACTTCAGGAGGGAACAGGCTTCTCCAAAAAGGACTCCGTCCCAAACAATGGCGCAACGAATTCCTTTTCGACCATAACTGACACCGATCGCTGTAACAGGCTAACGGAAACCACCAGATGGTAGTCATCTTTGACACGCAAGAAGATCCCCTCAGCTCCAACGAGCGGACCAGCCTGCAGTCGAACCCGCTGACCCGCTCTCAGGAACGGCCAGGGCTGAACCGGTTGCCCGGACAGAGCAAGAGTTCGAATCGAAGCGATTTCATTGTCATCCACCGGCTCCGGACGGCTACCTGGCCCGACAATTCCCACAATCCCAGGCGTCATTAGGATGGGCAGACGCTTGAGGGAATTAAACAGGCAAAAAACGTATCCAGGAAAAAGCGGCACATCAACATCGGCAATGCGGTCCACTCGCTTGCGCTTGGTGCGGTAGAAGGGCGAGAACGCGGCATATCCCTTTCCCCTCAACCCACTCTCAACGACCTTTTCGTGGCGTGAGCGCACGTACAACGCATACCAGCGGTCCGAACGAGTGTCGGCTCTGCTACTGAGAACAGGAAGACTCGTCACTCCAACGTCATCGACCAAACAGCTTTTCGCCGAGCTCCCCACCCAACCTCCATAGTTCTTGTTTCGTAATCGAGCGTGACTGACGGGCTTTTTGGTCTCTTTGAAAGCCGCGCTGTTCGGGTCATTTTACCCCATTTTCCTTCGGACGCCCGTCAGTTGAAGCATTGTGAGCTGTTCAAACTTCTGAATGCAGAAAAACATTAAGAGAGTGTTAGAATTTGCTCTTCACCGACCATTGATTAAGCGCCGCAAGTAAGGGGTCCTTGGGATTTACTGATGCCTTCTCAGCCAACGCCGAACAACAACAATCATGACATCGAAGCTTTGGCACCAATTGATCCTCTGGCGGTCAACGGGCTTCAGTCGCGTCAACATGATTTCATCGCACCGCTTCATCCTCTCCTACATTACTGGCAGGTTCTGAGAAAGCGGAAATGGATTGTTCTAGCCACATGTGTGATTGTTTTTTCCATTTCGGCGATTGCGACTCTCAGTGAGACCCGAATGTATCAAGCCACTTCCAAGGTGGCTATTTTCCCCGAAGTTCCTAACGTCCTTGGATTCAAGGATATGCCGGATTACACCCCGGATTTCGAAATGGATGCAACCCTGCAGACCCAAGTTGCAATCCTGCGCAGCGACGCCTTAGCGCTCAAAACGATTGAGGTGATGCACCTTTACCGAGATTCTCGCTTCACGACGGTCAAGCCGGAACCTGATCCAGCGATGCCGGGTTCAAACATGGAACCTGATTCGGCACAAGCCGCTAGCCTCCTTGGCCAGTTTCGCGGCGGGCTGAACGTACAACTCGTCCCAAGCACCCGCCTCATTCAGGTGAGCTACACCCATCCCAATCCACAATTTGCCACCGAAGCGACGAACACGCTCGTTAAGACGTTTATTGAAGAGAATTTTCGGACGAAGTATGCTTCGGCCAACCAGACCTCGGATTGGCTCTCAAAGGAATTGGACGACTTGCAGCTGAAAGTCCAGACTTCTGAAGAAAAGCTCGTCCGCTATCAGAAGGACCACGGAATTGTGGGAGTGGACGAAAAACAGAATACAGTGACCGAAAAGCTTGTCGAGCTAAACAAGGAGCTGACGGAAGCCCAAACAGATCGCATCGAGAAGGAGGCGAATTACAAACTCGCCTCAGAGGGTGACCCTGAGTTTTTTTCGAAGGCAACTGCTAACGGCCGCGCGGGAGCCGATCTGATTGATAAGCTGCGTGAAAAAGAGTCCGACCTCGAGACCCAATACGCAATGGCAACCACTCAGTTTGGTACAAGCTATCCCAAGGTAACCGAGCTGAGCAACCAGCTCAAGCAGGTGCGCTCTGCTATCGAGACTGAAAAGACGAGAATCAAAGAGAAAATGCGCGATGAGTACCTCGCCGCACTCCAAAGAGAGAATCTCCTCGAAAACGCATTTAATCAACAGAAGCAGGAGCAGAATAAGCTAAACGAAAGCGCCATCGAATTCACTGTCCTCAAGCGCGATGCCGAAACAAACCGACAGCTCTACCAGGATCTCTTGCAGCGACTCAAAGAAGCGGGTGTCAGCGCTGGGCTGCGGTCCAGCAATATTCGGATTGTCGACATTGCACGAGTTCCCGCAGCGCCGATTTCTCCCAACGTGCACCGGAGCCTCGTGCTGGGCTTTTTGCTCGGTCTTGGTTTAGCGCTTGGACTCGCGTTTGTCGTCGAGACTTTCGACAGTACCATCAGGAGCATTGAGGAAGTCCACGCGGTGTCCACTCTGCCTGCGCTGGGGACAATCCCCCTGCAGCTCGACGGTTCGGTACGTAAGCGGATGCTGACAATTTCAGCCGACTCCGAAAAGCCAGGAAGCCCGGCTCTGGTAACCTATGAGCGCCCCAAATCCGAGGCAGCCGAAGCTTACCGGGCACTCCGCACTTCCATTCTTCTGTCATCATTCGGCGCACCGCCGAAGGTGATTCTTGTTACCAGCGCCATGCCGCAAGAAGGAAAAACCACGATCAGCGCAAATTGCGCTCTGGTATTGGCACAACGTGGAAGCCGCGTTCTCCTGGTCGACGCCGATCTCCGCCGTCCGGGTATTGAGAAGTTGTTCGGCCTGAAGTCTCACCGAGGACTCAGCAGTCTAGTCAGCGGATCCTGCAGCTCCGAAGATGTCATACTCCGCTCTTCCGAGGTTCCAAATTTGTGGGTTCTTCCAGCCGGTCCCATCCCCCCTCAGCCGGCCGAATTGCTTGGCTCTGCTGTGATGAAAGATGAGATCGCTCGCTGGCGTACTGAATACGACCACATCATCATCGATACGCCACCCTGCTTGTCCGTCACCGACGCCGTGCTTTTGTCTCCGGAAGCAGATCGGGTCATCCTGGTGGCGCGATCAGGTCAAACCACAAGGCCTGCGCTTCGGCGCGCTTGTGATTTACTGCTTCAGGTAAATGCCAAGGTTATGGGTATCGTCCTGAACGCCTTGAATCTGAATACCGTCGAAGGCTATTACTATTACGGCGGAAGTTATACGAACAATTACTACAGCGATGATTCTGCGAGGGATAAGCGCGCCGAGACCTCGAGTAAAGTCTCTTGACGCCACGGATGAGGTTTGAGCCCGACCCGTCTGTCGCTGAAGGGCACACTCTTTCGGTCGGTAGTGACCCACGTTCCAGATGCAGATTGAATTACGATCCCGAGCTGCGAAGTTCTCTGTTGCCGCTGCCTGCCTCCTGGGCGCTGCGTCTTATACGCAACTCGCATTAAGACCATTCCTCGCGGCTCATTTTGCTGCCAAGCTCGATCCGCCGAGGCTAGAGCGCGCGATTCGCTTGGAACCCGGAAATGCTGAATATCACGATCTTCTCGGACGGAACCTTGCACTCTCCGGTTCAAGTCTTGACCGGGCAGTTTTAAATTACCGAGAAGCGACGAACCTGAACCCCAATGATGCCCGCTACTGGTTGGATTTGGCTGGCGCCTATCAACTCTTGGGACGAACCCGCGAGCAGGGCGAGAGTGTCGAAAAAGCTGTGCAGGCCGACCCCACAACCCCCCACGTTGCTTGGGAGGCGGCGAACTTCTTCCTGGTACAAGGCGATCGAGAAAGGGCTCTTCGCCATTTTCGAGTTGTGCTCGCGAATGATCCGGAAGCGGTGGATTTAACTCTCAAGATCTGCTGGCGCGCGAGCGGCAATGCTGCGGAGATGCTCGATCTGGCGCTCCCACCGCGAGCTGACCTCTACTTGCCATTTCTTAATTTGCTCGTCACCAACCAGGACGTGGTCTCAGCGGAAACCGTCTGGGCCCGTTTGATTGGCTTGGGACAGACATTTTCGGCTAAACCGGCGCTCCCGTTTTTTGGCCTCCTGATTGCGAAAAAGGAAATCGCAGTGGCGAGTACTGCCTGGCAGCAGCTATCCATCGCTGACCACTCAATTCAGAGATATTTGCCCTCAAGTGAAAATTTGATTGTGAACGGAGGATTTGAAGAAAGCATGCTGAACGGAGGATATGACTGGTGGTACCACTCGTATCCGCAGGCCGCGCTGTCAATAGATTCAAGTGAGTTTCACAGTGGTACGCGCTCCTTGTCCGTCACATTCGATGGGCACAGTGTGCCCGGGGCTCCGATTTTCCAGTTCGTCCCGGTCAAACCGAACACCTCGTATGAATTCAGCGCTCAGTTGCGGACTGAGGATATTGATACCGCCAGCGGACCTCGCTTCGCAATTGTGGACGCTTATACAAATTATTCGTACGTACTCACCGAAGATACGTTAGGCACCGCTCCCTGGCGTCTACACGAGGCACGATTCCAGACCGGCCCCACCACAAATCTCCTGGTATTGAAAATCGTCCGCGATCCCGCGCCACCGCTCATCCGGGGCAAGCTTTGGATCGATGATGTCAAGCTGATCGAGAAACGGAATTAGGGATTCCGAGTTGAAACTCTCATCGTACGTGATGACCGATATGGGCGCGGAACGTTTGGACATGGAGCGCGCCCTGGGTCAGAATCCTGGAATCATGCGGTCGGTGCTTCCGCGCGGGCTGTTCGTGTTGCTCACTTTTGGCGTATTGGCTTTCGGAGCCGTCCACGAATGGTCGACTTTCCTTTTCGAGGCGGGCTCGGTGATTTTGTTTCTTCTTTGGGCGGGAACGCAGATTGCTTCCGGCCAGCTAAAGGTCTCGAACCATCCTCTTTATCTGCCGGCTTTGCTTTTCTTAATACTCATCCTCGCGCAGATTGGCCTGCATAGATCCGCCTACGCCTACGTCAGCAAATACGAAGTCCTTCATTACGTTTCCTACGGAATCGTGTTTCTGATTGCGGGAGAATGCGTCCGAGAAGAAGGCATTCGAAAGAAATTCGCTTTCGCGCTCATTGTTTTCGGAGTAATCTACGCTTTTTTCGCGTTGGTGCAGGAACTGACCTCGAACGGCAAAATCTTCTGGATTTACGCACCCCGCTTCAATGGGTCAATCTACGGAAGCTACGTCAACCACAACCACTACGCGGGCCTGATGGAGATGCTTGTACCCATGCCCTTGGTGGTTAGTATGGGCCACTTGCTGAAAGGAGGAAAGCGAGCTCTGGTCGCCTTCTGCGCAATTTTAATGGCGAGCACAATCTTTCTTTCCCGCTCCCGAGGCGGAATGATTGCGTTCGTTCTCCAAATCGTTCTGTTCGCAGCTTTGACCCTGGTACAAAGAAGAAACACTCGTGTGGCAACCGCCCTGGTCGCAGTATCCGTCTTAGTTCTCGCTTTCCTCTTTTTCATAGGAAAAGGGCAGGTTCTTGGCCGACTCGCAGACCTTGCCCCCGGCGTCCGTTGGAATATGACGAAGGACTCCCTGAGAATGTTCGCTCACCGGCCGGTCTGGGGATGGGGCTTGGGCACTTTTCCGACTGTCTACCCCAGCCACCGGACTTTCTACACGAATCTGTTCATCAACGAAGCGCACAATGACTACGCGCAGCTACTGGTCGAAACAGGCTTGCTCGGCTTCACGCTAATGCTCTGGTTTTTGATCATTATGTATTGGCGTGGCTTGCCCACTTCCCGCCGTTGGGAAGTCAAATGGGATGGCGCATTATCTCTCGCCGCTTTGCTCGGATGTACCGGGATCCTCTTCCATAGTTTTGTAGATTTCAACCTGCAGATCCCTGCGAACGCGGCTTTTTTCTATGCCCTTTGTGCTTTGACCGCCTCGAAACTACCATCTCACGCGTCCCGCACCAACCGCACCCACTCTGAACACGCAACACGAATCGGGGCGCGGCCAGAGGGAAGACATTGAGAATCGACGTTCAGTATTGCGATTAGAAAGTTGTTCAATTCGTTGGACAAGTGAGTCCCCGGAAATTGCACGAGTCAATCGCGAGCATTCGCGAATGCCGTGCTAAACTTGGCGGCACCGACATCAAGTTCAGGTCACTCTACGGAGGAGAAATGCGGCGGAAACAGCTGACCATCGGAGTCCTGTTATCCCTATGCACTTTTGTTGCACATGCTACAGCTCAAAAGAATGAGATCTCAGGAATTGTTGGGCGGCAATTCATCAGTGATCAGATTATCCCGACCAGCACATCCTCCGACAACCTCCTGCGTTTTGGGAACGGGTTGAGCTTTGAAGGAAATATCGGCCGCCGCGTTTTAGATGGAGAATTATTGGCAGTGTCGCTGGAAGTTCCGGTCGTGTTTAACGTCGATGAGGACGTGCATACCCACGACAACCCAGTCTCGCCCGGCTACAAGGCAATTTTCGTTACTCCGGCAGCACGACTCAACCTCTTTGCACAGACCGCTGTCTCGCCGTGGGTGAGTGTAGGTGGCGGGTTCAGCCACTTCAATGGAAGCGCTACTCAATTCGGACCAAAAACGGGAACTACCAACGGCGTATTCCAGATTGGTGGGGGGCTGGATGTGGTCTTTCACAAAAGGTTCAGCTTGCGGGGTGAGCTCCGGGACTTCTGGGCTGGCGTTCCGAAATTGAATGTTTCTACGAACCAGACGCGACAACACAATTTGTTCGTTGGTGGTGGTATCGTCTGGCACTTTTGAGCAGCAGCCTCGCGAGAATCAACGCTCTCGAAGATCTTGCGGATGAGGTTGGGGTCCCCCGTGAGACGTTTGCGAGGCAGTACCTACAGCAGAATGCAGAAGCCCGGACGTGAAGAAATCTGGATATATGGAATGGGAAGACCTGTATCGTAAGAATTCCGCGGCAGCCGACTGAGTCAAGCCGTCTAGTCCTTCGGACTCGCTGGGTCATCGCTCTGGATCAACGCCCACGCTGCAGCCCCCGCGATAATGCCAGTTCCAATCCCAACCGCGACTGGAGAGTTGAGGGCCCCTCCGCTTGCCCCGGGAACTGATCCAGTTCCTCGCTTCTTCCTATTCTTGTCCCTGCGCGATTCTTCTCGCGTAGTTTCCTGACCTTGCGCCAGCGTCGTAGTACCGGCGTCATCCCGGATGCTCAGGTCACCCTTTCGCGCCACAATCTTGACTGTGCCATCGACGTCGCGGACCTCAAATTCTGTCAAGACACCCGCGACTGGGGAGACAGTAACCGCACCGATTTGAGTCGCCAACGATTTCGAGGTCGATACTGTTACCCCTCCATGCTCCAAGCTGACCGTGTCGCCCTCGTATTGCACCAGCGAATCATTTAGAACCAGAATGGTAGAACCGGTCGCATTGATGTTCGCCACAGAGTCCTTGTTCGTCTGAACCAAATCTCCGGCGAAGATCGCCGACGTTCTAGGTATGCTGCTGCCATTGAGCAGTGCGGGGCCATGGGTGTAGACCATGGCGCTGGCTTGGTCGGCTGCAAACAAGGAGACAGGCAAAATCACGACCATCAGGCAGGTCAAGATCTTCAAGGATCGCGCCTTCATGATTGCAAACCCTTCCGTGTTCTGGGGATGACCTGGCGTGATGGTAGTCCGAAACGCCCTTTTGCGTCAATCTGGTTCTTCTGCACCGTGTCGTTAGCACACCAAATGTCCGGTCGAATTAGCACGTGATATGTCGCTTTTCCGGGGGCGAGGGTAGGAGAACACCATTACCCACGGGCCTCCTCGAACTCCGGATCCGAAAGCGGCATCATCGAGAATAGCCCCATCCTTGTCTCGCATAAATCGCAAGATTCAGAACGCAGACCACTACCGCGGCAACCGTCAGAACGGTAGCCGAGATGTTCGGGTACACGAGTTTGTCGAGGTAATGCAGCAGAAATCCGCCCTCGTAGGGCTCGACGCCTGCCCGGCCTTCGAGCCAGGTCTCCAGGACGGTCAATGGACACCGCCATGGCAGTACTTCGGTTAAGACTCCCCACACCAGGGAGACGATATGCAACCATCGAAGAATCGGACGCCGGCGTGCCAGTAAAGCACCGAAAACTACCCACAAAATAAACAGCGCATGTAGGAAGAGAACGACACCTGCAAGCGCGGAATAGAGATTAGAGCCCAGAACATCAGCACACACCCGAGAATTTACTACAACGATGGTGAACCATCGCTGAATCCACATTTGCGTCACCCGGGGGCTCCGACTCGGTTTGTTGCCCTAATTTTGCGCGAAAATGCCAGACAAACCCCCATCCCGCCTCAAAAAACCAGCCCCCATCATCATATTCTCTGACCTTTGCCGTATTTCTGGGTTGCAGAAAGTAACAATTGGGCGGGCTGTTTTGTCCGCGGAAAATTTTTTTCAGGGATGTAGAGAATGGCAAAGCAGGTCCGACTACGAGGTGAAAGCGGCAATCGAAAGGCTGCGAAAAAAGCCCCTAGAATGGTGCCGAATACACAAAGGAGCAGTAGACATGAAATACATTTTGCTGATGTCGGGCACGAAGGCAGGCGTTGATCACTATCACACTTGGACGCGAGACGATGTTGCAACCCATATGGCAGTCCTCAACAACATCAATAAGGAACTGACCGCATCTGGGGAGTTCGTGGCCACACAAGGGCTAGCCGGTCCGGATGAAGCGAAGGTTGTGCGCGGTGAAAAAAATGGCATACCTGCCACAGACGGTATTTTCCCTGAGTCAAAGGAGTTTCTGCTGGGCTACTGGATCGTTGATGTTGCCACTCCCGAACGCGCTTATGCCATCGCGGCACAGATCTCGACAGCTCCCGGCCCAGGAAGAATACCTACGAACATGCCCATCGAAGTCCGACGGTTCGCGGCCCACGGGTAATCCAAGCTCGAATGACGGGATGCCCATGCCGCGGACTCGCCCGGAGCCATAAGTGATGTTTAACCAGATCAACGGAGACTGAGGAAAAATGAAATACATTTTGATGATGAACACAATGAGGGCCGGGCACGGGGTCCCGAACTGGCCCAGTAAGGACTTGCAGGCGCATATTGCGTTTATGAAGACTCTGAATAAAGAGCTTCGCGAATCTGGCGAATTGGTTGCCGCGGAAGGCTTGTCTTTTCCTGATCAGGCCAAGTTGGTGCGGGCTGGCAAGGACGGCATTCCGGTCACAGATGGTGTATTCCCCGAATCCAAGGAGTTTCTTGCCGGCTTCTGGATTGTCGATGTTGACACCCCAGAGCGGGCCTACGCGATTGCAGCAAAGGCGTCCGCTGCGCCAGGACCCGGCGGAGCACCTCTGAACATGCCGATTGAGGTGCGCCCGGTGATGAGCGCGCCGCCACCGGAAATGATGTAACGGAGTTGGAATGACCAGACTATGGGACACGACGTCCGAGCATTTGTTGCGTGAACTCGCGCCACAAGTGCTCGGCGCAGTTGCTCGGCGTTTTCGCGACTTCGCGGCCGCTGAGGATGCTGTGCAGGAAGCGATGATTGCGGCATTCACGCAATGGCCACAGGACGGCATGCCCGACAATCCTCGCGGCTGGTTGATTCAGGTTGCGTCTCGACGAATGACCGACCAGGCACGCAGCGAGATGGCCCGGCGAGAGAGAGAAGCGGCGGTGGCGAAGGAAGTGGACACCATGGCACCCACATTCGACATTGAGTCCGATGTGGATCCGGACGACACGCTCATTCTGCTGTTTATGTGCTGCCACCCCGCTTTGACTGCGTCCTCAGCCATCGCCCTGACGTTGCGCGCCGTCGGCGGGTTAACCACAGCTGAAATCGCCCACGCTTTCCTGGTTCCGGAGGCGACCATGGCGCAGAGGATCAGCCGCGCCAAGCAAAGCATCAAGGCTTCCGGAGTGCCCTTCCGGCTGCCTTCTCCGCAGGAGCGTGCCGAGTGCCTGCCTGCGGTTCTCCACGTGCTCTACCTGATTTTTAACGAGGGCTATACCAGCACCGCCGGAGCACACCTGCAGCGTCTTGATTTGGCGCATGAGGCGATCCGTTTGACCCGCGGTGCGAAAGCCTTGCTTCCTGACAACGCAGAAGTCGCAGGCCTGTTAGCGCTGATGTTGTTAACCGACGCGCGTCGGGCAGCACGAACCGGCCCGAACGAGGAGTTGATCCCTCTGACCAAACAAGATCGAACTCTGTGGGACCGCGACGAGATCTCCGAGGGCATCGAACTTCTGACCACCGCACTATCAAAAGGAGCGATCGGTCTGTATCAGTTGCAGGCGGCCATTGCTGCAGTTCATGACGAAGCAGCACGTGTCGAGAACACGGACTGGCCCCAGATTCTTGCGTTATACGAACTGCTGAAATGCGCGTCTCCCAGTCCGATGGTGATCCTTAATCATGCAATTGCCGCGGCCATGGTGCACGGCCCTTCGAAAGGCCTCGAACTGCTGAGAAAACTCGACACCGACGCTCGCCTTGCCGGATACCATCGTCTGGACGCCGTCCGTGCCCACTTGTTGGAAATGATTGGCGATTGTGAAGGCGCCATCAGGCATTACAGGATTGCGGCCAGCCGCACGACGAGCATCCCGGAACAGAATTACCTGATGACGCAAGCGGCTCGGCTCGACGAATGCAAGGAGCACGGATAAGAAGACAATTTACATGTCGAACGCCGACTCGGTAGCCTTGAAGACAGACTCCGTGACTACCCTTGGTTTGGCGCTGAGCTTCAGATTTGGGCGGCGACGGCGGTTTGCCTCGCACCAGGCATCCAGTTAAGTGCTAAACTACGCAACTGTGCCGCAATTTGTGATCGAGCGCGAGGTGCCGGGCGCGGGGTCTCTGTCAGAGACGCAGATCCGCGACCTATCTCTCCGTTCTTTGCAGACGTTGAAGGACATGGGGCCTCAGATTCAGTGGCTCCACAGTTACGTCACCGAGGACAAAGTCTACTGCGTTTACCTTGCCCCTGATGAAGACACCGTTCGGGAGCACGCGCGCCGGACAGGCATTCCCGCCGACCGGATCGCGGCCGTGCGCCGCTTGATTGACCCCGTTAACGTGAAGTAGCAGACTTCGGCTCTTCCAGAGAGTATTGGATGGCATCTTCCAGGCTCATCGCGGAGCCCTTGTCCCAAGCGCTATTCCCATCCTTTTCGCTCAGGGATTTCCATGCCGGCAGCAACATCCGGTCGAGCTTTGACTGGTCTGCCTGAGGCAAAGGAGCACTGATCTGCCGTCGCAGGGTCGCCGCGGCAGCCGCGAGGGTCAATGCGCGTGCGGCGTGCCCCTGAGCAAAGGACAGGCAAGCGCTACCCTCCAGCGCCCGGGCTATACCGCGCCTGTGCCCCAGCCCCGCAAAGATCTCCAGGGCTTCCCGGTATGCAGCGTGAGCTCCCGCATAGTCACCCTGCTCGCAATCGATAGACCCCAAATCTGTTAGAGAACGCGCGCAACCCCACGGATCTTCGGAGGCGCGAAAAGTGGAAAGTGCGCCTTGATAGAACTTTTGGGCAGCGGCCATATCGCCTTGGGCGCGCGCAATATCTCCCTGCTGATTGATGGACCAGGCGGCGCCGTTGTGATCACCGAGTTCCGTAAAGATCTCGGTCGCTTCACTGAGGGCCCATTGAGCGCGCGGGTAGTCCCCCCGAACTTTCACCACATTGGCGAGGTTGTGAAGGCAGCGGGCGATCGACAACCGGTCCCCCAATACCCGCCAGCAAGCAAGACTTCGCTCAAGATAGCTCTGCGCCGTGGGATAATCTCCGCGATCCCGTGCGGCAACTCCCAAGGCATTCAAAGATGCCGCGATGCCCTGTTGATCACCCAGTTCTTCATACATCGAGAGACTTTTTTCGAGAAAGCGCTCGGCAGCCGGATAATCGCCCTGCGCTGTCGTTAGGGCGCCAAGAAAGACAGACACCCGGGCCCGATCGTTTGTATGCTCCTCTCCCGCCAACCGCAGAATTGTTTCCAGTCGTGCACGGCCCTCGGTCAGGTGTTCCCGCATGTCCCAGAATCGAAACAGGGCAATGCAGAGGCGCAAACCCCAATCGAGATCCTTCGTGTAAAACAGCCAGTCGAGAGCAAAGCGGAAATTCTCAATTTCAACATCGCATTGCGTCAGCCATCGGGCACGCTCCGCGGGGCTCAGGTCAGGGTTTCCTTCCTCGGCAAGGACAAGGTAATAGGCGGCTTGAGCCCGCCGTGCAGCCGATTGCTCGCCGCTTTCTGTCAGGCGCTCGAGGGCGTACTCACGAATCGTCTCGAGCATCGCGAAACGTGGCTCAGCCTGGCCGCGATCCAGTCGCTGAACCAGATTTTGGTCGACGAGGGATGACAGGCCTTCAAAAAGATCGATCCCGAGGTCGCGATGAGTATTGCAGACGGCTTCTGCAGCTTCTAATGTGCATCCGCCCACAAATGCGGCAAACCGCCGAAACAGCTTTTGTTCAGCTTCGTTCAACAGACCATGGCTCCAATCGATAGTCTTGCGAAGCGTTTGCTGCCTCTCAGGCAAGTCGAGCGCCCCACCGGTCAGCAAGTGCAAGCGCCTCTGCAGGCGGTCCAGTATGGCGATGGGCGACAATACCTTGATCCGCGCAGCAGCCAGTTCGATTGCCAAGGGAAGTCCGTCCAGCCGCAAGCAGATTTCCTGAACTGCAGTCATGTTCTCTGAAGTAAGCGCAAAATCGGGCCGCACTGCAGCCGCTCGTTGCGCAAACAACTCGATCGCGGCACTCTCGGCAAGCGGCGTCACCGGGAATTCTTGCTCGCCGTAAACCCGTAAAGATGACCGACTGGTGACAAGTACCTTCAGGGAGGGGCTTGCTTCCAGGGTTTCTGCGACGACAGTCGCTGCTGGCAGAACCTGCTCGAAATTGTCTAGGACAAGCAGGAATGGCCCTGAATCCTGCAGATGATCTGCGATCAGTTGCGGGACGGTGCGGTTAGCGATTTGCTTAATTTTGAGCGCGTCCGCTAGCGCCGTTGCTACCAGGTCAGGATTTGTAATCGACGCCAAACTGACGAACTGAACACCTGCGGCAAATCGGTCTGCTATAGCTGCCACTACAGCAACAGCCAGACGTGTCTTTCCGGCGCCCCCCGGACCAGACAGGGTCAAAAGCCGAACGTTTTCCCGTAGTAGCAATTCACTCACTTCTGCCACCTGTTGTTCTCGTCCGATAAGCGACGTTCGCGGGATTGGCAGATTGCGGGGCTTGCTTGGAATGTTCGCCGCAGATGCCTCGGTAGGATCGCGCAGGTCGAAAGGTTCGGTTGCAGGAAAAGAATCTACCCTCGCGGGCTTTTGCATTACCTCGGCTGTAAACAAGTACCCACGCCGAGGAACCGTCTTGAGTAAGCGCTGGCCGCGATCATCCAGTGCACGACGCAACTCGAGGGTACATTGGACCAGCGAGTCGTCAGTCACGAAGGCGTCGGGCCACACTGCCTGCATGAGTTCCTGCTTGCCGATCAGCCGACCGGGATTTTCCACCAGGTACTTGAGGGTTTCGTATACCTTGGGGCGAAGTTTGATCTCTTCTCCGGCCCTGAGTACACAGCCCCTTGCAACATCCAGGGTAAATTCACCAAATTGGTAGCTCGGGGAACTCGTGGCCACGGTCTTTCTGGTATCCGCAAGGCCCGGCAGCCTTGCGCCTCCTGTTTTTGGCTTTTCTTCGGCGTTGTTTCGTTACTTCTCCCGGGGAGAATTGTTACTTTGCACTCGCTGGACGAGGCTCAACGCCTGCTGCGGCTGCCCCAAACCGCAAATGAGGCTCGACAGAGCGGATTCTAGCAAAATTGCCCGAGAAGCTGTCAGGCCCAGCAGTGCAGCAACACCTGTACGGGAAGAAGAAGCCCAGCCAAAAAGGAGAGCGTCCATGAGCACAACATCGGTTCCTGCCATCGACATGAACAAACTGAACGCCTTTATCGGACAGTTCGTCACCGATCTTGGCGCCGCGGTTCATACTGGAATGGTCGTCATTGGAGAAAAGCTTGGGCTTTACAAGGCCCTCGCGGAGGGTGGCCCCATGTCCGTCGCACAACTTGCCGCCAAGACAAAGACGGACGAGCGCTACTTGCGCGAGTGGTTGGCCTCGCAAGCCGCTGGAGGCTACATCACTTACGACGAAAAGAAGAACGAGTTCAGGTTAAGCGAGGAACAGGCCTTCGCACTGGCAAACGAGGACAGCCCGGCCTATCTTCCGGGGGCTTTCGAACTGGCTTTAGGCTCGCTCGCGGCGGTTCCACGGATTGCCGACTCTTTCCGCAGCGGTGCCGGTATGGGTTGGCATGAGCACGTGGATGGTGTCTTTCACGGATGTGAGAAATTCTTTCGCCCGGGATATGCCGCGAACCTGGTAAGCACCTGGATCCCCGCGTTAAATGATGTCAAACAGAAGTTGGAAGTCGGCGCGCGAGTGGCTGACGTAGGCTGCGGAAAGGGCGCATCGACCATCCTGATGGCGAAAGCGTTTCCCAAGTCGCGCTTTCATGGATTCGACTACCATGACAAATCGATCGAAGCGGCACGCGAATCCGCAAAACATGCGGGCGTCTCGGACCGGGTCACGTTCGAGGTAGCCTCGGCAAAGAGCTTTCCGGGAACGAATTACGACTTCATAGCAGTCTTCGATTGCCTGCACGACATGGGTGATCCCATCGGAGCCGCTGCCCACGTCCGGCAGTCCCTGGCCAAGGATGGCACGTGGATGATCGTCGAGCCCTTCGCAAATGACCAGTTGAAGGACAACTTGAATCCCGTAGGTCGTGTGTACTACTCGTTCTCGACTTTGCTTTGCACGCCCTGTTCGCGATCGCAGGAAGTCGGGCTTTGCCTGGGCGCGCAAGCGGGGGAGAAGCAAATTCGCAACGTAGTGGCCTCGGCAGGATTCAGTCGCTTCCGTAGAGCTACGGAAACGCCTTTCAACATCGTTTACGAAGCTCGGCCATGATCCCTTTGGCCTTCGGTCGATGCACGACAGCGCCTGAGAATGAAGTCACCTCCTTGAGGGCCAAGCACCTGCGTATGACTCCATGGTCTTGGCCCGCGGGAACATCGGCAGATGAGACAACCCACTCAAGAGTCACGAGCCAATCGAGCGCTGTAGAATGTCCGCAAATCGGACCTCAGCAGGAAGAGGACTCAAATGAATCCACACGTTGAAACAACCGCTTCCAAGCAGCGTGCTGGCAACAATGGCGACGCGGGTGACGCGAGAAGCACCAACATCGCCGCGCCGACAGCGAAGTCGGTCCTTAACGAAGACATGCTCGCCCGATTCGCTGCTCGCGCCGCCGACTACGACAAGGAAAACCGCTTCTTTGCGGAAGATTTTGAGGAACTCCGCGCGGCAAAGTACCTGCTGCTGCCGGTCCCAACGGATTTCGGCGGCTCAGGCCTGACCCTTGCTGAGGTATGCCGCGAGCAACGTCGCTTGGCCTATCATGCCCCGGCGACGGCCCTCGCCGTAAATATGCACCTTTACTGGCTCGGCGTGGCTGCCGATCTCTGGCGCTCCGGAGATGCCTCGCTGGAATGGATACTGCGCGAGGCAGCGGCCGGAGAAATCTTCGCCGCTGGCCATGCGGAGAGCGGTAACGATATTCCTGTTCTCCTGTCGACCTCCAAAGCAGAACGCATCGAGGGAGGCTACAGGTTCACGGGCCGGAAACACTTTGGCAGCCTGACCCCCGTTTGGACCCGCTTTGGCTTGCACGCAATGGACACCAGTGATCCGAGCCAACCGAGAGTCGTTCACGCTTTTATGCCTCGCAACACCGCGGGATACACGATCAAGGAAACTTGGGATGTACTGGGCATGCGTGCGACTCGCAGTGATGACACTGTGCTTGAAAATGCTTTTGTTCCCGACCGCTACATCGCTCGCATCGTCCCGGCTGGCGGGGCTGGAATCGATCCCTTCATATTGGGAGTCTTTGCTTGGGCGCTGATGGGCTTTGGCAACATCTATTACGGACTCGCCAAACGAGCGCTCGACCAGAGTGTCGCATCCGCAAAGACCAAAGGCTCGTTGGCACTCTCGCGTCCGATGAAGTGTCACCCCGAGGTTCAGCACGCAATCGCTGAAATGGTGATCGAACTTGAATCCATCGGACCACATCTCGAGAAAGTCGCGGAGGACTGGTCGAATGGCGTCGATTATGGTGCTCAGTGGCCCTCGAAAATTTTTGCGGCAAAATATCGCGCTGTAGAGGGTTCATGGCGAGTAGTCGATCTCGGTCTGGATATAACCGGCGGCACGGGAATTTTTCGCTCGGCGGGTTACGAGCGTTTGATCCGCGATGCCCGTCTTGGCCGGATTCACCCGGCAAATTCCTTCCTCACACATGAGGTGGTGGGAAAGACAGCACTGGGGATCAGCCTGGATGAGCAGCCCCGTTGGGGCTAGAACTGGGGACACGCCTCGCTCCGAGCAGCGGCGTTCACCCCTGGAAAATTCTGGCTGTTCGCCCACTGTTTCGAACAGTGCACTCCGATTTGGCTGCGCCTGAGTGCGCTCAAACTACACGCTTGCCGTCATAGGCAACAGACTACCCTCACGATTTCAGCCTCCGCGCGGGAATATAATCTCGCGATGAAAAACTTGGCCTCCGACGAGTGGGTAGACCGGTCCCCGAACCGCCCGGACCGGAAGGACCCATATCTCCGCATGCTTTGCGTCAATGTCTTCGTGCGGGATCAGGACAAAAGTTTGCGGTTCTACGTGGACCAGCTTGGGTTCGGCGTGGTCATTGACGAGAGTTATGAATCAGGCGACCGCTGGGTTGCGGTCGCGCCTCCGGATGGCAACACCGTCCTCGCGCTCGTCGCTCCCACCCGGAAATCCGAAGAATACAAGCTGATCGGCCGCTCCCGGCATGCTGTCTTCGTTACCGAGGACGTCATCGCTAAATATGAAGAGTGGCGGAAGCGCGGTGTCCGTTTTCACCATCCTCCGCAAACCACGCTTTGGGGCGGAATATTTACTCGCTTCGACGATCTGGATGGAAACTCATTCTCCCTTGTCGGCCGGGATGCCTTCGTTCGCGAGATCGAAGCGGAGCGCCGCGCCGCTGCGGAGAAACTGGAGGCCGAACGTCGTACCGCCCAGGAGCTGGAAATTGCGAAACGGGTGCAGGCTGGACTCTTTCCCCAAACTCTGCCGCAGCTCAAAACACTCGAATACGCCGGGATTTGCATTCCTGCGCGCGAGGTCGGCGGCGACTATTACGATTTTCTGAATTTAGGCCGAGAGCAGCTTGGATTGGTCATCGCCGACATTTCTGGCAAAGGTATTGGCGCCGCTCTCCTGATGGCGAACCTGCAAGCGAACTTGCGCAGCCAAAGCGCGATCGCTTTGGATCAACCAGAACGTTTCTTACGCTCCGTGAACCAGCTTTTTTCCGAAAATACCACTGACAGTTCCTATGCCACACTCTTCTTCGCCCAGTACGACGACCGAGCCTTGCGATTGCGCTACGCAAATTGCGGGCATTACTCTCCTCTTCTCCTCCGTGCCAATAACACTTTGGAACGCCTCGACTCCACCTGCACGGTACTGGGTCTCTTTCATGAATGGGATTGCTCGTTCCAGGAGTGTCAACTCTCCGCCGGAGATGTACTCGCACTCTATACCGATGGAGTAACCGAAACCTTCAGTAGTTCAGGAGAGGAATTCGGAGAGCTCAGATTAATTGAGGCCTTGCGACACAATCGTGAACGCTCTTCGCAAGCCTTGTTGACAACCATCATTGATGAGCTTCGTCAGTTCAGCCCTCGCGAACAGCACGACGACATAACTCTGATAGTCGCTAAATGCACTGGTTAGAGCTTGTCTGATTCCATCACACAGCTAGGGCTTGCCACTCTCTTCGCGAAGTCTTCGAACGAACATCTGCAGATCGAACTCAATCCCGCGCATCGGAATAGCCGCTGCCACCCGATAAACAGCGTCGTCCAATTCAGTGCCATGCTGCCATTCACCAAGGAGACCCTTTCTGATCAACATTCTGAGCCGGGAGTGGCGCAGCCATACGGCTGCCAGATTCGCGCCGGGGTTGCAGGTGCGCGCCATTACCTCGAGAGTAATCACCCCGTCTTTCCCCGAGTAATGTTTCGTCATTTCCACACAAACGTCGTGAAGCAATTTGAGATCGTCTTTGGAGACTGGCGGCACGTCAGCTCCTGCTTCAGCCTCCTCAATGAAAGCCCTGAAAGAATTCAGTTGTTCATTTTGTGCATCGGCCATCTCGAACCTCGGAATCTCTATGGTTATACTTCTAGTGACCGCAATCGGTGACCCACATCACAATTCAAGTGATCTTAGGTAGACAGGCTGGTATTTGCCCGACTTTCTAGACTCCAACATTCCTGTGGAGCACGTAGCGGATAGCATGGTCGCCGAGTACGGTCTCGATGCCCGCCTTGCGAAAACCCGCTCCCTCAAACAGCCGTACGGAAGTTCGATTCGGAATCCTTACGAAGGCGTCGATCGCCTTGATATTGGAGATTCGAAAGAGTTCCTCGATCGCAAGCGACAATATTTTTCGCCCATTGCCTTTTCCACGAAAGGCTGCACCCAGATTGATTGACAGGACTGCATGCGTTCCGTCCAATTGGCAGTGCACCATACCCAGTGGATCGCCCCGCCGATTCACCGCCGTGTAGAGAATCGACTGCGGGTCTGACAGCCGCGCACGAAACCACTCCATGTATCGTTCCCACGCAATGGGCTCGTTGCCAAACATCTCGTTATGTGGCCCCGGATCGTTCCTCCATTCCCAGAGGTTCCTGCAATCCGATTCAATGGTCCGGCGGAGAATCGGATCTCCCCATAGGAACGCCACCACGCGCGCAGCGCCGCGCCCATCCACAATCTCTCGTCCGCGTGCCGACATTTTTTCGCGCTTTGTTTGAGACTTCAGCAGTTGGCAGAGCACATCCCCTGTCTTGCTGACGGGAATCTTGCCAACATAGCCGAGGTTGACGGCTGCGCCGAGCCGTGCCAGTTCACCCGCAATCCTTTCCTGGTTGGGCGCCAGAACGCACAAAGCCGCCGGTGAACCCATCATGCA
>OEKN01000619.1_pt3 | contig 23585 bp, 23 predicted proteins | sample 1503361 | NCBI WGS metagenome assembly OEKN01 (sample SAMEA104379592, study PRJEB20068) | metagenome | biome: 1000743; feature: 77; material: 1998 | place: USA | collected 2012 | depth 25 m
GCTCCGGTGAAGGCGCCCTTTTCGTGGCCGAACAACTCGCTCTCGAGCAGCGTCTCAGTCAGCGCGCCGCAGTGAATGACCACCAGGGGATGAAATTTCCGCGGGCTCGCATGATGGATCGCGCGCGCCACCAGTTCTTTGCCGGTTCCACTTTCGCCGGTAATGAGAACCGTGGCGTCCGTGGGACCGACGGTCTCGATTGCGTCGAAGACCCGCTCCATGATCGTGCTTTCCCCCACGATGTCCTCGGGCCTAGCCACCTCAGCCACGGTTTCCCTGAGCCGGATGTTCTCCTGCTCGGTTCTCTTGTGCGCGAGCGCTTTCCTCACCAGGTGCGCGATCTCATCCGGATCGAGCGGCTTGGTGACGTAGTCGTAGGCTCCGTTCTTCAGAGCAGTAACCGCGGTTTCGACCGAGGCGTAGCCGGTCATCATAATGACGATCAGTTCCGGATCGATTTCGTGCATGCGTCGCTGCAATTCCACGCCATCGATTCCGTGCATCTTGATATCCACGAGGGCGGCGTCCCAACGCGATTGCGCCAGGCACGTCAATGCGTCGTTTCCATTTTCTGCGGTGGTAACTTCGTAGCCCTCTTCGTGAAACCACTTCGCCAGCGAGTCCCGTACGCTGAGCTCGTCGTCGACAATCAGCAGTCTTCCTTGTGCGCTCATGGCAAATCACCTCGATTTCAGCTTGCCGGCTTCCACCCCAGAGGCCACAAGCGGTACTCCGCCGCCATTCATGGGCAGCTTCACGGTAAATGTCGTTCCCTTCCCGACCTCCGACTGCACCTCCACCCGGCCGCGGTGTCCTTCGATAATGTTCTGGCTCACCGCCAGGCCCAGGCCTACACTCTTGCCCGTTTCTTTTGTGGTCAGGAAAGGCTCAAAGATGTTGGGAAGAATCTCAGGCGGAATTCCGGATCCGTCATCGCGAACCTCAATCGCGAGTTCGTCGCTTTCTTCGCCCATTCGGGTGCTCACCCACAGGTTTCCTCCGCGCGGCATGGCGTCGATCGCATTCATGATCAACGCCAGCAATACCTGCTCAATCTGCCCCGGATCACACTGGATCGCCGGCAGATTGGAGGGAAGGCTCAGATGAAGCTCCACTCCGTTCAGCTCCAGCTGATGCGCTACCAATCTCACGCTCCGATCGACAACCGTATTCAGGTCCGTGGTCTGTACGTTCATCGGACTGGTATGAGAGAAGGTCAGCAGATTCTTGACCAGGTCGCCACAGCGCCGGCTTTCATCGGCAATCAGGTCCAGGCACTGTTCCGCGTCCTGCTTCTTGGAGCTTTCCGCCTCGCCGCGCTGAATCCATTTCTTGAGAAGCCGGGCGTACGTCAGAATCCCGGAGAGCGGATTATTGATCTCGTGTGCCACGACAGCGGCCATCTTGCCGATCGTCGCCATCTTTTCGACATGCAGCACATGCTCATGCGCGCGATTCAATTCGCGGGTCTTTTGCTCCACGCGATCTTCCAGCGTCTTCGCCCAAGCAACGATTTCCTCGTTTGCGGACCGCAACTGCAGACTCATGCGGTTGAACGAGCTCGCCAGCTCACCCGCTTCATCGTTCGAGTCCACTTCCAGTTGATAGCCCAGATTTCCATCCGCCAGTTGCCTGGTGCCATCCTTGAGGTGTTTGAGAGGTTGTCCCACCAGCCGCCACACAAACAGCCAGGTCAGCAAAGAGATGTCGATCAGCGCGAAGATGGTGTAGGCCAGCATGCGCCAGCTTGTCTGCGCCAACTGCGCGTCGGCCTTTGCCAGCGACAAATTTGTGTCGAGGACGCCAAGGATCTTTTGCTTGGCCGGATGTGCGTGACATATTGCGTTCGAACAGGAGGGCTGATTTTCAATGGGAGTGATCACGCCCAGGATGCGTTGCCCGGACGAGTCTCGATAGATCCGAAATCGATCCGGACGGTTCAGGCGCTCCAACGACTGGCCTTGGGCGTGGCAGCCGTAGCAAGCCTCCGCGCTCTTATCGACTGCATGCCCGACCTCCGAGGGGTCCGATGAATAGCTGATGTTCCCTTCGCGGTCGAAGATACGAACCCGCACCATTCCCGGCTCATCCGCCATAGTGGCCATGGCGTGATACAGGCCTTCGCGGTTGTTGCGCAGCATGTAATACGTCGTGCTGCGCTTGATGACATCGCTGACGCGCTCGGCGCTGGTAAGCGTTGCCGCTTCCAGGTGCTGGCGGTGCAGGCGGATGTTGAGATAACCGAGAAGTCCAAAAATCCCCAGCATCACCAGCAAAAGCAGGCTGATCAGCTTGGCGCTGAGGCTCTGCGTCAAGCGAGTCCACTGTCCCCGATCTGTTTCAGTCTCCGGCATGACCCAACACAGGAGTCGCTCCGATGGCTTCCGGTTCCGCCACCGGGTGGCTCTCCTCCGCAGGGAAGATAGGCAAATACTTCGCTGCAAATCCAAACAACGCGAAACCGGCCGCGATGATCGCTCCTGTGACGGCAACTTCCGTCCACTTCGGCACGTAGTGCATGCCCGCGGCCGACTCCAGCCCCGTGATGCTCACGTTCAGTCGATTCGTAATGAACCCCAGCACCACCAGCACCGCGGCGAGATAAAGTCCGGAAGCGGTGGTTCGTACTTTCTTTTGCGACAGCAAGAGCAGCGGAAACACCAGGCTCAGGGAAATCTCCAGCCAGAACAGGTACATTTCATAACCCGGCCGCAGCAGCAGTCTCAGCACGCCCCGGTGCAGAAGGTCCTCGTAACGCAGGATTCCATACACACAGAGAACTACGACGAGCACCCGTCCCAACTCCTGCAGAATCGGCAGTTCCAGCTGTCTCCCAAAATATTTTGCGCTCAGCGACGACTCGAAAATTGTCATGGCCAATCCCACCGCGATCGCCGAGATGAAGAAGAACACCGGAAGCAGCGGGCTGTACCACAGCGGGTGCAGCTTTTCCGGCATGATCAGGTACAGTGTGCCCAGCGAGGACTGGTGCAAGGTGGAGAGAATCACTCCCAGGATCACCAGCGGAATCAGGGCCGCCCGCACAATCTTCAGCGGCTTTTGCAGGTTGAAGCGCTCCAGGACAATGGGCGAGAACTCCAGCGAGAGGACCGTCGTATAGAGCATCACGCAATACGCCACCTCGAACATCACCGAGTGCGGATTGCGCATGACCAACGGATGCCAGATGCGATAGGGCCGCCCCAGGTCATACATGAGGGCCACACAGACCAGCACGTATCCCAGGAACGCGGTCAGGATCGTCGGACGCACGATCGGCCGCAACCGCTTGATGTTGAAAATGTGCACGGCAGCAGTCAGGGTGAAGCCTCCGGCGGCCAGCATCACCCCGCAGAGCACGTCGAATCCAATCCACAACCCCCAGGGAAACTGATCATTCAGATTGGTCGAGCGCCCGAGGCCCTGCGCGAAACGCACCACGGTTCCATAAAAGCCCGCTGCCATCAGGGCCAGGAACACCAACTTCCAGAAAGTGAACTTGATCTTCATTTGCCGCTCTCTTTCCGGGCGACGAGTTCCGGCTTGTGCCCTTCCTCGGCAGCCGCCACTTCTTCACGGCGATGCGTGATCCACCAGATCCCGCCCAGCACCATGCCGCCCAGGGGAACGAAGTCCGGAATCCGCGAAAGCACGCGGTAGGTGTAGATGGGCAGAGGATCACGGGTAAGGTCCGCGCGATAGCCAAACTCTTCAAAGGGAACGCTCGACAACAGGAGCACCGACGTGCCACCTACTTCATTCACGCCGTAGATGTGCTCTACGTACTTGCCGGGGTTGTCGCGAATGCGCTGTTGCGCTTCGGCGATCAACTCGTCGCGCTCGCCGAACTTGGTCGCCCCGGTCGGGCAAATCTCGGCGCAGGCCGTGGGCTTCCCCGCCTGCACGCGGTCGGGACACATCGTGCACTTCTGCACCCTTGGTAAGAGCTTGCTCCACTCGTATTTCGGCACGCCGAACGGACAGGCCACCATGCAGTAGCGGCAGCCCATGCAGCGGTTCTCGTCGTAGATGACCGGCCCTGCCGCCGTCTTTCGCAGCGCGCCCACCGGGCACACGGACGCGCATGCCGGGTCGCCGCAGTTCATGCATAAGCGGCGCATGAACTTGTCCCCCTTGGTCAGAACGACGGTGAATTTATGTTCGGATTGAACTTCTTCGGCCGCGACCGCGTCGGTATAAGGAAGCTTGTTCTGCGCCGCACAGGCCCCCTCGCATTGCTTGCACCCGATGCAGACGGTCGCGTCATACAGCAGCGCCTTGCTCATGGAACTCTCTCCGGCCCGCGCGCGCTCGGCGCCTCTGCTCCAGAGAGATAGAAGGTAGACGAACTAGCGTTTCTACGGCTGGAGAAGAGACCGTCCCGGCGCTCCCCGGCAGGCCCTTCTGTTAAGACTGACCCGGGTCCTGGAGAATTGACGCCAGGACCCGGCGTGGCTGTTCCTGTCATGAACGCTGAGACCTGAGTAGCCCCTTCGCCGGTGGCGGAAAATCGCGTTCTCCGTGCCAACCGTCGAGCTCGATGTCTCGCTCTCACGAGCCACCCTCAAGCCTTCTCCCGGCCCCACCGGGTGGTGGTCACGGCCAGACCGGGCGCGCAAAAGGGAACAGCCGGTCCTTACTTCTTCTGCAATTCGCGAATGTACGACACCACCATCTTCACTTGGTCCGGTGTCAGGGCCTTCGCTACGCCCGCATGCTTCGGCTTCTCGGTGATGGCCTTGCTCAGGTCCGCATCCGAAAGCTTCTTGGCGTCATCGCTGGTCAGGCCGGGAATCTTGGCAGCCGGTTTGCCGGCGGCATCGACCCCGTGGCAGGCGGCACATTTTGTCTTGTAGACCGTGGCGCCGTCGTCCGCCCAGGACAGGTTCGGGATCAGGATGAACAGTGCCACCGCGATCGTCATCACCAGCATGACCAACTTGGTTGTCTTCATGAGTGCTTTCCTCTCTGAGATTGAAATAACAGGTGCCAAATGAGGACAGTGGCTGTAGTCGCGAGCCGAGCCGGTTGTTGCGAAATTGGCCACTGATAAAACCTCCCGCAGAAAAATGCTGTAACAGAACTCAGCAATTCCGCGTACGTCCATCAGTGTCGGCTTCCAGCCGCTCAACTTCTGTGATTCCAGTCACCCTCGGACGTGACCCAGAACAAGCCCGGATGTGCTTGTGCACGAGTAGCTTAAGGGCAGAAAATCTGGCACAGATTGTTCCGGGCTCATCCCGGGTTATTAGAGGTCAGCGTGGACAGGCTCAGCGTGGACACGCTCAAAAATGAAGCCACACGCTAATTGTCATTCCGACGCCGAAAACCGCGGATGAATCTCGTTTTCCTGCCCCCTGCTCTGCGCGCTCCTTCCCAGAGATTGCAATGCTGTTAGACTCGCATCTTTCGATTGAGCGCTAACGGTTTGTGCGCCTTTTCCGTCTGATTCAAAGGATCACCGCCAATCTCAGATCGAGCGTTCCCAGGCGAAGAGCGTAAGGAGAGTTCTATGCAAATAGCTAAAATGACATTCCTCCCTTTAGCATTCCTGGTGCTGGCCGTTCTACCCGGAGCAGCGTGGGCTACACGAGCACAGGCGAAGAAGGACCCCTATCCGGCCATGGCTCCTCTGAATGAGTATCTGATGGATGAGGCTTCTGAAATCGCGCTGGCTCGCAGCGCTGCTCCAGCATCCATTTCGGATGAAGCCGAAGTGAGGGTTTTGGGGCGGGAGGGATACACGACCGCAGTGAAGGGCAAGAACGGCTTTGTCTGCATCGTGGAACGGTCATGGGGCGCATCCACCGATCTGCCGGAGTTCTGGAATCCCAAAGTCCGCGGCCCCATTTGCTTTAATCCACCAGCCGCAAGGACCTTTGTGCCGATCTTCCTGATGAAGACCAAACTCGTGCTGGCAGGGAAATCGAAAACGGAGATCGTCCAGGCGACTGCATCGGCACTGAATACGAAGGAATTGCCCGCGCTGGAGCCTGGAGCAATGTGCTACATGCTGTCGAAGCAACAGTACTTAAACGACGAGGGCAAGAGATGGCATCCACATCTCATGTTTCTTGTTCCGGGCGACACAGCGACAAGCTGGGGAGCCAACCTGCCTGGCTCGCCCGTGATAGCCACAAATGATCCTGAAGAACGTGTGACCATTTTCATGGTCTGGGTTGGCGAATGGTCCGATGGGACGCCGGGTCCGCCGATTGCGCACTAACCTTCCATTCGTGATTGAGAAGATAAGGAAAGACCGGGAGGCCCGTCTGCTGCGTGCCGCGCAGGATGAACACCCGCAGCCTCCGTGTTGCCAACTCTCTCCGGCTGCCTTGGCTCTTCCATGCTTTCAGCGTTCGGAACAAGTATTCCGCTTCTCAACTTTGTCATTCGTTGACTCGCAAATCCCGCATCTTTAAGATGAGGCGTCCGAAAGCCGGGCATCGCACGCATGATCGGGCAAACCATCTCACACTACCGCGTTGTCGAGAAGATCGGCGGCGGCGGAATGGGTGTTGTCTACAAGGCTGAGGATGTCACTCTGCGCCGGTTTGTCGCCCTGAAGTTCCTGCCCGATGAGGTCGCCCAGGATTCCCAGGCATTAGCCCGGTTCCAGCGCGAGGCTCAAGCCGCCTCGGCCCTCAATCACCCCAATATCTGCACCATTTATGAGATTGGACAGCAAGAGGGCCGGCCCTTCATTGTCATGGAATTTCTGGAGGGGCTGACGCTCAAGCATCGGATCGCAGGAAGGCCCCTCGAAACCGATCTCCTGCTCGCGTTGGCGATTGAGATTGCCGACGCCTTGGATGCTGCCCACAGTGAGGGAATCGTTCATCGCGATATCAAGCCCGCCAACATTTTTGTCACCAAGCGTGGGCACGCCAAGATCCTCGATTTCGGGTTGGCCAAAGTTACGCTCGGGGCTGAATCCTCAAGCCAGGTTGTGGCGACGAATACCGAGACGGGAACTCTGGATGCGCCGCATCTCACCAGCCCCGGAACGGCCGTGGGTACCGTCTCGTACATGTCTCCCGAGCAGGTGCGAGGCAAGCCGCTCGATGCCCGTACTGATTTGTTTTCCTTTGGGGTATTGCTGTACGAAATGGCAACTGGGGCATTACCGTTCCGGGGTGACACGTCGGGAATCATCTTTGAGGCGATCCTGAACCGCGCGCCGGTACCGCCCGTACGCTTCAATCCGGACATGCCGGCGGAATTGGAGCGCATTGTCAATCGCGCGCTGGAGAAGGACCGCGACTTGCGCTACCAGCATGCCTCCGACATGCGGGCAGAGCTGCAACGCCTGAAGCGCGACACCGATTCAAGCCGCCACATTTCCGCCACCAGCGGTGAGACAGCAGTCGTGACATCCAAAGCCACGGTCCAGCCCTCGCATAGTTCCAGTAGCGCAGCCGTGATGGCGACTCCGCCGCGGCGCCGTTGGCGGTATGGAGTCGCGGCAGGCGCGACGCTCATGATTCTGTCGGCCGCCGGCCTGGGTTTGTATTCGCTGCTGCATCGCGCCGCTCCGACCCCTTTTCAGAACTTCGCGATCACTCAAGTCACGAATTCCAGTCGGGCGGTGGTTACCGCGTTATCTCCAGATGGGAAATACGTGCTGACCGTGATGGACGAGAAGGGGCTGAACAGTCTATGGCTACGGAATGTTGCCACTGGAAGCGATACACAGGTGGCTCCACCTTCAGCCACCATTCCAAACGTCGCGTTCTCGCCCGACGGAAACTACATTTTTCTCCGCAAGGCCGAGAATGCCATAGCCAGCGACTTCAATGTCTATCGCGCGCCGGTGTTGGGCGGCACACCAAAGATGGTGGTCCGCGATGTGGATAGTTCCTTCAGCTTTTCTCCCGACGGTCAGCGGATGGCCTACATTCGTGGAAACAATCCGGAAACCGGAAAGTATCGCCTCCTCCATGCGAATCTGGATGGCAGTGACGAGAAAGTGCTGCACATCGAACCCATGCGCTTTCTGCCGCGATGGTTAGCCTGGTCCCCCAACGGCAAACAAATCGCCTACCCGGAGGTCCAGCCGGGCGACGCGCTCAGCGCAATCAATCTTTTCAATCTGGATTCAGGAAAAATCCAAAGCCTCACTTTTGCTGATAAAGCGATCTGGGAAATGACGTGGTCGTCTAAAGGGGACGGGCTGTTCGTCATCTATCAACAAAAGGGCCCCAACTTTAATCGTCGCCAGATTGGTTACGTCGCCTTGGCTGACGGCCAGATACGCCCGATTTCCCGTGACACCAATAGCTACGCAACCCTGAGCCTCTCGACCGACGGCAAGACCCTGGCCACCGTTCAGCAGAAAGCGGTTAGCAATTTTTATGTTTTGCCTGGCGAAGGCAGCAAGTCTGCGGAGATCCCTCCAATGGGATCGGGCGGCGAACACATTCAATTTTTCAACTGGGCTGCAGATGGTGGGTTGCTCTCATCCGACTTGTCGCAGCTCACGCGAACGGACGCGAACGGGCAAAATCGTAGCCAGGTGGTCAGCGATCCCGCGGCGGACATCCTTAGCCTCTCCCCTTGTGGAACCCAATTCATTGTTTTCCCTTGGGCATTTCATGACGGCAATTCGGTCGGTATCTGGCGTGTCAACGCAGACGGTTCCAATCCCGTAAAACTGGCAGACGAGAAGTTCGACACGTTTCCAGTGTGCTCGGCCAACTCCAACTGGGTCTATTATTGGCCCGGCGTTAAGAATCTCTCCCGTGTTCCCTTAGATGGATCCGGCAAACCGGAACCGATTCCCGGCAGCGCTGTGGAAGGCTCATTTCTTGCGGGGCGCGGTATTGGTATTTCGCCCGATGGCAAGACTCTGGCATACGTCGTTGCGCTCACAAATACGCAAGGCCCGACGAGTGCGGACAAGATTGCACTCCTGGACCTCACGACACTTCGTTCTCCGCGCATGTTTGATGCGAATCCACGAATTTCAAAGGGTGTGCAATTCACCGTGGACGGAAAGTCAGTCGCCTACCCCGTGAAAGACCAAGGTGTCGACAACGTATGGGTGCAGCCTATCGATGGAGCGGTGGGACGGCAGATTACACATTTTGAGTCGGAGCAAATCCTGTCCTTCCATTGGTCGCCAGACGGCAAGAAGTTGGGCATACTGCGCGGGCACACCGATTCCGACGTCGTTTTGTTGCAGGAGTCCAAGCCTTAGATGTTCGTTCAGATTTGTTGCGGGATGGACGAGCAAGCCGGAGGACCGCTCCTCTAGCGCACGAGAAAACCGGTGATCGTCAACACTGCCCCGATCCCGCCCATCACCAGTCCTAGATGCCAGAACATCCGCCGGCCGGAGAGCAACGTGATCGACGTGATCACCAAAGCGATTTCCAGAAAAACTTCACCCAAATCGAACCGGTCCGCGCGCTTCTGCTCGAGCGCGACTTCCTGCTCGAGTTTGCGCGCCTCCGCCTCAATCTCTTTCTGGTCGTCCTTGTAGCGCTCGGCTTCCTGCAGATAGTCCTCGCGAATCTTTGCGAGCGCCTCGCCACTGCTCGCGGGAATGATGGCGGTGAGATTCGCAAACAGCTTGTCCTCATGCCCGCGGATGTTCTTAGCCTGGTAATAGGCCCACTTGTCGGATGCCTTCGCCTGATTGAGCACGGCCTCAGTGGCGGCGCGGTGTCCCAGTAGCGAAACGATCGCGACCAACACGGCCAGAATCGCCATGGTCAAAGATACAGGGGCCAGCGTGGGATCATGCTTGGCGTGCTCGGCATGCTCCTGCAGTTCGTTTAATTCATCAGAACTCATTCATCACTCCTCTGGATGAAGAACTTGCATGATAAGAATTCAACACAACAGCCCGCAAGTCGGCTTGACGGAAGCTTCGAGTCTCGAGCCGCGGGCGACAGCGATCGGCCCAAAGCTGAAGACTGGCGACTGAAGACTGCCTTACTCCCCCATCACCTTCACGATGACGCGCTTGTCGCGCTGGCCATCAAACTCGGCATAGAAAATTCGCTGCCACGTGCCCAGGTCGAGTTTACCTGCGGTGATCGGGACTATCACTTCGTGATGAATCAGCAGGGCCTTCAGATGCGAATCCCCATTGTCTTCGCCGGTCTCGTGATGCTTGTAGTCTTTCCGGAACGGCGCCAGACCTTCCAGCCAGTGATCAATGTCCTCGATCAGTCCGCTCTCGTTGTCGTTCACATAGACGCCGGCAGTGATGTGCATGGCTGACACCAGCACCATGCCTTCGTTCACCCCGCTCTTCTTCACTGCCTCCTCCACTTGCGGAGTGATGTGCACGTACGCTCGATGCGTGCGGGTATGAAACTTCAAGTACTCTGTGAGAACTTTCATGATCCATCCTCGGAAAATGACGTGAAAACCCGTCCCAGTTTCGCAGATAATGCCCTAGAAATCCCGCAAGGAGCCCAGTGGACAGCACGCAAAGCGACCTGCAAGCACTCCGGGAAATGGTCCGCGACTTGGCGCACCGGGTCGAGCGAATCGAACGCAGGCTGGATCTCGAGAACGCGGCGCAGCCTGCTTCCACTCGAGTGACCGCACCTGAACGAACGGCAACCGTATCTGCTCCTGCGCCGAAAATCCCGGAAGATTTCCGGCCAGCCGCAGTGCCCACTCCGCCCATTCCAGCTGCAATTTCGACGGCAGCGCCCGCGCCAGAAATCGATCTTGAATCCCGCATTGGGTCGCACTGGCTGAATCGGATCGGCATCACTGCTGTCCTGATCGGTGTTTCTTACTTTCTGAAGTACGCGTTTGACAACAACTGGATCGGGCCGGCGGGGCGCGTGACGATCGGCCTGCTTGCCGGCATCGCGGTGGTTGTCTGGAGCGAGCGCTTCCGGACTCGCGGCTATCTGCTGTTTTCCTACTCGCTCAAGGCTGTCGGCATTGGCGTGATGTATCTGTCGCTCTGGGCCGCGTTCCACGTGTACGCGCTCGTCCCCAGTGGAGCCGCATTTGTTGCAATGCTCGCGGTCACAGCCGCGACGGCCACAATGGCCATCACACAGAATGCGGAAATCCTAGCTGCTTTCGCCCTTGCCGGCGGCTTCGTCACCCCTCTGTTGCTGTCAACTGGCCAGAACCGCGAACTCGAACTGTTCTCTTATCTCGCATTGCTCGATGTCGCAACCGTCGTGATGGTCGTGCGTAAGCCGTGGCGGCGCTTGCTGGTCCTCAGCTACATCGGAACGCTGCTGCTGTACTTCGTTTGGTATGCGGAGTTCTACAGTAGAAACCAGGTCAGCTTGACCCTCACCTTTGCCACCCTGTTCTTCGTGATTTTTGCGGTTGCGCCCTTGCTCGCGCAGCAGCCTCGGGGAGAGTCAGCGGCCTTTGCCTCCGTTCCGCTCTTTCTTGCTTTCGTCAACGCCGGCGTCTATTTCCTCCAGGTCTATGTCATGCTTGAGGAAATCAACAAGCACGCCATGGCATGGTTCGCGCTGGCGCTGGCCGCAGTCTACATTTTCCTGAGCCGCCAGACGCGCGAGTATTATCCCGACAAGGAAAACGTCGAGCGCCTGCATTACCTCCATCTTGCACTGGCGATCGGTTTCATCACCATCGCCATCCCGATCCGGCTCGATGGCCATTGGATCACGATTGGCTGGCTGATGGAGGCCGCGGTCCTGATCTGGCTGAGCGACCGCATTCGCTCCAGCCTCCTGAGCCTGTTTGCGGTTGGAGCGCTGGCCCTGGGCGCGTTCCGCCTGCTTGCATTTGACAACTTCAATGCGCAAACTCTCATCTTCAACGCTCGCCTGGGGACATATGCCGTCGCGATCGCCGTGCTGGCCGCGACTGCCTATTTCGGCAAGAAGAGAGGCGACAAACTGGGCCTGCTCGGAGCCGCCGTTGCCGTGATTGCCCTCAACCTCCTGGCGCTCGTAGCCATGAGCCTGGAAATCTCGGACTACTACTCGCGGCAGATGGCTGCGGTGCAGCCTGTTTATCGAGTGGGCCGTTACCCACGCTACGACCCTGCGTACGTCAGTAACACGCGCAGCATCCGGATCGCCGAGGACTTCACCTACTCCGCTCTGTGGATGGCGTACGGCGCTATGCTGATGATCGTGGGCTTCTGGCGGCGGTCGGCATTCGTGCGCTGGCAAGCCTTAGTCCTGATCGCCTTCACCATCGTGAAGGTCTTCCTCTACGATTTTCATCAGCTTGACCGCGGCTACCGCATTGTCAGCTTCATTGTGCTCGGAATCCTGTTGCTCGCCATTTCATTCGTGTATCAGCACGATTGGCTGCAGCTTTCGAGCTCTCGCAGAAAATCGGGAGAGCCCGCGTGAAGCGCATCGACGCTCTAATTGCAGTATTTGTGGCGATGTTCTTGCTGGCGGCTGCAAGCGATCCCGAAGCGGCGGTTCCCTATTTCAAGGAAGTGCGCGATGTATCTATCACTGCTCCCGACCACCAGAACTATATCGTCGTCGATCCTGCAATCTGGAATCACGCTCGCCCCGATCTCGCGGATCTTCGTCTTTACGACGGCACGACACAGGTGCCCTATCAGCTGATCGCGGAGCGAGCGGCGACCTTCGCCCAGGAATCGGAAGCGAAGATTCTCAACCTCACGCAGCGCGGCGATCACACCGAGTTCGATCTCGACGTTGCCCCGGTGACGGAATACAACCGCATCCATCTCGGGATCGATCGGAAAGACTTCCTCATCACCGCGACCGTTACGGGTCGAGACGATCTTGCGGGAGCCGTGCCGGCGCCCTGGCCCTCTCCCTCAACGCTTTTCGATTTCACCCGCGAAAACCTCGGCTCCAATTCCACCATCGCGCTGCCGGTCTGGCGCTTTCGCTTTGTGCACGTGCGGCTTTCCCCGGGCATTCAGCCCAAAGACATTCGCCAGGCGACCGTATCCTTTTTGCAGGAGAAGAAAGCATTCTGGACGAGCGCTGGAAACTGTCGGCATAGCGGCGAACAGAAACACAACACGATTTACGCCTGCGACGTGCCGTCATCGATGCCGATCGACCGCATCGTGTTCGATGTGCCGGCCGGGCACGCCAACTTCCGCCGCCGGGTCACCGTAACCGGCGACAAGGGAACCCAGATCACATCGGGAGCGATCAGCCGCATCCGTCTGAATCGTGCCGGCGCCTCGGCGCTTTCCGAAGATCTTGATCTCAACATTTTCGGCGACTACACCAGCCACCTCACGGTCACGATCGAAAATGGAGACGATCCTCCGATCTCGTTCGAGCAAGTTCAGCCCCAGAGTATCGAGCGTCGGCTGTACTTCGATCCTGCCGGGAAGAAGACGCTGAAGCTCTACTACGGCGACGACCGGCTCTCAGCGCCCGTCTATGATTACGCGAAATTCTTTCGCGAGGATCCGAACTCGGTCGCGGCTGCGCTGGCAGCGGAAAATCCGAATCCCGCTTACAGCGATCGCCCCGACGAACGCCCCTGGTCGGAGCGCCACCGGATCGTGTTATGGGCGGCCATGGTGCTGGCCGTGGCAGTGCTTGCGTGGCTGGCCCTGCGCGGGCTGAGGGCCGAACCGACCCGTTAGTTGACATACCGCACTCTGGTAACTGGCCCCGCACGAGATTGAAAAAATGGGGTACGTTCCGTCTCTTTCACCGGTTTCCATCGGAATAAGACCGGCAGAACCACAAAACCTGTAGTCGTTTGCTATTGAAAACCTGAATCACTCCTCCTCAGCGCCAGATTAGTTTCTCCTACTTTACACATCGCCAAAAATATTGGCGGCCTCTTCTCGTTGCCCGGGGGATTAAAGCCGAGGGGACCGCACGGAAAAGTGACCGGATGTGGCGTCTTCCTCGCATATTGAACAGCTTAACGTCGGTGAAACGCTTTGCGACCAGGGAACACTATTCCCATGAATCTTTCTCCGGAAATACCTCAAAGCCCCGCACGCCTGAAAAAAGGAGGCCCTATGGGCTCGAGACAAATTGGCGCGAAAAGGTGGGGCCCGATTCGGCTCAAGTTGCCGATTTCGGTGGCTTTCGACCTTGAAAAATTTGAGCGCGCACTGGCGAATGTATCGCAACTGGTGGAACGCGGGAACAGGCGGTCAGAATTCCATGGTGAATCTCTGCCCGCTCGCGAGTTCGTCGTTGATCCGGCTTCTCTCGACGTGACGGAGGCGTACCTGCGGTGAGGGCCCCATGAAAATTCCAGAGCTTGGTGTCGGTCTGACGTGGGTTGGTGGAATGGAGCCGCTCGTGCAAGCGAACGCCGGGCTGATCGATGTGCTCGAAGTCGAACCCGAGACATTTTGGCGGCGAGAGACCCACGCGGATACAGTTGTGATCGATACCTCTGCGCTGCAGAATCTGCAACGGCAGCCGCAGGCGAAGCTCGTGCACAGTGTTGGCCTTCCGATTGGCGGCACCGTTCCGCCACGGGCCGAGGCTTTGGAGTTGCTGCGCGCCGCGGCAGTCGAACTCCAAACGCCGTGGGTGAGCGAGCATCTCAGCTTCAACTGCGTGAAAGATAAGTCCGGCACATGGCATACGGGGTTTCTGCTTCCGCCGCGGCAGACGCTGGCGGGAGTGGAAGTGGCCGTGGCTTCGATTCGGACATTGTCGGCAGGTCTTCCAGTTCCAGTGGCGATCGAGACCGGTGTCAACTACCTCCGGCCGCGGACTGATGAGTTGCCCGATGGAGAGTTCGTGGCGCGCGTAAGCGAGGGCGCCGATTGCGGCATCCTGCTCGATCTGCACAATGTCTGGACGAATCACCAGAACGGGCGGCAGCCGTTGGGCGACTACATTGATCAGCTTCCCCTGGAGCGGGTATGGGAGTTGCATCTCGCCGGTGGCTACCATCATCGCGGGTTCTGGCTCGATGCGCATTCCGCCGCGGTGCCGGCCGAACTACTCGAACTGGCAGCACGCATCGTGCCTCGGCTAGCAAATTTGAAGGCCATCATCTTTGAATTATTTTCATCCAACTTTCCCCAGTTGGGCGCGCAGCAGTTTCGGGCGCAGTTGGAGGCGCTGCACCGTTTGTGGGATCGGCGCAGCATCGTGGCGGATAAGAAGCCTTGCATGCGAAGCGATCCCCCGGAGCCCGATCCTGCACCTGGTCCGAAGGAATGGGAGCGCACGCTGGGATGCTTGACGGTGCATAAGCGGTCCGACTCGCCGCTGACAACCGAACTTCGGCGCGATCCGGGCATGGCCGTGATCCGGGAAATGGTGGAGAGGCTTCGTGGGTCGATGGTGGTGCGTACCCTGCGGCTGTCTTCGCGGCTCATCATTCTGGAACGCGGGACAGCCTATCTTGAGCAATTGCTGGCGAAGTTCTGGCGGACGCATCCTCCGCAGCCGTTCGCTTTGGATGAGGCGGAGGCATTCGCGGCATTTTTGCGCGAGGAGAAACCATATGTGCCATTCCTGAGCGAAGTTCTGGAATACGATCGCGCGGTGATTGCGGTTGCGCTCGATGGAGAGGAACGGTCCATTGCGTTCGGAGCAGACCCGTTGCCTCTGCTGCGGGCGCTGGGCGCGGGACGCAGACCGACCGAAATCGCCACGGGCGCATTTGAGGTTCGGCTGACGCCGGATCTGGTGAACTCCCAGGCGGTACTTCCGGGACTGCAAGTCATTCATTGAAGTTGCCGCCGGATGGGCATCAGTAAGGTGTGAATTGAGTAATTGGGAAATTGAGTAATCTGGAAAATGATTTACTTGCAGAGTTCGGTGGTCAGGATTTCGCGGCGCCGTTGGGCCAGCGGGTCTACCCGGGCCAGCACCGCAAGATAGATCACAAAGGAGATGGCGGATAACAGCAAGAAAGCGACAACGGCCAGCCACTCGGTCGCATAGAAGCGGGCAGCAAAAACGGTAAGCGCGCCCACTCCAAAAATGACGATCTGGAGCACGAAACTGGCAAGGACCGTCAATTGCGACGCACGCTGGCGTCCGAAGGTTGCGACCTCTATTTTCTTTGGCGAATAAAGAGACAGAAGATTGCCGGCAGCGAGGTTAAGAGGCGCGGCAAACAACAAACCTGAGGCGGTCAATGCTATGGCCAGCAACGAAGGTGGCCGGAAAAGCAGGCTCACGCCCACGCTCAGGACCATGACTTCCGCGACAAGGACGGCCATGTGGGCGAGATTTTTTCCCAGCACCACGCTTCGAAAGCTTGCCGGCGAAGCCAGAAAAAACTGCACGCCTCCGCCATCGGCGCCAAACGTGTTGTAGATGAGGTTGGTCAGCAGCAGCAGCGCATATGCGGAGCCGATGGGCAACGCGAGATCCGGTGAGTTGTCGAGATAGCCTCCACTGCGGCCGCGCATTCCGAAAACCGCCAGCATGATGATGGGAGTAACGAAGGTCAGCAGCATGGGACCACTGCGCGAAAGATAACGAAGTTCTTTCTCGAAGACGGCGGCAACTGGTCCGGCCAATCCGGGCACGGTCCACCCCAGTTGCACGCCGGCTTTCCGATGAAGGATGGCATCACCGCGCACTTCACCGAGATTCTCACCGCGGTACTGCGCGCGAAGGCGGACTCCGAGCACACGCAGGAAGACCATCGCGTAGAGAAGCAATCCCGCGAGAAAGGCCGAAGCAGAAAGATGTTGCCCGCTGGTGGCGCCGGCGATGGCGGAGGCAGCAAATCCCGGAGGCAGGATCGCCTGAACAGGGTTGGCGACGCGGCTGATTTCATGCAGGGCCGCGCCCGAGCGATCTCCGTAGCGGCTCAGCATGGGACCGACGAGTTGCAGGCTGACCATCGCAAGAAAGAACAGCACAGCGAAGATTTCGCGCGTGCGCCGCTGGGCGAGCCAGCGCTCGACCCAGGCAAACACCATCTGCGTGAGCAACATGTTGACGGCGGCGAAAATGACGAGCACGACTGCGGTCCAAAGGAAAAGAAGTCCCGGGCGCGCCCAGCCAACGCCGAGAGTGATTCCAAGCAGCCAGAGAGTACCAAGCACGGTGGCGGGATCGAGCGCGCCATAGACCAGGCGTATGAGCACGTAGGCGGGGTAGTTCAGCGGGAAGCGCAGAAGATGAGAAGAATCCATCGTCTCGCTGAGGGCAGTCGCCATCACGGGAAAAAGTTGCCAGAAGAGAAATACCGGCCAGAGGAGGAGCACGAGGCCATCAGGCTTCCCTTGAGAAACGAGATACCATGCTGCGACTCCAAGGAGGACAGCGCCACCGATTCCGCCGCCAGTCACGACGATGCTGATCACGATCCGGGAAAACAACTCGGCTGCGCCCCGGGTGGTGCGGAGGGAATGGGTGAACATGTGCCATCGCACCTGCGCGATGGCGGCGAGTTGTCCGCGGGATTGCAACGTCAGCCCAGCCATGACAACTCCTGCTCGGCTGAGCGCGCTCCGCCGACGGTGTGGAGAAAGATTTCTTCCAGGGTCAGCTTGCCGGCGGACAAGGGATCCCCGGGCTGTGCGCCTGACTGTGCTCTCACTCCCGCCCGAAGCTCTTCGAGCGAACCCTGAGCCACAAGTTGCCCACGGTGAATGATGGCGACGTGGCTGCAAAGCCGCTCGACGATTTCGAGCACGTGGGACGTGAGAAAAATTGTGGCCCCACGGACAATCATTCGCTGCAACATCGCCTTCAAGGTACCCGCGGCAATCGCATCGACGCCTTCAAAGGGTTCATCGAGAAAAAGGATCTTGGGGCCGTGGATGACGGCAGCAGCGAGGGCCAGCTTTTTCTGCATGCCATGGGAATAATCCGTTACGAGCTTGCGCGGCTGATCTGCAAGCTGCATGAAGTCGAGCAGTTCCGTCGCGCGCCGCGCGCAGGTGTCGCGGTCGAGGCCGTACATGCGGCCGACAAACGTCAGGTACTCGGCTCCGGTAAGGCGTCCGAACAGGGCCAGTCCCTCGGGGACTACGCCGATTTGCCGCTTCACATCGACAACCCGGCGCTCGAAGTCGAGCCCCAGGATTTCGATTCGGCCGGAGGTGAGAGCCAGCAGTCCGGTCAGCATCTTAATTGTGGTGGATTTGCCGGCGCCGTTTGGGCCCAGGAATCCGAAAAACTGTCCCGGAGCGACGCGGAGGTTTACATCCTGCACGGCAACGAGGTCTCCGAAGCGGCGAGTCAGGTTTTCGGTTGCGATGGCCGCCGTCGGATTGTGATTCTCCGAAACATTTCCCGCTGCATGCATTGGGTTTCGAATCTAGCATACCGGGTGTGACGGGTAGAGGTCCCGAACAGCACCGCGAAGTCCGCGAAGGCTAGCGGGAAGGCGGGGATCCGGTGGGCGGCGTGCTAGTCCAGGCTGCAAAGTTTCTGGTTGCGGCTGAAACGAAATTGGGACTTCACGCACTATGCACGTAGAGGGGAATGAGGAAGTACAGGAGGCTGGCGCCGGCCTCCGTCTTCAAATCTCGCGCGGATGGATCTTGCACGGTTAACGCCGTGTGCGGTGGCGATCGTAGCTTGCCGGCCGCCCATCTGCAGCTGGCCAAAAGTCTCGAAGTTTCTTTAATTTAGCTAAATTTCCTCACGCAAATTATCTACTGGACTCTGCCGCCACCCTCTACGGCATTCGCGGTATTCTCCGGGTTGGAGAGGGACTGTAGGGTCACAGCAGACGACGAGCACTGACTCGTATCTCACTCGCAATTGATCCTTGGGCGAGGTAGCCATGCATTCTCTGGTTCTGTTTGCCGTATTACATGCTGCGGTTTCCATCCCTCCGATTCGTGTGTTCCAGCCGTATCCCGACGTGAAGTGTCCCCACGGCTATTCCCTGTGGTGGCCGGCGGGCAAAGAGTTCGAGAACGACCGTTACGCGCAGTGCGTAAAATTCGTTGCCACCCCGGTGAAGGCGTCGGCAAGTCCAGCGCATTCAGGGCATAAGATCACGACCAACGTGAGTTTACGGCAAAAGAGCATCCAGCCCTGAGCCGTGTCAGTTACTGTTCTGCGGCACCCACCTTACCAGCTTCGTGGTATTCCCCCCTCCTCGTATACGCGGTAGCGTCGTTGTAGCCGCAATAGCTCGACGCGAGCGGAGAGTCGATTCATACCTGGAGGATTCTATGAACAAGTTTGTCAGATCGTTAATGAACGTCGGCCTCGCTGCTCTTGAGCTGTCAGACCGCGCGAGTGGCGAGATGCGCGATCAAGTCAGGGATCGGTTTGACGATTTCACCGATCGGGTTGGCGACCTGAGCAATCGCACGCGCCGGGCGGTAGGTCTCGAGCGCAGTCATACGTTGGAGTACACCCTGAGCTTCGCTGCTGGAATCGGTGTTGGCGTCGGGATTGGCTTGCTCCTGGCGCCGGCAAGCGGAGAGGAAACGCGAAACACCATCGCGGAGAAGGTACAGGAGACGGGTGCGCGGGTACGAGACCGTTTCTCGTCCTCGATGGGAGCCACCGGCACTGAGACACGCTGAGCGTCCCTTCTTAACCGGCATTTCGGATAAACGGGCTGCTTCGTGTTGCGGACTTTTTGGGCCTCTGGATTGAACGGGAACGACTGAACGAAGGAGAGACTATGAGTATTTGGACGATTCTATTCATCATCCTGCTGATCGCGTGGATAGGCGGGTTCACGGTATTTCATGTGGCCAGCGGATTGATTCACTTGCTGCTCGTGTTCGCGGTGATCTCATTGATCTTGCATTTTGTGATGGGAACACGCGCAGCATAGATGCTGCCCTGAGTGGGCAGCTAATTCCGTACGACGAAACAAAGGAGTGGTAATGGCTGAACACCATACAAAAAAATGCAAGCATCCTGGGTGCAGTTGCATGGCGGCCTCCGACAGTGCGTACTGCAGTCCGCACTGCGAGACCGTGAAAGCGGGAACGGAGATCGCGTGCCAGTGCGGGCATAGCCAGTGCGCAGGAACGATGAAGTGAAGGGCTGAAAGAAATCTCAGATCGCGAGTTGCTTTTCGTCGTTGAGCGTGCCAATCGTCGTCGCCCATGGTTTCGAAATGGGGCGAATTTTGAGAACGGTGGCCAGGAGGAAAGCCCATGCGCATTCCCGCATTGTTTTGTTCGCTCTTGTTCGGATTCGTGATGGTGGTGCTGCTGGCAAGTGCATCGTTTGCCCAGATCGGCATTGCCGTGAGTTTCGGTCCCCCGGCTTTGCCGGTTTACGAGCAACCGCTGTGCCCGGGTGAGGGTTTTATCTGGGTGCCGGGCTATTGGGCCTACGACTACGACTATGAGGACTACTACTGGGTCCCCGGCACCTGGGTGGAAGCACCGGAAGTGGGCTATTTGTGGACTCCTGGCTACTGGGCCTGGAATGGCAACGGTTTCATCTTCCACGACGGCTATTGGGGACAACGTGTCGGTTTTTATGGCGGAATCGACTATGGCTACGGCTACTTCGGGGAAGGCTACCAAGGCGGACGCTGGGACAACGGGCGCTTCTATTACAACCAGTCGGTCAATAACGTAAACGTCACAAACGTTCGCTACGTTTACAACACGACCGTGGTTAACAATTCGACGACAGTCAACCGCGTCAGCTACAACGGCGGCGACGGTGGCACAAGCGCGCATCCGCGACCGCAAGATGAGCTAGCCGCGCGCGACCGCCATATTGCGCCGGTTCCGGCACAGGCGCAACAGGTGCAGACTGCGCGATCCCACACCGATCTGCGGGCCTCGGTCAATCATGGACGTCCTCCGGTAGCGGCGACCTCAAGGCCAGCGGCTTTCCAGGCGGCAGTTCCAGCACGCCAGGCTGGTGCACCTTACAATCCGCCTCCGAATCGTGGTGCGGCTCGCGCAAATCCGAATGCACCGGAAGCGCGACCCGCGAGTCCTCCTCCTGCGAACCCCAATGCTGGCGGAGCACGACCCGAGACGGCTCCTCGTCCCAATCCACCAGCGAGCCGTCCAGAGGACAATATTCCGCGCCCGGAAAATCGTCCGGAAAATAATGCTCCCCGGCCGGAGAACAATGCGCCCCGGCCTCCAAATGCGGTACACCCGAACGACGTCTCGCCGCACCAGCGCCCGACTCCGCCGAACACGGGCAATTCGCAACAAGACCAGAGAATGCAACAGCAGCAGGAGAAGATATACAACCAGCAGCAGCAGGAACATCAGAAGCTTCAACAGCGGCAGGATCAGGAGCACGAGCGTTTGCAACAGCAGAGCGCGAATCAGGCGAGACAGCAGCAGGTGGAGCAGAAACACCAGCAACAGACACAGCAGATGGAGCAACGGCACACACAACAACAGGAGCGGATGCAACCGCCACAGCCGAGCCACGCTGCCCCGCCCCGCAACCACGAGCAGCCGCCTGCAAAGGGGGAGGCTCCGCCTCCAAACCACGGCGCCCCTCCGCGACCGCCGGAAGAGCGTTAGCGACCAGATGAATTTCTTCTCGTAACCCATTGAGAGAATAGGTCGGTCTGCAAATCGGACAGGAAAAATACCTAGGACTCGAATCTCCGGCGATTACGGAGTTCTCTGGATAGACCGATCGTCGGGATTGCGACATTGTCTAGGAACCGTTTCGCCCGAAGGCGGATCATGCGCGGCCTCTCATATCCAAAACGAGAACTGATCACGCTTCTCAACCTGCAGCTGGCGACTTTTCAACCTGCAGCTGGCGACTTGGAGAAGGAGGTTTTCGGGGTCGTAACAGATGCGAAACGCCGCGAATACTGGCGCCGCCATGATCGCATCCACAGCTTTACAGTGAGTTCAAGCATGTACCAGCACTAAAGAGTTCCTCGGAACGCATTCATGTCCAAAGCGTGCCTGGACGAAGGGACGGCCATACGAACTGCGTAGGCCAATCCAAAAGGTACTTAGAGAACTCAGACCTAATCTGAATTGCCTACGTGCTTTGCTGTAGTCAGGGGCTCATTTTGAATCGGCGCAACGTAACTTGTGTGCAAGTCCTTCCCCTTGATGAGCGCATACGGGAGCTCTGTGCAGAGGCGGCAAAGGCGGATGATGCCGACGTGGCGGAGATCCTGGCCGAACTGCAAAACTTGCTTCGCGAGCACAATGAGTTCGTCAGAACGATGGTTTCTCACACCCTGAATCGTGGACCCAAGAAACACTTCCCGGGTTCTAAATCTGCGGCTTGACAAGAGGTTTGTTGGATTATTTCTTCTCGTTTTTTGTTTTGGCGGGCGGGGGAGAATCTTGCCTTATTTCGTCTTTATCCACGATAGCAGTCGAGTCCGCTTCCAGGATGACATCAACCCCCGCCCCAGGCTTGAGTTGAACCGCTTCGCCCTCATCATCGGTAAGGGTATTGTCAACGCGAATTTCGCGATATAGCTCGTCGGCTTCGTGAACGCCGATCTGCACCTTCTCCGTCTCTTTGGGAAAGGATCGCTGAATCACCTTCTCCACGGTACCGCGCAATTTGCGCTTCTTCTTGCTCATGACCGGCCCCCTTCGAAGCATTCGAGCTACGGGCAGCGCCTAGCGACGAGGTCGAGGGCAGATCCGCGACTGGTCAGTTTCGGCGAAACGGAAACCCGTCTCGAATACGGTAAGGCTGCTTTTCGTGGACGATTTCGCGCTCAGCGTTGAGCCAGTCATCCACGGCATACCCGTCGCGCTTTCCGCGGCAAACAAACAGGTAGTAGGCGCGAAGACGAATCTCGTGCTCCAACATTGGCTCGGGAAGCCAGTCATGGACAATGATTGGGGAGTTCATCGCGATCACCTCGATCGTCGTGCGTCATGTTCTCGCGGACGTCGGATCTGCACTATCCGGGGATCACCCCAATTTGCCGACCGTCGTACCTCAGGCTGGGGGCTGGTCGGCATTACACACGCTGACAAATCGGGCAGCTTCCTGGGCGGGCTCAGGCAGCCAGCAAGCGCGCGGCGAGAAGAAGCGAGAGTGCAATCGCGGCAAGGCTGTTGGCGCGCACGGTGCGGTAGCTGGCGCGCCAGGGGAACATCAGCACATCAAAGACGAGCAGGAACTTATCAGGCCAGAACAGGCCGGCGACTCCGAACGCAAGAGAAAGTTGGGCAACCACACACACCATGACACTATTCATCCGTTTGGCTCCAAAGCCGCGGCGTCACATTCATTGAATGTCAGGGCAGGCAAACGAACACCTTGCGAAGGTAATCGACCGCCTGTTGGGGAGGTTGAAATAGTGTACGCGAAATTGAACACACTTTCGAGGACACTATTCCGATCGGCGTACGAATAGCCAGGTAAACAAACTGCCAATGGCGATCAGCGATGCTGGGAGCGCAACCCCGAAGAGTTGATCGAATCTGATCTGCCGGCATTCTGCACACCGCAGCCTGCTAAGCAGCTCATCGGTGCACATTTGTGCGCGGCAGCGATGACAGTTCACGTACTCCCCCAAGGTTCCGCCAAAATGCTTCCTGCAGGACCGCCCGCGCGCCCTCCCCCAAGGTGCTCGCTGAAGTGAATCCATCAGCCGAAGCTGCGACGCGAGCAGCCCAGCACGAAGCATTCGTGAAACTAAATATCCTTTTGCTAAACCTCGGAGCCTATTACCAGTACCTGGGGCCCAAATCCGGGGGAAGGAGGCTCCCCGCATACAGAGCCTCGGGGGAGTGGTTACGAAAGAAACACTAAAGCCAAATGCAGAGAGCG
>OEKN01000436.1_pt3 | contig 23552 bp, 21 predicted proteins | sample 1503361 | NCBI WGS metagenome assembly OEKN01 (sample SAMEA104379592, study PRJEB20068) | metagenome | biome: 1000743; feature: 77; material: 1998 | place: USA | collected 2012 | depth 25 m
GACATGGTGACTCCCGGCGGCGTGAACGGGGCTGACGTTCACGCCTGGATTGCCACACACCGCCCCGAACTGACCTCCCGGCTGGTGTTCATCACCGGCGACATTGCCAACGAACAAACCGTCGAAACGCTGCGCCGTACCGGCGCTCCCTGCGTGGAGAAGCCCTTCCGGGTGCAGCAATTCATTTCGGTCGTCGAAAAGACCATGGGGAAAGTGCTGTGAGTGAAGACCTTCGCATTCGCTTGCTGATTGTCGATGACGAACAGAGCATTCGCCGCCTGTGCGTCACCGTAGGAGAAGCTTTGGGGTTCGTATGCCTGGAGGCGGCCAGTGGCGAAACCGCCATCGCCCTGCTCGAGGAGCAACCCGCGCATATGATTCTCACCGACATGGTCATGCCCAACATGTCGGGGCTGGAGTTTCTGGAAAAAGTAAAGAAGATGCTGCCTCGTTCCGAGGTCGCGGTCATGACCGGCCACGGTTCGGTCGAGACCGCCGTGCAGGCCATGAAGCTCGGCGCCTACGACTACATTGCCAAACCCTTCTCACCGCTGGAAGAACTGCGCCTGTTCCTGCGTCGCATGGCCGAGAAGGTACGCCTGGTCGAGGAAAATCAGTTCCTTCGCGATCGCATGGATACCGAGACCCAACTCCACGGCATCGTGGGCTCGTCCGCCAATATCCAGGACGTGTTGCGCATGGTTTCGCGCCTGAAAGATACCCGCACCCCGGTGCTGATTACCGGCGAAAGTGGCACCGGCAAAGAGCTGGTCGCTCGTGCCATCCACTTCCGCGGCTCGTTTGCCAACCGGCCGTTCGTCGCGGTCGATTGCGGCTCTCTCGTGCCCACTCTCATCGAGAGTGAATTATTCGGATACGAGAAAGGCGCGTTCACCGGAGCGTTGAAGGCCAGAACCGGACTGTTTCAGTCCGCCGACGGAGGAACCATTTTCCTCGACGAGATCGGCGAGCTCCCACTCGAAATGCAGGCCAAGCTGTTGCGCGTCTTGCAGGAAAAAGAGGTGCGCCCCGTGGGTAGCAACCAACGCGCAAAGGTCGATGTGCGCGTGATTGCCGCCACCAACCGCGACCTCGAAAAGGAATACCGCGCGGGCACGTTCCGCAAAGACCTCTACTTCCGCTTGAACGTCGTCACCCTGCACGTTCCCCCCCTCCGGGAACGCCGTTCCGATATTCCGATGCTGGCGCATTGGTTTCTCGAACGATGCGCGCCCGGCCGCAGCGTACAGGTCACCAATGCTGCCATGAAATCTCTCCTGCAATACGACTGGCCCGGAAACGTCCGCGAGCTGGAAAACTGTATGGAGCGGGCGGTCGCACTGGGCGACCATCAAGTCCTCGATGTAGATGATCTTCCCCCCGCAATCGCGGCAATAACCCCGAGCACTGACAGCTCACCGGCTCAGGCGGCAGAGGAACTCTCCACAACCGATCTCGAGGATATCGAGCGCAACACCATCGAGCGCGTCTTTCAGCAGGTCAAGGGCGACAAAGCTCTCGCCGGAAAGATGCTCGGCATCAGCCGTGCGACCTTGTATCGCAAGCTCAAGCGCTACAACATCGGTGGCCGCATGCACGCGATTTCGAGCCAGGCCCTGCAATAGCCCAGCCGCAGCTGGAGAACGCGTCGCCACGGAAAGCCTGTCCGGCGGCGGAGGTCACTACCCGGGCCTGTCCAAGGTTGTCATTCCGACGCCGAACGTGGCGGAGGAATCTGTGAGCCGGGAGCTCTCGGCGGATTAGAGGAACGTGAGATTTCGTCTCATTGTGAGATTCAAGGCCGCGAGACAATCGGCTTGAGCGTTCCCCTTGTAACGCTGCTCTGCTGTATTTCCAATGACTTACCCGCACGTACTTCCGATTCTGGCTTTGGTTTCCGCCGTGCATAGTGAATTGCGTAAACGCGGACCCGACGGCTCCCCAACACAGTCTTTCTAACCGGGAAGAGGGGAGCCCTTGACCGCCCGAGGATCACGTTGAAGGCTCTAACCGCTTTCGCCCTCCCCTGCCAATTTGCCGTAGCGCTGCAAACTTTCCATCTATCGCCGGGTGCGGAAGTGTCGTGGGCTGCCTTCCCCCTAACAATGAGGCAGCTCCGACGCAGCGGCGGCATCTTCCCGGACGGGATCATGAAATATGCCTGAACTGAATCAATTGACCGCCGAGTGGAATGCCGCTCGCATCCTGTATCCAACCTACTCCGCGCTGGCGCGCGAGTTCGTGATTGACCTGACGCCCTGCAACGATCTGGAAGCAGGTGTCGAGCAGCCGCCGCAAGAGTCGGTCGAGCAAGCCCGGCAGTGGCTGAGCGACATGGATGAGCGCATTCACATTCATCAACTGCGCCAATTTCTGCAAACCACGACGCTGATCACACCGCAACTGCTGCAGACGCTGCTTCTGCATCACCTGCACAAGGAAGAAAAATCGCCCTCCGACCGTGACAAGATCGACTTCCTGCTGGTGCAGCTGTTTTCGATCGCCGCCCCCTCTCGCTTGGAAGACAGCGCGGTCACGCTCGAATACGTGGCCAAAACGCTGGCTCCGGTATTAGGACAAGTCGACCCGGCGATGCCCGGCTGGCTTGCGCCGCTGGAGAATGTTCTCCGCTCGGCACAGAACGCGCGCACGCTGAACGAGCTTCTGCATGGTGGAATTCTCGAACAAGGGCGGAAAATCAAGGTGCAGAGCGGAGAAAACTACTTCGAGCCGGCGGCGATGATTGCGTTCGCACGCTTCAGCTTTCTGGTCCGGCGCTCGTTCTTCCGCCTGATGCATCAGGACCTGAACGCCATCTTCGACGGCTTGCGCGAACTCGAGCAGCGCGGCGTGAACACCATTGACTGCCGGCGCGCCCAGTTCTCCGCCGAGGAGCCGATCCTGCGCCTGCGCATGATCTGCCAGTCCTGGAAGGTGATGTTCCAGGCGGAGTATTCCTCCGGGCAGCCGCTGCGCATGCTGGTAGACCTGCGCGCCGCCATCGACGATGCTCTAGGCCGTGGGGCCGCACCGAATGTTCGTACCGCCAAGCCCGCCCCCATGAAAAAAGCAGCCGTCAAGCCGGTACCCGCCGCAAAGCCGGCACCGGCGATGGCTGCTCGCGCTGGTGCGGCTCCATCCGCGCCCGCCGCGAAGTTCAATACGACGGCTGACGCAGTCCCTGAATTTGAAGTTTCGGGCAACGAGTGGAATCCGGACGGTTCGGGCGGCGACTAGGAGTGCAAACGGCAGGAATCGGAGAAATCGATCGTGGAGCAGCGCACTGTACTTATTGTCGCCGATGACCCAGATTTCCCGCGCCAGATCTCGGCGCGCTGGCAGAGCGAACGAAATGTCCCCGCCTTCACACTGCTGGGAAGCGGCTCAGGCCACGGCCTGGACGCGATGACGTTTGATTTGGCAATCGTCGGGCCGGGAAGTCACGGTGCTCAGCGAGCAGTGTTGCGTGCACTGGATGCCGCCGGCAATCCGGTCATCGCAGTCACCGAAGAAGCGCACACCATTCCAGCTCTTGGCCGCGAGTTCTCCCGCGTTGTGGCCGTGCACCGTCACGGCGGCTGGACAGATACGGTGGTGCTGCTGGGGATCGAGATATTGCGGCGGGTAGAGGCGGTGAATCGCGCCGAGCGTGCAGAACAGGTCGATGCCCTGATGAAGTGCCATGCCACTTTAGGACAGTACGTGATCGACATGCGGCACACACTGAATAACGCGCTCACATCTGTGCTGGGCAACGCAGAACTGTTGTTACTGGAGCCGGGCGCGTTTTCGGCTGGGGTGATCTCGCAGATCGATACGATTCGTAACATGGCGTTACGCATGCACGAAGTGCTGCAGCGATTCTCTTCGCTCGAGAAGGAACTGATGTTTGCCGAAGAGCAGTCGGCCAAGGAGCAAAGAACCCAAGCGGCGGCGGTTGGACAGTAGAGCGACAGGCTTTCCTGGGCTCATCTCTTTCCGGCTGGTGCCGATGAATTCAAGGTGGAAGGCGAGTTGACGAAGAGGTAGACGGTTTGCGACAGCACTTACAGTCAGGATGAATACAGGATTCAATGTCGGGCGGACGGGAAAAGCGCAGAAGAGCTTCCATCTGGTGCTCGAGCATGAGCTTTCCGAATTGCGCTTGCTCATGGAGCGTCAGGCCGGAGTTTTGCTGAACTGTCCTCAGGATGTGTTTGTGGCGAAGGTCAGCGCCTACCTTCAGTCGCGGCGCCTGAATTCGGTTGCGGACCTCATTGGCCGGCTGCAGGCCTCGGATGCGGAATGCGAACGGCTGCTCGAACAGATTCTGGACGGGGAAACGGGGTTCTTCCGCCATCGTGTGGCGTTCGAAGTATTCGAGAAGGAGATACTGCCCGAACTGCGCTCGCGCAAGGCGGGTGAGACGACGCAGAGTTTGCGCATCCTGAGCGCGGGCTGTTCCACGGGGGAAGAAGCCTATTCGATTGGGCTCGCGGTCTGCGAAGCGATGAAAGAGGCCGCGGGCAGTTGGACCATCCACATTCTGGCCAGCGATGTTCGCCAGGATGCCCTTACCTTTGCCGAGCGCGGCCTTTATCCGCACGCCGCCTTGGCAGTTCTCCCTCGCACTCTTGTGCACAACTATTTCGCCAAGCTCGATCAGCACTTTCTTGCCAAGCCGCGGCTGCGTAATCTCATCACCTTCACCCAGATGAATCTGGTGCGTCCGGCCTATCTTGGGCGCTTCGATTGCATATTCTGCATGGATGTGCTGCCGCACTTCTCCAGCGCCCAGCGCGTGGCGCTGGCCCAGCGTCTGCATCTTTATCTGGAACCGGGCGGCTATCTGTTGCTGGGCGACGGCGAGAAGTTGCCGGCTGCCGACGTGACCTTCCAAACCGAATCCCACCAGAGTTTCACCTTGTACCGCAAGCCCTTCGCAGCCGCCGCTAGAGCAGGCAGATCCATCTAAGCTTCTTCCATCTACCTTTCCCGCCGATCAGACCTGTTCGAGTGGCAATGCCGTTGTGTGACTCCCCGATTCCCGAATTGGGAGGACGAATCGGGTCTTTTCCCAATTTGTGTTATGGGTCACGGCAGCCGGCACGGAGCCGTAGCGATGATGTGATGGTTATGAATCCAGAAACATTCGACTACACCTCAGAATGCGACGCGCAGCTTCGTGCGACGAAGAGGTTTCTGGATTTGCCCTTTCTGATATCTTCGCGCGCCCTCTGTCCATGCTCGACTCCCAAGGAGGCAGAATGTACTGCAAGCGAATCCTGATCCCCGTGTTTCTTGTGGCAATTCTATGTACCGTTGCAATGCCATCGTTCACCCAGGAACAGTTCGGCACGATAGCAGGTGTTGTGAGAGACCCGAGTAAAGCAGTATTGCCTGGGGTCACGGTTACGGTGACCAACCAGGCTACTAACCGCTCGCTCACCATGACTTCCCGTGGCGACGGCAGCTATACCCTACCCAACATTGAGCCCGGACGCTATTCGGTACTGTTTGAGAAGTCCGGTTTCACGCGTAGCGAAGTCCCTGACGTCCTGGTAGTCGTAGGTCAGACCACGACAGTGGATGTGGCCTTGCAGGTCGGCGCTGTGCAGGAGATGGTGGAAGTCAACGCAGCCGCTCTGGCGATTGACACTGCCTCTACCATGATTTCTCACAACGTCACCATCGAAGAACTCGACACGCTACCCAAGGCTCGTGATTTTACCGGCGTGGCGGCGTTTTCCCCTTCGGTCAACACTGGCTACATTGAAGGCGGATACCAAATCAACGGCTCCAGCGGGGCCGAGAACTCCTACTACATTGATGGCGTTTCTACCAACAGCATGATTGATGGCTCGGCGCGCCAGAGTGCGACCTTTGACTACATCCAGGAAGTGCAAGTGAAGACGACCGGCCTGGATGCCGAGTACGGCGGCGCGCTGGGCGGTGTAGTGAGTGCGATTACCAAGTCGGGTGGGAACGACTTCCACGGCGACCTCCATTTCTACTATTTCGGAAACAAGCTCAGCACGGTGCAAAGCCAGCGGCTGACGATTGAACCGACCCTGCGTGACACCTTCCAGTATTTCCAGGACAGCAAGATGAAGTCCGACAACTATGAGTTCGGCGGGTCGCTGGGTGGTCCCATCATCAAAAGCAAGCTGTTCTTCTATACCGCCGCCTCTCCGCGCTGGGCACGCCAGAAGCGAAATATCAACTTCGTGGATGGCAATGGCGACATGAAGCGCAGTGCCAGCCAAATGAACTGGTTCAACAAGGTTTCCTTTGAACCTTTTCAGACTTTGCGCATGAACTTTAGCTGGCTGTACACCCCGCAATCTCTGACTGGATCCATCTACGCACTCGACGGCTACGCGCCCAATGCCAGTACGAATACGCTGGCGGATTCGCGTAAGAGTGCCACGCTGGGCTACTTCCAACCTGAACAGAGTTATACCGGTCAGATTGACTACATGCCCACTGTCAATACAGTGCTGAGCTTCCGTGGAGGCCGTTATTTCCTGAACTACATGGATACGGGCGTCCAGGAAAAAGGTGAGTATTGGTGGATAACGACTCCAGCCGATCCAGTACCTGAGGAACTTGCACTTTCTGGAGGCTACGCTTCACCAGCAGCAGCACAGGCACTACACGACAAAACCACTCGAACCTATGTTCAGGCGGACCTCAGCCAATTCGTGCGCTTTGCTGGATCGCATAACTTCAAGTTTGGCATCGGCACAGCGAAAAACGTGAATAACGTGGACAATTCCTGGTACGGCCCGCTTGGCCGCGTCAACCTTTTTTGGAATTATCTGAAGGAGGATCCGCCAGGGTCAGGAAATTACGTTTACACGAAAAATTTGTGTGATATTTGCGGAGCCACCACGACTGGAACGTACGGATATTATTCCGTAAATGACGGTGCTACTCGCGGAAGTGCTGGCTCCAACATCACGCATCTCTACGTTCAGGATTCGTGGAAAGTCATTCCGCGCCTGACCATCAACGCCGGAGTACGCTTCGAGAAGGAGACCATCCCATCTTTCCGGCCGGACGTGAAGAAGTATGCCATCCAATTCGGGTATGGGGACAAGATCGCTCCCCGCATTGGCGCCAGCTTTGATCTGTTTGGCAATGGCAAGGTGAAGTTGTCAGGGGGCTGGGGCCGGTTCTATGACTGGACCAAGTACGACCTGGCCCGCGGCACCTTCGGAGGAGACGTCTGGCATGTTTACTATCGCACGCTGGATTCGCTCGACGTCTTTAGCCTGAACCTCAACAATATGCCGGGGACCAACCTGTGGCCAGGAGAGTTCCGCGACCGGCGCGTGCCGGGCTTTGACCGGCTCGATCCCAACGTGAAGCCGATGAGCTCCGACACGGTGCATGCGGGCGTGGAGTGGGAAGTGCAGAAGGGCATGGTCTTCACCGGACGATATGTGCGTAACAAGCTCAATCGCACCATTGAGGACATGGGCCAACTCGACGCACAAGGCAATGAAGTCTACAACTATGGCAATCCGGGCGAAGGACGCAACAAGCTGGCGCTTTCGGGCGGCGCAGCTTGCCCGATCGAAGTCGATGGCCAGTGTTATGTGCCCATGCCCAAGGCAAAGCGCACATACGATGCAATGGAGTTATCCCTCGCAAGGCGTTTTGGGAGCGGGTATTTGTTCAACGCCAGCTATGTTTATAGCCGGCTGTGGGGCAACTACTCCGGTTTGCAGAGCTCCGACGAAATTCGTCCCGCCACTCTCGGATACGCCTTCGGTGGCAATCAAGCGTTCTTCTCGCAAACCTACCGGCCGGGCGGCAACGCCAACCGGTATTTTGATTTGGACGAGGCGGTATTTGATGCTCACGGCCACGACGGCCTGTTTGGTCGCCTGCCCACGGACCGGCCGCACGTTTTCAAGTTCTACGGTTCTAAGACGTTCAAGTTCGGAACCGAGATCGGCGGTTTCTTCCGCGCCATGAGCGGTACTCCGATGACGACGCAGGTGAACACCAATAACGGCATTCCGATGTACGTCGAGGGACGTGGTGATATGGGCCGCACACCCATCTTCAACCAAACCGATCTCCTGATTGCGCACGAACTGAAGATCGGCAAGAGTGAGACCAAGAAGCTGCGCTTCGAATTCAACATCATCAACCTGTTCAATCAGAAGACCAACGTATACACCATGGACCGCTACAACCAGGAGGAGTTGGTGGATTCCGTAGGCCTTAATTTGGGATGCGGGCCGACAGGATCCTGTGTCGATCTCACCAAAGGATTCGACTGGAAGTCGCTTGTGGCGCAGAAGGGTGGACTTGACCCCCGCTATGGGCGTCCAGCGGCATTCAACCCTGGTTTCCAGGGAAGGCTGCTGGTGAAATTCATCTTCTAACTCGATTCACGAAAGGCTCGGGGCTGGCTGCAAAGCCGGCCCTTCTTTGTTATAGCAAGCTTCACACGGTGCTTTCGCAGCAGGTGCGCGTGGCGCGCTCACTAATTGATCGGAGAGAACAGGGAGAGATCGGGTGCGGATTTAAAGGCAGATTCCGTAGCGCTCCGCGCTTCTGCAGAACCCGCTGCGGCTGCCGCGTGAAACAGTTTCGCCGCTACGCCGGAGTCTTGCTTAACACCACTGCCGACGTAATATAGGAGCCCCAGGTTGTACTGCGCCGCCGCATCCCCCGTCTTTGCTGCTTTGCGGAACAACTTTGCAGCCTCTTTGCTATCCGCTGGAACACCACGGCCCTGCAGGTACATGAAGCCCAGATTCGATTGAGCCGGGGCGTAGTGCCGAGCCACTGCCTTGCGGTACCAGGCGACTGCCGTGGTGTCGTTTTGCGGAACACCCTTACCGCGCGCATACATGAGACCAAGATTGTTCTGAGCTGCGGGGAACCCCTCCACGGCGGCGCGCGTGAACCACTTGACCGCCTCGCGGTCGCTCGGTTCGACACCTGAGCCCGTCAAGTACATGCTGCCAAGATTATTTTGGGCCGCTGGGTTGCCGTGGTCCGCAGCCTTGCGATACCACCGCGCCGCCTCGTCGAGGTCCCGCGTGGTTTCGATGCCCGACTCGTACGCAAGTCCGACCTGAAATTGCGCGTTGGGGTCACCCGCTTCGGCACTCTTCATAAGTCGGGCCAAATCCCGGACCGGCTTAGGCGCGTGGTCGAAAACGACACCCACTTTACAGGCCGACGCTCCCAAGCAGGGAAGAGTTGCCGCCAGTACCACGCACATCAACACGCAACCTCGAAATCGCATGAGCACCCCACGCACAGGAATGAGTTGAACGAACCATATCTTGCCTCCAACAGCATGGTCAAAGGAAAAGCTCAGCAGATGAGCCCACAAGTTCGCACCTCAGTTGCAAACCGCAACAATGTCTGCCGGCAGGCTGTCTCCAGGGCGCCTACTGATAGCTGGGTCCGATCTGCTCACGTATTCCTCGCATTCGTGGTGAATGTCTATTTCCCAAATCGAGAAGGTAGCGCCGGCATCTTGCCGGCCCGATGGCGGCGACCCTTCGACTGGCGCTCAGGGCAGCCCGCCCGAAAGCCGCCGGGACGGCGGCGCTACTCTCGCTTTTCTCAGGCGTCCTGCCGCGCTATCCTGAATCCAAGCAAGTTGGGAGAAACACCATGAGTATGGCCGATTTCTGGAAAAGCCTGAAGACGCCCGAGCACCGGCTCGCATGGGCGGTGGCGATTGCGGCCGATGCTCTCCAAATCGCGGTGGCGCCGCTGTTCGCGGAGGGTGGGATCTCGCCTGCTGACGTCGTCCTCGATGTTGTCGTTGGCGCGTTGCTGATCCGCTTGTTGGGTTGGCATTGGGCTTTTCTGCCCACATTTGCTGCCGAGCTCATGCCGGGCTTCGACTTGTTTCCCACCTGGACCGCCGCCGTGTTCTTCGTGACCCGTCAGCAGGTTAAGACAGGCGAGCCCGAGATCCTGCCGCCGGGACCTGCCCCCGAACCGCGCCGCTAGGCGAAGCTCCCGTTTTTCTTGACGGCTGGTGTAGTCTTTTCCGTGGTTTGAGGGCTCGGTCGGTTTTTCTCACGAACCCATCTTCAGAAGACAGGAAAGACTCGTGCCAGCCAGCGCTCGCTCCGTTGCTTCGCCCCGCGTCGTCAGCATCGCTGATTTCCGTCCACTTGCGCGCAAACGTCTGCCCCGCGCGGTCTTTGATTACCTCGACGGCGGCGCCGAAGGTGAGAAGACGCTGCGCGAAAACTGCCGCGCCTTCGACGACGTCACTTTCCGTCCTCGCTGCGCCGTGGCGTTTGCCGGCTGCGGTCTGAAAACGACCGTGCTCGGTCACGAGCTGTCGTTTCCCGCAATGCTCGCGCCGGTGGGCTACCTCCGTCTGATGCATCCCGAAGGCGAGGTCGCGGCCGCGCGCGCCGCCGGCAAAGCCGGAACGGGCTATATTCTTTCGACCCTCTCCGGACATCCTTTGGAGAAAGTACGCGCCGCATCGCAGGGACCTGTGTTTTACCAGCTCTATCTGATGGGAGGCCGCGGTGCCGCCGAAGGCATCATCGAACGCGCCAAGGCGGTTAACTGCACTGGGCTGGTGGTGACGATCGACACGCCGGTGGCCGGCATGCGCGAACGTGATTTCCGCAATGGCGTGAAGGAACTCATGGGATCGAATCCCCTGGACATGATTCCTTTTCTACCCGACGTGCTTTCGCGCCCGGGCTGGTTGCTCGGTTTTTTACGAGATGGCCGGGTGCCGAAGATGGCGAACGTCGTGGTTCCCGGCGAAGGGCCGATGGCGATGACCGACGTCGCTGCCGCACTGGCCGCATCCGCCGTGACCTGGGACGATTTCCGCTGGATACGCGAGCTCTGGCCCGGACCCATCATCGTGAAGGGAGTGTTGACCGGGGAAGATGCGCGCCGTGCGGTGGACGAAGGCGCCGCCGCGGTCAGCGTCTCGAACCACGGAGGCCGCCAGCTCGATGACGTCCGCCCCTCCATTCGCGCTCTGCCGGAAGTGGTGAAAGCCGTGAACGGGCAGTGTGAAGTCTGGATGGATGGCGGCGTACGTCGCGGGTCCGACATCGTGAAGGCGTTGTGCCTCGGCGCCCGCATCGTTCTCTGCGGCCGCGCTTATGCCTATGCTTTGTCTGCGGCCGGAGAAGCCGGCGTCACCCGCTCGCTCAACATCCTGCGTGAAGATGTGGAACGCACCGTGCGTCTCCTGGGCTGCGCCTCCGTGGGCGCGTTGGATCGTTCGTACGTTGAAGTGCCAGCGAGCTGGGCGGCGTAAGAACAAAATCAAAAGCAAACCACGAAGGACACTACGGAATCACGAAGGCTCTTCCCCCAGGTCCTTAGTGCGACCTTCGTGTCCTTAGTGGTAAAGCTTTTGCCCTTCCCTGTGTCTCTGCGGTAAAAAGATTTTGGGAGTCACGCGAACAGGAATTCCTTCGTCCGCAGCTCTTTGATCGTGTCCCGCAGCTTCGCGGCTTTTTCGAATTCAAACTTCTTCGCCGCCTCGCGCATGTCGCTCTCGAGCTTGGCAATAAACGCGTCCAGCTCTTCCTGGGACTTGAAATCGGGAATCCCGCTTTCCTCGACAGAAGTGAGATCCGCGTAGTCAGCCGCGACGATCGACGCGAGCGACATCTCCAGCGGCCGCACAATCGACTCCGGCGTTATTCCGTGCTCTTCGTTGTAGGCCGTCTGGATCGCCCGCCGTCGATTGGTTTCGTCCATCGCGTGCTTCATCGAATCGGTCATGCGATCGGCATACAACAGCGCCCGCCCGTTCAAATTGCGCGCGCAGCGCCCGATGGTCTGTATCAGCGAACCCGACGACCGCAGGAAGCCTTCCTTGTCGGCATCGAGCACCGCGACCAACGAGACTTCTGGCAGATCGAGCCCCTCCCGCAGCAGGTTGATGCCGATCAGCACATCGAACTCGCCCCGCCGCAGATCGCGCAGAATTTTTACGCGCTCCAGCGTCTCGATTTCCGAGTGCATATAGCGGCACTTCACGCCGACTTCGCTGTAGTACTCCGCCAGGTCCTCGGCCATGCGCTTGGTCAACGTGGTCACCAGCACCCGCTCGTGCCGCGCCACACGCTCGCGGATTTCGTGCAGGAGATCGTCAATCTGTCCCTTCACAGGACGAACTTCCACCGGCGGATCAATCAATCCAGTCGGCCGAATAATCTGCTCCACCACCACTCCTGCCGATTTGGTCAGCTCATACGGCCCGGGTGTCGCCGAGACATAGATGAGCTGGTTCATGCGGTGCTCGAATTCTTCGAAAGTGAGCGGACGATTGTCGAGCGCCGAGGGCAGCCGGAACCCGTACTCCACCAGATTTTCTTTTCTGGACCGGTCCCCGGCGTGCATCCCGCGCAACTGCGGCACGGTCTGATGCGATTCGTCGATGAACATCACGAAGTCGCGTGGAAAATAATCGAGCAGTGTGGGCGGCGGCTCTCCCGGAAGGCGGCCAGTGAAGTGGCGGGAATAGTTCTCGATGCCGTGGCAGTAGCCCATCGACTTGATCATCTCGAGATCGAACATCGTGCGCTGGTGCACGCGCTGCGATTCCACCAGCCGGCCCTGTTTCTCAAGTTCGACTTCCCACCACGCCAACTCCTGCTTGATCGAGTCGACGGCGGAAGCTTTTGTTTCCTCTTTCATGACGTAGTGTGTCTTGGGATAGATCGGCAGGCGCACGTAACGCTGCTTAACCGTCCCGAACAACGGATCGATCTGCGAGAGCGCGGAAACTTCGTCGCCCCACATCTCTACGCGGTAGGCCATGTCGTCGTAGGTGGGGAAGATCTCGATCACGTCGCCACGCACCCGGAACGTTCCGCGCCGGAAATCGCCATCGGTACGTTCGTAGAGAATTTCCACCAGCTTGCGCGTGATGTCCTGCCGCTTGATCTTCTGGCCTTTCTCGAGGAACAGCAGCATGCCGTAATACGCTTCCGGCGAGCCCAGGCCATAGATGCAGCTGACGGAGGCGACGATCAGGGCGTCGCGCCGCTCGAACAGCGACTTGGTGGCCGACAGTCGCAGCTTGTCGAGCTCATCATTGATGGTGGCCTCTTTCTCGATGTACAGGTCGGCCGCGGGCACGTAGGCCTCAGGCTGGTAATAGTCGTAATACGACACAAAATATTCGACCGCGTTGTGCGGGAAGAAGCTCTTGAATTCGTGATAGAGCTGCGCCGCCAGCGTCTTGTTGTGCGCCATGACGATGGTCGGGCGATTGACCGCCTCGATCACCTTCGCCATGGTGTAGGTCTTGCCCGAACCGGTTACGCCCAGCAGCACCTGGTGCTGCTCGCGGTCAAACACTCCCCGAACCAACGACTTGATCGCTGCGCCCTGGTCCCCTTGCGGCTTGTAATCACTGACGAGTTTGAAATCCATAGAAAAACGGCTGTTCGCTTTTAGTCATTAGCTCTTAGCCAAAATGCCGCCTTGCAACCCACATTGCCCATTCGAAAATGATCAGCAGGTCTACAGAGCACGATTTTGACCATAGAGAATCTTTTTATTATATCGCGAGCAAACCACTGGAGCGGCGGGCGTCCCCGCCCGCCCGGAGCGGACCCTTGGTGGATTAGCAACCCGAGAGTCATCAGGAACTGTGCTCTGGGGTTGCGGATTTCGCAGGATTCGAAAGACGACGGGCGAGGACGCCCGTCGCTCCATCAGCCACCAGCCATCAGCCACCAGCCACCAGCCATCAGCCACCAGCCATCAGCCACAAGCCATCAGCCACAAGCCACCAGCGCGCTACTTCACCTCTTCCATGCCCACAATCTTCGAGGCCGCATGAAACTTCTGGTAATCCTTGTAAGTGATGTCCTCATCGACGTTAAAGTTCTTCAAAAGCGCCAAGCGCACATCCACATGCACGGCGACATGCCGCGGCAGCCAGACTTCATCGTTCACGCGGGTTGTGTCGACAATAATTCTCGATCCCTTGTGGATGCGCGCCAGAAACAGGCCGAACGAAACGGTATCGATGCATTGCGCGTCCAGCTTCACCCATTGATGTTCGGCGCGGTCGATCCAGATCCGGAAACGAAACTTGGGCAGGATTTTCGCCTCTTTGCGTTTCGGTTCGAACCCGGGCCGCGGCTCGGCGTCGATCACATATGTTTCCCGGCCATCGAGCGGTTCGACTCCGGCGAGCGTGAAATTGTAGGCATCGGCAACTTCTTTCACGAACAGCCGATCGTCCTCGCGTTCCTTCTCTTCCTTTTTCAGACGTTTCTCGCGCTGCTCTTCGGTCTCATTTTTCCGCTTGTCGATGATTTTCTGAATTTTGTCATCTTCCTTCGCGGCATCTTTCGGGGAGAGTGGCTTGTCGTTCTTCGACGTCAGGCGCCGGCATTGCTCCTGATAGATCTGCATGACATCGTAGGTGCGCACCTCGGTCGAGGTTACCTCGCCCTTGCCGTTCAACTTGTGCTCTTCCATGCGCTCGACGTAGGTGTAGTCGCGCTGCCGCTTGTCATTTTCGTCGTCCTTCTCCGCGACCTGGCGGATCAAGTCCTGAATCTGCTCACGGGAGAGCGTGACCGGAGCGGGAGATATCTCTTCCCCTGTTCCGCGGGACGGAGTGGTGGTCGAGGAAGGCTTCTCTTCATTGGCCTGCGCGAAGGCAAGCGCGCTCGACACGACGATCAGTGGGAGGAAGAAAGAGATTACCGAGCGTTGCATTGGTTTGTTTCTAACTACGTGCCGAGAGAACACGAGGTTCCGTAAAAGGTTGCGGGGAATCGCAGAAGCACGAATCGCGCCGGCTTCCTCGCAAAGCGCCAATTTGTTCTCAGGAATCAATGGAGACTGATTCCATTTTAGCGGACGCATATAACTTCACACTTCTTTACAAGCTTTTAACAAACTTACGACAGATTTGGGCTATTGTGGGCATTCCTGAGTGTCCCTTCGCAGCCAAAAGGAGTTTCGATGAGTCGCTCCAATGCCCGCATACTCTGCGTGGATAGTTCACCACGGCGCCTTCGCGAATTGACCGATGCGCTGGAGCGGGCGGGCTTCGAGGTGTGGACGGCATTTGGCGCGAGTGACGCTGTTTGCCTCGCCTCTGGGTTGCATTTCGATGTGGTCGCGATTGACCAGGTCTCGGCGCTGGCGCGGCCGGAAGTTTGGAATTGCCTGGCAGAATCGCATCCCGCGTTGCCTATCTTGGTGCATTCGGGAGTGCCCCGCATGTCGACGCTGTGCCGGAATTCTCAAGTGGTCTCTTCTGGACCTTCCAGTAGTCACGAAATCGTCTTAGCGCTGCTGCTGTTGCTTCTTGGCGAGCGACCGGCATCCGGGGTCGGCAAGCCGCAGTTCATTGCTGCCTGATCGCGAAATTTTCGGTCTCAAGCGGACTAAGGTTTCGCGCCGTTCTTGTACGCTTTCCCCAGAATTTCCCCTTCGTAAAGATGTTCTTCCACGCGATGCAGCCGCGCCGCGATCCGCTTGCTGAACAAGCTGTAATGCGGAAGATCGAACAGGTGGTAGGCGATGAACCAGAGCGGCTTTTCGGTTGTCATCCACTCGAGATGGTCAAAGCGTGACAGGTTCACAGGGCGGGAATAGCGGCGCAGAGTCCGCTCGCGGCGAAGGTTGAAATACATGTTGAAGTAACTCAGGGCAAGCTCGCGCAGGCTGCGATAGACCGGCTCGCGATAACGCAAGCCGTTGTAATTGGATTTCGCCACCGCCCCCCAGTGCCCATCCACGCGATACACGGCGAGCACGTGATCGGTGTCGTGGGTCGCTTCCAGATCCAGAATCAGCGGAGGGTATCCGTTGACGCGCAATGCCGCCGCCCCAAAGAGCGCGGCTTCCAGACAATGCGAAGTGTTCTCCGCCAACACGCGCCGCGGCGACCAGGCGGTGTCGGCGAGGTGATACGGCATCGCGTTGAGATGCTTCTGAATACCGTACGGATCCTTGAGGCTGCGCAGCTTGCGCAATTCTTTGGGGGTGAAGCCGAGGTGGTTTGGATTCATCGCGGACTATTCCGAGTGTAGCGCAAGGCGCGGCTGCGCCGGTTATCGGAGAAGGTGCAGATGCCGTAGCGCTGGCATCCTGCCGGCTGTCCCGAGGGTCTGCCCCGAGCTTGCCGAAGGGGTGTCCCGCCCCGGTCACGCTTGCGAAGCAAAGCGCTGGTATATCTTTGATTTCAAATCACCGGAGAAACACAGAACAATTTTGTAATCGGGTAATTTTGTGATTCGGTAACTTAAAGAGTAGTTGTCATTCCGAAGCCGCTTGCGGCAGAGGAATCTGCGGCGCTACGGCGGTGTGTAACGAAGTGTAGGGGGCGAACGCACTTACGTGCGGCCACGCTCACGCACTACCGGAAAAGCTCCGCCAACTCTTCCGGGGTGTCGACCACCACATCGGGTGGAGTCAACTCCAGCGTCTGCGGAGCGAACCCGTACGTGACCCCTACTGTCCACAGCCCGGCGTTGCGGCCGGTAAGCACGTCATTCGACGAATCACCCACGATCACGGCGGACTTTGAGTGGCACTGGTTCTCGACTAGTAAGTTCTTCGCGCCCAGGGGATCGGGTTTCTTGGTGGTGAAGCTGTTTCCGCCATAAACCTGCGAGAAAAATTCCGCCAGGCGCAGCGACTCGACTATAGCGCGCGACGGATTCACAGGTTTATTGGAGAGCACCGCGAGCGTACGCCCCTGCCCGTTGTGCGATTGCCGGATTGCCGCCAGCGCCTGGGGAATCCCCGGATAGACATGCGTGTGATCGAGTTTGTGCTCGCGGTAGTAGGCAAGGAAGAAATTGAGCGCCTCACGCACCTGGCGCTCGTCTTCGGGATCGCCCAACGCTCGCCGCACCAGCATCGGCGCGCCGTCTCCGACGTAGGTCGCAATCACGTCACCAGGCAGTTGCGGGCGCCCAAGGTAACGCAGCATCGCATTCACCGTGTGGATCAAATCCAGGCGTGAATCGATCAGCGTGCCATCCAGATCGAAGATCACGAGCTTGATCGAGGCTGGGTCGAAGCGACGGTTGATGCGAATCATTGCCGTACTCAGGATAATGGAATGCGAGGCGAGTAGCGCCGGCATCTTGCCGGCCCGGTGGCGGGCAGGATGCCCGCCCGACAGCGACGGGACGGCGGCGCTACTTTTTCAACGCAACCGTGCCGTCATGGCCTCTCGTGGAGAAGAATGTTTTATGGACCCGCTCCCTTTCAATCCTTCCAACCGCTGAGTGCTGTCGGTTGACTGCTGATCGCGAGCCCATTGCTGCCTCCCATCCCAACCGACCGGTCAGCCGTCGCCAATGCTGTATTTCCCAAACCCCATACAGCAGTTACAATGCAACCTGCACATCCTCCAGCCGACAGGGTATTGAATGGCGACTGCGAAGACCGACCCCAAGCTGAGCGCGCTCTCCACCGCGGAGCGGAAGACGAAGACTTACGAGGGGCTTACCCGAGAGCAACTCATTGATGCCTATCGAATTATGTACACCTCGCGGCGGGTGGACGACCGCGAGATTCTGCTCAAGCGGCAGCAGAAGATTTTCTTTCAGATCTCAGGCGCCGGGCACGAAGCCATCGGGGTTGCCGCTGGATTTTGCTTAAAGCCGGGCTACGACTGGTTTTATCCCTACTACCGCGACCGGGCGCTGGTGCTTGCGCTAGGAGCTACGCCCTACGAGATGCTGCTGCAAGCCGTTGGCGCGGCCGACGATCCCAGTTCGGGCGGCCGCCAGATGCCTTCGCACTGGGCGTATCAACGGCTGAACATCGTTACCCAGTCTTCGCCCACCGGCACGCAGATTCTGCAAGCGGTGGGATGCGCCGAGGCCGGCATCTACCTGCGCAATCATCCCAATGCCGCGCAGAAGGCGAGCGGGGATTATCGCGAGTTCAAAGACGTAAGCTTTCGCGACGATGAAGTGACTTACGTTTCCCTGGGCGATGGCACCAGCAGCGAAGGGGAATTCTGGGAAGCGCTCAACACCGCTGCTAACAAGATGCTGCCCATCGTGTTCGTGGTCGAAGACAACGAATACGCGATCTCGGTCCCAGTAGAAGTGCAGACAGCGGGCGGCAACATTTCACGCCTGGTCTCCGGATTCCCGAATTTCCATTTCGAAGAGTTCGACGGCACCGATCCGGTGGTGAGCTACGCCGCCATGAAGCGCGCTGTCGATTACTGCCGCGCACGAAAAGGACCGGCCTTCGTGCATGCGCACGTGATCCGTCCGTATTCGCATTCGCTGTCGGATGACGAGCGGCTGTACCGGCCGGATGTGGAGCGGCAGCGTGATGCCGCGCGAGACCCCATCAATCGCATGCAGATGTTCCTGATCCGCGAGGGCATTCTCGACGAGAACGGCATCAACAGTCTCGAGAAGCAGGTCGAAGACGAGATGCAGGTGGCAGTCGATCGTGCGCTGGAGGCCACGCTGCCAACGCCGGAGACGATCACCAACTACATTTATTCGCCGAACCTCGATCCCACCTCAGCGCAATTCGATACGCAGCCGGTATTTCCACAGCCGACCGAGACACCTTCCGCTGACACGAAGAAGACTCCGGCGTTGCCGAAGACGATGGCGGAGCTGATTAATGCGACGCTGCGTGATGAAATGAAGCGCGATGAGCGCATCGTGATTTTCGGCGAGGACGTCGCCGACGCCAGCCGCGAAGAGTATCTCAAGAAGAAGCTGGTGAAAGGGAAGGGCGGGGTTTTCAAGCTGACGGCCGGTCTGCAAATGGCCTACGGCTCGGATCGCGTATTCAACTCGCCCATCGCGGAAGCGAATATTGTAGGCCGCGCAACAGGCATGGCCACGCGCGGACTAAAGCCCGTCGTCGAAATTCAGTTCTTCGATTACATCTGGCCGGCGATGATGCAACTACGCGATGAGCTGCCGGTGATCCGCTGGCGCTCGAACAATGCCTTCTCAGCGCCGCTGGTAATCCGCGTGGCGATCGGCGGATACCTGACCGGTGGCGCGCTGTACCACTCGCAATGCGGGGAGAGCATCTTCACGCATATTCCGGGACTGCGCGTGGTGTTTCCCTCGAACGCGCTGGATGCCGCCGGGCTGCTGCGAACGGCGATTCGCTGCGACGATCCAGTTTTGTTCCTGGAGCATAAGCGGCTGTATCGCGAGACCTACGGGCGCTCGCATTATCCCGGGCCGGACTTCTCGATTCCGTTTGGCAAGGCGCGCATCGTGCAGCCGGGAACGGATCTTACCGTCATCACCTACGGTGCGGTGGTGCCGCGCGCCATGCAGGCCGCACAGCGGCTGGAGCGGGAGCATGGCGTGAAGGTCGAGTTGATCGACCTGCGCACATTGAATCCGTTCGATTGGGAGACGATTGCCGCGTCTGTGACCAAGACCAACCGCGCGCTCGTGGCCTATGAGGATTCGCTGAGTTGGGGTTACGGCGCGGAGATCGCGGCGCGCATCGCCGATCAGCTCTTTCCTCACCTGGACGCGCCAGTGAAGCGTGTCGCTGCCATGGATGTCTACGTCGCCTACCAGCCAATTCTCGAAGACGCCATCCTGCCGCAAGCCAATGATCTGTTCCGAGGGATGAAGGAGTTGGCGGAGTATTGAAAGGCAGCTTTTAGCCTTTAGCTCTCAGCTCGAGCGGCATGCATCCGGAAATCAGACTACCTGGTTCGTGATCCAGCGATCAGACTGACGACTGGTGGCTGCCGACGAACGAGTGGTTTTCATGAGCCCCGTTACGCATTTTCTGACAGGCTGGGTGTTGGCGAACTCTGTGGCTTTGTCACGCCGCGATCGCGCTCTGGTGACTTGGTCCGTGGTCATTCCCGATGTGGATGGGCTCGGGATAGTGGCTGAAGTTCTTACGCGGAATTCCTCTCATCCGCTGCTATGGTTTTCCCGCTACCATCATTCGCTGCACAATTTTTCTTTTGCGTTCTTCATCGCGCTTCTCGCCTTTGCTCTATCCGAGCAGAGATGGAAAACCTCGGCGATGTGCTTCCTGGGATTCCACTTGCATCTATTGGAAGACCTGTTGGGATCGCGTGGTCCGGATGGCGATCAGTGGCCGATTGCGTATCTCGCGCCGTTTTCTTCGGCGCTCAATCTGACGTGGCGTGGCCAATGGTTGCTGAATGCGTGGCCAAATTTCGTGATTACGATGGTGCTCTTGGGAATCACTTTTTATCTGGCGTGGGAACGTGGGTATTCGCCTCTGGAAATGGTTTCGCAACACATGGATCGAGCTTTCGTGGAAGCTTTGCGAAAGCGATTTCAGCACGCGCGTGCCTAGTCAGTCAGGGGAAGAAAACCACAAATGGCACGAAGTCGCATGCACGAAGTTACACGAAGGAATCAGACTCCCTGGCCACCACTCAGTAAGTCCGTAGTTAATTTCCAGCCGCAAGCGCCAGTCCCAGATCGTGGATCTGCGAAGTCTGTTCTTGTTCAAGGACAGAGGGTTGCCTCGCCCGGATGAAAGCGTGGCATACGCAACGATCAGCGCAGAGGCGGGGGAGCCGAAATCACCAGTCTTAGCGGCGAAGCGCCGCTTACAGTCGCGGCGGGGCGGCCGGGATTGCCGGCGAGGGCAAAGGTAAAGGTTGCAGTCAGAGTTTCGCCTGCGGCGGACGGGGCGAAGCGCCACTTGGCAACAGCGGTGCGGACCGATTCCACCAGCGCCGCATCTCCAGATTCGATTTCCGCGTCTGCCGCGCCAGAAGTCTCGATGGTGAGGTGAGCGGTTACGGTGGCTTGTTTGCGAGCTCTTCGGGACGGCTCCGGATATGCGGGGACGACGAAGTACGTCACCTTGTCGCCGGAGCAGGGCTGGTTTTCAGCCGGAGAAGCAATTGCCGGCGCTTCGTTCTCGGCAGCATCTTTTTCAAGGTGGCAGTCGCAGGCATTCTGCGGTGCGCAGACGTAGTGCATGCCCTCCGGCGGCGCGGGATGATCACAGAGGCGCTTCTGGATCTGAAATCCCGCGGTCGCCAGGACGAGCAAGGTCAGGGCAAGTGGTTTGAACATGCCATCCTCCTAGGGTCACTTCGGATCTTGATCTCCGAGAAAGGCCAATCTTTACCACGAAGGGCACGAAGGTTGCATGAAGGAGCTTCCTCCCGGATTTCTTCAGGTGATCGAGACTGCAGCTCTCTTTAATAGATCGTCCGAGGAACGGATTTTTGCGTCCTTCGCGCCACGATCGCAACGTGTAGCGCCAGCCATCTTGCCGGCCAGATTGCCGCCGGGACGGTGGCGCTATAAAAGCAAGAGGCTGCCCGGAAGCAGCCTCTCGAAGTTAGCTCGAGGATAGGGTTTCGAGGACGGGCTTGCTAGTCCTCGGGCAGTTGCAGCACGTAGGCTCCGCAGCCGTGAGTGGCTGCGTAGAGCACACGTTCTCTGGTGTCGATGGACAATCCCGGGATCTCGGCCATGGGCAGTCCGCGAGCGGCAGTGCGCCATACGGTGCTGCCGCTGGGCAGACGCAGGACGCCGAAATCGTTCGCCGCATAGAGATCGCCGGTGGCATCATCACGCACCAGCGCGGTGATCGGGATATCGCCCAAACTGCCGTCCAGACTCGTCCACGAGGCCGTGCCGCCCACGCGTGTTCATCTCCAAGAATGCCGATGCCGTTTCCAATGTCGCGGGAGCGGATGGCAGTTCAGTCACGTTCACGCGCCTCGATACTCTCGATCCCAACTCCCGGGATCGCTTCATCAGCAGTATCTATGTCGATCCCCGGAATCCCAATCACGCCTGGATCTCCTACTCGGGTTACAGCGCGAGAACTCCGTTTCAACCCGGACATGTTTTCTCGGTGACGTATGACCCGGACGGCCGGTCGGTCAGTGCGTTTGCTGCCTGCGAGGGAAAGTGTCGGTCTTCATCGGGTGAATTGATGGCCCATCAAAATTTCGTACCGTAAACGACGGATCATTTCGCGCGGCCTCCGCCGCCTCGGCGAATGCCATCGATTGAGATCGCTCCAGCGCCGAAGAAGATCAAGGCGAAAGCAATGGCCCACAGCGCCAGCGGAAATTCGTAGCCGCCATTGCCCATAAAACCGTGCTTCCAGTGCACCTTGGCGATGGCTACCATCATGTCGACCAGAACGGCAAAGGCAACGATTCGGGTGAGCAGGCCTGCGATCAGGAGAATGCCGCCGCCAAACTCAGTGAACGCCGAAACATAACCGAGCCACGAGGGAATGCCAAGACTGCCGACGAAGCCGGCGAACTCATGCAGGTGTCCGTACACTTTGTGGTAGCCGTGCCCAATCATCACCGCGCCTAACACCAGGCGCAGGACCACCAGGGCGAGGGGTTGCATTCGATCGAGATAGCGCAAGCTTCCTCCGGGTTCAGAAAAGAATATCGCCGAGTGTGGCATGCAGAAAGTGCACAATGTGGTTGCAGCAGAGAAGCAAGAGCTGTGAACTACAGATTTCAACCTGGGCGTTTCGCAAACAGCCAAGCATGAAAGTCCCCCGGTGCAGAGGCGGGGTGCATGACCTGAGCTTGCCGAAGAGCTCTCGCCTGCCCGGCGTCGTATTTTCGAGAGAGCAGAAAAGATGGTTCAACATTCAGTGCGCAGCCAGGAATCTACTGTGCGCGCTGATGAGATTCCTCGCTGCGCTCGGAATGACAAGCTTGAGAAATGGGGTGGGCGGATGCTACTGGATCGCGTACTGAATACGAATTCCGCGCTTTTCCATTTCTTCGAGAAACATCTCGGCGGGGACATCGCGTTCCTGCAGAACGCCGCCGCGCTTGCCGATGGCGCCTGATGCCAGCATCTGCACGACGATGGAGGCCGGGAAGGCGGTGGTGCGCATCATCGCGCTCATGTCAGTTTTGGCATCGTAGTGATCCACGAGGGTGAAGGTTCCGATCCGGCCCTTGAGACGGCCGCCGAGCAATCCGCGAACGCCGGGCGTGCGCACCGACTCGTGCGCTTCCAGTCGCATGATGCAGACATCGGGGCCCTTGCCTGCGAACTTGCCTTCGAACACCCTAGACATCAGCGCGCGAGGCGCGATCTCCACTTTGCCGACTTTCATCTTCTCGCCGGAGAACAAGCCCAAGGCCTTGAGTTCACATAACAGATCGTAATGGCCGGGGTAACGCAAGGTTTTTTCAAAGCACTCGCCGACGCGTCCCTCGAAGCTCTCGGGCAAAGTCGAAGTTCCCCCCGAAGTATGAAACGCGATCAGCGGCGAGAAACCATCCATGCGAAATTCTTCCGGCTCAGTCAAAGGTTCGATGGTGACGAGCTTGCCTTTGCGCAGGATGCGCGCCGGTTCCACGTACTCGTTGATGAGTCCTTCGACTGAGAAAACGAGCTGGTAGTGAAAAGGCGGGACGGGTCGTTCTGGTAAGCCGCCCACATAGAGCTTGAGCGCATCGGCGCGTCCGCCCAGTCGACTGACCAGTTCTCCGCCGAGGATCGAGGCCATGCCGGGAGACAATCCGCAGTCCGGTGCGATGGCGACGCCGCGTTTTTCCGCTTTTCCCGCGAGCGCAAGTTCCTGCCGAACGACGGTATTGTTCC
>OEKN01000107.1_pt1 | contig 23458 bp, 21 predicted proteins | sample 1503361 | NCBI WGS metagenome assembly OEKN01 (sample SAMEA104379592, study PRJEB20068) | metagenome | biome: 1000743; feature: 77; material: 1998 | place: USA | collected 2012 | depth 25 m
CCCGATAACAGGTCGACTCACCCCGAATAAGCCCGGGTAAGAGGATGATACATGAAAGCGGGCGCGAACCGTCTCCCCAACTGGCGCAGAAGACATCCCAAACCCGAACCTCTCCCGCCATGCTGAATGAAACGAAGAACTCTAGCCCGCGGTTTGCGCCAACTCAACGCCAATCACAGCCGGGGACAACGCCCAGCGCCGTGATAACGTATGCGAGTCGGCCACTCCGCACCGACTGCTCGAGGATTTACAGCATGAGTGTCAGCCAGGCAGAATTTCGCAAAGCGCTCGCTTGCTTCGCGACCGGGATTACCGTGATCACGCTCGACTCTGAAAACGAGGTGCACGGCATGACCGCCAACGCTTTCACCTCTGTCTCTCTCGATCCTATGTTGGTGCTGGTCTGCGTCGACCAGCGCGCGCGCACCCACGCTCATCTCCGCGCGAAAAAGCGCTTCGGCGTAAATATCCTGTCCGAGGATCAGCGGCCGATTTCCGAATACTACGCGCGGCCCACACGCACGCACGACCGTGCCGCGGAGGAGGCGGGCGCTGTCTTCGAGCGCACCAGCCACGGTACTCCCGTCCTGTGCGGCGCGCTGGCTTACCTGGAGTGTCGTCTGCACAGCGCCCAGGATGCCGGCGATCACACGATTTTCATTGCCGAAGTCGAGGGAGTCGTCGTGCATGAAGGCAAACCGCTTCTCTTCTTCGAGAGCAAGTATCGCAAAATCGGCGCCCCCATCGACCCCGCCGAATCTGCCGACGTCGACCCAGACTCCACGCGCCGACACGCCTAGAGGCGGCTCCGGCTAGGAATTAGCCGCGCCGCCTGGCTAACCGCTTGCCCTTCTCGATTCTTTCGGTCCCTTCGCCAGAAGTTCCGGTTCACGTACAAGCGCTCCAACCCCCACATAGCGCCCGCTTACCCGCGCCCATCTCGCCCGGTGGTCGCGTACGTCGACATGCAAGAACCCGCCGTCATACACTCCGATGCCACCCTCTGCAAACAGCGGAACCTGCAGCGCGAGTTCGTACATGCGCTGCAAGGATAGGCCGGGCAGCGCGATGTCGGCCGCGAGTCCCAAAGTATGCTCACTACCCGGAACTCCTCCCACTGCCTGATTGTGCTGCGCACAGCGATATCCTGCGTGAACTACCACCGGCGTGCTTGCAAGCGTCCGCAACTGTTCCAGCCCGTCCAGCAGACGCCCATCAATCTGCAACCGTCCGCAACAGCGGCATTCCAGTTCACTGCGTGAAAAATGCGTGCTGAGATCACCCATTCGTATTCTCTCCAGGCAATTTATATAATGAATGATATTATCTATAAGAGAATAATCTGAGAAGGCGATTAGTCACTCATCAAGGTGAGCCCGGTCACCCCGCCATGGTTGCTACACGCCGAAGCGCTGTCCGATCTCCAATCTGTGACTTCCTGGTGTTCCACACATCCAATGAAGTGAATTCATCTCGCGTAAAGGAAGGTCATTTCATGACGGATAAGATTGCCGCAGCAGCAACTCCTAAGATTTCGAAAACCGACGCCGAGTGGCGGACGCAATTGACTCCCGAGCAATACCACGTGACGCGTGAGGCAGGGACTGAACGTGCCTTCACGGGCAAGTATGGAAGACCAAGGAGCCCGGCACGTACCACTGCGTCGGGTGTGGCACACCCCTGTTTACGTCAGAAGCTAAGTTTGATTCCGGCACAGGCTGGCCGAGCTTTTGGGCTCCCATTGACCCAGCGAATGTGGAGGAGCACACCGACCAGAGCTACGGGATGACCAGGGTGGAAGCCCGTTGTGCCCACTGTGGCGCTCATCTCGGCCACGTCTTCGAAGATGGCCCCGCCCCGACTGGTCTCCGTTATTGCATGAACTCCGCTGCCCTCGATTTAAAACCGGCCAGGGAGGTTCCAGAAAAGAAATAGGACAGCTCGGGTATCAGCTGTCCTGTAGCGCGTCATTGTGACGGCATTCCAATTTCAACGTAGGGGCTGCACGCGCCACGATTACGGGTGGCGTGCGGACGCCTGAATCTCAAATCTTGCTGTTCGCTCTACGAGCCGGCCGCAGCCGTAGTTGCCTTCGCCATGTCGTTCGCCGGCGGCTTGGGTGTGTCAGCCTGCTTCTGATGCTGCGGCTGCTTGCCTTTCTGATCGGCGGCCTGCACCTGCACGCTGCCCTTCAGAATGGCGCCGTCTTCCACGCTGATGCGCTGCACCACGACGTCGCCTGTCACTGAGCCTTCGCTGCGAATATCGAGCCGGTCACTGCAGATGATGTTTCCCTGCACCCTGCCCATAATGACCACCTCACGGGCATTGATGTCGGCCGTCACCGCTCCATTTCGGCCGACCGTGACCCGGTTGTCGGGAATGTTGATGGTGCCTTCGATGCGTCCATCGACAAAGAGCGATTCCGCGCCGCTGATCTCGCCCTTGATCACGAGCGAGCGGCCGATTGTGGCTTGTTCCATGGGTGCGCTCGAAGCCTTCACGGGCGCATACGCGTTCTGGTTCGACGCCACGGGCGTCGCGTTCTTATTTTCTGGTGGCTGCAGCATGGATACCGACCTTCCTTGATTTCCGCCCGCGCTCCCCGGAGCCTCGTTGCTTTGCGGCGGGTCTATGGCCTCAGGCCATGCTGACTATCGCATGCGCGCAGGTAATCAAACAGGTTACCGAAGAGCCTGTACGGATGCTCCGAACCCCGCTGTTTACGCGCCATTCCGGGCTATCCGCGTTTTCCACATGGGGGCTCTTTCGCGCTATCCGAATAGCCCATTGGTGCCATTCCCTGTCTCTGCGAGAGACCTTAGAGTGGTCCTCGAGCAGCACTTGGGGGAGGGCTGTTTAACGGGCGTCCCGTGACTCTTTGAGTCAGGGGCGCTTTGTTTTTTCGCCGGATTTTCTTCTGCGCTTCTTTCCTTCGCCGCTCCTCCGCTCCTCTCCGGGCACCGGCGCCCTCCTGTATCATCGGGGCCCTATGGCTGACGAATCCAAAAGATTGGCAGAGCTTTATTCTGCGATGAACGATGGAGAACTGGAGAGCATTGCGAAGGATCCCAACTCGCTCACTCCTGCGGCCCAAAGCGCCCTCGCGACAGAGCTGCGGCGCAGGAACTTGACCCAAGAGATGCCGCAGGTCCCAGAGGGCTACGATGAGCCGGAATTTCGTAACCTGGTAACCATCCGGAAATTCCGCCAACTGCCGGAAGCCCTGCTGGCCAAAGGGGGTTTGGAGTCGGCCGGGATCGAGAGCTGTCTGGCCGATGACAACATGGTCCGCATCTTCGTCCCAACATTCACTGGTGGCGTACGCCTGCAGGTCCGGGCCGAGGACGCTGACGCGGCTACCCGGATCCTGGATGAGTCCAACCTCGAGGACCCCGATGTAGAAAGCGACCCGGAATCCTGGCAATGAACCGGCTAGCTCCGACTAAGAGAAAGCGCGGTCGCAAAGACAAAGCCCGCCTCTGCAGAAGCGGGCTTGATATCCACTCCAGTTTTCAATGCTGCCCCTAGTCTCCGCGGCCGCTGAACAGATCAGACATGACCCCCACGTTCGCGTCACAAGCATGATTCAGGCAGGGCAATCCGAAGGCTGCCTCCATAGATTTAGTCAGAGAGAAGTGGGTGTAGCGCTTCCCGCTGCGCACTCCGTGTTCACCGTAGTTGGTATCCACAATCGCGACGACCTGGTTGGTGGTTGGCGCGAGACTGTAATCGTTCTCATCCCACACCACGACAATCGCATTGTGTCCGCGGTGCCATACCGAAGATACATGGATGGCATTGACCAAGGTGCGCAGCGTGACATCGCCGATATAGATCAGCGCGGGGTTCAGTCCAGTTTGCGTGCCGCTGTCATTCGGATCGAAATCGCACTGCGGACCACCGTTGCCCCGTCCATGCTGGTCGTTGCACTGGTTTGGCGCAATGAACGACACAGAGGGCACATGACCGGAAGCCAGATCGTCGAACAAGCCGCGCGGACCCTGGAAGCCCACCACGTTCTTCAGGCTGTTGCGCGGATTTTCGCCTTCCTGCACGCTTCGGAAATAAACGAATGGATTGTGTTTCGCCGCATAGAGCTTGATCAGGCTCTGGGTTTCGCCCGGCAGCACGCCCGGAATATTCGAGCTATCGGTGAAGTAGCCGTCCGCGAAGTTCACGCCATCCGCGCCACCGGGCGGCAAGCTTTCCTCATAGCTTTTCCAACTCAAGCCCGCCTCGACCAGTTGATCTCCAATCGTCTTGCCGCTGGTATTGTGGGCAGCCGGAATTGACTGGACGCCATCGATGTTGATGTCCCCGGGTACGCCTTGCACCTCATTAGTGCTGTCGAAAGCTGGTGTAGCCGCGTCGGTCCCAGTTCCCCAAATCGGGCAAACGTTCGGGCTGGCCGGATTGTCGGTATTCGCCGTTCCCGAGGCAAGATTGGTCGTACAATTCGCATTGTGCCAGTCCGGATTGTTATCGCTGTGCACGCCAAAGTTCGATGCGCCCACCACTTCCAGATAGTTCGTCAAACTGGGATGCGCAACCGCAAAGTAGTTGGTAGCCAGATTCGCGGAACGCGCGTACTGGTTCGCAAACGGGGTGTTCGGGTTGTTGAGGATCTGGCTGTACCCGTGATTCTCCATCATGATTACGAACACGTGGTCCAGGTGCGGCACGCCCTTGGGAACCGCACCCTCAGCGCCGAACATCATCCCCGTCATTGCCATCACCAGCAGCGCCACAATGGCGCACTTGTGCTTCGTCTCAGTCACATTTCCCTCCAGGAAACTGTCGCCGAGTGCCGAGCGCTCCACGAGCGGCGCTCGCTCGACCATTGGCAAGCTAGTCGGGCTTTGTTACCGTTCCATGAATGGAAAATAAAGTTTTCGTGAATAATCGGTTTGAGACATGCCGGGATGGTTTGTTGGACAGGGATTTTGATGGTCTATCGTAACGCGATCATGGACTATTTTCGTGCTGCTAGAGGCCAGGGTTTGATGGGTGGGGCTTCCTTATTGGCTAAGTTCACCCCGCGACTGCTTTTGTGCGCCTGCATGTCGACGTTCGCGATTGCCCAGAACAGCCAGAGTATCGACCGGCTGTCGGTGACCTCCCTCGCCGTCGCGGTCTTCCACGGCGATGCCTCCATCGGCAGCGCCACCGGTTTTGTGCTGCAGAAAAATCACAACTACTATCTGGTGACCAGCCGCCACGTGGTCCTGACGTGCGCCGAGGACACGAACCCAAACAACGTCGGCGGTTGGATCTGTGCAGATAAACTCAAAATTCTGCACAACACGGCGGGCCGACTGGGTGATTGGTTTTGGGTGGAAGAGGATCTGTACGACGACAGCAAGCACAAGCGTTGGCTCGAACATCCTACGCTGGGCGCGTCGGCGGACCTGGTCGCGCTTCCGCTGAAAAACACGTCGGGCGTGGAGTTCTATCCACTCGACCTTTCGCTCCGCAGCTCTGACATGCAACTCGCGCCCGGCGACCCCGTCAACATCGTTGGCTTCCCGCTCGGCGAGACGCAAGGTGGCGGTCTGCCCATCTGGAAAACAGGCACCATCGCGAGCGATCTCGACATCAGCTACGGGGGCAAGGCCAAGTTTCTGGTCGATGCCACCGCTCGCCTGGGAATGTCAGGATCGCCGGTTTATGCCCGCCGCTTCGGACAGGACAAGTCCACGAACCCGGTCACGAAGTTTCTGGGTGTCTACTCGGAGGAGAATCAGGCACTTGAACTGGGAGCGGTCTGGAAAGCCGAGGCAGTCTCAGCGTTGTACGATTCGCTACCATAGACCGCGCTTTGCCGCAGCGGCTCAGCCGCTTACAAACCCTTTACCAGAAAATGACATACGCCTGACAACACCTGCTGCGAAGCTGGCTAGGCTGTCAGCCATTCGCGACCATCTCGTCTCGGGGGTGTGTCATGCGCAACGCCTGTTTTGTGCTGCTTCTCACCGTTCTCACACTCGGGTGTGGTTACAGCTCCAAGAATGGCACGATGGCTGCCACTGCTCCTACCATCACGCAACTCTCGCCCAGCAGCATGATGGCTGGAAGTGCTGCCTTTACTTTGACTGTATCTGGAACAAACTTTGCCAGCGGCGCAGTCGTGTATTGGAATGGTGGCACTGTGACCACGACCTTTGTTTCCTCGTCGAAGGTCACGGCGGCGATTCCCGCAGCCGATGTTGCGAACGCCGGCACCGTGCTGGTACACGTGACAAATCCTGGCGGAACCGGAATCTATGGGAGCCAGCCAGGACAGAGTTCTACCACGATGGATTTCACGGTCAATCCGTAGCGGGACGAATACTGTGAGCCGGAGTCTGCCCGATAGGTTTTACAAAAGATTGGCATCTCCCACTGCTCAAGGTTCGATTGTGAAGGTAGTATCGAAGCTGACGAGGTTCGCATGCCGACTACAGCACTTCTTCTGACCGCTGGAATGCTGGCGATTATCGTCCTGGTACTCGGCAACGCCGCGCGCTCTTGAGACCGCGGACCCGCTTCTTCTTTTTCCTGGTTGCGCCACGAACTCGCTCTTTCGCATTCTTACAGATGACAAAGCGCCCCGGACTCATAAAGTCACGGGACGCCTGTCCGAGCAGCCCTCCCCCGAGTACTGCTCGCTCTGAGGCTCGCAGCCACCGAGTTGGCCCATTCGAGGAAGGGTTCAGGATCTGCCCTCGAATTCCCATCGGTGACGCCAGCCACAAATGAAGCTAGTCGCTGCGGCGCTCTCGCAAAATGGCACGGGAGTGCCGCAGCGTGGCACAAAATGGGGACGAAGGCTTGCAATCGAGGTACAGGAGCGTCCCGTCCGCGATAATTACTGGATTGAGCTGGCCGCTTCCGAAAACACGCTGTTCGCGTTGCTGCCAATCATGCGGATGGTACCGACAACGATGACGAGGATGACTGCCAGCATGACTGCGTATTCAGCAATGTCTTGCCCTTGGTCATCCGACCAAAGCGTGGAGAGAAGGGGGAGGGACATATTTTTCACCAACCTGAGTGGGATTTACTGACGGTCGATTGTCAATGATCCTATCGTGCCAGAACAGATGACGGAAGTCATATGAACTAGTGTGTATGTCGGGCAGGGTTCCCCACGGAGAATCGCCCCTTTACTCGCCAGGATCAATTCGCCGCCTCCAGCGTCTGCGAAAGTTCTTCCCACTCCGCCATGAGCGACGCGAGTTCTCCCCGCCGCGCCTCCAGTTCCTGATTCTGCCGTTGCGTCTCCTCCGCGCTGACAAACATCAGCAACGCGGTCTCGCAATGGCCAATGGCCGTCTCGACGCGCGCAATTTCCCCTTCGATCTCGTGGACGCGCTCCTCCATCTGCTTGCGCTTGATCGGATTCAACCGCTTGCCTTTGCCCTCTTCGCTCGCCAACGGACGCTCCGCGCTCTCATTGCCATTCGCGGGCACCCTGGCCTTCTGCGCCCCATTGCCCGACGCCCTGCGCATGGGAACATCCTCAAGCGTAGGCACAGCCGCCACCCGCCCCTCTTTTCGCCAGCGATAGTCTTCGTAGTTTCCGGGATAAATCTCCACTCGGCCGTCTCCGATCTCAAACACGCGCGTGGCCAGCTTGTCGATGAAGTAGCGATCGTGCGAAACCAGCACCACCGTCCCCGTGTAGGCTGCGAGCGCGTCCAGCAGGATGTCCTTGGCTCGCATGTCGAGATGGTTGGTTGGCTCGTCGAGCAGCAGGAAATTGGCGGGATGAAGCAGCAAACGGAGCAGGGCATAGCGCCCGCGCTCCCCGCCGGAGAGTACGCCGATTCGTTTGAATACGTCGTCGGCCTGAAACAAAAAGCATCCCAGCAAACTGCGCAACTCGGTTTGGGTCGACCGCGGGGAAAGCTCTCCCAAATCATCCAGAATGCGCGCATCCGGATTCAGTTCCTTGTACTGGTCCTGCGCGAAATAGTCCGCTTCCACGTTGTGCCCGCTTTTGTATTCGCCGGCACTCAGGGGCTCGATGGCCGCCAGTAACTTGATAAGCGTTGATTTGCCCGCGCCATTCACCCCCACCAGTGCGATACGATCGCCCCGTTCGATGATGAAATTCACGTTGCGAAAAACTTCGTTCGCTCCGTAGCTCTTAGCGACGTTCTTGAACTCGGCCACGATCCGCCCGCTGGGCTTTGGCTGCGGAAATGAGAAGTGAATGGTCTTCTCTTCCTGCGGAATCTCGATCCGCTCCATCTTCTCCAGTTCCTTGATGCGGCTCTGCACCTGCTTGGCCTTGGTCGCCTGATAGCGGAAGCGGTTGATAAATACTTCCAACTGCTCGATGCGCTCGCGCTGATTTCGATAGGCCGCTTCCAGTTGCTCCCGCCGCTGCGTCTTCTCCGCAAGATATTTGTCATAGTTGCCGCTATAGAAGAAAAGCTGCCGGTTCCAAATTTCCACCGTCTTCTTCACCGTTACATCGAGAAAATAGCGGTCGTGGGAAATCAACAGGAACGCATAGGGATACTCGTTCAGGTATTCTTCGAGCCAGTTGCGCGCTTCGAGATCGAGATGATTCGTGGGCTCATCGAGCAGCAACAGATTGGGCCTCTGGAGCAGCAACTTTGCCAGCGAAATCCGCATCTGCCATCCCCCCGAGAACTCGTCGGTCTGGCGCGTCCAGTCTTCTTTACGAAAACCCAGGCCCGTGAGCACGGTTCCGACCTTCGCCTCGATGGCGTAGCCGTCGCGCGTCTGAAATTCGTGCTCCAGGCGGTGGTAACGGTCCGCGACTTGCGCGTATTCCGGGGATTCGTGCAGCAGTTCCGACATCCTCCGCGTCAGTTGCTCCATTTCCTGTTCCATCTGGCGGAGTTCGTCGAATACTGTCATACACTCGGCAAAAACACTCCTGCCGGAAAGGGTTAGTCCGTCTTGCGGCAGATAACCGGCGGAAATTCCCTTTGCCGTCGTGATCGAGCCGTAGTCCAGGGTCTCGAGCCCGGCAAGGATCTTCATGAGCGTCGACTTGCCGGTTCCGTTGGCACCGACCAGACCAATGCGGTCCTGCGGGGTGATGAGCCAGTCCGCGTTCTCGAACAGCAGTTTGTGGCCGAAACGTTTCCCGGCGTCGGAGAGTTGAATCATGACGACATATTCATCGTCTCACGGGAGAGCCGATTGCAGAAGGGAACTGGAAACTGGAATTGGCGGGTGGGTGCTCCGCTCACGCTCCGCCGGGGTGAGGATGGCATTGGAGCGGAAATCATCACCACTGCCGCGGAGTGGCTCAGTTGCTATCCTCTGGCGAATGTAGAGAATACCGTGAGTAATCCATCCGGGTGACCGACGTACATTGCAGTGGACGCCCGCCCGGTCTAACTTCTCAAATTCAAGATGAACCTTAAATCCCCGAAACCCCGCCTGCACTCTACGCTTGCAGATCAAGTGGCTAGCGCAACCATTACACGCACTCGGACCGCAAAACGTCGGAGCACTCGAATGGCCCTCAACGCTCGCATAGCCTTGAGTGGTGAGGATCGACGAAAGTGCTCTTTTACGATGCCCGCCAGAGCTACAAGCCTGAACAAGCATGGCGCCGCGGTTCAATTAGCTCGCGAGTTACCGATTGGTTCTGTTGTGCTCGTGCGGAATAACCGCGGCGGTCAGGTTTCCGCTCGAGTCGTGACGCAGTTAGCCGCCTTCAACGGCGTTTCCACCTACGCCATCGAATTCGTCAGTCAAGACAAACAAACGGACAATTTCTGGGGAATCACCTTCCCGTCAACGAACGCCGAGTAACGGCTTTTCGAAGCGCCACCGGGGCCGAGAGACCCCGGTTCCTGGCCACGCTCGACTCGCCTGACGGTTACTGCTTCGGCGTCGACGCCGGAGGCTCCATCGGATCATGCTTCCCATTCTGACCCTCTGCATTTACGTCAGTAATGGGCGTAGCTGTGGAAGGCGGCTTACGTGCTCTCGCCGCGCGAGCCAGATCTCCCAGCGAAGGCTGCACTGTCTTGCTCGCCGGCATGGTCTCGGTGCCATCCTGTTTTACCATCGGCACATCGACTGATAGCGGTTGCCCGGAGACGTGAATTTTGCTTTGCCAGGGCTGGAATCCGACGATGCGCAGCACCACGACGTGGTCGCCTGACATAACGTGCAGCGTATAAGGCGTGCTTCCGGCCAGTCGCCCGTCTACGGAGATCTCCGCATTCGGAGGAGTCGAAGTGATTTTGACTTCGGTGGTTGGTCCGCCGGCTGCCCGTATGCGCGTCAGATCTAACGGCTGGTTCCCATTGATGTACGCCGTGAGATCGGTTCCCTGGGTGATGCTGGCGTCCTGCCCGCTGTTGGAAATAATGGTGGTTTGATCTCGGATCACTTTGTTCTTGGACGCACGGATTGGCACCTTCCGGCCGTCCGCTAAAGTCACCGATTCGAGATTGATGTCGATCCAGCCGCCCCGTGCGTTAGCGCCAGAGCGCAGATTCGTGACCTCGGCACTCGCCGCGCTGCCCTTCGGGATGACGATCACGTCCGTGACCCGCACATCGTCGGCCACTTCGAGTTCGACGCTCTCCCCGATTCGTACCCCGCTCGATGCGGCGCTTCCTAATCGCAATTTCACCGATGTGCCGTCTGCGAGCACGACATTCACCGGGCTGGTGTTGGCGGGAGCACCCTGCAGCGAAGGAGCTTGCGCTTCGCAACGCAGGGCGAATCCGGCAATCAGGAGCATCACCAGAATCTTCATCTTGGTCATGGCATTCTCCGCTGGCCAGGAACTCACTTTGGCTGCTCTCTATTGTTTCAACAAACTCGTGGATCCCATAGTTACGGGAGTCATGGCCTGTGGATGAGGAAACACCGCACAAAACGGGCAGTTTTGGCGGTCTTCAGGAAGGCAGGACAACGCGTGGGTTGCGAGATACCGGATAAGTCGGGAGCGCTGCTTTTTCCGGCTGAATGCGCTCCATTGCCCGATCAATCACGGCTTGCAACTCAGCCGCGTACTTCACTTCACGGCCCCTGGCAAGGGTTTTCCGGGCTTCCCGCGCCTCGAACCAGGTGGGATTCCGCATGGCTTCACTGGGACCTTGCAGACTTGTGACCTCCATCAGGAACGCCTTCACCACATACTCCTGCACGCCGGAAGGTTGCCAGAACACGCCTTTGGAGTGCAGATAAAGATGAAAGTGATGAGGCTCGATGACCCCGATCGCACCAGCCTCTTCCAGAGCCTCGCGCGCCGCCGTCTGACTATGGGACAAATGCGTATCTGTGCAGCCCTTGGGGAATGTCCATTTGTTGCCGCCGTTCGTGTTGACCAGCAGGAATTCGATTGCCGAACCACGCCTCCGGTAGCACACCGCCGCGACCTGCAGTGGCAACGATTTCGCGATGCGCGGTGCGCCCATGGTCCAGTCTCCTCAACTAGGATACGAACAAATTATTTCAGAATTGTGAATGTGCAACAAAAACTGTGCACGTGACAGGTAACCATGGTTATCACCCGGCCGCCCAAACAAGGCCGCCATTATCGATTTTCGACCACGACAACTCCTTTCTCCGCGCTCAGATTTCCAATCAATACATCCACTCGGTCGCGCCGTGCATCCTGTTCCTATTCGGGTTGGTCTTGGGAAACTGCTCAGGCAACGTCACTTACAGCGAGCAGCATCTTTGGGAAATAAGAGTTGATCGGGGCCGAGTCAAATTCGGGGATGCCGGGTTCTCACTCGAGACGAAAATCGGCGTGAGCCGGTACATCAGAAGTGTGTGCTCATGACTCACGGCTTGGGGGAATCGAAACACGACCGCGCCAGCGGTGGATCGCCCGGAGGCTCCTTGCGCGTTCGTGAAACTTACCATCCGGAGAGAGGACGCACTTGAAAAAACTCACTTTCTTGCTCGCCGTAGGAATGATGTTCTTGCTGGCTACAGCCGCCTACGGTCAACAGATGGACTTTGCTTTCGGTCTCGGTACCACCCACTCAGCACCCGTGCCATCGAGTAATACGTCGCCATTTCCGCCTGTCTCGCTGACGGGTGGGATCTACCCTTCCTTCAGTGGTGATTTCCTCTTCCACAAGAATTTCGGAGTTGGCGGAGAAATCGCCTGGCGGGGCGGGCAGGCGAACTACGATTTTTCGCAGCCCTATCGTCCAATTTTCTGGGATTTCGACGGAGTCTACGCACCGAAACTCGGCCCCCACGTAGCGGCTGAGCTTTCGGCCGGCATCGGAGCGGAAAGCACCCGTTTCTACACGAACTACATCATCTGCAGCACGATCAGTTGCACAAACTACTCCACCAGTACGCACTTTATGGGACAGTTTGGCGGAGGTTTGAAGCTTTATGCGCGTGGCGGCTTGTTTGTTCGTCCCGAGGTGCACGTGTACGCAGTCAAGAACAATTTCGAATACACGTCGAACATTATCGTGCGCTATGGTGCCTCCATCGGCTACACGTTTGGGGGCCACTGAAGCTTCTTCTTCGTAACCAGGCCGGCGTCCAGCCGGCCTTTTTTGTCGTGCCGCGCAGAACTGATATTCTTTCGCGCTGGCAAATTCACTTCTGCTTCGATGATGGGAGATCAGATGTTCCGTTTTGCACTCGGCCTTGTCTTGGTTCTTTGCGCTGGCCTCGCGTACACCCAACCTTCCGACCAGAAATCAACCGGCGCTGGACATTACCTGTTCACCTGGACCGGCGATGCGGATGGCAAAGGCAATGACTTTCTGGCTGTGATTGATGCCGATCCGGCATCGCCTTCATACGGGCATCTTGTGACGACAACTGCCACCGACCAGCAGACAATGCTCGTACATCACACGGAATACACGATGCCCACTAGCGGCATGCTTTTCGCCAACGATCATGATGCCGGTCGTACTTTCATTTTCGACGTGCGTGACCCCCTCCATCCCAAAGTTGCTACCTCCTTCACCGATATGGACGGCTACATGCACCCGCACTCCTATCTGCGCCTGCCCAATGGCCACGTCCTCGCAACCTTTCAGCACGCGCACCACCACGGCGATGATCCAGATATGGCAACCACCGGCGGACTGGTTGAGATCGACGACAACGGCAAGGTCATTCGGTCGGCCAGCAGCGCCGACCCGGCATTCCCCGGCGCCCTGCTCACGCCCTACAGCCTGGTCGTGCTTCCCGAACTCGACCGCGTGGTCTCGACCAACTCCTCGATGCACCTCGAGTCCATTCTTCATGGCGTCACTTACCAGGTGTGGCGTCTGTCAGATCTGAAGCTGCTGAAGACTTCTTATCTCGACGTCGCGGAGAACCACTATTCCCACGTGAGCCCCGAGGAGCCACGGCGCGGCCCCGATGGATCGGTGTACGTGCAGTCGTTGAGCTGTGGACTCGAGCGCATCACCGAAATCGACAAGGACCAACCCCGCGCGCAGATGGTCTACACCTTTCCCGGCAGCTGGTGCGGCGTTCCCACCATCGTGGGCCACTACCTGGTTCAGAGTGTGCGCGCCGTGCACGGCTTCATCGTGCTCGATATCACGAATCCGGCAAAGCCCGTGGAGGTCTCCCGCCTGACGCTCACGAAAACCTATGGTTCTCACTGGACCGGATGGGATCCGAAAATGCAGCGACTGGTCGTGACCTCAGGCAATTCCCCCGACGACCGGCTCTACCTCCTGAAGCTCGACCAGAACACTGGCGGGCTTTCTGTTGACGACGCGTTTCGCGACACAGACGGGAAGGTAGGATTCAGTTTCTCCAATCGAGAGTGGCCGCACGGTTGGAAGGGATCCGGCGCGCCACATGGCGCCGTCTTTTCGCGCTGAGCCGGTATCCGCCCGCCGGCGGTAATGCTCAATATCTGGACATAACGCCCATGGCCGGGATTCGCTACAAATCGCGTAGGGACAGGCGCCGGGGCCCCCAGCGCGCCCGGTTTTGGCGCGATGGGGTGGAGGCGCCCCCGCCTGTCCAGCCGGGTGCAGCCCGGCCGCTTCTTTCCCCACTCGCCGACTGTCGCGAACGCATCCCGCCAACGTCGGCAGCCAATAAAGAAAGAAAAGGCGTGCGCTAATGGCGCCAAAAAAACTTCCGGCTTTACCCGCGGTTGATTGAACCCACTCCGAATCCCACACCCCACTCCGTGAATCTCATCTTCATGACCCAAGGCAAGCTCATCTCGGTCAACGTCGGACGACCCCGGATCGTCCTCTGGAAGGGAACTCAAGTCTCGACCGGTATCTTCAAAAGCCCGGTCGAAGGTCCCATCGAACTCAAACAACTCAATCTCTGTGGCGACCGCCAGGCCGACCTCTCCGTCCATGGCGGCCCTTACAAAGCCGTCTACGGCTATCCCTCCGAGCACTATCCCTACTGGCGCCAGCAACTGCCGCAACCGGATCTCCCCTGGGGATCGTTCGGCGAAAACCTCACCACCGAAGGCCTGTTCGAGGACTCTCTCTACATCGGCGACCAACTCCGCATCGGCACGGCCCTTCTGCAAGTCACGCAGCCGCGCGTCCCCTGCTACAAAATCACCATCCGCTTCGACCGCGACGACATGATCAAGCGCTTCATCGAAAGCAAGACCAGCGGCTTCTACTTTTCGGTGATCGAAGAAGGTCAACTCGCTGCCGGAGACAAAATCGAAATCGTCCACCGCGACCCGGCCAAAGTATCGGTCGCCGATATCAATCATCTTTATTACAGAACTTCCCGCGACCAGGACCTGCTCACCCGCGCCGTCAACCTCGAACCCCTCCCCGAAAGCTGGCGAGACCACCTCCGCCAGCGCTCTGGCTAACCCACGACTTGCATCTTTTTCTACTCTGTCATCCTGAGCGCAGTGAGGCGCCAGCCGAACGAAGTCGAAGGACCCCGAGCCAGCCTGGAGAACCGCGCCGCCTCTTTACCTCGTGCCCTCTGTAGTGAGCCTTCTCTGTTTCGCAGAAGAGCCTGACGAAAATTCAAGAACATCTCAGCCACGATTGCCGGGGTTGACTGGATCAACTCCATGGGGTAAGCCTGGGATCGGAACCATGCCCCGCCGCAACTCAACGATCTCCATTCCCGTGATCAATCTCGAAACTGGCATGCCGCTCGTCCACGAGGCTCTGGCACATCTCGATCGGGAACTTGACTCTGCCCGCAAACAAAAACACCTCATCCTCAAACTTATTCACGGCTACGGTTCTACCGGCAAAGGCGGAGACATCCGCATCGCTGTCCAGAAACGCCTTCGCGAACTCCGCGATCAAGGCGCCATTCGCCAGTGCATCTTCGGCGAAGACTGGTCTACGACCGATACCAGTACCTGGATCTTGCTCAAAGCCCATCCCGCGCTCAAAACTGATCCAGACCTCGGCAAGCGCAACCAAGGAATCACAATCGTTGTCCTGTAATCACCGTCGTCCCGCACTTCCACTGGCGACGACATAAGAATGCACTTTTTCGACGAGGCAAGAACAAGTCGCAAAGCGGCGCCAGAAATTAGCCCCGCACGTAAGTGCGGGGAAGGAGGCAACCGAGAAGCAGAGTCCCCTTCAGGGGACGACACACAGAGCGACTGCTGAAACTCGGATCAAAGAGCCCAGAGCCCAGAGCCGAGAAGCCCCAGAGCCGAGAAGCCCCAGAGCCTTTCCCCTCAATTGACTTCCCGCCGAACCCGCCCATAAGATTGCTCCGCACCATTTCCCCCTCCCTGCGATGATCGGCCAGACAATCTCTCATTACCGTGTCATGGAGAAACTCGGTGGCGGCGGCATGGGCGTCGTCTACAAGGCCGAAGACACGCGCCTCCACCGCTTCGTCGCCCTCAAATTCCTGCCTGACGAAGTCGCCCGCAATCCCCAGGCTCTGAGCCGCTTCCAGCGCGAAGCCCAGGCCGCCTCCGCCCTCAATCACCCGAATATCTGCACCATCTACGACATCGGTGAGCAGGACGGCCGCGCCTATATCGTCATGGAGTTCCTAGACGGCGCCACCCTCAAGCACCTCATCGCCGGGCGCCCCATGGAACTCGAGACGTTGCTCTCGCTCGGCATCGAGATCGCCGACGCCCTCGACGCCGCTCATGTCAAAGGCATCGTCCACCGCGACATCAAGCCCGCCAACATCTTCGTTACCACGCGCGGCCACGCCAAAATCCTTGATTTCGGACTCGCTAAGCTTTCCACGCTGAGCCCCACATTCGCCGAGCCCGCCGGTCCGACTGCACAGGAGACTGCGGTCGCGGAGCAGCATCTCACCAGCCCCGGTTCGACTCTCGGCACCGTCGCCTACATGTCGCCCGAGCAAGCCAAGGGCAAGGAACTCGACGGCCGCTCCGACCTCTTCTCCTTCGGCGCTGTCCTCTACGAGATGGCCACCGGCGCGCTGCCTTTCCGCGGCGATACCTCCGCGCTCATCTTTCAGGCGATTCTCGACCGCGCCCCCGTTCCGCCCGTCCGCCTGAATCCCGACTTGCCGCCCAAGCTCGAAGACATCGTTTCCAAAGCCCTCGAAAAGGACCGCAATCTTCGCTATCAGCACGCCGCCGACATCCGCACCGACCTCCAGCGCCTCAAGCGTGACACCGACACCGGCCGCGCTGCCGCGATCAGTTCCGCCTCGGTTCCCGTCGCCCAGGAGTCCGCACCATCGCCCGCGCCCACATCCGGGTCTTCGCCAACTCCGGCCGCGTCCTCGGCATCCGCATCAGGCTCCGCGCGCACAGTTGCCGCCGCCCTGTCGTCCGGTGTCAGCGGAGCCTCGCTCGCCGCTCCGCCGAAGAAGTCCCGCATTCCCCTTTGGATTGCGGCTGCCGCTGTCGTCGTGATTCTCCTTGTCGGCGGCCTGTATCTCCGGTCTCACCACTCCACCAAGCTCTCCGAAAAAGACACCGTCCTCCTCACCGATTTCATCAACACCACCGGAGACAGCGTTTTCGACGGCACTCTGAAACAGGCGCTTGCCACCCAGCTCGAGCAGTCTCCTTATCTGAACATTCTTCCTGAATCCCGCATCCGCGAAGCCCTCCGCTTTATGGGACGCCCCGAAGATCAGCGCATCACGCGCGACGTCGCCCATGAAATCTGCGTCCGCGAAGGTGCCACCGCCATGCTGACCGGCTCCATCGCGGCGCTCGGCTCGCATTACGTCATCTCGCTCGCCGCCCTGAACGCACAAACCGGGGACACCATCGCCAGCGAGCAGGCCGAATCGGAGAGCAAAGAGCAAGTCCTCAAGTCCCTCGACAAGGCTGCCACCAGTCTCCGCGGCAAGCTCGGCGAGTCTCTCCCCTCCATCCAGAAATTCGCCACACCCCTCGAGCAGGCCACCACCTCATCGCTCGAAGCGCTTCAGGCTTACAGCCTCGGTCATGCGGCCCATCAGCGTTTCGACGACGAGGGCGCCATCCCGCATTTCAAGCGGGCTGTCGAACTCGATCCCAATTTCGCTGTGGCCTGGGCCGAACTGGGCGTCGCTTCCGGCAACACCGGGCAGACCCGCCAAATGGAAGAGTGCATCAGGAAAGCATTCGAACTGAAAGACCGCGCCAGTGAACACGAGAAGTTTTACATCTCTGGCCACTACTACGACGAAGTCACCGGCGAGGCGCCAAAAATCGTGGAGGTCTACGAGCAGTGGAAGCGCACCTATCCCCGCGAAACGCTGCCCTGGGACAATCTTGCCCTGAGTTACGAAGGCGTGGGTCAACCCGAGAAGTCACTCGAGAATGCCTCGCAAGCGATGCGGCTGGACCCCAAAGATACGTACGCCTACCAGAATCTGGCCGACGCTTACATGAGCCTGGGCCGCTTCGATGAAGCCAAAGCTGTCGTCGACCAGGCGCTTGCTCAGAAGATTTCGCCGCGCACCACCCGTTTCATGCGCTTCCAACTCGCTTATCTTCACAGCGACGAGGCCGCCGAGAAGCGCATCGTCGACGAAGCCTCCGGGCTTCTGGACGAACCGCTCATCGGCTTTCAGAAGGCTCGCGGCGATTTTGCCCGCGGCCGCATCCAGGACGGCCGCGCAACCTTCGACCGCGCCGTCCAATTCTGCCGCCAGCATCAGAACCTGGAATTCGCCGCCGTCGTCCGCAGCATCCAGGCCACATTCGAAACGGAACTCGGCTACATCAATGAACCGCGACAGCAGCTCGCAGAGGCGATCAACCTCGCACTGAACAGAGACACCAAGTCAATAGCCGCCATCCCGCTGGCTCGCCTCGGTGACATTGCCCGGGCGCAGAAATTTCATGACGAACTCGCCGCCGAGTTCCCCGCCAATACTCTCCTGACCAAAGTCCAGCTCTCCACGGCGCAGGCCGCCATCGAACTGCAGCGCAACCAGCCGCAGAAAGCGATCGTCGCCCTTGAGTCCTCTTTACCGTATGACCTGGGAAGCGGCCCCAACGGCGCGAATTACTCGTCCATCTATCTGCGCGCTGCTGCTTATCTCAAAATCGGAGACGGTCCCAAGGCTCTCGCCGAATACCAGAAGATCCTCGACCACCGCGGCATCGACGTGCTAAGCGCCTACTACCCGCTCGCGCGCCTTGGCGTCGCCCGTGCCTACGCTCTTCAGAAAGACACGGCCCACGCCCGCACCGCCTATCAAGACTTCTTCGCCGCCTGGAAAGACGCCGACCCCAACATCCCCATCCTCAAGCAAGCCCACACCGAATACGCTGCGCTCCAGTAATGGAGCGACGGGCGTCCCCGCCCGTCATCAAGCACGCGATGGAGACACGTGCCTCCCCACCCGTCATCGAACCCATAATCAAAGTCCCTGTCATGCTGAGCGTGAGAGGCGGCAGCCGAACGTAGTCGAAGCACCCCATGCTTGTAGGCAGCGCCGGCGCCCTGTGAAGGCATTTCCACCACGGCTCACCCTCTCTTATGCACGCTGGAGCGATGGGCGTCCTCGCCCGTCGACCCATCCAATGCGATTCCACGACTCGCTTCGAACTTAGGATTTTACCGACGACCGACACGATCCCACACCCATCTGTGTCCATCATCACTGAAACCACGTCCCTCCACTTGTTAGCCTCCCCATAAAAACCGAACCGAGGTGTGCCCATGCGAATCCCCCTCCGTCTTCTCATGTCTGTTCTTGCCATCGTCGTGTTCTTATCTCTCGCGATCACCTACCATGCCGTCAAGGCCGCTCCACCCGCGGCCACGCTGCCAGCCGGCAAACCCATCACCATCAAAGCGCCCCTCGGGCTTCCGCCGGTTCCGATCCCGCCCGACAATCCCCCTACTGCCGACACCGTCGCCCTCGGCCGCCGTCTCTACTACGATCCTCAACTCTCCGTGGATGGCACCATCTCCTGCGCGTCCTGCCACGCGCCTCAATTCGCCTTCTCCGACCAGCGCCCATTCTCCATCGGCGTCGGCGGCAAACCCGGGACGCGCCATGCGCCCACCGTCATCAACTCCGCTTACAGCGAGTTGCAATTCTGGGACGGCCGCGCCCCCTCCCTCGAAGAACAGGCCAAAGGTCCCATCGCGAATCCCGTCGAAATGGCGCATACCCTCGACGGCGTGGTCGCCCGTCTTCAGGACGACCCCAACTATCGTGAGCTCTTTCAGAAAGCCTGGGGAACCGACCAGATCACCATCGACCTCGTCGCCAAATCGATTGCCTCATTCGAACGCACCGTGATCGCCGGCAACTCCCCTTTCGACCGCTTCTACTTCGGCCACGACAAGAAGGCTCTCTCGCCCGCGGCCCAGCGCGGCTTCAAGCTCTTTACCGATCCGAAGAAGGCCAACTGCGCCGTCTGCCACGCCATCGGCAAGACCGACGCTCTCTTCACCGATAACAAATTCCACAATCTTGGCATCGGAGCCGACACGCGTGGCAACCTGAACGACCCCGGCCGCTACTCCGTCACCAAGCAGGACGCCGACATGGGCTGCTTCAAGACGCCCACTCTGCGCAACCTCGCCAACCGCGCTCCTTTCATGCACGACGGCAGCTTCCCCACCGTGAAAGACGCGCTCGCGCACTACATCGGCGGCGGCAACATGAACGATCACCTCGACAAGCAAATCCACGCCCTCGACTTCCTCACCTTCGACGAGCGCGACGACCTCCTCCAGTTCCTCGACTCACTGAACGGAACCCTTCCCGACAACATCGGCCCACCCCTCGACCTCGCCGAGAAGCAAGCCACACCGAAGCAAAAAGCCGTCAACTGACCGGTACCACGTCATCTGACCGCCAACAAAAGGCCGATCGAGCCCCAAAGCCCGATCGGCCTCGCTGTTTCTCCAGTCGCAATCAAACAGGTTCCTCAGGGCCGGCGACCGACGACCGACGACCCATGACCAAAGACCAAAAAACCCCGGGGGCGTCTCCGCCCCCAGGGTCGAGGTGAATGGTCAGGAGGTCACGCCGCAGCACCATTCACCATCCACCCTCGCTGCGGTGGATTCTTTGGCAGAATGTCGAGATAAATCACCGCATAGCGGAATGCCATCACCGCCGCGGTGAGCACCATCAACGTCGCCGCGAACTCTGTCCACTTCGGCACGTAATAAATTCCTGCGCTGGCCTGCAGCCCGGTGATGGAGACGTTTAGCCGGTTTGCCATGAATCCCATCACCACCAGGCTGCAAGTCCAGTACAGGTACTGGGGATTGTTGCGTACCTTCTCTCTGCTCAGCAGCCACAGCGGCGCCAGCACGAACAATCCCACTTCGACCCAGAACGATAATGTCTCTTCGCGCCACATGAACAGATAAGGCAGCGCTCCGTGCGTACCCAGATCGACCCCGCGAAAAATTCCGTATAACGCCAGCAGGGGAGCGATCACCCGGCTCAACTCACTGAGAATCTTCGTGTCGAGCTGCACGTTCAGGGAGCGCACGCATAGGTACAGTGCCATCACCGTCACCGCCAGCCCTGCGGGGATCGCCGACAAGTAAAACAGCGTGGTCAGATATGGCGTATACCAGAGCGGATCGAGCTTGCCCTTCGTCAACAGATAAAGCCCGCCCAGAAACGACTGGTGCAGCGACGACAGCACGCACCCGACCAGCACCAAACCAATCAGAATCCGGTGCTGCTGCTTCAAGTACCACGTGCGCAAACCTGCAAACGGAATCTTCTCCACCAGCGCCGGCGAGAACTCCAGTGCCAGCACCGTCGAATAAAGCATCACGCACCAGGACACCTCAAACAGCATCGAGCCCCGGTTCCACATCACGATCGGATGCCAGATTCGCCACGGCAATCCAAGCTCATACATCATGCCGACGATCACGCTCATGTAGCCCAGGAACGAGACGAGCACCGCCGCGCGCAGCACCGGCCGGTAACGTTCGAAGCCGAGCAGGTACACCGCGGCCGCGATTCCAAATCCTCCCGCGGAAAGTCCCACGCCGCACAACGTCCCCAGGCCAACCCAGAGTCCCCAGGGCTGCGGATCGGTCAGATGTGTCGACTGGCTGAACCCCAGGGCAAAGCGCGCATAGGTGGCGTAAAGCCCCGCGGCAAAAATCGCCGCCACAATCACCCGCCACAAAGTAATTTTCGGAATCCGTGTCGCCGCCATAACCCACTCCTTCCCAAACCTTCTTCGTGCTACGTCGTGCCGCCTTCGTGTCCTTAGAGGTGATCTTTTTTTTTGCTGTTCCTGTGCCCTCTGTGTCCTCTGTGGTTAAGATTTTTCTTTTTCGTCGACTGCCTCGGCGTGCGCCACTGCATTGCGCCGCTCCGTAATCCAGTAAATGCCCGCCAGCAACGAGCCGCCGACCAGAACGACCGTAGGCACATCGCCCAATGCCGCCGCGCTCAAACCCGGCATCGGCTGCTCGGGCGGCTTCACGAATCCCAACTTCTCGAAGGGCACATCCGAGACAAAGAACACCGATGTCCCGCCCGCTTCCTCGCTCCCGTAAATGTGTTTCACGTACTTGGGATCGTTCAGCACGCGCCGCTGTGCTTCTTCCAGAATCTCATCGCGCCAGCCGACGATCGAGGCGCCCGTCGGGCATGCCTCCACACATGCCGGCGCCTGCCCACGCTCCTGCCGCGCCGCGCACATGTCACATTTCTTCACATACGGCACGAGCTTCGTCCATTCGTATCGCGGAACACTGAACGGGCACGCCACCAGGCAATATCGGCATCCGATACACTTCGACTTGTCGTAGGTCACGGGACCGAGCGCAGTCTTTTTCAGCGCGCCCACCAGGCACGCCGACGCGCACGCCGGATCCTGGCAATGCATGCACATCCGCCGCACATACTTGTCCCCATGCTCCTCAATGACAGTCAGCGCAGTCGTCGACAGCTTCGCCTCCGTATCTTTCGGGAAACCGTGCACCTCCTTGCAAGCCTGCTCGCAACTGTGGCACCCGATGCACTTCGTGATATCCACCAGGATGGCTCTCGTCCGTTCCATAACGTTCTCCTTCGAACCGGTACCTTCACTGACTCTCTTCGTGACCTTCGTGCGCCCTTCGCGCCCTTAGTGGTAGGGTTCTTAGTTTCCTCTGTGCCCCCTGTGCCCTCTGTGGTGAAACCAAAACTCACTCCAGGAAGAATTCCCTCGCCAACTTCTGGCGCAACTCGGGCGTGACCCGCGCCAGCAGCCCAGCCAACGGCAACCCGCCATCGGCGGCCATCGTCGGCGCAAGCTGCGCCACCATGCCGTTCAGCCGCGTGACGCTGTTCTGCAGCCAGGGCGCCACCATGCTCCCTTGCACCAGGTTCTTCTTGTTGACGACGAGATCCGGCGATTTCACGATCGCGATCCAGCCACTCTGGTACGGATCGCGCCCGATCAGTCCCGGCTCTTGCACTGCGTCTTTGTTCACCGCCGTGACCACGCCCTCAACCGGCGAGACCAGCTCAAACTTCTGCCCGCCGCTTTCGATCGTCACCAACTTTTGTCCCTGCCGCACCCAGCGGTTCAAGCCGACCACGTCGACGCGATCAATCGTCCCGAGCAGGTTCGCGGCAAAGCTGTCGATCCCTACTCGTGCGCTCTCGCCACCTTCCTTCAGCACCCAGGTGTGTCCGGGATGAAAGCAGTAGCCCTCGGGAATCGAGAAGCCATACTCGCGCTGCATGCGCGCCGGCTTCGGTCCAGCCCACGCCTGCGGCTGCGCGACCGCTTCATCGCGCGTGCGGAAACAGAAATAGTTGATCGACATCACCAGCAGGAACATCAGGAGGACAAACAGGATCGACATAACAACCTCCGCGCCGGCTCACTCCGCACGCTCACCTGGCGTGCCGCGACCGACCTCGCCTCTGGTAAGTGCACGTCATGGGCAAACAGCCCCATTGGTGTAAGTAGTTGAGAACAATCAAACTGTTGGGGACCGAGGCAGATTACGAAAGGCTATCCAGCCACTGCATTTTGCAGCCCCTACTGCGTTTTGCAGTGATTCAACGTCGACGCCCGCCGATCAGAGGAGTTGCGCGCACAGCAGAGTCGCGTCAGCGACGTCAGCGATTAGCC
>OEKN01000555.1_pt1 | contig 23254 bp, 17 predicted proteins | sample 1503361 | NCBI WGS metagenome assembly OEKN01 (sample SAMEA104379592, study PRJEB20068) | metagenome | biome: 1000743; feature: 77; material: 1998 | place: USA | collected 2012 | depth 25 m
CTCTCCCACTCCGACCAGGTTGTCTGTGAACTCAAAGTTCGGGATTTTCTCCAGGTCCACTCCTACGCCCGGCGAATTCCGCGCCTGCCTGCAGGCGGATCGTGTCGCCGCAAGCAGCTTTCTCGATCGCTCCGCCGAGTTCCCCAGAGTTCTTAACCAGGATCGACTTCCCATGCGCGGGCGTGTCTGATAATGCCGTCTTTATGGATTGACGAGGTAATTCCGCGGGACCATCGAAGCGTCCAGAGTCAGCTTTTGTCTGCGCCCAAATCGAGATGCAAGGCGGGAAGGAAATCAGCAGCAGAAGAAAAATCCAGTGAATCACACACCTCGGCACGATCACCTCCGTCAATCGCTTGGACCTGGACTATCGTACGGCGACCGTGCTTTCGCTGGCTTCTGCGAGGGCATTGCCTGCAAGCCAATCGGCCATTCGGCCAACATTGTCGTCGCTCATATCAAATTCGATGGCCGCCTTCACGTCTTCATAGTGCTCGCGCACGAAGCGGAGCTTCTCGACCAAATCGGCGGCGCTGGTATCAAAATAAGTGACCACTCCCGCAGGACGGCGTCCATTCTCGCTGGCGACCACGGGAATGCCCAACGCCAAGGACTCCAGCACCGATGCCGCAACCCCGTCACAAGCAGGCGTCCTCAAGTACACGAAGCTCCTGCTCAACAAGGTGAGAAACTGATCATGGCTCAGATTTCCCAAGAGCAGCAAGCTCGCACGCTCCTCCGCGGGCCAGCTTTTGACGAACTCCTCGGCGGCGGACATCTCTTTGCCCGGGAATCCTAGCCAGATGTACCCGGCTTCAGGGTCCTGCTCTCGATATTGACTCATTCCCTCGCGCAATATCTCCAGTCTGTATTCGGGGCGAAAAGAGACGTATGACAAAAACACTCGGGAATGCTTCTGGAGAAAGTTATCGACCCGCTCCCCTAAATTCTCGCGAGAGAATTGCAGGTATTGGGGCGAAAACGTCGCGATTGAGCGCACCTTCTCAGGACGAATCCCATACTGCTCGATCGCGCCCTGAATCGGCTCACTGTCACAGGCGATCTCGCCCGCCAGACGAAAAAGTGCTGCAAACGCCGCGTGCGCGAGACTCCGATCATGGCGCGGAAAATAATCCTGCGAGAGCCCTCCATGAAATGTCACCTGCGCAGGACGGTTCATCGCCCGCCCCGTCAGGGCGGCAGCCAAGGCCAGCAGATATCCCTTCTTCGACATACCGTTAACGTGCACGTTCAACCGGTAACCACGCAGAGCATAGAGCCAGATTTTTTTCAGGTAGTCGAATCCGCCCTGCACATCGACGTACTCCGGGCTCTTGATCTGCCGGCCTTCATTAATCTTCAGCACTTCACAGATGTGCCCGCGCCGCCTCAACTCATCTGTTACCAGCTTCAACTGGATCGCCCAGCCGCACATGGGCGGTGGATAGTTCCCGATCTGCAGAATTCGAACTGGCACTTCAGGTCCATCGGTTGAACTTGTCGAATCCTCGCCGCCGGTGCTCAGATCCAGGTCGTGGCTTGCGAGCCAACGTCCGAGCGGAGTCTTCGTCTTGAGAATCAGCTTCGCGCTGAAGCGCGCATGATAGATGGCGCGCATGCGCGCCGTGCTAGAGGAAGTGGTCCTGTCGGAATGCTCTGTCCCCAGTGAGTATCCCAATGATTCCAACGTCGGGCCGATCAGTCCCTCGACATCCTCCAGTTGTTGCCGTGAAAGAGACGCCTTCCAGCGGGCAACCGGGCGGAACTCTCCGGAGCCAGCTGTGAATGATGTGTTCGGCCGGCTGACTGAACCGATTCCAACCCGCTGAATGTTGGCGTAATCCAACTCCTGTCCGATGAATTCCCCTAACCCGGACAACACGTCTTGCGGATGATGCACCAGATTTTCGTAGTGGACTTCCTTGTAATCCGCTCCCAGCGCTCTGCCATTTTCGCGGCCTTGGTTCACCACCCATTCCCAGTAAAGCGCCGCTGCCTGAAGTTCTTTCCCACGATCCCATGGCAGAGTCCGAATCCATCGCTGCCTTTCAAGCGACAGCGCGACATCCCTGCCATCTCGAATAATGTGAATTACCAAGGCGTTCGGGATCGTTTGCTTGATCCGTCGTATCGCGAGAAGATGGTCCGGGGTGCAGTCCGCCCAGCGCTCCATTCCCTGCTTCCGCCCCATGGCCTCCATGACGATGCGCAGGAAATCACCCGCGTTTTCGCAATTCGCCATGATTTCTTTTTCAATCTCGACCGCATCCAGTCCGGTTTTCGTAAAGAGGCTGCTGTGTTTCCACGCCTCCAGCAACGCAGCTTTGTTGTGGCTCACCCGCAGGTCGCCAAAGCGAGGTTCCAGCAGATTGAAGACCTGCGATTCCGCCCGGTACACGACAAAATTTCCCGCTGACAGCAGCATGTGGTACAGCAAGGTCGTGCCCGATCGCGGACAGCCCAGCACGAAAACGGGAGCCTTGCTTCGCGAATCTATCCGTGAGGCTCGATTTACTGGAATCGTTGTTTCGGTCGTTCCCATGTTTCGGTGTTTTCCACCACTCCTTGAGGATCACTAGCGCGCAGGAACTCCTGGCGCTACGGGCGGTGGCTCGGTCATCGCTCTGGCTGAAGTGCCGCTCACATCGATGGACGCGATCATCGGCGCGGCCGCGGTCCCCCTGCTTGCTCCTGCTTCCATGAAATTCCTGTGCCACAGCTCCAGCACCAGCATGCGCCACAAGATTCCCGACCGATTTCGCCTTCCGCGTGTATGTTCATCGACCAACGCCCGGACGGCTTCGGGCTTAAAGTAGCCGCGCTGTAGAGTGCGTTCCTCGAGCAGCACCCTCAGGTACCGGTCTTTCATGCTGTCGCGCATCCAGTCGACCAGGGGCAGCTGAAAGCCTTGTTTGCGTCGATGCAGCAAGGCTGCCGGGATCCCGAGTCGCTCAGCCAGCTTCTTCAAAATAAATTTCCGGGTGCCGGTGCGGAATTTCCAGTCGACTGGCAACGCCGCCACCCACTCGACGAATTCGTGATCCAGCATCGGAACCCGCACCTCGAGCGAGGTTGCCATGCTCATGCGATCCACTTTTGCAAGAATGTCAGCCGTCAAGTAGGTCTTGGTATCGAGATAGAGCAGACGGCTTAACGCATCCTTGGCCGGCGCGTGGTCATAGTAATGCTGCCATTGCTCCAGCGGATTCGGTAGTTTATCCGCAGCATGCAGGAAATCCTTTGAGAAAAGGCTTCTCTCCCGATGCAAAACCGGCAAGTACGAAACATCGTCGAGATAACGATCCCGCGCTGTCAAGGACGCGTTCCATGCCAGATTTTTTCCGTACATCCCGGCAGGAACCCGGTGATGCACTTGATCCCGATAAATCCTGCCCAGCCAGTTCGGGATTCGGTCAAATTTCCTCCGCTCCATTGCCACCAGATAGCGGTCGTACCCCGCAAATAACTCGTCGCCACCGTCTCCCGACAACGCCACCGTCACATGCTGCCGCGCCATCCGGCTTACGTAGTACGTCGGCAGCATCGAGGAGTCGCCGAAAGGCTCTTCCAGCATGCCGGAAAGAAACGTCAGCGTCTCTTCAAGATCGGGATCCAGGATCAACTCATGATGATCGGTCTCGAACTTCTTCGCGACCAATCGTGCGTACTCTGCCTCATTAAACTTTTCGGCTTCGAAACCAATCGTGAATGTCTTTACCGGTTGCGAAGTCACCCGGGCCATCAACGCCACGATGATGGACGAATCGACCCCTCCGCTCAGAAGCGCACCCAACGGGACATCGCTGATCAAGCGGATCCGGACTGCTTCTTCGAGCCGCTGCTCCAGTTCCTCCAGGCACTCTTCTTCCGACATCGCCGGATGTGTGCCGTATTCCGGTACGTCCCAATATCCGCGGATGCTGGTTCGGCCGCCGCTGTATTCCATCAGGTGGCCGGGGGGCAATTTGTGGATTCGTCGAAAGGCGGTGTGGGGATCGGGAATGTAGCCAAAGTAGAAGTATTGCAGCAACCCCTCGGGGTTCACTTCCGCCAGTTCCGGCGCCACGGAAAGGATCGTCTTGATCTCGGAGCCGAATAGAAGGCGCCCCTGATGCAGAGCGTAGTGCAAGGGCTTTTTTCCTAAACGGTCGCGCGCCAGCAGGAGCGATTGCTGCCGCTCGTCATACAACGCGATCGCAAACATCCCGCGCAACTTCTTGACGCAGTCCGCGCCCATCTCCTCATAAAGATGAACGATGATTTCGGTGTCGGTGTGCGTGTAGAACTTGTGGCCGCGTTGTTCGAGTCCACGCCGCAACTCGGGAAAGTTGTAGATTTCGCCGTTGTAGACGATCCAGATGCTTTTGTCTTCGTTGTGGATGGGCTGGTGGCCGCCGGCGAGGTCGATGATACTCAGGCGCCGCATGCCCAGACCGACCGGGCCCTGGGCATAGATGCCTTCGTCATCCGGTCCGCGATGGACGATGCTCTGACACATCCGGTGCACCTGGGCGGCTTCCACCTGCTCGTCGGGCCGCCCGATCATTCCCGCTATTCCACACACTGCGCGACCCCCGCCGTTTCCCGTGTCGAGTTTTCGCATTGTACCGGCGGCCGCGTTCCCTGCACCGCAATCGGCTGTTCAATTACCCTCAGATCCTGCAGCCCACAACTTTCGAACCAGCGAAAGACTTCTTCGTAGGTGTGTTTGGACTGATACCAGGGCGAGTACCAGTCAAATGTGTCGAGAACCCGCCAGGTCGCGTCTTTATTGTGCGACATTGGAATTGCCCAGCCCAAGGCGCTGCTGGCCGGCTTCCCAACCAGGGGAATCTTCTTCAGAACAGAATGAATCCCATATAAAGGCACCACGACTTTGCACAGGTGATGCAGCCTCTCCGGAGCCATGCGCCGGGTCCATTTGCGATAGACGTCGCTCATTCGGTACCAGGGGTTGTATGAACTATAGAGCCAGACTGCGATGCGGCCACCGGGCTTCAACAGCTTGGGAAGCACCTTGAAAGCTTGTTCGCAATCCGGAGTGTGATGCAGGACACCGATGCTATAGATGTAATCGAAACTTTCTGGCGCAAACGGTAGCTTGAAGACGTCCGCCTGGAAGATCGTCGCCGCCCGGTTCGACAGATTCTTGGCCGCGACCTCCGAAGCCAGGCTTAAATCAATACCAACGACCTGCGCACCCCAGCGGGTCGCCACTTCCGCGAATCGTCCCATGCCACAACCGACATCGAGCACCAATTTTCCAGCCAGATCTTCGGGCCGAAACCCGGTACGCCGCCGGAAGGCCCGTTCCGATCTCTGGCTGCTGGCATCGTCCAGCTGGGTTCGCGAGTAAAGTTTCCATTGAAACCCAAAACTGCCGGCATAGTTCTGCGCATCCACAAAGCGAAGCACTCCGTTCAGCACCGGGTACTCTCGCCCGCAGCGAATGCACACTAAACCACTCCTGCCAGAGGCCAATCCGCTCTGGCAATCAAGACAGCGGAGAATCCCTAGGACTTCTTCACCGACTCCAGGCAAGTTCACGTTCTCTGTTTTCGCCATACCCAAGTGTTTCCTTACCCTCACCCTGCAAAGGATCCGCCGCGCTGGTTCCCTCCGGGGGTTTGGCGGCAATCTGAGACAGCGCGCAGATGTAGCCCACTACGAAATAAGGGAACAGGTTGTATTCCGTCGAAGCAAACATCGCACCTGCTGCATAGCCGGCCAGAGCGGCCCACAACGCGCTGGTCCAGATTCGGATCTCGGGATCGCTCTTGTATCCCGGCAGCTTATAGACTCGCTTGATGCGGCGCATCGAAACGAACAATAACGCGAGGAACAGAACGAGCGCCGGAATTCCAGCCTCCGCTCCGAATTCTGTATAAGTGTTGTGCACCACGCGCCACTCTTGCGTCACAGCTGGGAAATTTCCGGGGCCGACTCCAAAAATCGGGTGATGCAGCATCAGGCTGGTGCTCTCCTTGAGCAACTGCGTCCGCTGCTCCAACGATCCTTCCCCGTGCGCTTCCATGCTCCCTTCCGCAAAGGAGCCGGCAGCAGGCCTTTGAACCAGGCTCAAGATGCGTGCTCGGTATTTCGGGGAGGCTACGAGGCCACCCGTGGCGAAAACTCCAAGCATGAGGGTTACCCCCAGCAGCATGAAGCGCCGCCCCTTAACCCCAAACTCCCAGAGGCAGACAATTGCCGTGATCACCATGGCAATGATGCCGCTGCGCGAGTAGGTCGCAACCACCCCAAACAGCAAGCAAATCAAAGAGAACGCCCAAAATACCTTTCGCATGCCCCCCTTGGAGGCGAACAGGAAGGCCATGCATAACGGGAAATTGATGGCGATGTTGATGGCCAAATCGTTGGGGTTTTCCAAAATCCCCTGCTGGATCCCCATTAACCGTCCGTCCACGGTATGGTGCACAAGGAGCGACCCCATCGTAACGAGGGCCACCGCCGAAGCTTGAATGTAGAGGAGCCGTCGCAGCCCGCTCATCTTTGTGACCACCATCGAAATCAGGAGTGCGATGATCACGCCTTTCGAAAACTTGTTGATGACCGTGTCAAACGCCCCGCCCCTCCAGAACGCAGTCGGGATCGTCAGAATGAGGTGCGCCAACAGCACAAGTAGAATCTTGCCCTCGAGTGGTAACTTGCCCCGCTCCGTCCGCTTGACCCCAAAAATGAGAGCCGCCAGCGCGATCCCTCCAGCGATCTTGCCGATGGGGATATACGATAGACCGGGAATAAAATCTTCCGGGCGAAAGAAGTAAATCGCCGAGAACAGCACCAAGGCTCGATACGCGAGTGCAGCCCGTGGCGTCTGGGCCGGAGCCATCATCCAACCCGATTCCTGAAATTGCAGTTGCGTGCTCATAATTCGAATCAAATACCTTCCTGAGCCGAGCATCCAGCCGCCATCAGCTTCACCACTTTTATCGAGTCCAAGCGACCTTCCTTCTGGTTACGAAATTTGCAAACGCCACCATGGCTGCTGTATTCAAGACCACAAACGTGAAGGCTGCATCGGCGGCGCGCGCGACGGGCCCCATTTTTACCCGCGCCATTCCGATCAGGCTCAACCCATAAAACGCCAACTGCACGAAAAACACACCGCGATAAAGAGGCTGAGGCAACCAGGCTGACGCCAGCAAGGCCGCTACGAGGGCAAAGGGAACAAGCAAACGTAAAATCTTGTGACTGATGAACTCGAATCGAATCGGGTTCGCCCCGCTCCATAGCCATGGCAGCAATTGCAGCAACTGATAATTGCCACTCAGCGTGCGTACTTTTCGCGCAAACTCTCGATCCGTGCCCAGGTCGGAAACATCCCACGCGCGTGCCCGGGGCTCGAAAATGACTCTTTTCCCAGCTTTCACGACCAGCATTGGAATCAGCACGTCATCGAGCAATGTCTCCGGCGGTACCGGAGACAACAACTCGCTCCGAACTCCATAAAGTGCGCCAGTCGCTCCCACCACCGAGCCTGACGCCGACTCTAACTCCCGCACAATCTTCTCAATCCTCCAGTACAGACCCATACCCTGGTTTTTTTCGCCCGCACTGGAATCACCCAGCATCAACTCGCCGCTCACACAACCTACCTGCGGATCCGCAAAATTGCTCAGCAAGACCTTCAGTCCGCCGGATTCGATCTGCTGCCGCGCATCCGTGAAAATGACAATCTCTCCCTGCACAAGATGGAAGGCATCATTCAAGCCGGAAGCCTTTCCCCGCGAAAGCTGATTCAATACCGCATGCACATTGGGACGACGTGCACATTTCCGCAGGATGGCCTCGGTGCCATCGGTCGATCCATCTGAGACCACGATGATTTCGATCTGATCTGCCGGATAGTCGAGCCCAAGCAGATTTTCCATCTTCCGCTCGAGCACCCGCTCCTCATTGCGCACCACCATTACGATCGATACGAACGGCTGTAGGTGTCCCGATAGCACCGGCATTGGACGCAGGTGGCACCGCATCCAGAGCCATAGCGGATAACCCACATAGGTGTATCCGATCAGAGCGACAGCTCCCCAAAATACGCATGTCATTGCGCCCCCCGGCCCAAGAGGACGATCTTGACCGTCTGGAACATGATCAGAATGTCCAGACCGAGCGACGCGTTCTTGATGTAGAACAAGTCGTACTGCAGCTTTTCCTTCGCGTCTTCTACGGTGTTCCCATACTTGTAGCGAACCTGCGCCCAGCCAGTAATGCCGGGACGCACGGCGTGGCGCACTCCGTAATACGGAATTTCCTTGCTGAGCCACTCCACGAATTCCGGGCGCTCCGGCCTTGGACCAACAAATGCCATGTCGCCCTTAAACACACACCACAATTGCGGAATCTCATCGATGCGCGACGCCCGCAAAAACTTCCCTACCCGGGTAATTCGTGGATCGTCATCTCCGGCCCAGGTCGGCCCTGTGTCGGCCTCTGCGTCTTGCCGCATGGTACGGAACTTGTAGCAATAGAAATTGTGCCCAGCACGCCCCACTCGCTTTTGCCGGTAAAGCACCGGCCCTCTTGAATCCAGCTTGATCGCCAGGATCACGAATGGCAAAAGGGGCAGCACGACAACCAGCAGGGTGAATGCCATCAGTGTCGACAGCGCCCGCCGCATTAAATTGAAGCTGGTGCTGAACCGGAAGCCGTCCGCAAAAATCAGCCAACTCGGATACAACTGCTCAACTTCAATGCGTCCTGAAATTTTCTCCAGCCACGAAGTCGCTTCCTCGATTCGCACCCCATTCAATCGCAACTGCAGTAATTCCTGAACCGGAAAGGTCCCGCGGCGATCCGGCATTGCCACGATCACGCGGTGCACGTCATGCGCGCCGGCCATCTCCGTCAGGTGAGCCGCTACCGATTCGCGCGTCAGCGCGCCCTCGACATTCCCGCTCCAGCCAATCACGTCGACGCCCAACTCCTTCCGCTGCCGCAATCCCAGCATCAACCGTTGCGCTCGTTCGCCCGTGCCCAGGATGTACACCTTTTCCTGCATGAAGGGTTGTTGCACGAGCCATCCGTAAGCCGCGCGCCAGCCTACCAACCCCATGGTCAGCAGCACGAGCGCGATGAGGGATGCGTTGTTTCCAGGAAGAACATATGGAAAGAAGTAGCCAATCACTGCCAGAAACAGCGCGAACAGGCCGGGAACCAGGAACAGGCGGAAATACATTTCGCCCTTGGCATCGAATTGGGCGGAATCGTACAGGTCGAACCAGTGCGAACAAATCAACACCACCACCGTCGCCACCAATACCTTCACATACCCGTACTGATAGTTCAGGACTATGTAGCGGTCGTCCGGGAACGCCAACAACACCCCGAGCAGAAACGACAGGAATACAACCGTCGTCTCCACCGCCAGCAGCACCAGCGTGCGGACGGGGTAGTAGACATTGAACAGTCGGATCACAGGTCGCCCTTGTTACGCCTTCTGTCTTGCTGTCTTCTCGTACGATTCGTAGTAGTAACGTGAGTAGTAGGAATCCGAACGGGTGATGCCGTTCAGCACGACTCCCACCAGGAGTTTCCCCTGGAATTCCTGGCGCGCCTTTTGCGCTGTGTCGTACGGCGTCGCATTCGAGCGCACCACCATCAGCACGCCGTCGCAGAAGTTCGCTAACTGGCTGGCATCCGATACTGGCACCGCCGGCGGCGAATCAAGAATGATCCAATCGAACAGCGGCTCCACTCGTTGCAGGAGCATCTTCAATCGCCCGTTCGCAATCAGCTCCGCCGGATGCGTCACCGTGCGTCCACATGGCACGAAAAACAGGTTTTCCATCGGGCCACGCTGCATGATGGAAAACTCATCGCTCTCGCCCAGGAGATAGTCTGCCAATCCAGGCGATGAAGTTGTGCCCAGCGCGCTGTGTAGACGTGCCACCCGCAGATCCCCATCGATGAGCAGAACCCGCCGTCCGTGCTGCCGCACAAGCACCTGTGCCAGATTCGCCGCCACGAACGATTTCCCTTCCTGCGGAAGCGCGCTCGTAACGAGGATTTTCTTCACCGAAGCCTTTTCGCGCATCTGGTAAAGGCGCGAACGCAATGTCCGGAACTGTTCCGTTCCCAGCGCGTTCTCTTCCGGGTTGAAGAACAGCATCGTCTTGGGATCCGGCTTCCATTCGCCCTGCGCGCAACGCGCCAGGAGCGTGTCAAAAGTAAAGGAGGTCGTGAACGACGGTACGCTTTGACCGTTTCCGGGAGCTCCCGGCGCGCTCGTCGGCGTTTTGGGAAGATGAGCCGTCTCAGGCATCGCGGGCAAGGTTTCGGTCGCCGGCAGGTCCATGACGGGCGCACCATCGGTGCGGGTCCCCTGGGATGCGGCCCTTTCCTGTTCAGCTCGCTTGAGTGCTTCGTGAATTCGGCTCATGATTTCCTCTCTTTAGGCAGGTCTTGTTCGGACTGTCGCAGCCGGTCGGCCAGTGTCGCCAGCGTGCGTAGTGCTTCTACCAGGTCAAATTTTTCTCCGTTGGACGGAGGCGGCGCGGGCACAGTCATCGCTCCCGACGCCACATTGTCGCTAAGGTCAAAATCACGTGCGACCGCGTCTACGATGCTTTCGGTGATCGTCGGTTTCTGATCGACAAAAGCACTCACCAGACAGTGCTCGCACAACAGGTTCACAACACGCGGAATCCCGTTCGAGTACTTGTGAATGGAATTCAGCGCATCGCCATCAAAAATCTGCCGCCCGTCCGAGCCCGCGATCCGCAGCCGCTGCTGCACGTAGGCTTTCGTCTCTTCCAGCGTCAACGGATGTGTCTTCGCCCGCAGCGTCAGGCGCTGTCGCAACTGGCGCAACTGCGGCATCTTGAGCTTCGTTTCCAACTCCGGCTGTCCTACCAGCACGATTTGCAGCAACTTTTCCGTGAAGGTCTCGAGATTGGTGAGCATGCGGATTTCTTCGAGTACTTCATCGGTCAGGTTTTGCGCCTCGTCGACAATCAGCACCGCCGTTTCTCCCGCACGGTAGCGGTCCAGCAGCCAGTTGTAGAGGCGCTGCAGAATCTGGCTCTTGGATTTCGAATCGCACTGAATGCCGAAATCCGCCATCATGTAGTCGAGGAACTGGGGCACGTTCATGCGCGAGTTGAAGATGAACGCCGTCGCCACCTGCTGCAAGCGCAGCCATTCCAGCAGCTTGTTGATCAACGTCGTCTTGCCCGTGCCCACTTCGCCGGTCAGCAGAACGAAACCCTTGCGGCTCTGGATGCCGTACGTCAGGCACGCCAGCGCCTCCTCCGTGTGCCGCGTCAGGAACAGGTAACGCGGATCCGGATTCACATTGAACGGGTTCGCTCGTAATCCAAAAAACTCTTTATACATACTGGTCGCCTAGACCCCGACTTTCTCTCCGCTCGTTTCTCCCGTGCCCTTGTAGCGATTCCAAAATTTGCCGTTTCCATTGGCCGGCGCGTCTTCTGTAACCCAGGGCAGCGTTACAAGCACGGGCATCTGCAGGCTGGCAAGCACATCCGCTTCGTTGCGGATCGACTTGTCCCTCAACTCCACCCACAAGGCCAGGCCGAGCCCGATGACGAGCCCACTGCCCAGACCACCAGCTGCAAACAACAGGCGGTTCGGGAAACTTGGCGACTCGGGCAGGCTGGCAGCGTTCAACAGGTGCATCTGTTCGCCCTGCTGCCGTTTTTCCATGTCGGTAGCCATCTCCGACGTGCTCTTCTTCGACAGCAGATCTGCATAAAACTTCTGGGCCGTGTCGTAGTCTCGAGTCAATTGCTTGTACTTTTCCTCAACCTCGGGACTGATCGCAACCCGGCTCTGATACGTGCGGATCTGATCACTCAGCCGCTTCTGCTCGCGCGTAGCCTGGTTCAATACGTCCTCGTACTGATGCACCTGCAGACGCAGTTGCCGAATCTCCGGTGGCTCGGTTGCACTGGCCTTCTGCGTTGGATCCGGTCCCTTCGCCGCTGCGTCGTTCACCTCCGCCAGCTTCTTTTTGACTTCCGCGATGTCCGCCTTGGTCTTGATCACGTCCGGATGATCATCGGTATAACGCGCCTGCAGCGAGATCAACTGGCTCTGCAGAGTGGACAGCTGGGTTTCAAGACTCTGTGGATTGTTTGTCCCCTGCGACGTCTTCCAGGCCGCCAACTGCTGCGCCAGCAATGATTCCGTGTAGGCCTTGTCCTGCTGCGACCGGTTCACTGTCTGGGTATTGGCGTCCAACTGTGAGTTCAAGCCGCCCAAAACCTTCCAATTGTTGTCTGCATCGCCCGGCAACTGGCCAGCGTATTGCCTTTTGAACGCCGCCAGCTTCGCGTCCTGCTCATCGAGATCACGCTTGGCTTCACCGAGTTGCCGGCTGATGAACGCCGTCGTGTTCTCGGCCACCTGCTCGCGCGAGCTCTGAAACTCCGTCAGGATCGCCGAGGTCAAGTCATTACACACGTCCTGCGCGTCCCGTGGGTTGGCGGTGGTAAAGTTCACATAGAACCCCGGCACGCCGCTGCCCTGACCAGGTTTCCTCCTGCCCCCGGTATTTCCAATCGCGCTGAGATCCGTCACCACGGGCTCAATCTGAACTCCTGCGCGCACGTCTTCCAAAACGTCGTCCAGGTTCTTCCCACCCTTGAACAATCCGGGCCGCTTCTCCACGATCGGCTGCAGGCGGTTTCGCCCTAAAACCTGTTGCTGCATGGTCGCAATCCGCTGCGCCAGATCCGCAGTGACCACCGGCTGCACCACGCCCTCGGGAACCTTTTGCCCTTCCACCAACACCAGTGCCTGCGACGTGTATTTCGCAGTAAAGGCGTAGGAGATCAGGAAACCCACTAGGGGTGCCAACAACGCCGGAATCAGAATCATCTTCAGGCGCCGGCGTAACATCGCCAGGTAGTCGTCGAGGGTTAGATCGCGATTTTCAATCATTTCCGTGTTCCCATTCTGGCTACCCTCCCCGGGGTAGCCTTGCATTAATCGATCCGGATCGGCCGGAAGTGCCAGTCAACGCCGATGGTCGCCACGTGTCTCACAGCGATTCGGTTGCAAAACGTCCCCACCACAGGGCACGTATCAAATACCTGGTCGTTCCACTGATATCCCAGGAAGGCTCCCCAGTTGTAGCTAAATTGCCGGCGCACGGCGAAACCTGCGAAACCATAGTTGTAGGACGCCGCTGCTACACCCAGTGCGGCCGATTGCAGCCGCTGATTGTGGGCAAACCCCAGATTCGCGAACGCGTTGTATTTTCTTCCCAAAGGCCGCGAAAGCTGTACTTGCGCAATATTGCTCTGCGAGCCTGCGAAGAATCCCGACCCGTTACTCTGGAAACGTTCAAAGCTCGCTGATGCGTTAGTGACTCTGAATCGGTACCGCAACGTTACCCGCCCCGCCGCCGAGAGCCGGGTCGTCGTGCCAGTAATCGGATCATGAATTTGCGTCCACTGCGGACCCGCGCCAATCACGAAGTCCATTCGCCCCGACACGCGATGACCGTACATCCCCTGCACCAGTTGCGAGGTGATGTTGTCCGCGCCAACCAGCGCCGGGAAATGGAACGACTGGAACCCATAGGTCACCGCAATCTGATCCTTGCGGCTAAGTGAATAGTTGTATCCCGCTTCCGCCCCCGCTTGCTGGCTGTTGATGAACCCCTGGGTAGAATCCGTAAAGTGCACCAATCCGTAGGAAGCTGCTGCCGTTACGGATGAGCGCGGACTTAATCCTTGCACTACGTCGAGGACGGTGACATTGGTGAAGCGCGATGACTGGCCTAACGCCCCAATCTGCTGCGAACCCAGAATTCCGTATTGCCCGCCAAAACCGCTGCCAAGCATACCCATGCCCGTGCCCAGTCCGCCCAGGCCCAATTGAAACCCGCCCGCACCGCCAAAGGAGCTGTATCCAAAAGCGCCTTCGGGCAGATAGCTGAACGAGTCGCGCACCGTAAGTTGCCCGGTTCTCCACAGCATCGATTGTTGTGCCTGCAGCTCGTGGACCTGTTTCCATCCGTTCCCCGCAGCGTTGTAGTAGCTTGCTCCGCCGACATACGCAGCCTCCACCTGGTAGCGGCTCCACAGCCTTTGCAGCGTCAGCCCCGCCAGACCACGCGAGACGGAATGCCAAGCCGGCCGGGCATCGCTGCCAATGTTCGAGTCGATCGACTCGCTGGCTTCGACTCCGCCCAGCAGCATGCTGCGCGGCTGGATATTCGGCTCCAGCGAAGGCTGGTCCAGTCCCGAAATCGGCGGATTGTCGTTCACCACCACGGGCGGCGCCTCTTGCCCGAACGCGGGTGCCGGTGCATTTCTCTGCGAATCGTCCGCAGCTTGCCCGGTGCTACTGTTCGTTTGTGCCACAGCCGGCATCGCAGCCAGCACGAGCCACAACAGCAGAGAACTCGTTTTGCGAATCTTCATCATGCGATCGTTAGGGGACAACAATGGTATCTCCTGGCTTCAGGATTAGGTTCTGATCAACCGACTCCCCCTTGATTAACTCGCGGTAGTGCACAGGAATTTTTTGTTGTTTGCCGTTCTGGTTGCGCAGCAGATAGATTCCTTTCGTGTTGGCAAACTGTGTGAATCCCGCACTTGCCAGCGCCTGCAGCACCGTCATATTGGGTTGCAGAATCGTCGCCCCCGGATGCAAAACTTCGCCCAAAATATAGATTTTCTGACTGTTCATCGCCGTGACCACCACAGTCACGCGCGGATCCGAAATGTATTTCTTTAACTTGACGGTGATCGCCTCCGCTAATTGCGTTGGCGTCAGGCCGGCCGCGACCACATCATTCAACAGAGGCAGCGAGATCTTCCCATCCGGCCGTACCGGCAGGCTTTCCGTCAGGTCCGGCTCTTTCCACACGGAAATATGCAGCATGTCATCTGCCCCGATCACGTAGTCCGGCCCTGCTACCGAGGTCGGTTCGCTTTGCGCTTTCTCGGCGGCCGGTTTCGCGTCTTCCTTCGCCTTCGCATTCGCTTGCCCCCACGCGCTTGTGGCTAATATGCCGGCCAGCAGCAGCATTCCGAAGTTCTTAGTGCGCTTCATTTCCTCTCCTGAACTATGAGGCTCCATAATCCTGGTACCCGATCTGTTTCAACTTGTAGAGCAGGGCTTTGTAGCTGATCTGCAGCTCTTGCGCAGCCCGCCTGCGGTTCCAGCGCGTGCGCTGTAATACCTTCAGAATCAATTCCTTCTCCGCTTCCCGAGAGGCCGCGCGCGAGGCTTGCTTCAGTGAAATCCGCTCTCCGTTCCCTCCCCGCTCCGACCTCATCAAGAGCGACCGCAATCCGCCCATCGCAACCGACTCGTCCCCCAGCGCCACAATTGCTTTGGCCGCATCCTCCAGTTCCCGGATGTTTCCCGGCCATGCGTACTCCTGGAACAGGTGCTCCGTCGCAGGACTGAGCTTCGGAACCGGACGTCGAAAATCCTGCGCGTACTTGGCAAGAAAGAAGTTCACCAGGGACGGAATGTCTTCCTTGCGCTGCCGCAGCGGAGGCAACCGCAGACACACGCCGCTGATGCGGTAGTACGTGTCCTCGCGAAAACGCCCCTCTTTGACCTCCGCCTCCAGGTCACGCGAGCTCCCACAAATCAGCCGGGCACGTGTTCCATGCCCGTTGCCATTGCCTTCAACGCTGGACAACGTGCTTAGGAGTCCCTCTTGGCAAGCAGGACTCAGTTCCGCCAACTCATCCAAGTAAACCGTGCCATTGCAGAAGGGTCCATCGCCTCCACGTTCGCCTTCGCTGAACATCTCCGGCGGTACATCTGTACAAGCGAGGACCCGGAAGGGCTCCGCTTGATGGCTCGACATCTGATGAATCCGCTCCGCCGTGGCCCTTTTACCAGCCCCAGTCTCGGAAAGCAGAAGAACGGGCACCTCGCTTCTCGCGAGTTCCCGAATCACCGCCTCCAGCCCCTTCATGCTCTGGCCAAGCCCCTCCACAAAACCCCTTCCAAGGACGTTCGGATCGCGCTCAGCACCCTTTGCTTCAACGAATTGCGGGAAATCTTTCGCCATATTGGCTCTACTTCGTCTGCCGGGGAATAATGCCAGTGAGTCGGATGTTCTTTGTTGCTCGTGTACCGAGCAAGGGTACTGCCATCCTCCGAGAGAGGAGTTGGTTCACACACCTAATTAATATCGTAAATGTTTACAGTAAGTTACGAGATCTGCGCCTTTGCGATACCCACCCCGAGGCAACTTTGCGTAGCCTACAACAGAACCGAATGTAGGAAAAGTTTTTACCTACTCGAAGGTAATCAAATGGGGTTACTTTTCCCCAAAGCTCCAAATTGTCCTGCTAACCCTTTGTGGCAAAAGGAAGCTTCTGAAGGCTAAGATCATCTAGGCACGCTTTCAGGTGCCCATTTCCGTGGCTCAAATGTGGCAAAAACTTTTCCTGTTCCCGGGGACCGCTAAGAAGAATTCGTCCGCAGCGCAAGGGGTAATCTTGGGCAGCCTGGGTACCACTACTTGCAGACAATGGTTTACCAGTCGCGCTTGCGTATTTGTTCGGCGAGCCGTGAGGTGAAGATTTCCGACCCTTGCTCATTGAGATGGAAACCATCACGGTAAAGCGCGCGAGGAAATTCGCCCGGAGGAGACAAGACCCACACGGGAAGCCCAATTTGCTCTCCCATTGCCTGGATCTCCCGCGAATGGTCTTCGCGCAGGGTGGGCGGAACCAGCAGGACGATTTTTACTCCGTAGGTCTGCGACAACTCCCGTAACTCGGGCAAGCGCTGCTGGGCCCGGCTGAGCAGCAACTGAGGATTGCTTACATGAGGCCCATGGTCAGCGATGCGTCCAGCCAATTGCCGAAAATTGGGCACAAGCAGAATCAGTACTCTTTCCCGGATGACGGATTTGTCCGCCAGCCAATTGCTCCAATGGGCAAACAGGTAGGTGCTCGCCGTGGTCCGGTCGAGCTTGCTAGCCTGAATCGCCAGAGGGAAATCCTGCGCGCTCATTTGCCGATGGGCAAATTCCTCGCCCAGCGTGAGACTCGACGCAAGTTGGTCCGTCGCCAATGAGAGCACGATCAGACTCGGCCTCGAACCCTCCTCCAGCAGCCGGCGCAGGCCGAAGTACCAATCCAGGTAGTGCGTCTGCTCGATGCCAAGACGACTCACTTCGTACTGCGGGGCCAGGCCGTCGTGCAGGTGGTCGAGTTGGACCCCTTCCAGCAACAGCGAATTCCCCGCCAGCAACACCGTTGGGCGTCCGTCTGAGGTAACCGGACGCAAACTCCGGGCCACATGAAGCTCGGCCTCCACTCGCCTCTCCGTGCGGCTGAGGCGTTGCAGAATAAATGGCGAGCCGAATTCAAAGCCCAGCATGAGCACGGCCAGTCCAACCAGCAGCGCCAGCACGCCCGTATGCGAACTCATCTGACCCGGTTCGGGTCGCGACTGCTCCAGGCCGATTTCCTCAGAACTGGAAATAGATGAATGCATTTGCTTGATTCGCTCCCATCAATGCAATGATCAGGGCGCAGGCCAAGCCGAAGGCCACCCGCTGCCTGACCGGTGCAAACGAAAAACAATACTCACCGCCTGTCGATTCCAGATAAAGATCCAGAAGCAGTAAGGGAATGGAAAACACGACTAGAAACAGGAACGCCGCAGGAAACTCTGGCCGCCAACTCCATCTGCCCAGTCCCTTCAACATCTCCCAGGCTGCTCGCAGCGACTGCGCCCGGAAGAAGATCCAGCTCACGCATACCAAGTGGAAGACAAAGATCTGCTTGAGCAGTTTGCGAAGCGTTCCGGGAATGAGCGGCTTGTCCCTGGTAAGCTTCCGTTCCACCGCCAGGCTCGCCCCATGCTGGCCGCCCCAGATTACAAACGTCCAGTTGGCGCCGTGCCACAAGCCGCCCAGAAGCATCGTGAGAAGAAGATTCCGGTAAGTCTGACGCTCTCCATTCCGGTTTCCGCCCAGAGGTATGTAGAGATAGTCCCGCAGCCACGTGCTGAGGCTCACATGCCAGCGCCGCCAAAAATCCTGAATGCTGTCAGCAAAATAAGGCTGGCGGAAATTCACCATGAAATGGAAGCCGAGCAATTGCGCGCTTCCCCGCGCGATATCGCTATAACCGCTGAAGTCGCCATAAATCTGCCATGCGAACGCATACATCCCAAGCAAGGTGACCGGCAGACTCGGCCGCCCGAAAGCTCCGCCAAAGGCGGCGTTGGCAATCAGCGCACAGTTATCCGCAATGACGCACTTGCGGAACAATCCCTCCAGGATCATCAGCAAGCCATCGAAAGCCTTGTCCGAATCCCAGTGTCTTGGTTTCTGAACCTGCGGAAGCAGGTGTGCCGGCCTCTGGATTGGACCGGCAATCAAGTGCGGGAATAAGCTGATGAACAACCCGTAATCCAGGAACGATCGCGACGCGGGTAGCTTTCCCGAATAAACATCCACGATGTAGGCAACTTCCTGAAAGGTGTAGAACGAAATGCCCGGGGGGAGAATGATCAACAACACCGGAAGCGATGCCTTGATGCCTACTCCCGCCAGCACATGCCCCAGCGAATCGGCAAAGAAGTTAAAGTATTTGAAAAATCCCAGAATCGAGAAGTTGATCACGAGCGACAGCGTTAAAAGGGACTTGCGAACCCGCGGGTCCTTGGTGTCGGCAATCTTGATCGCGATGAAATAATCGATGACCGTCGAGCCGATCATCAGACACAGAAATCGCCAATCCCACCAGCCGTAGAACAGGTAGCTCGCTGCCAGCAAGAACCGGTTCTGGGCGCGGAATCCGAGTCGCCAGTAAACCAGGGCTACCAGACAAAGGAAAAGGATGAAAATCGGCGTGTCGAAAAGCATCGTGACTTATTTGCGATCGGATCGGAACGTTTATGGCACTACGGAGTGCGCGATGCCCCTCAGGATACCCCACGTTTGCTCTTCGCGCATGCCGCGGTAGTTCCTTTGGTAATCGGCAAACTCGCCCCGCCGGCTCTTCTGGCCGCCTGGCTCAACTAGCCCGTGCTGATGGCGTCGAGCGAATCCTGACGGCCATGACTTCTGAGCATTGCGCTCCTTTAATGGTTGTAAAACTTTGTAAATTGTGGACGATTTCTTGACGAGCGCCTTCTATGACGAGCGTCGAAAGCCCGGCGCTTGCTGGGTGGCCTTACGACATAACCAAAGTCACTCACCGGGCATTCACCGATTGCGCCAGAACCCTCAGTTCTACTATGCTTGGCTGATACTCCTCATAAAATTTGTGTTTTGAGCCAAGCCGTCCAAACCGCGCATTTGACTGTCGAACCGCCAATCTCGCAATCGCGAGTGCCACTTTGGCAGATACTGGTTTTGCTAGGCGTGCTTGCCTGGCTTTACGCCTCTGTCCTTGGCCATCTGGCCGCTCAATGGTGGCACGATCCCAATTATTCCCACGGCTTCTTCGTTCCTGTGTTTTCGCTTTTTGTGGTCTGGAGCGAGCGCGATCGTATGCGAAGATTGCCCCTGGAGCCTTCCTGGTCGGGCCTGCTTGTACTGGCATTTGCGCTCGTCGTTTTGACTGCCGGCATTCTCGGTGCCGAACTTTTCCTCTCCCGCTTTTCCTTCCTGCTCGCTATTGCGGGCCTGGTTGTGCTCATCTACGGATGGAATCATTTCCGCGCTGTTTTCTTCGCATGGCTGTTCCTTTTGTTCATGATTCCCATCCCCGCCATCGTCTTCAACCAGATCACATTCCCGCTACAACTGTTGGCATCGCGAGCGGCCGCCGATACTCTGCCTCTGCTCGGTGTGCCCGTGCTGCGCGAGGGAAACATCATCCAGCTGCCGGCCATGGCGCTGGAGGTGGCCGAAGCATGCAGCGGAATCCGCTCTCTGATGTCGTTAGCCACCTTGGCAATTATTTACGGCTATCTCCTGGAAACACGGACGTCCATCCGCGTTACCCTCGCGCTGGCCTCGATCCCGATCGCCGTCATCGCGAACAGCCTGCGCATTATCGGCACCGGCCTTCTCGTGCAGTATTGGGATCCTGACAAGGCGCAAGGCTTTTTCCACGCCTTTTCTGGATGGCTGATCTTCGTTGTGTCCCTGGTCTTGCTGTTCCTGCTGCATCGCGGCCTGCAACTGCTCTGGGCAAAAGGAGGCTCGCGTCCATGAAAACGCAAGCGCGATTCGGGATAGCGCTCGTTCTGCTTCTGGGCACGGCCTTATTCCTGCAAGCCCGCAACCGTGGTGAAGTCTTCCCGCCTCGGAAGCCCCTCTCGGCCTTTCCCGAGCAACTTGCGGATTGGACCGGCACCGATGTCGAAATAGGCAAAGACATCCTCGACATACTCGGTCCCGGCGACTTCCTGCTGCGCGTCTACCGAAATGGACGCGCGAAGCAACCCAATACCGACTTGTTCATTGCTTATTTTCCGAGCCAGCGCGCGGGCGACACCATTCACTCTCCCAAGAATTGCTTGCCGGGGGCTGGTTGGACGCCCATCGATTCCGCTCGCGTCACCCTGTCCGTCGCCGGTCACGCGCCCTTCCCGGCGAATCGCTACGTGATCGCCAAGGGTAGCGATCGTCTCCTGGTGCTCTACTGGTACTGGGCCCATGACCGCGCTGTGGCGAGCGAATACTGGGCCAAAATTTACCTGGTCACTGACTCGATTCGCATGAATCGTAGCGATGGTTCGCTGGTTCGTCTGACCACGCCGATGATGCCGGGCGAGTCCGTGGATGCCGCCATGGCTCGCCTTATGCCGTTTGCAGGAAACGTGGTCCCATTGCTCAACCACTACATTCCCCAATGAATCAATCGGTGTTTCGCAAGCACAATTTTGCCCCGCAGCTATTCGCTCCGCACTGCGCCAATGGACTTGACTACGGGGCAAGCTCCCCTACCCGAATTCATGTTTTCACTTCGCAGAGGATCGCAAGCCTTCCAAATAATCTGGCGCGTTCAACGCGCTCCCCTCGGGAGAATCATCTATGAGGCGTACGGCATTCCGCCTATTGCTGACTTTGACTCTGATCGCCGGCTTTCTCACGGGCTGTTCGCGCGACCCCAACGTCCGCAAACAGAAATACTTTGAGAGCGGCCAACGCTTCTTCGAAAAGAGCAAGTTTCGCGAAGCCGCCATTCAATACAGCAACGCGATCCAGGTGGATCCACGCTTTGCGGATGCTCACTACCGTCTGGCTCTGACCTATCTCCGGCTGGGTGAAGTGAATCGCGCCTATCAGGAACTTCAGCGCACCATCGAAATCCAGCCCGACAATTACCCTGCGCGCGTCGACATCGCCAACATGTTGATTGCCGCCAAGTTCTTCAAGGAAGCTCAAGAACAACTGGACATTCTCACCGCCAAGCAACCGGACAATCCCGATGTCCACATGGCGGTGGCCAACTTCAAGGCTCGCCAGGGCGATCTACCCGCCGCGATGCTGGAGATGCAGAACGCCCTCCGGCTTGATCCCAACCGGTCCGAGGCCTTCCTGAATTATGCCGTCATGCAGATTCAGGCCCAGCAGTACGATGCCGCCGAGACCAGCCTCAAAAAGGCCATCGCAATCGATCCCAAGTCCATGAACGCGCAACTGGCTCTGGGCAGCTTCTATCAGTCCCGCGGCCGTTTACCCGAGTCGGAAGAGCAATTCAAACACGCCGTCAGTGTCGATCCGAAGAACCCCGATGCCCGCTCCTCGCTGGTCCGCCTCTATATGGTGGAAGGTAAGAAATCGGAAGCGGAAGCTTTCCTTCAGCAAACCAAGAAAGATCTCTCGGATATCCCGGTCGGCTACCGGATGCTAGGCGACTACTACTTCGCCAATGGCGATCTCGATAAAGCCGTGGCTGAGTACGAATCTCTTCACAAGGAACATCCCAAGGAGATTCAAACCAAGAAAAACTATATCCAGCTCCTGATCCTCAAGAATCGCCTTGACGAGGCCCGCAAACTGAACGATGAAATCCTGAAAGCCAGCCCGCAGGACAATGAGGCCCTGATTTACCGCGGCCAAATCAAGATGCGCGACGGTCATCTGGATGATGCCGTCAACGCGCTACAAGCTGCGATTAAGAGTGATCCCGACAACGGCGTGGCGCATTATCAGCTAGGCCTCGCGTTTGATCAGCAGGGCAACCTCGCGCGCGCCGAAACCGAATGGCGCGACGCGGTTCGCCTGAAGCCGGACCTGATGGAGGCTCAACGCGCCCTGGCCGCTGTCTCCATCCGCAAAAGCGATTGGGACAGCCTTCACCAGATTGCCTCCACGATCATCACCGCCCAGCCCGCTGCTGCCGACGGCTACGCCATGCGCTCCATCGCGGAAATCAACATGCGGCAGATCCCCAAAGCCGAACAGGACATCAACAAGGCCATCGAGGTCGCGCCGCAAAGTCCCATCGGCTACGTGCAGCTCGGGAATCTGCGCCTGATGCAGAAACAATTCAATGAGGCTGCCAAGGCTTATCAGAAGGCTCTCGATACCGATCCCGCCAATTCCGACGCCCTCAGCGGCCTCATGAACACCTACCTGCTCCAGAAGCAGGTGGACAAGGCCGTGGAAGCCGCCAACACGCAGATCGCAAAAGTTCCCAACAACAGCAACTTCTATGACCTGCTGGGCACGGCGCTCTTCAACAATAAGAAGGATTACAAAGGCGCTGAAGCGGCCCTGCGCAAGGCCGCCGAGCTCGACAAAAAGAATTCCGATGCTCTGCTGAAGCTTGGACAGGCGCTCAAAGCCGAAGGCAACGTCGATCAGGCTATCGCGACTTTTCAGCAGTCCATCAAGGACAACCCCGGAGAGATTTCCTTCTACATTCTGCTTGGCGAGCTCTATGAGGGCCAACAGAACTGGGACCGGGCCAAAGCCATGTACCAGAAAGCTCTCCAGATTCAGCCCGACAATCCCATCGCTTCAAACAATCTTGCTTACGTCATGCTGCAGACGGGCGGAAACGTCGATGTCGCCATCTCGCTGGCCCAAACCGCGCGCCGCTTGATGCCCGACAGCCCCAATGCCGCCGATACACTTGGCTGGGCGTATTACCAGAAAGGCCTGTACCCGACCGCCATTGATCTATTCAAGGAAGCTCTGAAGAAGGTGCCCAATGATCCGACCTTCCAGGACCATTTGAAGAAGGCTCAGCAGCAAGCGCAGCAACAACAACCGGGAAATTAGCGGGCAAGTCTGCAGTGCGTAGAGAAGTCGCGGTCTGAAAAATCTCGATTGGCACAAACGGAAAACCCGCCGCATCCCCGCGGCGGG
>OEKN01000674.1_pt2 | contig 23083 bp, 12 predicted proteins | sample 1503361 | NCBI WGS metagenome assembly OEKN01 (sample SAMEA104379592, study PRJEB20068) | metagenome | biome: 1000743; feature: 77; material: 1998 | place: USA | collected 2012 | depth 25 m
GCGCTTCCTCCTCATCGCTCCTGATCTTCACTGTATGCGCGGGGTGCGCAGTGGTCACACTGAACTCTGGCATAACCTCGGAGCTGGAGTGAGAATTCTCGGAGTCGATGGAGGCCGACTGCGCCACCGGGCTGTGTGTAGCGACAGGTACGAGGGCCAAAGGACCGTTAGGATTCCACCATTGATCCTGAAACGCAGCCTGGATCATCTCGCAGTAGGAATGAACTTTCAGCCCTCGTGCACCGGTCGCGCCACCCGTGGCGCTCAGAGTCGCACGAGACAATGGCCCTAGCGCGCTATCGTTAGGATGAACGTACTGTCTCACCAAAGGCCTCAGGTTTGTCATCTTCAAGCCGACGTCCTTCATGGTGCGTCCGTTAAAGGACATCGCGATGTTACTGGTCGGGGGACCAACGGCGACTGAAGCCAAACTCGAGTTTGTGATGCGAAGGAAAACCGGTGTCAGGGTGCCGTTGATATTTTCCATAACCTTGCTCGTCCGGTCGCGGAAACCGGAGTTGTTTACCCCGTTGAAGATGAAGCTCGCCCGGCCTTCCCACAAGTTGTCAAAGTTGAAGACCGCGTTGATCATCGTGGGCGAGTTTCTGGGCATGGCGCGGCGCACTCGGTTACTTAAGTTGAGTACGCCTGGGGTTGCGGTGTTCCAGATATCGGCCAGATCGGAGCCGTTGTCTACCGGGCTTCCCGGCACGACATTAAGGAATTTCCTGAAGCGCACGCCTTGCGAGGCAAAGATGTCGTTCGTATCTCTGGACACGTTGCTCATCTCTTCGAAAAGAGTCACGCCCGGTCCCCGCGGAGTTAGCTCGGTTGGGCTGAACCAGTCGTTGAGAGGAAAATCGCCTGCCTTCGCTCTGTAATTGGGAGCGAACGTCGGGTGCCCAGGCCGATTAAAGTTGGGGTCAGGCGGCTCTATCAATCCGCCAGGAAAATTCGGATCGTTGGCAGTATAAGGGACGGTGGAGTTGCCGAAGAGAGCGTCACCGCCCAGCCCGGATCCGGATGGCGGCGGGCCGGGGGAGTTATGTTTGAAATTTGCGTCACTGAGGTTCGGCGAAATCTGGTTCTTGTCGCGGACATCCGCGCCAGCGCTGTAGTGGCAGGTGGCGCAGGCCGTGACGCCATCGCTGCCGACCTGTATGTCCCAGAAAAGCGCCTTGCCAAGTTGGATGAGCGCAGTCTGGTCCTTCACAATTTCGGCGCTCAGAGGCTGGAAATTCAAAGAGACATCGGGCCCAGGAATCGGGCCTTGCGCCGCGGGGTTCCACACAACGGCCATGGGTTCGGGCACCGGCACTTCCCGCAAAGACACGACCTGATCCACCGTCACCGCTCCGGCAGCGGGCGCTGCCGCCAAGGTCGCATTGAAGAACGCATTCTTCTTGTGCAACTTGCTTCGGATCTGCACTGGCTTTTGGGCCGGCTGAGATGCCTTACCGATCGCAACTACTCCAGCGATACTGAGTAGGGTCAGGCAGGCCGAGCACACCACGGCTTTGGATAGTGGGGATCTATGGCCAAACTGTGACGGTGTGCTTGTTGAGTGCGATGCTTTCTGCATAACGCTTCCTCCCGTTAGTCACCTGATCGATGATTGCCACTGTCCCACGACTGCCTAGGATTCATGCAACCCGCGGGCCAAACGCCTTGGCGATGAATAGTGCAGACATACTTGTTATCGTGACACTGATCGGAATAGTTGCCTGTCTCTGAAGCTATCCGTTCAGATAGGACCGTGTATCCATTCGGCTGGAAAGCAAGCGGTGATGTTGTGGCAGGAAAGTGCCAGGCAAACTCGCTCGCAGGCATCTCCCTCGAGATTGCTGCAGGTGAAACGGCACGAAACGACGTACTGAATCGAAGAATCACCCCGGTAGCCTCTTCACCGACCAACTCGCACTCCGAAGCCCAATGGGTGCAAGCAGTGTGAAATGCACGCTCACTTCAGTCGCAAAGGAGAGAAGCCGCGCACCAAATCAAAAAGTTTTGGTCTTTATTTTTCCGGACGGGGCCCAGTCGTTTCGTAAACGGAGGGGGGACGAAACGACGGTAGCATTATGCGCAGGCCACGTTAGATGTCAAGAACAAAATCCGTTGCTTCCCGCGTGGGGCTTGGGTTTCAGGCGACGACCAGGGACTGCGGGCAGGTAAGAAGTCCCTAGATTGTCGCCCGAAACACGTGCGCAGTAGACGGCCCGCAATTTTGCCTAACACTTTGTGTTTGCCGACAGTTAGAGCGCGTGTTGCTTACAGTTGCTTAAGAAACTCGATCAAAGCCTGCTGATCTTCAGGACTTAAGCGCCGGAACCGCCGAATAACCTCACGTGAATCGCTGCGGTTGGCCTTCGATACTGTGCTGTCATAAGCGGGACAAATCACGTCTTCCGGCGAAGGACCGTAATCGATGTTCGTGCCGGATTGATCGGAAGGCACGGGACATCCTCCACCCAGCGCCTCAGATGTTTTTTTATCATCCGGCGCCGGCAAATCATGTAACTCGATAGCCGCGCGGATGGCATCATCCAGAGTGCGAACCACGAGCGGGCCGTTAGTGACGTTGCTGTTCGTTGTCACGGTACCAGCGGGCGTCGTGTCTATGGTCAGCGTGCTCAGGTACACGCGAGCATCATGCAGGAACGGAGGGCCCATTCTTCCGAGACCCATCAGAGGCGCCGTGCGGAACTCCCGGCCGTCCGCCGACGCCTTCTGATCCGAGAAGGTGTCATCGGCGTCATTGCGCGGAATATCGAGCGTTGTGAAGATACGATGATCGTTGTGACCAGTTCTGGCGATCCGCTGAATTGGCAGCGGATCGCGCGGCCGGGGCGTATCGCTCGCATTCACCTGGCGGAGAATTCGTTCCGCATCGATCACCGGCATCTTGTGAAGCAGGAGATCGGAGAAGATCGGTGCCCACACGAAGCTCAGGTTATGCGCTCCGACGGTCGCCGGCGATTGCCCAGTTCTTTGCACTGGGGTGTGGCAGCCCACACAATTCAGTTTGCGATCAGCCTGATTAATGGCATGGAGATCACGATGATCGCCATGCGCTGGCATCTTTCCCGCGATCATACGGTTGGCAAATGCTACCAAGTCGATGCCAAACAGTTCCGCTCCGCGTTGAACCTGAGCGAGATCGTCATCCACCTCAGCCGCAGGATTCTTCTTGTTGAGTAACTTCAACAGAGTGTTTCCAAATTCAGGCGGAGCGATGTTGCGAATCCAATGCCGCTCACTTATAGGAGCTGAAAGAAACGCCTCCGGCTCGGGGACCAAGCCATTGGCAGCCAGACACGTTGCGGGTTCCGGGGTCGGCCCGGTAGTGGGAAACAGGGTGGGGAAATTGATCTCCCGGGTATCAAAGTTACTGGTGATACCGAGCTCCCCGCGCAACCCCCCAATGGAAAACTGAATGATTTCCACGCCGTTAGCTCGCAGTCCAAAACGGCCCTGGCCGCCGACGAAGCCCCTTACTGAAGTCGGATTCCCGTTGCCGTCTGTGCTGATAACTGTAAAGTTGCGAGGGATCATGTTGATTTTGCCCGCAACGCAGTCGCCAGTGCATCCCATGGCTTTCGCATAATGACCCAGCGAGGAGTGGCTGCGCTGCGCATCATTCGGATCCGCTCCTTCGGCCAGGTCAGCTGTAGGAATGGCTTCCATCAAGCCGCGGCCGATGTAAGGCGGTCCGGCGCGCTCACCGGTAGAGCGGCGGAACCCACTCGCCGCAACACCGGTTACCTGATCGAGAGTGCCCTGCAGCAGAGCATCGTTCTGTTTTGGTGGGATTGGCTTCGCGATGCAATCCTCTACAGAAGGCCGTACATGCTGGACGAATCCGCCGAACGGTTGAGAGGTCGTGCTGGTTACGATGTTGGCGGTGGCCCCGTCGAGGGGATCCTGAAAGCCGATGCCGGTGGGATTATTGGCTGCGTCAGCGTGTGTGGGGTTGAAATCGCTGAAGATGGTAAACGCCGCCGTCCTCCCCGGCCCGTTCACTGCGTCCAAGTTGTCGTTGGGATCAGGATGTCCGTCCGGCGCTGGAAGGACATTTCCCGGGGCAACACCGCCACCAGTAGCCGGATCGAGCGACGTGAACTTGAAGTTGGTCAGCGTGGCGCGCGCCGCGCGGGAAACAATCGACACGCACGTCGATCCCGGAACGCTACACTCACTGGCTGACACCAATCCCTGATGAGGAACGGCCTCGGCACTGCTCTGGTGACAACCTAAGCAGAAGGGCTGGTTGGCCATCGGACCTGCACCTTCTGACGCGGGATGCGCAGCGGTGAAAAGCGACATCCCGTCCAGCATCTGTTGCCGTTCTTGTACGGTCGTGTCTGGATAAACCAACGCGTCGAGATCGGAAAACTGCAACGGAAAAGGACCGACCTCCCCGAATTTATCCCGCGGAACACGCTGCACCGGGCGGATTTGAGTGCCCGCGGGTGGAATCTGGATATCGAAAATGCCCGAAGGGTTGACCGGCGTTAGCCCGCCCACTTCCTGTAATCGAAGCGCAATAACCTGATCGTCTGTCGGATTACCAGAGCCCAACACCGCCGCAAAAACCCCAACTGTCGTCAAAATGGCGAACATCACCAAAACTTTGCGCATAATGGCCTCCTTCTCTGGAGTGCAGTCGCGAGAAAATTCAGAACGCTTGGGATTGGCCCGGGGCCCAGTCGTCTCGTGGGACAGTCACGAGGAGGGGGATAAAAAGACGACGGGCACATTATTGGCAGTTTGCCCTCGAAGTCAAGCAGAAAGTGCATCCATGCCCGCTCACTTCGCCCGTCTGTCTTGGGTTTCAGGGGAGTCGAACTTCTTTGCGATTACGGGAAATGCGAACGTGAAGTTCGTCCAGACTTCGCGATAGGAGACTCAAAGCGATGTTATCGCCGCCACTCATCAATCAGACTGGCTATTAGTCCGGTCCAACCTGTCTGATGGCTCGCGCCCAAGCCTTTTCCTGTGTCCCCGTGATAGTACTCGTTGAAGAGGAGGCAGTCGCGCCAGTGAGGGTCTGTTTGAAATTTTTTACTGTCTCCGAAACAAGCGCGCTGGCCGTTCTTATCACGCGTAAAAATTCTGATCATGCGCTCGGCAATTTCTTTGGCCATCATTCGAGCCGTAACTGCTTGTCTTCCATCGGAAGATTTCACGGAAAAGTTAGGGCCGAGCGCATCATCGAAACGCAGCAAGGAATGTATCAGAAGATAGGACGTTGGAAACCAGACGGGGCCTCTCCAGTTCGAGTTTCCTCCCTTCAGTTGTGCTTCCGACTCGCCGGGCTCATAGCCAAGCCGACTTTCGCCAAAGTGAAACGGATGCGTCTTGTGGTACCTCGACAAACTTCGGATGCCGTGGTCAGAGAGAAATTCCTCCGGATCCCAGAGTCGCTCCGCGATCCTGTGAAACTGGCCGGGATCGGCGATAGAGAGCACGTAGCGCTTGCACTTGTCGTCACAACCGACGGAATAACACGCGTTGCCGACAAGATCGGGGCGATTCCGGATAAACCATTCCACATTCGCAAGAAAATCCGGATGCCCTTCCAGATCGCGCTTTTCCAGGACCTCAATCGCAAACAGCGGAATTAATCCCACTAATGAGCGCAGGCGGAGCTTGTGGAAGTCTCCGTTAGGAAAGCGCAGCACATCGTAGAAGAAGCCATCGTCCTCGTCCCACAACTGGTAATTGCGGCCACCCATTTTCTTCATGGCCGCTCCGATGTAGACAAAATGCTCGAAGAACTTGGTCGCCAGGACGTCATACGACGGATTCTGGTTGGCCAATTCAAGAGCGATCCGCATCAGATAAAGACAAAAGAAACCCATCCAGCCGGTGCCATCGGATTGTTCCAGGACCGCATTACCTGGAAGTTTCTGCCCACGGTCAATGACGGTAATATTGTCGAGCCCCAGGAATCCGCCCTCGAACACGTTGTTGCCCTGGCTATCGACCCGGTTCACCCACCACGCGAAGTTGATCAGCAGCTTATGAAGGCATTTTTCCAGGAAGGCAAGATCAGGTTTTCCGGTGTTGCGCTTTTCAATCTGATAAATCCGCCAACAAGCCCAGGCCTGCACGGGTGGGTTCATATCGGAAAACTCCCACTCGTAAGCCGGGATCTGCCCGTTGGGATGCTGGAACTGTTCGAACAGGAGCAACCAGAGGTTGTGCTTGGCGAAATGCGGATCAACCAAGGCAAGTGTCACGCACTGAAAAGCCAAATCCCACGAGGCAAACCAGGGAAACTCCCACTTGTCGGGCATGGAGAGAATCCGCATCGAGTTCAGGTGACGCCAGTGAGTATTGCGGCCGCGCTTGCGCGACTCAGGGGGCGGCCATTGCGGATTGTCGCCTTCCAGCCAGCTCTGCACATCAAACATGTAAATCTGCTTGCTCCACAGCATGCCGGCCAGCGCCTGGCGTTGAACCAGTCTTTCTTCCGGTGTTGCCTGGGGAGGGTGGACGGTCTCGTAGAACTCATCAGCCTCCTGCTGACGAAGTTGAACGATATCGTCGACGTCGGTCAGCGGATCGGGGTTGGGATGGGAACTCAGCCGCAGACGAAGCACCACAGAGCCACCGGACGGGACGTTATAGCGATAGTGCGCGCAGGATTTCGTTCCCCCTTCGCGCGAAATGCAAGGCTCTCCGTGGATGACAAAGCGGTGAAAGGCGTCCTTGACGTGTGGCTTACGATTGGCGGCCCAATCTCCGTAGAGCCGGACAGCGTTGGTTTCATTGTCCGTAAAGAGTACCTCCCCCCCGTTGGGTGAGTAGAGGTAGTAGTTGGGCAAGGCGTACGGGAACTGCAAGTTAGGAATCGGTGGGCCAGTGGATGTATCAGCGACCAGAGTGACGTGGTCTTTGCCAGGTGCGCCCCGAACAATCGTTGGCTCTGATCCGGGCGGGTTGGTCCACGCCCAGGTGTTACGACACCAAAGGTGGGGCAGGAGGTGGAGAGGTGCGGCTTCCGGACCACGGTTGAATGCTTCAATGCGAATACAGATATCTTCGGGATCAGCCTTGGCATATTCGATAAAAATATCGAAATAGCGATCCTGATCAAAAACGCCGGTGTCGAGCAGTTCGAACTCGGGACCGCTTCGTTGTGCGTTCTCGGCAACCAGTCGTGAGTAGGGAAATTCTTCCTGCGGGTACTTGTAGAGCATCCGCATGTAGCTGTGCGTAGGCGTGTTGTCGAGGTAGAACCAGTACTCCTTTGCGTCCTCACCGTGATTTCCCTCAGGCGAGGACAGACCGAACATTCGTTCCTTCAGGATGGCGTCCCGGCCATTCCAGAAGGCAAGGGCAAACACCAGCAACTGGTAGCGATCACAAATGCCGGCGATGCCGTCCTCTCCCCAGCGGTAAGCCTTGCTGCGGGCCATGTCGTGAGTGAGGAAATCCCACGCCGTACCCCATGGACTATAGTCTTCGCGAACTCCTCCCCAGGAGCGGTCACTGACGTAGGGACCCCATTTTCGCCAGGGTGCCACCGGGCCGTCGAAAGGCTCACTCAAGCGCGACTTCTCGCGGGAGCCAGACGCAGGCTTGCGAGCAGACTGAGCGGCTGAGGAAGTATCAGCGATTGCCGATTTAGGAACACCTGGCCCACGACGAGGAGGCATGCTCTTTGTCACGCGAGCGCCGCGCGATCATCGGCGGCATCGGCGGCCCCAAGGAAATCTTGCAAGTCGAACTCGACGAGTTCCCCGATGCGCCGAATGGTGATATCGGCAGGGGGATAAGCGGCCAACGCCTTAGTATCGGTGGCGTAATGTCCCTGACGGGGGAAAACGGTGGTGACTCGTCGCCCCCAAGCTCTCTTGATCGCCGTCAAGATGCGCAGCTTGTCATCGATGAGCACGTAATTGTCAGCAGGATAACGCTCGATGATGTCGTCGAGTTCAAGCTCCTTGTGCACGTAGATGAGCACGTTGCCATCGACTGCGGAGAACAGAGCGGAGCGCCTGATTTTTCTGGGCTGAAATACTACATCGCCATCCGAGAGGATGACCGGCTGTCCAAACTGCTTCACATAATCAAGCACATCGAGAGAATTAGGAAAGAGCCGATTGGCGAATGGGTATTCAACAAGAAATTCCGAAACCGTCAGCAAATTCGGGTCGCGAGGATATTCCGCTCGGTAGCGCTGCAAGGCTCCCAGATAGTCCGCATATCCCAGTTCGGCGCGCAGCTCCTCAAAAAATTGCCAGTAGCGCTGCTGTCGCTCATGCCCGACTTCTTTCTCGAGATGCTGCTTGAGGTCAGCCGACACTCGATCGTTGTCAAGCAGCGTATTGTCAACGTCGAAGAGAAAAACCAATTTGTGGCGCATGATGGTTCCTCGTTCGGAAAAAGATCTCCCGGCCCTACCTAAGCTGCTCGAGCGCGCCATTCTCGCGCCGTGGACGACAACATTTCGTGCGCTTCTTTTGGACCCCAACTGCCGGCGGCATAGTTGGGGAAGTCGCGCGCGGGCAGGGCCTGCCATACATCGAGCACCGGGGTGATCACGCTCCAACCCGCCTCAACCATATCCGCTCTCTGGAACAGGGTTGCATCCCCGATCATGCAGTCGTAAAGCAGGCGTTCATAGCCAGTGCTGGGAGCCGACCCGAAGTAATCAGCATAGTTGAAGCACATGTCCACCTTGCCCTGCTGCATGATGGGACCTGGCACCTTCGCACCGAAACTCAGCGAGATGCTCTCTTCCGGTTGAATGGTGATCACGAGACGGTTCGTCTGCAACTCTTCCACCGGAGTGTTCCGAAAAAGTTGAAAGGGAGCACTGCGAAACTGGATCGAGATCTCAGTAACCCTGCGAGCCAGGTGCTTGCCTGTGCGGAGATAAAAGGGGACACCAGACCATCGCCAAGTGTCGACATTAATCTTCATGGCGGCAAAAGTTTCAGTGTTTGAGTCGCCTTTTACGTCAGGCTCTGCCCGATAGGCGGGCACTTGTTTCCCGTTGATTGTGCCGGCGTCGTATTGGCCGCGCACGGTCTTGCTCAATACTTCCTCAGGAGAGAGAGGCTGGATAGCGTGGAGCACCTTGGCTTGTTCGTCGCGCACGGCATTTGCATCGAATGAAATCGGCGGCTCCATGGCAGTGAGCGAAACCAGTTGGAAGAGGTGGTTGGGAACCATGTCGCGCAGCGCACCGGAGGTTTCGTAATAGCCGCCCCGCCGTTCCACTCCCACCGTTTCCGCGGCCGTAATCTGGATATGATCGATGTAGCGGCGATTCCAGATCGGCTCGAAGATTCCGTTGCCGAAACGGAACATCAGCACGTTCTGTACGGTCTCTTTGCCGAGGTAGTGATCGATACGATAAATCTGATGCTCATCGAGGACCTGTTTGATCTCGGCGTTCAAAGCACGCGCAGACTGCAAATCTCGACCGAACGGTTTTTCAATCACCACGCGACGCCAGCAGCCATTCCCTTCCTGAACCAGTCCGGCCGCACCCAGGCGGCGAACAATCTCGCCGAAGAAGCGCGGCGCCACAGCCAGGTAATAGAAATAATTCGCGGGCAGGTTCTGTTCTTTGGCGACCTCGAGCAACGCTGCTTTGAGCCGGTCATAGGTGCCGGGATCGGCAAAATCTCCGCGCACATAGTGGGTGTGTTCCACCAGTCGCTGGCTGATGGCGGGGTCGACCGGGCGCAGAGCAAAGGTCTTGATGTCTTCGGTGACCTGTTGGCGGAAAGTCTCGGTGGTGAGGTCGGTGTAGGTCACGGCAATAATTGCAAATTGCTGCGGCAGGAAACCTTGCTCGGCCAAATTGCAAAGAGCCGGAATAAGCTTCCTTTTCGTGAGATCGCCAGCGCCGCCGAAGATCACCAGGATGCAGGGATCCCCTTTGCGCTTTGTGACGGGATGCATCACTGCTTTGCTTCGAACATCCGTTTCCGAAAGCAGCTGTGTCTCGCTCATGCAACTATGCCCTCCATATGCGAAACCCTCCTACGAATGCGTTGGCGTTGGTCCCGAGGCGGGTCCTCGGCGGTAGGTGTTCGAGTCTCTTCACGTTGCCGCCACCCAGAACAACTTCTTCCGCCATCAAGGCGTCGCGGAGTTGTCGCACAACCTTGTCCACGTGTTGCCGCCACTTCTTTGTGCCCAGACGCTTTAAACCGCGAACCCCGACATAATCTTCGTACGTCCTGCCGTTCTTGTAGGGCAAGTGGGCCAACTCCATGGGCTCGAGCAAACCATCTACAATCATGGCCGAACCCAGGCCGGTCCCAAGACCTAGAAAAAGCATGCGGCCACCTTCATAACTGCCGAGCGCCTGCATGGCAGCGTCATTCACGATTTTCACCGGACGACCGAAGGCTCGCTGGAAGTCGAACTTTACCCAGCCTGGCGCGAGATTGTGCGGCTCCCGCAAGGGACGCCCATGAACCACCGGACCTGGGTACCCGATCGAAACCACATCGTAGTCCCAGTCCTTCGTGGTCTTCTTAGCCACACGCACCATGGTGTCGGCGTTCATGGTCGGGCCGGACGGGAACTTGCGAGCCTCTTTTTGACCGGTCGCCAACAGCTTGACGTTGGTACCCCCGACGTCGATCACCAGGACCTTGGTCCCGTTTTTCATCAGTGTTTTCCGGCCATGGCCGCTTCTGGCGCAGCTTTCTTCTCCATGTGTCCCCCGAAAGCGAAGCGCATCGCCGAGAGCAGCTTATCGGCGTAATCGCCTTCTCCCCGAGAAGTAAAACGCTGATAAAGAGCCGCGCTAAGCACCGGTGCCGGCGCTCCTTCATCAATCGCCGCAGTAACAGTCCAGCGCCCTTCTCCCGAATCGGAGACTCTTCCTGAGAAATCGGACAAATCAGTTTCCTTGGCGAGGGCGCTGGCTGTCAGATCCAGCAGCCAGGAAGCAACCACGCTGCCGCGCCGCCACACCTCGGTGACGTCTCCCAAATCAAATTCGTATTGGTAGTACTCCGGGTTTCGCAGGGGGGTGGTCTCGGCATCATGCGACTGGCCTTGATTTCCGACATTCGCATGCTTGAGGATGTTGAGACCTTCGGCATATGCGGCCATCAGGCCATACTCGATGCCGTTGTGGACCATCTTCACGAAGTGCCCTGCCCCGGCGGGACCGCAATGCAAATATCCTTCTTCGGCGGTGCTGTCGCGCCACTCGCGGCCGGGTGTGCGTGGCGCGTCGCCGCGGCCAGGAGCGAGCGTGCGAAAGATCGGGTCGAGGCGCTGGACCGTTGATTTGGGACCGCCAATCATCATGCAATAACCGCGCTCCAGGCCCCAGACGCCGCCGCTGGTGCCCACATCCACGTAATCGATCCCCTTTGCGGCCATCCTCTGGAAACGATGGATGTCGTCGATGTAGTAGGAATTCCCACCATCGATGACCACATCATTTTTGGCCAGGTGTGCGGCAAGCTCATCCAGAGTGCTATCCACGAACGCGGCGGGAATCATCAACCACGCTGTCCGCGGGGGAGTGAGCTTGGAGGCAAAGTCGCTTAAAGACGACGAGGGGATTGCGCCCTCTTTTGCCAGCGCCGCCATGGGTTCTGGAGTCTGGTTATAGACCACGCACTGGTGCCCGCCGCGTATGAGACGGCGCACCATGTTTCCTCCCATCCGCCCGAGACCGATCATTCCGATTTGCATCCGACCTCTTTTCGAATTGCGTAGCCCAAATTTATGTGAGCACGCGGCTAAGTGCAGCGTTGAGTTTGCTCAGGTCAGCTTTGACGTCGCTGCCGAGGTGCACACGCAGGGCCCGGCGATTCCGGTCGGCGAGGACCTGAAAATCGCCCCGCGCCTGCGCGGCCTTGACAATACCGAAAGTGTATTTCTGCCCGGGCACAGGCAGGTCTTTCGCATCCTCACAGGTGATCTGGAGGAACACGCCCGAATTTGGCCCGCCCTTGTAGGCCTGGCCGGTGGAATGCAGAAAACGCGGCCCAAAGCCCAGACAGGTCGCGACGCGCCGGCGGTCGCGCACGGCGTGCCTCATTTGCTGGAGGACGTCCTCATGCTCGGCGAACATGGGCACGTACGCGAGCAGCGCAAAGTAGTCGCCCGCTTTCAAGCGATCCAGGTGGGCACGAAGATAGCTATCGAGGGATTTGTCTGAGCCCGTGGCTTGTGCAAGCGCCGCCGCATTTTTCTTGTCTGTAAACAGCTTGATGCCGCCATCTTCGAAGATGGGCACCTCCGCCGGCAACGAGCCCGTCCGTTCATATTCAGACGTCAAATTGCGCGTGGCGACTTTGCTGGCTTCGACATCGGGCTGATTGAATGCGTTAATACCGATGATGGAGCCCGCCACCGCGGTGGCAATCTCCCAACGCAGGAACTCCTGACCCAAATCGTAAACATCGCCGACCGATATCCGTATGACTGGATGACCATCTGCTTCGAGAGCCAGCACTCTTTCGTCCTGCGCCCGATCAGGAGCAGACTCCAAGCGCAGGTAAGCAAAAACGCGGTCCTGACCGTACACGGTGGGAGGCCCTAACTTTTCGCGATCGACGGGGATGATTCCATGCCCTTCCTTGCCGGTGGACTCGGCGAGAAGCTGCTCGAGCCAGGCGCCCAAATCGGAGATTCCGGGTGAGGCAAGGATGGTGATCTTGTCACGTCCACTCGTGGCAAGGGTACCCAGAATGATGCCGAGCATTACTCCAGGATTGTCCTCCACCGGAACACAAGACTTGCAGGCATGCGCCATCTCTTCAGTGCGATCGAGGAACTTCTGGGTATCGAGGCCCATGACCGCGGCGGGCACCATGCCGAAATCGGAAAGCGCCGAATAACGTCCTCCGATGCTGGGCAAGCCATGGAAAATATGTCGGAACTTGTCACCTTGAGCAACATGCTCCATCTTGGACCCCGGATCGGTAATGGCAATGAAGCGCGATCCGGCATTCTCGGGGCCGACGACTTGTTTCACGAGTTCGAAGAAGTATTGTTTGAATATGTTTGGTTCCAGGGTGCTGCCCGACTTGCTGGACACGATGAACAGCGTGTTGGCTAGATCGACCTTCTCCTGCATCGCCTTGATCTGCGCCGGATCGGTCGAGTCAAGCACGTGAAGTTCAGGAGCGCCAGCAATCTTGCCAAAAGTCATCTTCAGCACCTCGGGACAGAGGCTGGAGCCGCCCATGCCGAGCAGCAATGCATGGGAAAATCCTCCCTTGCGCGCGTCTTCGGCGATGGCGGTGAGCTCATGCAAGTGCGCCAGCTGATCTTCGGCAATCGTCAGCCAGCCCAGCCAGTTGGCTTCGTCGGAGTCGGTCCAGAGCGACGCGTCCCGTTCCCAGAGGCGAGTTACTTTGCCTTCGGCGCGCCAATCGTTCACTTGTGATTTCAACGCGGCCGCGAGCGGGGCAGGCAATTTGTAAGTCTGGTGGCTCACCTGGGGAGCCGCGTTCCCTTTGGTTGACTTCTCAACCGCGACCAGCAATTTGTCGAAAGCCTCCGAAAACAGTTGGAGACCATCGTCGAGCAAGGTTTGCGTGACCTGGTTCATGGAAATGCCGACCTTCTGCAAGGTGTCCATGTGGTCATGCGCGGCCTCGAGGTCTTCCGTGAGACTCGGGCGGGCTTTGCCGTGGTCGCGAAAGGCGCTGACTGTGGCGGGCGGCATGGTGTTGACGGTATCGGAGCCGATTAACTCCTCGACATAAATGACATCGCTGTAATTCGGATTCTTGGTGCCGGTGCTGGCCCACAGGACGCGCTGAGTCTGCGCGCCGCGTTTGGCGAGTTCCTCCCAACGCTCTCCGCTGAAGATGCGGTGATAGCTCTGGTACGTAAGCTTGGCATTTGCGATAGCAATCTTCCCCAGAAGGCTGCGCAACAGCGCCTGCTCCGTCAAGTCCTTCGAAGCAGCCAGCCGGGCGCTGAGCAAGGTATCGATGGCGGAGTCGATGCGGCTGATGAAAAAGCTGGCGACGCTTGCAACTTTTCCCAAATCCAGAGCGCGGCGGCTAAATTCCTCCAATCCCTCAATGTAAGCTTGCGCGACCTGCTGATACACGCTTTGCGAGAACAAAAGTGTCACGTTCACATTGATGCCCTCGCTGATCAGTTGCCGGAATGCGGGAATTCCTTCGGGTGTGCCCGGCACCTTGATCATGACGTTGTCGCGTCCCACGGCCTTCCACAAGCGCCTGGCTTCTTCGAGTGTTCCGTCGGTATCGCGCGCCAGATAGGGTGAAACCTCCAGGCTCACGTAGCCGTCCCGACGTTTAGTCACCTGGTAAACGGGACGCAGAAGATCCGCCGTCTCCTGAATGTCGCGGATCGCTAGCAGCTCGTATCGGGCTTTGGCATCGAGCTCGGTCCTGCTCGCCAGGGACTGCAACAGTTCGGTGTAATCGGAGCTGCCAGCGATGGCCTTCTCGAAAATGGCAGGATTGGAGGTCACTCCGCGCAGCCCGTCATCATCGACCAGGTGCTGCAGTTCCCCGCTCGTCAGTAAGCTTCGCCGAATGTAGTCCAGCCATACCGACTGGCCATAACTTTGCAGTTCGAGCAGGGGATTCGCGGGACGGGTAGACTTTCCTGGTTCAGTAATGATTGCCGGCTGCATGGGTCACTCCAATGTGGACGGTGTCCAATTCTGTTTTCGGCCACTACTCTAAACAGGTTGCGTGAAAACACCTGCATTTGTTGGGAGCACGGTTTGCGCCGACCCAGGCTCTCGCCAAGCACCGAGCGGGGATATTCTTAGCGCTTGGCAGACAGAAGTTCCCGCGCAGCCCCCAACAAGCTGTCAGGTGTAAAGCCGAACTTCTTCTGCAATTCTTTCAACGGAGCGGAGGCCCCAAAGGTTCTCATCCCGATGGCACGGCCAGCCGAACCGTGGTAGTACGCCCACCCCATGGTGGAACCTTGCTCGATCGAAATACGGGCGCCAACGTCCGGCGGAATCACCTTATCCCTATATTCCCGTGGTTGCGCTTCGAAAAGTTCCCATGAGGGCAAGCTGACGACCCTGGCTCGCACGCCTTCCGCAGTCAATTTTTCGTAAACCTGGATGGCGAGCCCAACTTCGCTGCCGGTGGCAAGAAACAGGATCTCGGGCTTGCCTCCATCTGCGTCCGCGAGGATGTACCCGCCCTTGACAAGGCCGGAAGCGGGAGCATAACGGTTGCGGTCCAGCGTTGGCATCGCTTGGCGCGAGAGAACGAGAACGGCCGGATTGTGGCGCAGTTGCACGATCAGCCGCCACGCTTCGACCACTTCATTTGCATCTCCGGGCCGCAGAGTAATCAAGTTGGGTATGGAGCGCAGGGAGATCAGCTGTTCGATGGGCTGGTGGGTTGGTCCGTCTTCGCCAACACCAATCGAATCATGTGTGAAGATGTAGGTGGCTGGGATTTCCATCAGCGCCGCCAACCGGATGGATGGACGCAAGTAGTCGCTGAAGATCAGGAAGCCAGAGCCAAACGGCCGCATTTTGCTGAGAGCCATGCCATTGAGAATCGATCCCATGGCATGCTCACGAATGCCAAAGTGCAGGTTGCGGCCATGGTAGTTGTTCGCCGTGAAATCGCCAGCGCCGTCAAAGGTCAGCCGGGTCTTGGTGGAGGGCGCCAGGTCGGCGGAACCGCCCACCATCCAAGGCAAGTTGCGGGCGATCGCATTCAATACTTTTGCGGATGCGTCCCGGCCGGCGACGCCCTTTGCATCGGGTGGAAATTCGTGCAGATCGCGGTCCCACCCGTCGGGCAGGTCGCGCCGCTGCATCTTGCCAACTTGTGACGCCAGTTCCGGATTTTGTTTTGCGTATTCCTGGAAAAGCTGTTGCCAGCCCTCGCGCAGCTCTTTTCCCCGCTTTCCGATTCCCTCCCGGAAATGATCCATCACACCTTCGGGGACAAAAAAGTGGGCATCTTCGGGCCAGCCATAGTTTCGCTTGGTCAAACGGATTTCTTCGTCGCCGAGCGGCTCGCCATGGGCCGCGCTGGTGTCCTGTTTGTTGGGGGCGCCGTAAGCGATGTGGCTGTCCACAATGATTAGCGTGGGACGATCTTCGGTGCGCAGGAAGGTTCGGAAAGCGCGGCTTAACATCTCGCGGTCATTCGCATCGCCCACCCGGGTAACATTCCATCCATAGGCGATAAAACGCGTGGCTACGTCTTCGCTGAACGCCCAATCCGTGTGGCCTTCAATCGTTATCTTGTTGTTGTCATAGATCCAGCACAGATTCGACAGCTTGAGGTGACCTGCGAGGGACGCCGCCTCGCCGCTCACACCCTCCATCATGCAACCGTCGCCGCACATGGCATAGACGTTGTAGTCGAAGATTTCAAAACCGGGGCGGTTGAAGTGTTCCGCCATCCAACGCTCCGCGATTGCCATGCCGACACTCGTCGCTACGCCTTGCCCCAGCGGTCCGGTAGTGGTCTCGATGCCGGAAGTCCAGCGATATTCGGGGTGTCCAGGACACTTGCTGTCTAACTGGCGAAATTTCTTGATGTCGTCCAGCGTGACACACGGCTCTCCCAGGCGTTCGTAGTCGGCGTCCACGGCCTTGACGCCACAGAGGTGGAGCATGGAATACAGGAGCATGGACGCATGGCCGAAGGAGAGAACAAAGCGGTCGCGATTCGGCCAAATCGGGTCTTCTGGATCGAAGCGCAAAAACTCCTGCCACAAGCAGTACATGACTGGAGCCATGCCCATAGGCGTTCCAGGATGACCGGAATTTGCCTGTTGCACAGCATCCATGGCAAGGGTGCGAATCGTGTTAATGCACAGCTCATCCAGTTGCTTGCCTGGGGAGGCAATTGGTATCGGAGTCGCCACCATGGACTTTCTCCTTCGATGCTTAAGGGAAATGCTCCCTGCGGATCAGCCCGATCTCGAGCTCTCCGTCTGGTGCTTAAAAAACTGGCTTACTAGCTCCGCCCTCTAGGCGGAACCACAAGGGGGTGAGTAGCATCCGGGAGCTAAGCGGCTGTAGGCTTGGTTGCTTGTTGAAGCACTTCGGCTTCTGCTTGCAGCCAATCCTCCAGCTCGTGTCCTTCGTGCCTTCCGCGCTGCTCGAATAACTCATAGGCCCGGATCCGGATCCGCTCCAGCACTTCCGGGGTAGATTCTGGCCTGGTGATTGAGCTTGTCGGACTGGGCGAGGTGCGTCGCGCTGTCATTTCGATAGCCCCGTTTGGTGCGAGGAGTATGCATAGTTAGCGAGGGGCTGTCAAGACCAGTTATGCATAAACTGGCCTGAACCGGCGCAGCGACGCGGCAATTGGCTAACCCACATGCGGGTGCTTAATGAGACATGTTTTCTGGACTATGACTGTCGGTATCCGACGACCCAACTGGAGGATGCTGCATTTTCTCTCCGGTTGCAACCCGCAACGACTGGGGCTCAAATCCGAGAAAATTGAGGCCGGACAGGAACTCCTCGACGTCGTCGGTCTTGCCGGGCTCCAGGAAGCGCGCGTAAGCAACCACCGTCTTCTTCTCGTGCTCGACACTGACGCTCTCGATCCATTTCAATCGCCCACCCTGGCCCTTTGCCTTCAAGAAGCTTATCCGCTCACTGATCGACCGGTCGCACATGCCGCAACACAGGTGGTCGAGCAACGCTTCAAGCCGAAAGTGCGGAACGCCGCTAAGTTCCATCCGTCCAGCGACGAGGCCCTTGTCCCGCAAAGCCCGGTCCACCACTACCAGGTCCAGCTTGTCCATCTCCGAAATGGGTACCGAGACGGAATTCCCGTAGTCAGGTAAGCTTGCGCTCGGCACATCCGCCGCTTTTTGAGTCAGCAGGTCCTTGGGACCGGTCATGTTGGCCGAATCCAGGCCTGGCACTCCCGCCAGCGCTTTGCGCACGTCGTCCAGGCATCCCGTGCAACACAAATGGTTCATCCAAAGCTTAAGGCGCGGTCCGCCTTCAGCCGTCGGTTGTGCGGCCGGTCCGCGATGCCAGAGCTGCGGGTTCTTCCAGTAGTCCAGGGCGTACAAACCGGCGCAAGTTACTAAGATCATGGCCAGAATCAGCTTCACACTGGCGAATGTCATGACAGGCCTCCTTGCGACAAGTACGATCTGTCAATAAAGCTGATGGCATAAAGCAGGGCGTAAACTGTCACCGCCGCAATGGCCAGTGAGGCAACTCCGACTGTGACAATCCGCACGAGGGTCTTCCCTTCGCGCGCCGCGCTTTGCTGGATTCTCTCGACAAAGGAAAACTCGCTTCCCAGCTTGTTGGAAAACACGACCACCATAGTTGCAGCGATTGGATAGATGTGGGGGATCTCTTCGAAACCGAAGGTCACAAGCATTAGCTTGGTGAAGATCCAGATCATCATGGAACCCCATATCCGGGTGAAGACACCGACCATCAGCATGAAGCCGCTCAGAATTTCCGCATACGCGAAGGCAACAATCCAGTTCTCGCGTCGAAATAGCGGATTCGTCCCCATGGCAAAGAATCCGATCATGGGATCGTCCATCACATGGGGGTAGTTATCGGCCACCCCCGCGGTGAGGTGGTAGTTGTAGATCTTCAGCCAGCCCAGGGCAAAGAATCCGAATCCCAGTACCAGGCGGACCAAGCGGACCTGCTTTTCATTCAATTCCGTGATCGCGACTCTGTGCGACTGCCACGGTGAGGTGAGGTACACCACGGCTACCGTCAGGACTGGCAGGGCATCGGCGGCAACCATCCAACCCCAGCGCCACAAATAGATCCAGGTGCCGACAACGAGAGCGCCCGCCAAAGGCAGAGCGGTCTGGGTCAGCATGAGGATAGCCAGGAAGACCTGAATGTACTTGAAATAGATTGCAGAGGTCGGCTCGAGCGGGTAGCTGGGCATGACCAGCGAGTCATTCGTCGCCGAATACATCAGTACCAGCGCCGGACTGCGTATAAACAATACGACCGCCCACTCGCTCACGGTCTTGAACCACGGCAGCCTTACTGGCTTGTCGGTGAGAAAGCATGCCAGGTGGTGGAGCGCCCTCTGCGCTCTCCCCCGAAAACCTGCCAAAAGACGGGTCTCGATAAAAACGTCGAGATTCTGCCGAAAAAAGAAAACCACGAGGAACGCGAGCAGTAAAACGCAGCTGACTGTCGCGATCCGCACCATGTCGCTTTGCATGCCCAGAAGCATGCCGGGTTGCCGATGAAAGTACTGTTCATGCACCGGCACCCTGAGGTCGTGGCGGATGAATCGCTCGTGGGCGTAAACGATGGGTAACGGACTCAGAGCGAGCGTTGCGGCCGAAAGGAAGACTAGCCTGCGGCGCATCCTATCCTCCTAAGCTGCCTACTGGTTTTCATTTCGGGGCGACCTCTGGAGGTCGTAACGTTCGGCAACGATATCCGCCCTTTCAATCACTTGCAATGATTTTCTTCGCGAGTCGAAATTATCCATTTTGATTCGACCGGAGTTCGTTTTGCGCATTTCATGCGAGAATTGCTACCGTTGCAGGAAGCTTGAAAATCCATTGGGCCAGCTGTCGGAAGAACAGGTTCGGGACTGACCACAGCCGGATAGGTGAGAACTCGCAGTGCGACACGACACACTAGTTACCCGGATTCTTGAACTTTCGCGTGAGGATCCCAGCCTGCTACAGCAGCTGGAGAAATTCCGCCGCGCGGTCACGGTCATGTTCACGGACATAAAGGGCTCCACCGAGTACTTCGAACATTTCGGAGACATCGCCGGCCTGGCAATGGTGCACGAGTGTAACGACTTGCTGCGCTCTGCGATCGAACACCATGGAGGTCGGGTCGTTAAGACGATTGGAGATGCGGTTATGGCCGGCTTCGACGACTGCAACGAATCAGTCCGGGCAGCCATTTCGATGCAACACCGGTTACGAGAAAAAAACGCGAACCGAAAAAAAGAAGACGAGATGCAGGTCCGGATCGGCCTTCACTACGGGACTGGAATCGTTAAATCCAACGACGTCTTTGGCGACGTGGTGAATGTGGCTTCGCGAGTTGAGAGCATCGCGGAGGCCGGACAAATCATTATCTCTGATTCCCTACGCGAACGGATATCGCCATCGGAGTTCGACGTAGTTTTACTCGGCCGTTTTCGACTCAAAGGTAAGAAAGAGGATCGTGATCTCTACCAGGTTCGATGGTCTGACACGCAATCCGTACCAATTAAAACCGCGCACACGATGGTGAGCCGGTCACTGACGAGCGGGGCTGTTCTCCAGCGCCTCGCGCGTGATGGCAAAGTAGCCGCGGAATACCCGGTTACCCGCGAAGGAGTAGTCGTCGACAACTCGGAGACAGACCCGGCGGCCCCGGCAGATGCGAAGCTGCCAGCAGTCAGAGCGAGGTTTTCGCTCGTGGATGGTCAGCCCACCGTGGAAGATGGAGATCGGACGGGCCGCATCTTCATACGGCTGGTCGCAACATACACGCTGGAAGAAGGCGACATCGTCGCCATGGGCACGCACCTGTTTAAATTTGTTTGCAAGCCGGAGGTGGCTGCGGCAGCGACAAAATTGGGCAAGACGCTTCTCAACGTAAGCAGCTTGCTGCATGAGTCGCCTGCGGAGTTCTTAGCAATCAACCCGGATGGTTCCTCGCGGCCAGAGAAGTATCCCCTTCGCGAAGAAGAAGTAACATTTGGCCGCACCAATGCCACCTATACGTTCGAAGGCGACCGGTTGATGAGTCGATCGCATGCGCGAGTCTATCAACGAGGCGAGGACTTCTTCCTTGAGGACCTTGCCAGTCGCAACGGCACATTCGTGATGGTTTGCGGCAAGGCTCCAGTTCCTTTCGGGGCCACGGTTTTTGTGGGAAAGCAAATATTTCGCCTTGTCGCCTCTGTGCAACCCGGCCCCTGAGTGTCTCCCCCGATCAGAAATTTGCGTGTGTGAACGGGCGGGTAGTTTAGCTCCGAGATTCTGTGCTAATGTATGGGCGCTTTACTGCCGGTATGGTGCCCTCTGGATGGCCGTGGCGCGTCTCGACCGAGCAGTTTTCCCATCTCGAAGTGATTGAAATGTCAAACGACGCACCCAAACAACTGGGTAAATACGAGGTGCTCGGAGTCGTGGGCCGAGGCGGCATGGGAGTCGTCTACAAGGCCATCGATCCTGAAATCGGGCGATTGGTTGGCATCAAGATGATGACCAGTGCGGTCATCAATGATCCAGTACTCATAAAACGCTTCTATCGGGAAGCGCAATCCGCGGGCAAGCTTCAACACCCGAACATTGTCACCATTTATGACCTTGGGATCCACGAGGCCATGCCATACCTCGTGATGGAGTTTCTCGAAGGCGAGAGCTTGGATGTAGCCCTCCGCTCCGGCCGAACCCTGCTCCTGGAAGAAAAACTGAGCATTGTGATCCAGGTTTGCAATGCTCTGGCGTATGCGCATGAGCAGAGCATTGTTCACCGCGACATCAAACCCGGAAACGTAATGCTGTTGAAGGATGGCGCCGTCAAGCTGGTGGATTTCGGAATTGCCCGGATTGGCGCGGAATATGTCACGAAAACCGGGCAACTGATGGGGAGCATCCAGTACATGTCGCCGGAGCAAGTCCACGGGGATCACGTGGATCACAGAACCGATATCTTCTCAACCGGCGTACTGCTGTACCAGATGCTAACCAAAACGCTTCCCTTTGAGGGCAAGGATGCCGGCGACACGCTACTCAAAATTGTCCACGACTCTCCCGCTCCTCTTAGCCGGTTCTTGCAAGAGTACCCGGCAGAGTTGGATGGCATCCTGCAGCGGGTGTTGGCAAAAAATCCCGGCGACCGTTATCAGACCGCGACTGAGCTTGCATTCGATCTTTCTCACCTAGAGGAGCGCCTCAAGCGCAAGAGGATCTCGGCGTACTTGCAGGACATCGAACAATCCATTGCGGATGCGCAATGGGACAAAAGCAGGGAGCAGTTGCTGCAGTTGCTGAAGGTCGACCGGCAGAATGTACGGGCAAGTGAACTGCTGCGCGAAGTGCAACAGCAGATCCAGAAGCAGAAGCGCGCCGAGCGCATACGAGATTTGCAAGCTCAAGCCGAAGATGCCGTTGCCAGGAACGCGCTGGACGAAGCATTGCGTTACCTGGGCGTCGCACTCAGCCTGGATGAGGGCAATGCGCCGTTGCGCGAATTCCGCGATGCCATTCAGGAGCGCAAGCAGCGTGCCGACCGGGTGGCCGAATTGCTCGCGCGCGCCAAATCATCCTTCGATACCGAAGATCTCGAAAATGCGTTAGCCAGTGCGAAACAAGCCCTGAGCGTTGATGCGGAAAACCCCGAAGCCAAGGAACTGCACGCCGCTATTCGCAACGAACTGAACGAACGGGTGAAGCTGAGACAAATCCACGTCCATCTGGACGAGGCCAGAAAACAGCTTTCCTCGCGCAACTTTACTGCTGCTCTTGACGTACTGCGGGAAGCGGAGCGGATTGATCCCCACGCACCAGGCGTCAACGAACTGATTGCACTGGCCTCCGCCGGGCATCAGCAAGAGCGGCGACGCAAGGAATTGGAACAGTTCAGCAGCGAGATCGGAGAGGCGCTCAATCGCAATGACTACAATGTGGCCTCCGCTAAAGCTGCGGAAGCGCTGGAGCGATTTCCCAACGATCGCGGCCTCCTCAAGTTGAAGGCGCTGGCTGACAAAGAACGGGAGAACGCCGAGAGGCGGGCGTACGTGGAGAAGCAGGCTTCACTCGCCAGGCGTCTACTCGAAGAAAAAAAATCTGCTGAGGCGCTGGTACCTCTGCAGGAGGCGCTTGCCAAGTATCCGGACGAGTTCGTTTTGCAGTCGATGTACTCGTTGTTTACGGAATATCTGAAAAGAGACAGCGCTGAACAGTTCAAGACGAAAATCACGCAGCAGGCCAAAGATGCGATTCGGCGGAGGGCATACAAAGAGGCTATCGAGATTCTGGAAACAGCTCAAGGCCAGACTTCGTCGAGCGACTTTGACGACTTGCTGCATTTTTGCCAGGAGCAAGCTGCTGCCTACGCCCTCCGGCAGAAAATTGATGCGACTGCTGAAGATGCCCACCGCCTTATGTCGGCGGGTGAGTACGGGCAGGCCATTAAATT
>OEKN01000254.1_pt2 | contig 22447 bp, 21 predicted proteins | sample 1503361 | NCBI WGS metagenome assembly OEKN01 (sample SAMEA104379592, study PRJEB20068) | metagenome | biome: 1000743; feature: 77; material: 1998 | place: USA | collected 2012 | depth 25 m
TCGCTAAATGTGACCGACACGGCGTGGATACGGAGCTGAGGCTTCACCTCGGGCAGGCTGTCGAATTTAGCGGTCGTATGCCTAATCTTCGGTCCGGGATGATGCGCCACACCCAGATGCCGGCTTGCTCCGGGCAGGAGTGATTCGTCCGGAGATGAGTCGGTTAAATCGATCACATATTGGATCTGGGATGATCCCTCTCCGTGCGCATCCTGCCAATGTGCCTCAACGACCATTTTGCTGATGATTCTGTTGGAAACGTTTTTGGCTTGCATCTGGTCGCCTTCCACCCAACTGGCCACAGTGTTATTCGGTTTCCGATCCACATACAAAGTGGCTGTTCCGCTAAATGCAAGGGGTGAATTTGGCGCACCGATATCAGTGATATCGAAGATCGCCGCAGGTGCTGGCCAGGGATGATCGTGCGCCCACCCTAGAGCCGCGAGGAGCAACCAGGACAGAACGCACAGTTTCCTTTTCATAGGCAGTACTTCCCGATCTTCTGGAACGCTCGCTAATGCCAGCAACCTGTTTTCGTAACTAGTCCGCTGCTGCGTGGACCGCTTTGGCGGCTGGCGCTTCCGATCCAATCCGCATACCGTAGAACGACCGGTACACAAACGACGCGGATATCAGGAAGAAAATCAACGCGAATACGTGCGTGATGGTCGTGCCTTTCTCTGCCAGCGACACGGCCAACTCCACTGCCAGCAGTCCAAACAGCGTCGTGAATTTAATCACCGGATTGAGGGCCACGGAGGAGGTGTCTTTGAAAGGATCTCCAACTGTGTCTCCGATGACCGTTGCAGCGTGCAATTCCGTGCCCTTCTGCTTGAGCTCGACCTCAACAATCTTCTTGGCGTTATCCCAACCTCCGCCGGCATTGGCCATGAAGATGGCTTGGTAGAGTCCGAAGATCGCAATCGAGATCAGGTAGCCGATAAAGAAATAGGGCTCGACGAAAGCAAAGGCGAGCGTTCCGAAGAACACCGCAAGAAAGATGTTGAACATGCCCTTCTGCGCATATTGGGTGCAGATTTCAACCACCTTCTTGCTATCGGACACCGAGGCTTTCTCCACGCCTTCAAGGCGAATGTTTGCCTTAATGAATTCGACCGCACGATAAGCGCCCGTCGTGACGGCTTGGGTGGATGCCCCGGTGAACCAGTAGATCATGGCGCCGCCCGTAATCAGGCCAAGCACGAAGGGCGCGTGCAGCAACGAAAGGTTATTCACATTCGTGGTGAGGCCCGCGGTAAGCGCCATGATGATGGAGAAAATCATGGTGGTCGCGCCGACGACCGCGGTTCCAATCAGCACCGGTTTCGCCGTCGCCTTGAAGGTATTGCCGGCACCGTCGTTTTCCTCCAGCAGGTCCTTGGCGCGTGAGAAGTTGACGTCAAAGCCGAAATTCTTCTTGATGTCCTGCGCAACATTGGGCACTTGCTCGATCAAAGACAACTCGTAAACCGATTGCGCGTTATCGGTGACCGGGCCGTAGGAGTCGACCGCAATTGTGACCGGGCCCATGCCGAGGAAGCCAAAAGCTACCAGACCAAATGCAAACACCGCCGAAGCCACCATGAGGGCCGCCAGTCCCATGGTGCTGATGTAGTACGCGATCGACATCAGCGTGACCATGGCTAAGCCCAGCCAGTACGCGGAGAAGTTGCCGGCCACGAAACCTGAGAGGATACCGAGCGACGCGCCGCCTTCCTGCGCCGACTTAACAATCTCGCGCACATGACGTGATTCCGTCGACGTGAACACCTTCACCAGTTCCGGAATGACGGCGCCCGCGAGAGTACCGCACGAGATGATCGAGGCCAGCTTCCACCACAGAGAAGTATCGCCGCCGAGGTCTGGAACGATCAGCGCGGAAACCAGGTACGTTAGGACAATCGAGACCACCGAGGTGATCCAGACCAGAGACGTGAGCGGGGCCTCGAAGTTCATGCGATTGGCATTGCCGTAGCGTGCCTTGGCAATTGCACCGTTGATGAAGTAGGCGGCAGCGCTGGCGACCAGCATCATGATGCGCATGACAAAGATCCAGACCAGCAGTTGGACTTGCACAGTCGGGCTCTTCACTGCCAGGAGAATGAACGTGATCAGCGCAACACCGGTCACACCGTAGGTCTCGAAACCATCGGCGGATGGTCCGACCGAATCGCCGGCGTTGTCGCCGGTGCAATCGGCAATCACGCCCGGATTGCGGGCGTCGTCCTCTTTAATTTTGAAGACGATTTTCATCAGATCGGAGCCGATGTCGGCAATTTTGGTGAAAATGCCGCCAGCGATCCGAAGCGCGGCCGCTCCAAGCGACTCGCCGATGGCAAAGCCGATGAAGCAAGGCCCGGCGTAGTCGCCGGAGACGAACAGCAAGATGAAAAGCATGATCAGCAGCTCGACCGAAATCAGCATCATGCCGATGCTCATGCCAGCCTCGAGCGGAATCTGGTAAATGGGATAAGGTTTACCCTTCAGCCCGGCAAAGGCGGTGCGCGAGTTGGCGAAGGTGTTGACACGAATGCCGAACCAGGCCACGCCATAGCTGCCGGCGATTCCGACCAGGCTGAACATGAGAATGATCGGCAGGGTTACGCCAATGGACTTGCCCGGAACTGGCGACAGCCATCCGAAGTAAACGGCGATGATGACCGCAATGAACGCCCAAAGAATAAGGATGAACTTACCTTGCGTGATCAGGTACGTCTTGCAGGTTTCGTAGATCAGTTCTGAGATCTCGAGCATAGCGCGGTGGACGGGCAGATTCTTGAGCTTGGTAAAGATGACCAGCCCGAAAAGGAGGCCCAACGCGCAGAACAGCAGCCCGATCATCAGCAGTTTGTGGCCATTGATTGTGCCCAGGAACGTGACTTGGGACAGATCAGGAAGCTTGAGAGAGGCTTCGCCGCCCACGCTCTCGCCGCCTGGTTGGGCGAGGGCACTGGCGCAGCAAAGGAGAAGCGTTAGTGCGAAAGCGGACGTGGTACGAATTCGACGGCCCAAGGACGTAGCGGTAGCCATCCAGGTACACATAGAGGAGTCCTCCGATAGGAAAATCTTCGCGGGATTAAGAACGTGTCTCGATGCCTCGTACCGGCGTGGCTAATCCCCCGGAGGCCGTTGCAATCGGCGGCCGGGTAAGCGCATTGCCGGAGTTCCGAACACGCTTCCACTGCAAGACATGAAAAGGAGTGCTGAGCTTGGCCGCGTCGGATTCAGTTTGCGCGGAGCCGCCGGCAAGGGCGCAATCGTCCCCTGAGCAGCCTCTTACGCAAAACGGGCCTTTATAGCATGCCGGCAAGAGCAGGTCAAACCCCCGAAAGTAGACAGGGCGCGCGGATCCAAAGCGGGTTGCAGGGAATGCATCCCGAGATGGAAAAGCCCAGGCAAAAGCGGAAGTCTAAACTAACGCCTTGCGCTATTTCCAGACACCGGAATGCTTTGATATGATGGCGAAGACCGCTTCTGGCGCCCTGTTGTTCAAGGGAAGCCACGACACTCCTCAGTAGCTCAATGGCAGAGCATCCGGCTGTTAACCGGAGGGTTGTAGGTTCGAGTCCTACCTGAGGAGCCAATTTTTCAATGGTTTACAAATTCTCAAAATAAACCTTCACCGAATTTCACCGCAACCGAACAAAAATCTTCAACTCTCAACCGGACCTTGGGCGTGATTGCGGTGGTCAATGCCAAGATAGCCGCGGCTGAGGGTAGGTCACACGGCAGGCGTGGCGCGGACAACGCGAACCGGCGTTGGTGCGCTCGGCATTTCATGCCACTGAGCCGCGGGTAGCCCATTAACGGCTTCGTGCGAACTTGCATGTCGCATTCACTCTATTCCCCACAATCAACAGAGTGCGGAACTCTCACCTCGGATGAAGTGCCGAATTAACGGCGTCAAGCAGCGCCGTGTCGCTGAATGGTTTGAATAGGCACTCGACCGCACCCTGTTCCAGTACTCGCGTGCGAACAGTCCTATCCGGGTTAGCGGTGATGAAGATGATCGGAATCTCTCGCCGGCGAAGCTTTAGTTTCCGCTGAAGCTCCGGTCCGCTCATTCCCGGCATGGCAACGTCGAGGATTAGGCAACGGGTCTGGTCGACGCAGTCGGAAGCGAGGAACTCTTCCGCGGATGAGAATGCACGGGCTGCAAAGCCGAACTCGCCAACGAGGTCAGGCAGCGATTCTCGCACAGACTCGTCGTCATCAACGACTGATACCAGTGGACGATCCATGGCACGCCTTTCCTGTCGCAATTCCATAACATAAGAATGCGCCTCGCGTGGGAGGGCGTCCATTAGTCTTTGGTATCGGTTTTGCCGCCGAGATTAGTTGCGGCTGATTGACCGCCATGGATATCTCATGCCGCATCCGGCCCGGAAGGCCTCTGATTGCTGGGTATGCTGTCGGCGCGCGGCTTCCCCTCGGGTGTACGAGGAATGGAGAACGAGAATGCGGCTCCCGGACCATCATTCAAAGTTGCCCACAGACGGCCATGATGACTCTCAATAATGGAGCGACTGATCGAGAGTCCGATTCCCATACCGTCATTCTTGGTGGTGTAGAAGGATTCGAAGAGTCTGTCCGCAGCCCGAGGGTCAAACCCGACTCCCGCGTCTTGAACGGTCAGACGTACACGATCGTCTTCGTCTCGTTCGGTTCTGATGAGCAATTGCCTCGGACGGTCCTCGACCTCACTCATCGCGTCTGATGCATTGCGGATGAGATTCAAGATGACCTGTTGCAACTGGACACGATCGCCGGTAACAAGGGGGAGGTCGTTGGCAAGTTCCTGCCGCAGGATCACCCGACCTCTCTGAAGTTCGCTCAATGACAGCGCAAGCACCTCTCGTGTAGCCTCGTTCAGATCCACCGATTCGGTCGTGGGGTCCTTTTTGCCATAGAGCGCGCGCAATCGAGTGATGACGTCAGAGGCACGGTTGCCATCGCGAATCGTGCGCCGGGCGGTCTCGCGAGCGCCATCCACGTTCGGAGGATCGGCGGCCAGCATCCGCAGGCAGGTTCCGGCGTTTGTGATGATGCCCGACAACGGCTGGTTGAGTTCGTGGGCGATTGATGCTGCCAATGTTCCGAGGCTCATCACCCCGGCAACATGTGCAAGTTGCGATCGAGCCTTGTCGCGTGCTTCTTCTGCCAGCCTGCGAGCCGTGACATCCTGAACCGCCGCGATGTACTCCAGTTGACCATCCTGGTCCCGCGTCGCATGAGAGACTGCATGCAGGTGCTTGATCGAGTGGTCAGGCATCAGCAAACGCCAGTGCCATTCAAAGTCGTTGCCGCCGCTCCGGGCCAGGTCGACCATTTTCATTTTCTCGATCAAACTGACGTCTTCCGGATGGACTCGACTACGGATAAGTTCGAGCGTCACGGGAACGCCGATCTCCAGCCCATAGATGCGATAGAGCTCGTCCGACCACGTGATTTCGTCTGTCGCAACGCGCCAGGAAAAACTGCCGATAGAGCTTAGGCTCTGAGCTTCGGCGAGAAAAGCTTCGCTGCGCCGCAACTCGTCTTCCGCCCGCTTGCGCTCGGTAATGTCCCTCACCGCTCCAGAGACGAGCGTACCTTCCTCTGTCTCTAGCGGACTGAGGCTGATCTCCACCGGAAACTCCGCTCCGTCTTTGCGCCGCCCGTAAAGGTTGAGACCCTCACCCATCGGCCGCATCCGAGGATGCGCGAAAAACCCTCCGCGGTGGCCAGGATGTCGACCACGAAACCGCTCCGGCACAAGAATTTCAATTTCCTGCCCCATGAGTTCTTCTCTCCGATATCCAAACACATTTTCCATCTGTGCGTTGACCAATACGATCCTGCCCTGCCGATTCATCACGACCATGGCATCCGGTGCGGATTCCAGAAGCCCCCGGAATTTCCGCTCCGCCAGTTTGCGTTCTGTAATGTCCTCGGAGAGCGCCATGAAAAATCGCGGCACTCGCTCTGTGCCCGGCACCACAGAAACACTATTACGAACCCACATCAGACTGCCGTTCTTCCGCCGATATTGCTTTTCGATCTGAAACTGCCGCCGCGTTCCGGCCAACAGTTCCCCGATGAGCCTCCGGTTCGGTTCGACATCCTCTTCATGGGTAATGTCGAAAAAAGACAGTTTCTGCAATTCCTCCTCGCTGTAACCCAACATTTCCTCGTACACGGGATTCACGGCAAAAAATCGACCGTTCATGTCAGTAAGCGCAACGCCTATGGCTGAGTTCTCGAAAACGGAGCGCCACCGCTCCTCAGCTGCAGCAAGTTCCGCAGTTCGTTGAGCAACCCGCTGATCGAGTTCGGCAGCGATAAGCTTCTGCTGGCTGAGGAGCCGTGTTTCCTGCAGTCCGAGGGCCGCCTGATTCGCCGCGACATTCAAAAGGAGGGCCTCTGTTTGGCGTGGAAAATCTTCTCGCTCGGAACCTACAACAATTACGCCGAGTTCGCCTTGTAACCCTAGTGGCAGAGCCACGAAGGAAACCTCTCGGTCCCTCAATAGGTTCCTGAGCAGTGGAGGCCATTTCCGTGACCCGTCTCCCAAGCACCGACTGAGTGCTTCGCAGATTTCGTGCACCGGAGGCATCGGTTCTCGTAGCTCGGCAATACGGACGATCTCAACGGGCCTCTCGCCGACAGGATCCTTTAGTCGCACATAGACGAGATCCAGGCACAGCATATGCAGGAGCGCGTCGAGCAAGATATGGAGAACCTGGGATGGATCGCCGCCACTCCAGATGGCGGGAAGAGCAAGCAGGCTGACAAGATCATTAATACACCGCTGTAGGTGCTTGTTTTCGCCGGATGCAAGTTCGGGTTGGACCTCCATATCACGCAGCCCTGGAGGACGAGGAAGGCCGCAGGCCCCGACGTTGGCGGACCTCACGCAGGAATTCTTCGGGCGGCAGGTAGAACGGATTTCGGTGCAGCAGGCCACCGATGATGATCATCGGGTGTGTCCGCATGATGTCGATCACCGTGTCGCCTCCAAATTTACCGAGTTGGTAGGTGCAAATGACCGCGTCATCGTGGCGGTTCCATACATCATTCACCCGAGATTCGAACTCGATGAGGTCTTCGACATACGATCCATCTTCCACTGCCCAGTCCATCCGGCAGCAAATGCGACTGAGCGGAAATCCTCCCTTGGCATTGCCACTCGCCATCTGCTCGAACGCTGTTAGCATCCGGTCCTGATCAAAACGACCGTCCCGAATGTAAGCTTCGGTGTTGATCCGAACCTGCAACTGCCCACTCTGCTCGGCGGCTGTTGGATCGACGCCTGCCGCGGCCAACCGTTGCAGATGGTCGTGACGTTGATCCGGATTCACGACGTGAACAGCTTTGTCGCCACACTTGAACCCATCCTTAATAAATGGAAGCAACACGCGATATTCTTCGTCATCGTTATTGAAAAATGCGCAGACATGACGTACTTCGCCAAGCTCGGAGCCGGCAAGACAAATCGGTTTAGTGTTTTTCTTCACGTTGTTCTCCTCCGAGGACGACGGTGAATCTGGCCGTTACGCCGCCTTGGTCGCTGCGAGGCGGAGCCTCGCGGCCATTTTCACCAACTCCGCAAGAGAATCGGCCTTCATTTTCTGCATCACTTTGCCTCGGTGCGCTTTCACCGTGATCTCACTGATGCCGAGCTCCCCACCGACCTGTTTATTCAACAGGCCGGAAACCACCAACGCCATAACCTGGCGTTCGCGTGGGGAAAGTGACGCGTAACGGTCCCGGAGCACCCGCATCTCGGCCTCGTGACCGAGCGCAGCGCGGCTGCGTTCGAGGGCTTGCCGAACGGCCCGCAGCAACACCTCATCGCTGAAGGGTTTCGTCAGGAATTCGACAGCCCCCGCCTTCATGGCTTGGACCGTCATGGGCACGTCGCCGTGGCCCGTGATGAAGATAATCGGCATGTCCGTCCGTTCGCCGGCGATGAGCCTTTGGAGGTCGAGACCAGTGAGACCTGGAAGAGAAACATCAAGTACGAGGCAGTTCGGAATATGAACTCGTGGGTAGTCGAGGAATTCTTGTGCGGAAGCGAACGTCTCGGGCTGCCAGCCTTCGAAGCGGATCAACGATTCCAGCGACTCGCGCACGGAGACGTCGTCGTCAACAACGAAGACGATTGGTGTGAGATGCAACATGGGCGGTCACCGATTTCATTGCCAAGTGCGTGCGCTAAACTCATACTTCCTGCGCACAATCCACTAGTGACGCCCCACCGTTCAGGAAATTCTACCAGAGAGCTCTCATCTGTGCTGGGAGGATCTCCGCAACCGTTGTGACAAGCGCCAATGGCGGTAGAGCGATACCAAAGTATCGACAATACTATCGTCCAATTGTTCATCTCCTAAGCTTCTGTTTTCATAACTCCACGCTTCTGGTGTGAGGCACTTATCGTAACCAATGCCATCGGAAAAACGTGGTGTGGAACTGCATCGCAGGAGATTTCCGTGAACGCCCACGAACTATTTTGCTATTCGACTTACGGCGACCAGATGCACATTGCGGAGCGTGAGTTATGCGCGTTCATTTGCGCCGTAACGGAACTGTTTGGTCGAGACGAGGCCGAACTCTCCGCGGAGGACTGGCTCAGTGAGTCGGTGTCAATGGATAGCCCACCTCTATCGACAAGCCGAAATTGGCGGATGGTCACGATCGCGGCTTCGGCTCGACTTGCAAATCGCCTGACAGTCAATCGTTCGCCCGAATTAACGGAAAGGAACATTCCATGAAATATCCGACGCTTTATCGCACCACACAAATTGATGGGCACTCTATTTTCTACAGAGAGGCCGGTCGGAAGGACGCGCCGACACTTCTTCTGCTTCACGGACTTCCGTCATCGTCGCGCATGTTCGAGCCCCTGTTCTCGAGGATGTCAGATCGCTATCATCTGGTCGCTCCTGATTACCCTGGTTTTGGGCACAGCGACTGGCCGGATCCGAAAACATTCGCGTACACGTTCGATCACTACGCCGAGATCATGAATCATTTCACCGAAGCGATGGGGCTCTCGCACTACACGCTCTACATGCAAGATTATGGCGGGCCGGTTGGTTTTCGCATGATCCTGGCGCACCCCGAGCGCGTGGAAGCTCTCATTGTTCAGGACGCGGTAGCGCACAACGAAGGTCTCGGTGCGAATTGGAAGACGCGGCGAGCCTTCTGGGCAGATCGCGGTCCGAACGAAGATGCGCTGCGCACGAATCTTCTCTCCCTGTCTGCGACGCGCACGCGTCATGTCGGAAACGATCCTAATGTCGAACGGTATGACCCAGATCTGTGGACAGACGAATTCTATTTCCTCAACCAGCCCAGCCAGGCCGAGATCCAAAGTGACTTGTTCTACGACTATCGAACCAATGTGGACGCTTATCCGAAGTGGCAAGCATGGATGCGCGAGAAACAACCGCGACTGCTCGTGATATGGGGCAAGTATGAGCTTTCGTTCGACCCGGGCGAGCCGGAGCGCTACCACCAAGATGTGCCGAACGCCGAAGTTCACATTGTCGACGGCGGTCATTTCGCATTGGATACGGCGGCAGATCAGATCGCCGCGTTGGTGCAAGGATTCGTCGGTTCACGTGAAGGGGTCGTGGCGCGGCGGGCGGGATGAAACGGCTTTCAGGCCATTGGCTCGGTTATGTATGAGCCGAACCTTTGAAACGGAAGGTTTATTTATGTCGGGCAAGAAAACGGCAATTATAACTGGAGCATCGGGTGTATCGGCGGGGGTTTAGTCGCAGGGTTTCTGGAAGAGGAGTATAACGTCAGATCTCGAAAAGGCCTAGGCTGGGGCTCTAACGCCAGTCCCGCGGCTGACCAGTTCTGGCAACGACATCAGGCTTTCGTCTGGCGACAAGCTGCTTGGTCGATCGATCACCTCAGTAACTTGGCCGCGAGCCAGTAATCGATACTGATCTTTCCCGGACCGGAGCAGATCAGCCAAATAAAGAAGAGCACGTACAGGACTTCCGGAAGGTAGAGGAAATCGTCGAGCCAGCTAAGAGGCGAAAGTCCTTTCGGCAGGGTGGAAAGCGCACTGGTCAACGTGGCGACGATCATATCGATCAATAAAGCCACGCTGGCCGGGCTCGAAAGAAACCCAGCGGCCAGCAAGCTTCCGCAAACGAACTCGACGCCCGACACGAAATAAGCCGTCTGGCGGGGAAACGGGACGTTGGCCTTAACAAGCGTTTCGTAAACAGGTCTCGTGCCGCCGGCGACAAACAATTTGTTTCCACCGGAGATAGCAAAAAACAGCCCGATGGAAACGCGTTCCAGCAGGATGGCATATTGTTCCAAATCCCTGCCACCCAGCAATACAAACTGGATCAACCGTTTCCAATCCATTTCTCCTGCCCCTCCGACCGAGGATGTGCTCCAACAATACCCGGTATCGCGCAAATTCGACTTCTTCGCTAACGGCGGCCGAGCGGTGTTGTATCGTTCGCGCCAATGGGCTGACGCTGAGCGGAGTTCCGCAAGCGTTTAAATCTGCATCCCATCGGGGTCGCGGGTTAACCGTACGTCAGGTCGGTGCTCTGGCCGACTTCGATGATGTAACCGTCAGGATCGCGGATGTAGCAGCGGATCTCGCCGTACTTTGGGATCGGCTCCGTGATGAACTCGGCGCCTCGACTTTTCCACAATTCATAGCACGCTTGAATATCCGCAACCCGGAAATTCATGAAGCTGTTGATGTGATTCGGGTCGGGGACGCTGAGCGTTACCGTCGGCTTATCCGGGGTGGGCCCGCCCCCAACGTTCAGAATCATCCAGATATTCGCGAGCTGAAGGTACCCAGGCGCGTTGCCGTCGCCCAGGCTCAGAATGCGAGCGCCGAAGACCTTTTCGTAGTAGCGCGCCGATCGCTCGATGTCGGCGACGGTGAGAAACTGCGCGATGCTGATCCCCTCGCGCGGGGGCATCTCATAGCTCTTGTGCTCGATTTGTACAGCGTTTGTTACGGCGTTCATGGGTGACTCCAATTTCAATACGGTGTCCGCTGAATGTGAAGTGCGGCGATAGCGGTGCGCGCAATCGCTCTTATCAGCGGCACCTTAATTAAGCCAAAAGCGCGACGACGAGTCTATTGGACGAACGTATCGACCAACGCCAAGGTGTGGATTGGACAAATGGGGGGCTGTCAGCTTTGCCGATACCATCCCACTGATGGCTGCCCCAGCTTTGCTTCTTTTGCAAAGCTGGGCACGATGCAGCCGGCACCGACAGGTTCCTCGAAACCGTGGGGAAACTCTCGCGTCCCAAGGTCGAGGTCGGTGGTATCCAGCTTTCCAACGGAAGGAAAGCCGGGCCAGCCGCAGTTGATAAGAGGCAAACGGAAAAAGACCAAAAGCCCCCAGCCCCCCTTAAGCGACTCGCTTCTTCTTACCGTTGAGTGCCGGTAGAAGATGTTTCAGAAGCGCTTCATCAGAGAACGGGTTCTGCCCTGAGATCAACTCGCGATCTTGAACGACGTAGCTCTCCCATGGAGCGACCACACTTACGTCACCGCCCGCAGTAAGCAAGGCGAAGTCCGGGTAGAAGAGAACTTTGCCACCAATCTCAAGCGGCTCCCGCTGCTGCTCTTCCGCTGTCGAAAAGATAGTCATCTTATATCCAGAATAGATCCAACCTTGAGCCTTTGCCCGGGCTCCGGCGGCATCGCCTGCCGACAGCGCGGCGACCACCTCCGTCGAATTCGGAGAAGCCGAGAGAAGCGAAATCGGGCCATGGCAGAGCACTGCCGTGGGCTTGGATGTTTTATGAAAGTGTCTCATCACGGTGCCAGCGTCGGGATCATCGAGAAGGTCCATCATCGGGCCATGGCCGCCGGGGACGAAAACAGCGTCATATTGATCCAGGCCCGATGCGATGACATCGGAGATACGAGTTGGATTTTTGAGCCCAGTCAGGGTGTCGCGGAATTCCAGGTAGTCCTGAAGCCTAGCTTCGTCCCCACCGAAGAACTGGGCTATGGCTGAATTGACATCCATTTGCGGCGTGTTGCCTTTGGGGTTGGCGAAAGTGATTTCGTAGCCCTCCTGCATCAGGGCGCGAACCGGAACCGTCAGCTCGTTGAGGTAGTAGCCCGCGCCCTTATAAACCTTGCCATCTTTCAAGGGCAAGCCGTGACCGCTCGAGACCAGTACCAAGACTTTTCCTTTCGTTGTCATTTTGTTCTCCTCTTTGAACTCAAATCTGTTTCCCCGAAATTGGGGAATGCTCCGTCTGTCCCCACTGTCCACGGTTTTTTCCCAAATGGGGAGGACGGGCCACCGCGGCGGGCCCACCTGGTTAATGTGCGTTACGGCTGCGGGAATCCGAACATCAACCACGACTGATTGGCTACCCAATGCGGGTATAGCTCCGTCATCTGATCGAACAGTTCCTGGTCAGACGTCGCGGTTTTCTGCACGCGGTCGAAGTCCTCGAGGTAACGCTTGGTCTCCTGGATGGCCGAGGGAGAGTCGGGAGCGCCCGTCTTCTTGTGACCGGCGACAACCGTCGTCGGATTGAGCGCCGCTAACCGGTCGAGCGCCGCGATCCAATTTTTTCGGCTCTGGGGAGTGGTGTCGCCGACGTACATGCGGCATTGGTTGTAGACGACATCGCCCGCGACGATCAGACCGATCGATGGAACATAAAGTGACGTAGAATCGGGACTATCGGTGCGGCCCTGCTCGATGACGCGCAATTCATGGCCCTCGAGAGTGAACGTGTCGCGCTCATAGGGCTCAGGTTGAACCAACCTGGTAGGCACTTGCCCAGGAAACATACGGCGGGCCAATCGCTCCACTGTAGGAGTGAAAGACGGCTGCATGGCGTTCAGCGTTTTGGGCGTGGCGATAGCCCGCGCGCCCGGAAAACGGTCGAGCAGGATGCCGAGACGGTAGAAGTGATCGAAATGGGCATGCGTTATATAGATGGTCTCCAGGTTGCGGTTGTGCAGAGCAACCCAATCGGCCAGCGCCTCGGCCTCAGCCACCGTCAACATTGCGTCTACCAGAACGGCGTCGTACTCGCCGAAAATTAAAGTCGACGTGATCGGGTCAAAGCCGAGCGCTTCGCCGAGGGGCTTGGGGCGCTCGCCGACCATCGTCTTTCCCGGCGCGGTAAAAACGTTCACGCTAAGCCTATTCGAGGCGACAGGCGCGGTCGCGCGGGTGGTTTCTTTCGATCCATTTGTGCTGTCCACTTGCTAGTCCTTTCGATGTCTGAGCATTTATTCGTTCTATTTGGCTTTCGCCGCCGCTTGCTCGATCAACTCCGCCACTTCTCTCGGATGAGAGAGCATCGCCAGATGATTGGCAGGTACGGTGATTGAAGTTGCCTTTATGGTCGCTGCTTCGTCTTTCTCGAGTTCCGGCGCAATCGCCCGGTCATTGCCCGCAATCATTACCACGCCGGCGTAGGAATGGCCGACTAGTATTACCGGTCCGTCCTGCAACGCGATGATGCGCTTCGTCGCTGCCACATCGTCAGCCAGCCAGGTCAAAGGATTCTGCTCAGCCACCACATGAAAACCCTTTGCTTGGAGGAGCGTAATCACTTTGGACCAACACTATCCATCCGCCCAGGCGCCGTGAACCAGGACAATATTCTTGACTCCTTGCGGTAAGTTCGTCTGAGCGAATCCTCCTCGTTAAACTAACTTTTGCGATTAAGCCAGAACAACCTTGGCCGCGCAATTGGACGATGGTATCGCCCCATACTTTTTTACCGGCTGCAACGCCGAAATCAACCTGCAACGAACAAACCAATACGAAAGTATCATCGATACCATCGTCCAATTGTTTTGATCCCCTCGCGTCTGGCTTAATGGCAGCCGCTCGAGATGCATGTTCATCGGCGTAGAAAACTGTTTTTGCGAAGGAGAACGGATCATGTGTCAACTTGTGACGAAATCTGTGGCGCCAGACCAACGAGGGCAACAAGAACAGGAGACAGCAACACTCACCGCCGTGAAACGTATCGCCGGTTTTACCATCGTTGCGACAGCCGTCGCAGCGCTCGCCCTCACCGTCGCCCTTTTCGCACAAAGCCAAGATCCCCAAGCCCAGAGCAACGACAAGTACTCGCTGAAATCGCCAAGTGGAATCGCGTTCTCTGACTTCAAGGGATACGAGGACTGGGCTGACGTCTCTTCCGCCCGGACCGACGAAATACTCAAGGTAATCGTGGCCAATCCCACGATGATCAAGGCGTTCAAGGCCGGCGTTCCGGGCAACGGCCAGTCTTTTCCCGATGGCTCCATGATCGTGAAGCTCCAGTGGAAGCACAAGAAGAGCACTGAAGCCCCTTTCGCCGTCGAGGTGCCAGACGTCTTTAGCCAGGCTTTCGTCATGGAAAAGGACAGCAAGAGATTTCCGAAAAGTGGCGGTTGGGGATACGCGGTGTTCAACTACGAAGCCGAGGATAAGTTCACGCCCGATTCCAAAAGCCTCTCGGATTGCGGCTACGCGTGCCATACGCCGGTGAAGGCGAAGGACTACATCTTCCACCCATACCAGAAACGTTGAACTTGCCGTGCCCGAGAAATCCAGTGCCCGGCCGGCTGCCGAGTCTTACGCATCACGACAAAGTCACAAGGAGCGGTTATGCCAAGCGAGAGAACAGCCGTCATGACAGAACCACAACAAGGTATGGTTGCCGCGCATCAACCAGGTCAAGACTCCTTCAAGTCGGTCCTGTCCGAAGACATCAACTGGAAACCCTTCGCGGCGTTCCCACCGTCGGTCCGCCTGGCTGCGATCGTAGGTGAACCCTCACAGGCCGGCCCGTACACGATCAGGGTCCGAGTGCCACGCGGCGTTAAGCTGATGCCGCACCGGCACCCGGAGGATCGTGTCTATACAGTGATCTCTGGCGTTTTTTACATCGGTCTGGGCGACGAATTCGACCCCGAAAAGTTGAACGCCTATCCGCCTGGAGCCGTCATCGTTCTGCCGGGCAATACGTCTCATTTCCACTGGGCAAAAGCCAGTGAGTATGTAACGCAAGTTACGGCGAATGGGCCGCTGGGACTTGAATACGTCAGTGCGAACGACGATCCAAGAAACCACAACTCTTAGGAGGCGCCTGCGCGATTTCCGCGACGGATGGTACACCAGCAAACCTGGCGATACTGCTAGTTGTTATGGAGGTAAAGCGATACGCGTTCACGTCGTTATGGTGTGCGTACGCGGCGGTGGCAAGCGTGATCATTCTCGCCTACTTCTGGAGAAGCCACGGAGAGCGGCCGTTCCTGTATGCCTAGGAAAGATATGGATACCGATCCGACGAACACATCCGAAGGGGCACGTTGACGGGACGGAGAATCCCCGGGGAGCGGAAGATCTTCGCGAAGAGGTCGTCCGGTATGGCAACCCCTTGTCCGGCTGCTCCGCCGATCCCAATCGTGAAGGTCGGCTTCACAAAAGTTCTCTTAGCCGGGATATCTGCCAGTGATATAGCCTTCCAGTTCCTGAATGACGTGGGCTTGGCCGCTCATGATCCACTTCACCAGATCGCCAATCGAAATCACGCCGACCACGATTCCATCCTTCACCACAGGTAGATGACGAAAATGGTGGTCGGTCATGATGGCCATACACTCGTCCACCGTGTGTTGGCGAGTGACGAACACGACCGGAGTGGTCATGATCTGCTGGACGGGTGTTTCCTTGGAAGAACGGCCTTGCAGGACCACCTTGCGAGCATAGTCGCGCTCCGAAAGGATGCCGACTAGTTGATCGTGGGAGATGACCAGCAGGGCGCCCACACCCTCCTTGGCCATCTTTTCGACCGCTTCATAGACGGACTCCTCCGGTGCGACCGAGAGCACTCTTTGTCGAACTTTGTTCTGCAACACCAGTTCAATCGGGTCGGCAAATTTCATCGTGCCCCCTTGTTCGCGCCGGGAATCGTACAATCGGACGCGAAAACACGACGATGCTGTAGAGAAATAAGGGAGATGGACAAAGCCGAATGGTGTGGGCGACCGGGCGACAAGTATCCTCCTCGGGCTTGCCGGGAACGTAATGCAGACGGGTAGGCGCTCGATCTGCACGGCCCGGAGAGAAGGGCTTGGATTCCCGGGTTACCTAACAGGCTTGCTAACGATAATGCCGATCGGCAAGAAAAAGGACAACAGAATCGTACACCCACTAAGCCCTGCAAGGGTAGAGTTGCGCAGATCGGAATACGAAATGGTTCGCGAACGCATTTAAGATCATCCATGCAGAGACCCACACACGTGGATCAGTCAGCGCAGTCCAGCGAGAAATATCAGTATGTTGTGCACACATCACTGACGCACGTTTGTCGGAACCGATACGGAACGCTGGTTCCGGATTCTCCCACATCAGATCCAAATGTTCAGCAAGCTTCGCACGTTGACCACCACTGCGACTTAATGGCCTGACGTTAAGCATCTGCGACTTTGGAGCCGGCTTCGTCGTACTCCCACGCCTGTGATGGTTCATTCTCGGGAGCCGGTCGGATGTGGGAATTCTGCATGATCACGCGCGCGCAGGTGTTCCAACGCAGAATGGCATCGTCGTTTCTGGGCATCGCAAAATTCATGGCCTTCTCATAATGATCCATTGCTTCCCGCAACGCGTGATATGCGGATGCGCCAGCTCCAGCGCCGCCGTGGCGGATGCGCGCGTTTCCCAGACGCTCCCAGATGATGCCCTCATAGTAGGCCCGCTCGTAGTCGCCCTTAATTTGTGCAAGAACCTCCTGGGCGGCTTTTGCATCCACATGCGAGTGGAATTGGTCGGTTCGCGCGAGCAGCAGGGAAATTAACGCCTGTTGATGGCCGGGCACGACGGCCAGAATATCGAGGCATATGCTCTCCGCAAGGCTGGGTTCATTCAACAGTCTGTAGCGCTCCACTTTCGCCAGCGCTTCCGGAATACTCTGCTCGGAAATGGATTTCAGTTCGAAATGCATAAGATCTCCTATCTTGTCGAATTGCTGAATACCCGGAACAGTTTCGAAAGCGGATCGAAGAAGCGATCCACCACGCGCTCCTTAAGCGGGATGATCGCGTTGTCGGTAATCGTGATGTTCTCAGGGCAAACTTTGGTACAGCACTTTGTGATGTTGCAAAGACCTACACCGAATTGCTTTCTCAGATCTTCAACGCGATCCGCTACGTCCAACGGATGCATTTCGAGCGCGGCCGCATACACCAGAAATCGCGGGCCGATGAATTGTTCGTGCATGTGATGATCGCGCAAGACGTGGCATACATCCTGACAGAGATAGCACTCGATGCACTTTCGAAACTCCTGCACTCGTTCGACGTCCTCCTGGGCAATGCGCCAGGTCCCATCCGGTGCATCGGGCTGGCGCGGCTGGAACTTTGGGATGCGCTTCTTGACCCCGTAATTCCACGATACGTCCGTGACCAGGTCCTTCATGTGCGGAAATGCCTTCATGGGTTCGACGGTCACAGGTTTGTCCAGCGGAAGCGTGTTCAACCGCGTCATGCACATCAATTTCGGTATGCCATTGATTTCGGCCGAGCACGAGCCGCATTTCCCCGCCTTGCAGTTCCATCGAACCGCCAGATCACCGGCCTGTTCCGCCTGTATTTGATGCACGGCATCGAGGACTACCATGCCCCCGGAGACTTCTGCAGTGTAGTCCTGGAATTTCCCCTGGCCGTTTTCTCCACGCCAGATCCGAAACGTGGCCGTCGCCATTACTTCATCTCCTGGATGATTTGCTGCAGATCCTCTCGCATCGGGGAAATTCGCTCATGGGTGAGCTGCATTTCTCCAGCAGCTCCTTTTCGCACCACGATGTTGAAGCCGTCGTATTGCTTGTCCTTGGTCGGAAAATCATCGCGGAAATGCGCCCCACGGCTCTCTTTCCGCTCCAGCGCGGCCCGGGTAACAATTTCTGATACGGTCAGCAGGCTGTGCAGGTCAAGCGCCGTGTGCCAGCCCGCATTGTATTCCCGGTTTCCGTCCACGCTGACCCGGTCGCTGGCAGCTTTCAACTCTCGAATGCGTTCGAGCGCCTGCAGCATCTCCTGTTCCTGGCGTACGATCCCCACCAGTTCCTGCATCACGTCCTGCAACCTGTGTTGTACAAGGTATGGATTCTCGGAGCCCTTGCATTCGAACGGCTGCAGTGCCGATTTTTCCGCCGACCCAACTTCATCCATATTTACCGCGCCCAGTGCGTTCTCTTTTGCATAGGCTGCGGCATACTCTCCGGCTCGTTTGCCGAAGACTAATAAATCGGAAAGTGAATTCCCGCCGAGCCGGTTGGCGCCGTGCAGACCTGCCGCACACTCTCCCGCGGCAAACAGGCCAGCCACGTCTGACATTTGGGAATCAGCGTCCACCTTGACGCCCCCCATCATATAGTGGGTCGTGGGGCCCACTTCCATCGGCTCCTGGGTAATGTCAATGTCGGCAAGTTGCTTGAACTGGTGATACATGCTGGGGAGCTTCTTCTTTATATGCTCCGCCGCATTCGGAATTCGCTCCTTGATCCACGCAATGTCCAGGAAAACGCCGCCGTGAGGACTGCCTCGACCTTCTCGCACCTCCCTCCGGATGCAGCGGGCCACGTGGTCACGGGTCAGCAGCTCGGGCGGGCGTTTCGCGTTCTTATCCCCCTGCGTGTACCGCCAGCCTTCTTCTTCAGTATCAGCGGTCTGGTTGGCGTACAGCGGCGGAATGTCTTTGAACATGAATCTCTCGCCATTCCGATTGCGGAGCACTCCTCCCTCGCCGCGCACTCCTTCGGTGACCAGAATGCCGCGCACGCTTGGAGGCCAAATCATTCCCGTAGGGTGGAACTGTACAAATTCCATGTCCATCAGGGCTGCACCGGCATGGTAGGCGAGCGAATGGCCGTCGCCCGTATATTCCCAACTGTTGCTGGTGATCTTGAAAGCCCTTCCAATTCCCCCCGTCGCCAGCACCACAGCCTTGGCGCGGAAAAGATGGAATCGGCCGCGCTCGCGATCGTATCCAAACGCACCCGCAATGCGACCGTCGTCCTTCAGCAGCGTGACTACCGTGTATTCCATGAACACGTCGAGGCCCAGATGGATTCCATGGTCTTGCAGAGTGCGGATCATCTCCAGGCCGGTGCGGTCGCCCACATGCGCGAGCCGAGGATACCGATGGCCGCCGAAATTCCGCTGCAGGATTCGACCGTCGCTCGTGCGATCGAAAAGCGCGCCCCAGGCCTCCAACTCACGCACGCGCTCAGGAGCTTCCTTAGCATGCAGCTCCGCCATCCGCCAGTCATTCAGGTACTGACCGCCGCGCATGGTGTCGGCAAAGTGAACACGCCAGCTGTCGCGGTCGTCGACATTTCCCATCGCTGCAGCGACGCCACCCTCGGCCATGACGGTGTGCGCTTTGCCGAGAAGAGATTTCGTAATGACCGCGACTTTTACACCGGCGGCCGAGACCTCGATGGCAGCCCGCAGACCGGCGCCCCCGGCTCCGATGATCAGAACGTCGTGCTCATGCGTGATGTACTCGCTCACTAGACGATCCTCCAATCCGTCCAGATCCCCATCGAGCACATCCGCACATACAAATCGGAAAACGCTACCGAGAACAGACTGCACCACGCAAACAACATATGGCGCCGGTTCAGGCAACTCACGCAATCGTAAGCACGCTTGCGGGCCGGCGCCCCTGCCAGCCGATCGCGAAAACCACCGACCAGATGACGCAAGGAGTGGCATCCGAAAGTGTAGGAGCTGAGCAGCAGCAGGTTCGTCAACAGGACGAGAGTGCCGACGCCGATGCCAAATCGGCCGTCGAACCAGAACCCGTCCCACACGTCCCGCCCCAGAATTACGAGAAATACTAGGGCTAGATAAAGAAAATACCGGTGGACGTTTTGCAGGATTAAAGGGAATGATCGTTCGCCGAGATATGTCTTCCGCGGCTCCCCAACGGTGCAGGAAGGAGGATCGGCCCAAAAAGCCTTGTAATACGCCCCGCGATAGTAGTAGCAGGTCACTCGAAAGCCACCCGGGGCCCACAAAATGAGCACCGCGCCTGTAACCCAAGCAGGCATCCAGCTTGGGTTTGGACCAAACCAACCCTCATGCGCCGGGCCGAACAACTCGGGCGAATAAAACGGCGAGAGATAGGGTCCGAACCTGAAATGTTGGCCCTGCAGAGCAGCCCACGTGGAGTAAACGATGAATGCCGACAAACCAAGAAACACAACGAGCGGCTGTACCCACCATTTGTCGGCTCGCTGGGTCTGCCCGAACCCCCCACGCGATAAGGGGACGTCAATCTGAGACATCGAGCCTCCTGACGCGTTCGTGCTTACGCTATCAAGCGCTACCCGCCTGATCGCGACTGAGTATGAGCGGTAGCCATGATACAGGCAAATTCAATGTCATTGTTTTCGGAAATCAACGGTGGAGCCAACAATGAACCCGAGAGCAAGGACACCGCACGCAATCGAACTCCGGCGCGAGCGCACTATGGTACAGTTTCGTGACCGCCAGTTTGAGGACTGGCCGTCGCGCTGGGCGCAACAATGAGTACAGGATGTGAGATTCGCAGTTACGACTATGTGAACCGTCCCTACGAACGCGTCCGCGATGCGTTGAGGCAGAACGCACTCAGAATCTTCCAGTCCGCGACGAAGTCGGCTGCTTCCCGGGCGCAATCGATCGCCGCTGAACTGCATGTAGACTTTGGCGGTATTGGGGTGAAGACCGACATCAATATTTCCATTAAAAACATTGAGGAAAGGATCGTTGATGCCACCTCAACTCCCACCACTCTGTTGCTGCTGGAATGGGAGGCCGCAACTGTGCCGGGATTGTTCCCGCTCATGAAGGGTGAGCTTTCCGTGTACCCGCTGACCTCGACCGAAACGCAATTGGATTTTTCCGGATTTTATGAACCACCTTTCGGTGCCGTGGGAAGAACCATGAACGCGATCGTTGGCCACCGCATCGCGGAGGTATCGGTGCATCGCTTCATTAGCGACGTTGCTGGATATCTTCGGCAAGCCCTTGCTTAGGAAAGCATATCGGCGACGCATGTCGAAGGCACTCGCGCCAGGAGCGGATTTCCTTGGCGGGCATCACCGATCAGGCACAGAGGCTTCGTGATCTCCGCCAGCCGTCAGGTGATCAGAGCCATTCGAGACAGTGCTGCCATGGCAACTCGGCCCGGCCTGTCCAAGCGCGATATTCCTCTCTACAGCTTCGGCAGAGAAAAGTAAAACAGGGATCCACGGCCAACCTGGCTGGTCACGCTGATTTTTCCTCCATGGAGTTCGACGATGGCGCGGGCGATCGCCAAACCCATGCCTGTGCCCTGGATGGTCATGCGCTGGTTTCGACCTCGGTAGAATTTTTCGAAAATCATTTCCTGCTCGTAGTCGTCGATGCCCGGGCCATGATCGGCCACGCTCGTCACGACTTCACCATGCCGTAGCTCAGCCGTAACCTGGATGGGCGTACCGGCGGGAGAGTATTTTCCTGCGTTATCGAGCAGGTGCACGAGTACTTCACAAATTCGATCCACATCCATGCACACCTGCGGCAGATTCTCGGGGATGCTCACCTGCACCGGATGGTTTTGCAGGGCTTGTCGGGATTGTGCCAGGGCGGCATCGACTGCCTCTCGGATCGAATGGGGCTGGAAATGGAGTTCCAGCTGATGGGAGTCGAGCTGGGCAACTTCGGCGGCCTCTCCGATCAACCGGTTCAGCCTGTCGCTCTCTTCATTGATGACCACCAGTAAATCCTTGCTTTGCGACTTATCCAATTCAGCGCCTGACAGAAGCGTCTCAGCCGAGGCTTTGATTGCCGTTAGAGGCGTGCGGAACTCATGGGTCACGGAGTCCAGCAGCACGGAACGGAGGCGGTCGCTCTCGCGGGCGGCTTCGGTCTTGGTCAATTTCTCCGCTGTATTGGCACGCTCGACTGCAGTGGCAATGAGGCTGCCAATGGCCTCGAGCGTTTCGCGGGAGAGATCGCAGCCGGCCATGCCAATACAGCCGACCGGCCGGACTCCCATGCGCAACGGCATAAAGCAAATTCCCCGACTGCGGTCGAGTACAGGCTCGCCGCGGCCGCTTACCGCTTTGAGTTGGTCGGCCGGAAACATGGCCTGGCTGTCGGGGTCGAAATAGTAGGTTTCCTGCTTGCGATCTAGGAACATCGCCGCGCCGGTCACCCTAAAAGCATCCACCACGTACCTCGGAATGGCGTTCAGCAGTTCGAAGATATTTTCACTGACCAGCAGTTGCTGGCTGAACGCATACAGCCGCTCGACCTCCCGGCGGCGACGATTCGATTCCGTCGCCTCGCGGCGTGCGCGCTCGGATAGCTGACTTGCCACAATGGCAGTAAACAGGAACGCAAAGAGTGCCACCCAGTTCTGAGGGTCCGCGATGGTAAATCGCAAAACCGGCGGCA